>Ga0137362_10002758_pt1 | contig 11550 bp, 9 predicted proteins | sample MadtaG_2_FD_104801 | JGI IMG/M metagenome (GOLD analysis project Ga0137362, IMG submission 104801) | Vadose zone soil microbial communities from Angelo Coast Range Reserve, California, USA - Mad1_100_16 metaG | ecosystem: Environmental > Terrestrial > Soil > Vadose zone | place: USA: California... | reverse complement strand
GATGCATGACGCCATTCGTAAAGCCGACGTGCTGATCGAGGCCCTCAGCTACATCCGCCGATTTCGCGACCGGCTTACGGTAATCAAACTCGGCGGCAGCGCCATGGAAGATGAGGAGACCCTCCAAGCCACCCTGCAGGATGTCATCTTTATGGAAACAGTGGGCATGAGGCCCATCCTGGTTCACGGCGGAGGGAAGCCGATTGATCGGGCGATGGCGGCCGCCGGACTTCAAGCGCGTAAAATTCAAGGACGGCGCTACACCGACGATGAGACGCTGGCGATTGTGCTGCGCGTCTTGCTCCATGAAATCAACGCCGCCATCGTTCGCCGCATTCGCGGCCTCGGAGGCCGAGCCGTGGGTCTTCACTCCGGTCCGTTGCAATGTTTGTTTGGGGAACGTCTGAGTTTGCCGGATTCCGAAGGCCGGCCGATGGATCTGGGCCGGGTTGGCGGGGTGAATCGAGTGGACCGGCCGCTGATCGAGGACTTTTGTAAGGCCGGGGTAGTGCCGGTGATTCCGTCCCTGGCTCAGGATGCCGAGGGGGGCTGGCTCAATGTGAACGCGGATACGGCCGCCGCCGCTGTCGCCTCCCAAGTGCAGGCCGAAAAGCTGGTTATCCTCACCGACACGCCGGGCATTCTGGAAGACAAAAAAAACCAAAATTCCTTGTTGTCCAGTCTTGATCCCCAAAGGTGCCATGACCTGATCGAGCGCGGCATTATTGATGAGGGCATGATTCCCAAGGTGGAAGCTTGTCTGGAAAGTCTGCGGGGAGGCGTTCGCAAGACGCACATGATCGACGGCCGGGTTCGACACTCCGTGCTCTTGGAAATTTACACCGATCGCGGCATAGGAACCGAAATTGTAATTGGCCAGTAGATAGTAGTCTGTAGTCAGTACCAACTGCGCGCCCGCCCCCGCCCCCTGACCCCTGACCAAGAAATGCACTCCTCTCAACAGATCATCGAGCTCTTTCAAAAATATGTGATCGGCAACTATACGCGCTATCCCGTTTGCTTGGCGAGCGGCGAGGGATCGTACGTGTGGGACACCGAAGGCAACCGCTATTTGGATTTCTTCCCCGGCTGGGGATGCGATCTTCTGGGCCATTGTCCGCCACGGGTGGTGGAGGCCGTGCGCGATCAAGTGACCAAGCTCATTCACGTGCCCAACACCTGGTACACGGAGGCCCAAGGTCTGCTAGCTCGGGCCTTAAGTGAAAGGAGTGGTTTTCAGGGTCAGTGCTTTTTCTGCAATAGCGGCACCGAGGCGGTCGAAGCGGCCATCAAGCTGGCCCGACTCAACGGCAAACCGGGTCGGTACAAGATCATCACGATGATGAATAGTTTTCATGGCCGGACTTTGGGCGCCCTCACCGCCACGGGCCAGCCGAAGTATCATCAGGGCTTGGAACCGTTGCTCGCCGGCTTCGCCTATGCCCCCTTCGGGAACCTGGATGCCGCAGCCAAACTAGTCGATGATGAAACATGCGCTATCTTGGTGGAGCCGATTCAGGGCGAGGGAGGCGTCATCTTGCCGCCGACAGGATACTTGGAAGGGCTCCGGGAATTGGCGGACAAGCACAAGCTCATGCTGATTTTCGACGAGGTCCAAACGGGGATGGGGCGCACGGGGCGTTGGTTCGGCCATCAGCATTGGCCGGTGCAACCCGATGCTATGACGCTGGCAAAAGCTTTGGCGGGCGGCCTGGCCTGCGGCGCGCTGGTCGCTCGACCCAGTTTCGCCGAAAAACTCAAGCCCGGAACGCACGCCGCCACTTTCGGCGGCAACCCCATCGCTTGTCGCGCCGCCTTGGCGACCATTGAAACCATCGAAGCCGAAGGGTTGCTCGAGCGCGCCGGCAGCATCGGCGAGCGTTTCCGCCGACGTCTGGAGACCCTCAAGCCACGCTGTCCCTGGATTCAACAGATTCGAATTCTCGGGGCCATGATCGGCATTGAGCTGTCGACGGACGGCGTACCCGTGGTCAATCAATGTCTGCAGCGCCGGTTGCTCGTCAACTGCACTCACGAGACGGTGATCCGTCTGCTACCCGCTCTTAACCTGACTGATTCCCAGCTCGATGAGGGTTGTGATATTTTAGAAGAAGTTCTGCTGGAAAGTAGGTGAGTGGTGAGTAAGTGAGCGGTGAGTGGTACCTTGGTTTACGTTTCGCGCGCCCGCTTGACATACCGCGGGCGCGAAACGCCAAGCAGACCACCCACCACTCACGACCCCCCACTCACGACTCACCACTCACCAAAAAGTTATGCGTCACTTTCTCGACTTACTGGACCTGACCCCCAAGGAAATCAATCATCTCCTTGAGGAAACGGGTCGGTTGAAGAAAGCGCATCATCGAGGCCGGCGGAAACCACTGCTCTTAGGTCGCGTCTTGGGCATGGTCTTTGAAAAGCCGTCTTTGCGAACGCGGGTGAGTTTTCAGACGGCGATGGCCCAGCTAGGCGGCGCCAGCGTGTTTTTGGCCGGAACGGAAGTCGGCCTCGGCTCGCGTGAAAGCGTTCCGGATTTCGCTCGCGTCGTGAGCCGTTATGTAGACGCCGTCGTGCTCCGCACCTTTCATCATGACACCGTCGAGGCCTTCGCCGCCCACTCGTCCTGCCCAGTGATCAACGGCCTATCGGATTATTACCATCCCTGTCAGGCGTTGGCTGATCTTTTTACCATGCAAGAAGTTTTCAAAAAAGTGGCGGGCAAGACCCTCGTTTTCGTGGGCGACGGCAACAACGTCGCCCGATCGTTGGCGATATGTTGCGGCAAGCTGGGGGTTCGTTTCGTGTTGGCCTCGCCCGAGGGCTATGGATTCGATGAGCCGTTCGTTCAAACCTACCTTCGCTTAATTCCTCAAGGGGAGCTGTTGCAGAACGGTGAGCCGGGCAAGGCGGTCCGAAGCGCCGACGTCATTTACACCGATGTCTGGACGAGCATGGGGCAGGAAAAAGAGCGTGACCGTCGCCTCCGCCGTTTCGCGCCCTATCAGGTCAACGCCGAGCTGCTTGCTTTGGCCCCGGCCAAGGCGCGCGTCATGCACTGTCTCCCGGCCCACCGAGGCGAGGAAGTCACCAGCGACGTCCTCGACAGCGACCGCAGCATTGTCTTCGAGCAAGCCGAAAACCGTATGCATGCCCAGAAGGCACTGCTCGTGTGGCTTTTGGGCAAAAAACAATAGCCAATTATGGCCCGTCACAAATTGCCCAGAATTCGCGGGACTCAGGTCGGTCTCAAGAACCCTCGCCATGTCGATCAAATCAAGGCCCAAATGCGCTCTGGACAGTTTCCATATGATGAAATAGCATTCCGCATTTCAGGTATCACGGACCGCCAAGGCACGTATCATGTAGTAGAGGGTCATCACCGCATAGTAGCGGCGATGGAGCTTTTTCGCGAGACGCGGGATTCGTCATCTGTTATAAACCTCATTGCCCACGGCAAATGGGATGAGCAAAAAAATCCTCCCAGGGATAGCCGCCCGCTACCCGCCCGGCATTGGTGGGGAGCATTTCGAAACTCGTTAGGTATATGAAAGAAGGACGATGATGGTGCGCATTTCTTGCGCTGGAGTCAGCGCTGGGCCGCTCTGGATTCCTCCTTTCCGTTTGGAATCCGGGGAATTAGTTTGTCTACACATGCCTTGCCTATCCTACTCCGAGGAAGAGCGGCTGGTTATCCAATTGTTGACCGGAGAGTTATCCGACCCCAACATTTCGCATAATGGCCGAATTTTTCTGGCGGACGCCCCCGTCTGCCGCGCCGGTCTCTTCGGGCTCTTTCGTTGGCCGCGGGTGGGTGCTTGGCTTCAAAAGAAAGCAGGAATTTCCGCATATGAAGCACAAGTGATTGCGACCCGGTTGGGCCTCCGCTCGGACCAGATTTGCCGGTTGCCTGGGAATCCTAGGGCCCAATTGGGCCTAGAAGCCGCTTGGGCGCGCCGGGCAGATGCGATCATTTTTTCTACAGCTGGATTAGATCCGCTTGGTCGCAAATCTCTTTATGAAGCCGTCCTATTGCGGATTGACCAATGTCCGGCCATTCATCTTTCCTTTCAATACTGGACCCAAGGTCGGCTTGAGCGTTCTTGCCACCCCCAGGCTCGCTGCATTGAGGTTACCCAAAGGCCAGGCACCGGCACTCTTAAAGAGTACGTAGAATCAAATCCCCATGCGTTCTGACGGTCGCAAACCCAATGAGATGCGTCCCTTGACCTTCCGCCGCCGCTATACTCGCCAGGCGCCGGGCAGCGTGCTCGTGCGTCAAGGACGAACGCTCGTTTTGTGTACCTGCACGATGGAAGAAGCCGTGCCGCCTTTTCTCGTCGGAACCGGCAAAGGCTGGCTCACGGCCGAGTACGGCATGCTGCCCGGCAGCACCAATACCCGCAAGCCGCGTGATCGCAGCGGCAAAGTCGACGGTCGCAGCGTCGAAATCCAGCGGCTCATCGGCCGCAGTCTCCGAGCCGTCGTCAATCTGGAAAATCTGGGCGAGCGCACGCTCTGGATCGATTGTGATGTGCTGGAAGCCGACGGCGGCACGCGCACCGCGAGCATCAACGGCGCCTTCGTCGCCTTGGTGGACGCTCTGCTAAACGCCAAACCCAAAAAGGACTCCCCTCCCCTCCCGCCTTTGAAACAAATCATTGCGGATAGCATCGCCGCCGTCAGCGTCGGTCTGCTCCATGACACCGAGCTTCTGGACCTCAATTACCTCGAGGACAAGGATGCGGAGGTGGACATGAACCTGGTCATGACCGGCGGGGGACAATTCGTGGAAGTCCAAGGCAGCGGCGAGGAATCCACCTTCAGCCGGGGGCAACTGGATCGTCTGCTCAAGCTAGGCAAGCTGGGCATCGACGCCGTCACTCGCCGCCAGCGCCAATCCCTCGGCTCGCATTGGCCTCTGGACTAATCCAAATTCTTCTGCTAAAACACCGCCCGAATCAGAGGACTGAAGATCGAGGATCGAAGATTGGGGATGGAGACTCGAAAATAATCTGAAATCTGTTTTACGTTTCGCGCCCTCAGAATGATTCAGTTTTTCGTCAACTCGATCCAACTAAATCTTCTACTTCGATTCATGTCTGGAAAAGGCAGAAGGAGGCAAAAATGAAAAGGACATGCTTTACGCTTGTCGCCGTCACCGCATTGACGGCGGCGACGATTAGTTTCGCGCGCCAGGAGGCCGATCCGCAAAAAGACTATTCCGTTACGCCGGAAGTTGGTCCGTGGATGGTGTGTGCCGCCAGTTACATGGGCGAATCGGCGCCGAAAATGGCTCATGACCTAGTGTTGGAGTTGCGACGGGACCCCTATGATTTGCCGGCTTTCGTTTTCAATCGCGGAGCCGAGGAGCGCCGCAAAATCCAAGAAGACCTGGAGAACCAGCGTCGGCGACAGCAAGAATTGCTTCGCCAGCAGGGACTGAACCCCGACCAGCCGTTGCCTGCCCGCCGCGTCCGTGTTCAGGATCAGTGTGCCGTGCTCATTGGCGGCTACAAGGACATGGAAACCGCCCGCGCCGCCTTGGAAAAAATCAAGAAGCTGCCGAATCCGAAGTCCGTTCCGGTTGACAAGCTCATGGTGGCAGGCACGGATTCCACCAACAAGATTCAAAATCTGCAAACTCAAGACGCCAACATCTTCCGCTCCAGCTTTGTGACCCGGAACCCAACGGTGCCGCAAGAAAAAGTGGATCGCTCCCTCGATCCCGCCACGCTCAAGCATTTGAACTCCGACGAAAGCTACAGTCTCTTGAAGTGCAAGCAGCCCTGGACGCTGGCCGTCAAGGAATTCTACGGCGGCATGACCATTCAACCCGCTTCCGCCCCTTCCACTTTGCTTGAAAAACTCTTAGGTAACAAATCCGAGGAGCACATGTCCGCTATCGGCAAACAGGCTCACGAAGTGGCCCGAGTGCTCCGGGAAAACCTGGGTTTAGAAGCTTATGTTCTGCATACGCCAGCCAGCAGCGTCATCACCGTGGGCGGCTTCGCAAGCCCCGACGATCCGCAGCTTCAGCAAACACAGACGAAATTGAAGAGCCTCCAGATGATCGGTCCGGTGACCAGCATTCAACTCGTCAGCAACCCGCTGCCCATGCCCGTTCCAAAGCCGTGAAGAAGAATTTAGCCACGGATGAACACGGATGAAACACGGAAGAAAAAATCTTCTTTCCGTGTTTCATCCGTGTTCATCCGTGGCTTAGGATTTTCTGCCTCACTTCCCCGCGCTCAGCCATTGGGCCGCGCGCTGGACCAGTTCCCGGCCGTTCTTCAGGTTCAGTTTCTCTTTGATCCGGGCCTGATAGGTTTCCACGGTCTTGACGCTGACATGCATGGCCTCGGCCACTTCTTTCGTGTCCAGGCCCTTACCCACCAACCGAAATACTTCCAGCTCGCGATTGGATAGGCGGTCGATCGAGTATCGCCCCGCCGGGGCGCCGACCGCTCGCTGCAGCATCCGGTCCGCCACGGCGGCGCTCACATACACCTTGCCCTCACGCACTCGCCGGATGGCGTCGATGATTTGATCGGTAGCTTGCTCCTTGGTGATATAGCCCAGCGCGCCTGCGTGGATGGATCGCTCAGCGTACAAGCGCTCGCCGAACATCGACCACACCAGGATGCGCAACTGGTTGTTTCGGGCTTTGAGACGGCGGATGAGATCGAGGCCATTGCCGGTCTGGAGACCAATGTCGATGACGGCGACATCAGGGCTGGTGGCGGCGGCCTGGCGCACGGCCTCGGGCACATCCGCGGCCTCGCCGCAAACTTCCAAGTCCGGCTGCCGGGCGATCAGCATCGCCAGGCCCTCGCGAACCACCGGATGGTCGTCCACGATAAGAATCCTGGTGGGTTGATTCTTTGATAGTTTTTTGACGGGCATGATCATTGCGCCTCATTCATGTTCAAGACGCAGGTGACGATCGTGCCGCCGCCGTCGGCCGGCTTGAAGCCGAGATTCGCGTTGATCAGGCTGGCCCGGTGCTGCATGATTCGCAGGCCCATGCCTTTGGCCGTGGAAGCGGACACGGGGAGGTTTTGGCCGTCGTTCTGAACCGTGAGCTTGAGGCGGTCGTCATCGGATTCCAGGCTCACGGTGATGCGTTTCGCCCGGCCGTGGGTAAGAGCGTTGGTGATCGCCTCCTGGACAATGCGATAGAGCTTGGTGGCAATGTCGACATCGTCCACCTTCACCGGCTCGGGGCAGCGAAAGACGCAGGCAATGCCGGTTTGTTTACTAATGCTGTCGGTCAATTCCTCCAGGGCGGCCATCAAACCCTCGGGACCGACATCCACCGGAATCAAACCTTGCGACAGGGCGCGGACCTGGCCCAAAAGCCGCTTGAGGCCGGCGTTGATCTTCGTTGCCAGGGCCTGCATTTCCGGGGAATCATCCAAGGACTGCTCCAAATTCTTGACCATCAAGGACATGCCGCTTAGCTCCTGGCCGACGATGTCGTGCAAGTCCTGGCCGATCCGTCCCTGCTCGCGCTCGGCGGTGGTAAGAATTTCTCTCTCCAGAATCCGGCGCTCGCTGATGTCGCGGACGATGCCGGTAAACACGCGCCGGTCGCGTTCACGCACTTCGCTGACGGCCAAGTCGATGGGGAAGATCGATCCATCCTTGCGCCGGACCTCCAGCTCTCGGCGGCCGCCGATCGTCAAAAATGGGTTGGGTTCTTTGTCGTGAGGCGCAGGCATCAGCATGGTGATATTGCGGCCCAAAATTTCATCGGCCCGATAATAAAACATGTCCTCCGCCGCCTTGTTGAACGAAATCACCTTTCCTTTCTCATCGATGGTGATGATGCCTTCCGCGGCATTATTCAAGATCGCCTGAACCAACTCTTCTCTTTCCCGGAGCGCGGTCGTTCGTTCGTCAACCAGCTGCTCGAGCTTCTCATTGAGCTTGCGCAATTCTTCCTCCATGCGCCTGCGGCTGCTAATGTCCACGAAGCTGATGACCACCCCTTCAATGCGATTGCTCAAGGTTCGGTAAGGGGAAATGAGGCGGAGGCATAAGCGATCTTGATCGGCGGCCACCTCTTTTTCTTCGGCGCTCAGGGTTTGAATGACCCGCCGGCAGTCCGCCAAGAGGTCGGCGTCGGAAAATCTCGGGGCGATGTCGGAAACGGGCCGGCCGAGATCGCTTTCGATCAACTTGAAGAAGCGCGCGGCCGCGGGAGTGAAGCGCTTAATGCGGAAGTCGGCGTCCAGGAAGACAATGCCAATGTCGGTGCAATTGAGCAGATTGGCCATATCGTTGTTGGATCTCTCGAGCTCCTCCACCTTATCATGCAGCTGGCTATTGACGGTGATCAACTCCTCATTGAGCGATTGCAATTCCTCCTTGGAAGTCTCCAGCTCTTCATTGGCGGACTGGAGCTCCTCGTTCATGGACATGACTTCTTCATTGGCTGCCTTGAGCTCCTCGTTAGAGCTTTCTGCCTCTTCCACGGTGCTCTGAAGATCTTCGCGGGTGGCCTGGAGCTCATATTCCAGCTGATGAATCAACGAATCATCCGCCGGCTCGTGGCTGGGCGCTTGGGACGGGGCCGGCGTCGATTCGTCTTCGAATGTCACCAGCAGCAACCCATCGGGGTAGCGCGTCGTTTGAAGGGGGCGAATGCTGACCGTTACGGAGACTTGTCCGCCATTGCGTTTGAGGCGAATGCCGTGCTCCGAGACCGGCTGATTTTCGCTGAGGGCCTTGCGAATGAGGGCCCGCAGTTTGCTGCGCAGGCCTTCACGAGCCAAGAGCATTAAGTCCTGAGTCGGCTCCCCCGTGGGCTGATCGAGGTAGCGCATGGTCGGGCCGCTGAAATAGAAGATCTGACTCGTTCGATTGATCAGGACGGCGGCCGGGGCGTAGGCGTTGACGAGGAATTGCTGGGTTAGATCGGCGAAGTCGACCGGGCGTTTCGCGGGCAGTTTTTCGTACGGCCGCATAACCTGGTTGGGGGATCGGCCTTGCGGCCCGACGGGAAACTCCGCCAGCTCCGGCCGGCTGGGCCCGATGCGCTGGAAGATGCGCCACTCTTTATTGACCGGCGTGAACAGCTCCACTTGCCGGCCGATCGTCTCCGACGGTCCAAGAAATAGATAACCCCCGTCATTCAAAGCAAAATGCAGAAGGGAGATGATCTTTCTCTGAATGTCCGGTTCCAAATAGATCAGCAGGTTCCGGCAGCTGATCAAGTCTAGCTTGGAAAAGGGTGGATCGCTGATCGGGTTCTGCACGGCAAAGATGACCGCCTCGCGCAGCGCTCGGTTGACCTGCAAACTGTGCTCGTCCTTGCGGATGAAAAAGTGCCGCAACCGCTCCGGCGAAACGTCCGCGAGCACGCTTTCCGAGTACACGCCGGCTCGGGCAACCTCCAGGGCTTCTTCATCCAGGTCGCTGGCAAAAATTTGCACCGGGCAGTTTTTTTTCGCCGCCGAGAGCTGTTCCAGCAACAACATGGCGATGGAATAGGCCTCTTCGCCGCTCGCGCAACCCAGCACCCAGACGCGCACCGGCTGATCGGAAGTCTTGTTCCGCACGATGGTTTCCAGGACCTGCGTCTCCAAGGCATGGAAGGCTTTCGCGTCTCGAAAAAAGCTGGTCACGCTGATCAGCAGATCGCGGGCCAGCCGCTTGACTTCGTCGGGGTTCTCCCGGAGCACCGCGATATAGTTCTTCAGGTTCTCGATTTGATTCAACCCCATGCGGCGATCGACGCGGCGCATCAGCATCTTCTTGCGATAGCACGAGAAGTCATACTTGGTGCGGGTACGCAGCAGGGCCAGGATTTGGGGCAAGTGGTCGGTCGCCTGCATAGCCGCGGCACCGTCTTCGCCCCCATTGATGTAATAATGCTGAACATACTTCACCAAGGCTTCCGGCATTTTCTCCGGTGGGAGGACAAAATCGGCCAGGCCGGTGGCCACCGCGCTGCTGGGCATATGGTCATACTCGGCGCTTTTGGGATCTTGCACCATGGACATGCCGCCGGCCGCCTTGACCGCCTTCAATCCCAGGGCGCCGTGGCCGCCCGTACCGCTCAGGATGATGCAAATGGCCAGTTCCTGTTGGTCGTCGGCCATCGAGCGCAAGAACAAATCGATGGGAGTTTGAACTCCTCGGCGCTCGACCGGTCCCGTCAGCCGAAGCATCCCGCCGGACATCGTCATGTATTTGTTGGGCGGAATGATGTAGACGTGGTTGGCCTCGACTCGCATTCCTTCTTCGGCTTCCACGACGGGCATTGAAGTTTGCCGGGCCAACAGCTCGGCCATCAGGCTCTCATGGGTGGGATCTAAGTGGGGGATCAGGACGAAGGCGACGCCGCTGTCCGGCGGCATGGCGCTGAAGAATTTTTTGAAGGCGTCCAATCCGCCCGCCGAGGCGACCATGCCCACCACCGGCAGACCTGAAAATGCTTTTCCTTGACGAGCGGTGTCTCTTTCTTTCTCTTCCGAGGCGCTGTCGGATGCGTGGCTTTGAGGCTTTGTCCCGGATTCCGCGACCGAGGCTTGCGGTTGAGGGGTCTTTTCAGATTTCTTGCGGCTGGCCATGATTGCCTTTTTCTTGCTCGGAAGCGCTTCCAGGAACATGAAAATGAAAAGAATGGGTGGCCGGTCAGTTCATTTTATGAATTTCAGCGCGATTCCTTTTCTATTCCTCAGAAAACAAGGAAATAAGGCGACAAAGGCGCTCGTGATTGGGTCACTCTCGTTTGACCCGAAAGCCGTGGTGACCTGCATCGCTGCTGCCGTCTCCGATCGCTGAATTCATGCGCTCCTTTCACGACGATACCTCGTATTGGTGGTCTCTTCGCGCCTCTTTGCTCTGTCAGGAAATCCCTTACATGAAACTGTTGGGTTTCCCCGACTTGCGTCAGCGCCACCAGTACTTAGCATAAGAGAGCCGTAACGAGGCGGCCCCTTCGAAATCTTGACGCCGAAGAAGGCGCTGTGCTTGTCCCGGTCGCACCGATTCACTCTCCGCCAAATTGGGCTCGATTCGCAGGATGTCGCCGACTTCCAAAGGAGGATACTACCATGCTGGTCATCAGCAGGCGATTGGGCGAAGGAATCGTGATCAACGGGAACATCCACATCACCGTGGTGAAAGTGGGCCGGGGCCGAATTCGGCTGGGGCTGACCGCGCCCGCAACGGTGCGCATTCATCGCCGTGAGGAATTGGACGGCGAAAGTCCCGACGGCGTGGAGTCGCTGGGCGGATCGTCAGTGACCGACGGCGTGGCCGTTTTACCTTTTTCTCTCACAGAGTCCACGGAGGAGACCGGCAGGGAAGTCATGGCCGCGCGAGGCCTGGATTTTCCTGAGCTGGTGGAGAGCGAGCATGGAACCGGTGATTCTCATCTCGGTAGCCGATGAGTCCTTACGGATTCATTTCGGCCTGATTCTTGCCGAACATGGATACCGCGTCGTGACCGCTTCCGGAGGCCTGGAATGCCTGAACAGCCTATGCCGGGTGGTGCCCGAGGTGTTGATTTTGGACAAGGAGCTGCTTTGGGGCGGAGCG
>Ga0137362_10002755_pt1 | contig 11552 bp, 11 predicted proteins | sample MadtaG_2_FD_104801 | JGI IMG/M metagenome (GOLD analysis project Ga0137362, IMG submission 104801) | Vadose zone soil microbial communities from Angelo Coast Range Reserve, California, USA - Mad1_100_16 metaG | ecosystem: Environmental > Terrestrial > Soil > Vadose zone | place: USA: California... | reverse complement strand
GATTTAAGGCGGCCACATTCGCACCGTGGTCAAGGAGTAACATCATAATGTCAACGTTTCCCTTTACGATCGCGGCATGCAGCGCAGTAGCGTGGTCTCCGCCCATGGCGTTGATGTCCCGTGGATACGTAACGACCAGATGTTCTACAAGATCACGGAATCCACAAAGTGTCGCATAGTATAATGGAACAGCCCCCGGTCGTGTTGGGCGCGCATCGAACATCATTTCTCGGAATCTCTGATCGAGATCATATATCCACACCCACGCAGAAAAGTGTGGCTTGACGGGGTCAAATAGCTGCTCTAGAGCGACTTTGACCCTCGAACACACATTCTCGAATTGTGCGTGATCCACCCAGTAGCGAGCGCCATAAATAGCGAGGGAGAAGTCCTTCATCCTCTCCTTGTCAACTTGATCATCTAGAGCGAGAAGGACGCTCAGGGAAGCTTGGGCGAGAATGGTATGCGCAGAATGGGGAACAATGTGATACTGGGAAATGTGTTTCTCCGCGTTGGCGAAGCGTTCCGATGTCAAGTATTCCTTGACAGAAAAGTGCGAGAACTGTACTATTCGTGATGTGTCGACATCGACGATAATGATTAGACTTGAGCATGCAGATAGCACCGCTTCTTCTGCGTTCGGTGCCCGCCAGTTCACATTGTAGCTGGGGAGCTCTCCAGTATCAAATCGAATTGCAAGGACATCCGCGAGCTCCTCGACACGAAGTGGTCGGATGGACTCCGCAAGGCATTTAAAGAGACACTGGGCGTATCCTTGTCTCTCTTTACCTATGCCTCGCAGTATACGATCGTATGTCTCGTCCAAACTCTCCGGCAAATCATCCAAAGCGCGACGAATTGCTGATGGGAAACAGCGACGCAGGGCGTCTAGTTGGCAGACGGCCCAGCGGAACCTGCATCCTTGCATTAGATCCTTCATCACTCGGCTTATTAGCGACAACTTACATTCCGTCCACTTTCTGGGAGAGCGTCTCGACAACCATTTCTTTGTCTTCTTCCCTCCATTTCCGCATCTTCCTATCTGAGTAGACGATGTGCCTGACATAGTCAACGATGTCCTTCTTTTGTCCTTGTTCGTCATGAAGCGAGACAGTGTGAGACGCCAAAGAGGTTAGGACATCTTGAATATCCTCCTCGAGACGACTGGTAACGCAGATGCGAACGTTCGGAAGGTGTAAGATCGCTAGTTTCTCGACCTGCTGAAGGACGAGTTCACGCGGATATTCCTGGTCCGAGTCACCAGGACACTCATCAAGGCCATCTATAATAATATAAATCGGCGGTTGCCCCTCGAGAGTGAGCATCTTCTCCAGGCAATCCATCAACTCGTCATCGCTAGGCTGCTTTGATCCTCCATCGCATTCCGAATACAAGGCCGAGAGAATGTCGTAGCACGCATCGGACTTGGCAGAAAGCTGAGCAACAAGGGAAGCCAATAAGCCGCCAACTTGCTGCTTTTTAGAGTCCTTGAAGTCGCAATAGAAATATGTCATATGCGCCAATCCCGCATCACGTAGACCCTTGACTTCTTGAATAATCCCGGAGCTGGCTAACTGATTGAATACACGAACTAAATGCTGTGTATATTACTCACCAGAGAATAGTCTTTCCCGATCCTGCTGTACAGCCGTGAGGCAGGCGGCAATTAGAACATGCGATAGAAAAGTAAGTAATGAAACAGGTACGTTTTCCGTAGATCCACAATAGTGTGCCGTTCTCTTTCCATTCCTTTACGCAGTCGCTTTGGGTGAACCATGATGTAGTTCCATCCAGGTGGTTTCTGCGTGCGACGTTGTGATTGATCGACGGATCCGGAGGAGAAAGCCATCTCCGGACACTCTCTTGAAATTGATTCCCTGTGGATCACGTTCAACCTCAAAACTAAGTACGGGTGAGTGCCGAGACTAACGCTCCAGCTTGTTGATTTTATCTGCCGATTCTTGTACCTTGACTGATACCCATTGTCAGCCTACAAGATCAACGATTGAATGTTCCATCGAATATACCTAGAGCCTGACGTATGCCGTCCGTTGTCGTTTTGCCATCTACCCAAACGAGTCATTTCAACCGTTTACGAATACTACAAAAGGTTCACTCGCCTTCCATGACCACTTTCAAATTGTTGAACAGTCCGTGGACAACTTCTAGTGTATGCGCTACGGTGACCCGCGCTTCCTCCTGCGTAAGTCGATCTAATCTACGTAGGACGGCTTCAATGTTGCTCTCTCCAAGTAATTTTTTGGCAAATTTCTCTGTAGCACAATCAACCAGAGAACAAATGATGGCAACAAGCCACCTACTGAACCGTCCCTGTTTGATTTCCTTTGTGGCAAGTGCGAGCACGGAGAGCACTTCAATCATTATCCTGACCATGATGTCGGACATCGTAGGGGACACAGATATCTTCTCGGTATAAATCTGGAAGCGCTTAAGAAAGTTCGCGACGCATTCGAAGAGGTCAGCAAGTGCATCGTAGCTTGAACTGACGCCAACAGCAGCCTGACATAGAATGTATGATATGAGGACCTGGCAGTGATCAAGGAGAAGGAAGGTATATTACCGAGAGGAGAACGTCGACGCCGACAAATATCGCTTTCGGTGGTTGAAATGACACCTGTTGAGAGGCATAAAGATTCGATCAGATAGGAAAAATCCAATTGCTGAGCTCACGAGGCCAGCCGCATCGCCAAGGACAGCAGAAAATGCATGGACGACTGTGATTACGGGTCGAACGCGGTCGATCAGATTGCGATATTTGTCCCGATGGCCTTTGAATGCCGATTCTCTTTCTGAAAGTATTCGGAGGACGTCGTCAGGGGAACGGCAGGTTTGGAGCTTGTCTGCAGAAGGATGATTAGTAAGGTCAATTCCTGTCTGCCTTGTATAGCTCTCCAATGCAGCATCAAGGATGGATTGAAAGTGAGGGGAGGGCGTGATTGTTGAAGACATCAAGGTAGGGAGAGATAGACGATAAGGATCAGCGTCCTACTGTAGGGTCCCCAGGTTTGTAAAGGGCACAGCAATTCTTCACACGATGAGCGCCCAGGCTTAGCTTTAAAATGGACGGATCATAACACAATGTAAAAACCCGTAACTCCCTTCGAGATTGGTACAGGATCAATGTAGCTATTTCCATCATGATTATTTTGCCATGGCCGGACTTAATCCATCCATTTGTGTGATACGCCCAGTGCAATAAATTGCACCTTGGCGCCTGAGGACGAGTCGGGTACTCAGCCGATGTCAGGCGCGAGCTATGCTGAACAGAGATGGGTATTGTGCGAAATGAGTGAGTGAGAGGTGCTTGAGGGTGTTAGGTGCACAGGCGAGCGCGAAGTGCTGCGGGCGAAGCCTGTGAGTCCAGCCGGAGAGGTGAGCTGCGAATCGGGCGGGTGGGCTCACACGCTCGTTGCAGCGATCCGGGAGCTGGTGATCTCGACAGGCCGAATGAGTGTGGACGCTGCTGCGCGTTGCCTTGGCGTTGGTTATCGAGCGTAGAGCCAGACGGAGAATTAACGGCTGCGTGTTCATTATAAGGAGCAGTGGGAAGTGCGTAATTACAGAATGAAGGCTCGGTATGTACGACAAGCCGCCGATGGGGCAAGAGAGACGGCCCGGTGCCTCGCCCTAGCCGGCCACCAAGACCTATCTCCAAGCTGCGACGCTTCGCGTCTGCGCTTGGACTACAGTACTGTACCCACCAAAACGTCAAGTCGAAACGCGTGGCCGACGCGCACTTCAATATTCCACTCCGATCCGAGCATAGACCCGAGGTACTACACCTTACAATGCTCTCCACGATGTCCTCCTATAAATATCTGATCTCTATTTGCATGAGCTGGATACAACACGTGGCATACACGGGTTCATGTGTGCCAAAAATGGCGAAATATCGGTTTTACAGTAGGTCACCATGTCGCCTGAATCTGCAAATCTTCTGTACAGACGAGAGGCCTCTGAGAAGGACACTGGACGTCTTTGCCACCCTTGCTTATCCAAAATGTGTTACAGTGGCTTCCAAAAATCGACTGGCTCTTTGAAAGACAAGTTCGGCGACGACGTGGATAATATCATTGTGGTACTCGAGCATAACGATCATGTATGTGAAATGGCACTCATCAAATGCTCCAAGTCCGGAAATGTAGAATGTGTTGGTGGCCATGCAGGAGCCGTTTCCAGCGCTGACGGAACTGAAGCTCAGACGACCAGGCCCGCGATTCGTTAATAGGTGGATCCGTCCCACGTCTGCGAACACTTTCCTTGGAGGGAATCCCAGTTCCACATTCCGGGGATTACAGAAACTGTTCTTGTCGGCCACTGACCTTGTCCGTCTTCACCTCAAGGAACTATCTGATTTCGTGTACTTCGCACCCGAGGCGACTCGGATCGTCACTTGCCTCTCCGCGTTGACCAGGGCTTGAACAACTTGAGCTCACATTCCAACCCCCTCGATCACGCCCTGATCGGGAAAGCCGACGTCTGCCCATACGCATTCTCCTTCCGGCTTTCACCCAGTTGACATTTCAAGGAGTCGGCGAATATTTGGAGGACCTCGTGGGCCGTGTGCCCCCCGACTTCAGGCCTTGCCTATAACCTTCTTCCATCAACTCTTTTTCCACACTCCACAACTTGCCCGTTTCATAAGTCGTGCACCAAGTCTCAAGGGACACGATGAAGCACGAGTGGTTTTGACGATAGCAACATTCGGGTCACATATCTCTTTCCACCATAGTCACATTCCAGAGAACAAGGGATCTCATGCGTTCATCCAGATTTGCGGGTTCATCGTTGGCGCAGGTCTGCACCTCATCCTTCCCTCAGACTTTCATTCCCACGGTGAAATACCTCTACATCCTGGAGAGCGTATCCACGATTGCATCAGGAAAGCAGCATGATTCAAACAGACAATGGCTGGAACATTTACTACCGTGAAGAATCTACATCTATCCGAGAAATTTTTGCCACATATCGCACCTGCTCTGCAAGAGCTCGTCGGGGAAAGAGTAACCGCAGCGGTACGCCGCTACCCGCCCTGCAGTGTCTCTTCTTGGATGGGCTTCGCACATCGGGTCCTGTCCAGGAAACCATTATGCCCTTTGTTGCCGCACGACAGTTATCTACTCGCCCTATAATTGATTCTTACAGGGACGGGAAGAGGACGAGTGGTGGGAAGGTGATGGTTGATCAGCGCTCTCTACTTTCGGCCCCATATTGTTGAATGATTTCCAGGCCTAACAGCCCGGCATTAGCCTGCGGGTGACTCGTGTTCATCACCACGCGTGTCTCTGGCCCAGCATATACCACAAAACCTATAGCGGAACCAGCAACGAGTGCAGTGTTCGCCCACAATACGTTCTCTGCTGAGAGCGGCTCGACAATTGATACTTGAACCATGGGCACATCGTTCGAGAACACGCTGTGCGGCGTGAAATAGTAATATATCGGCTATGTGAATAAAAGTATGAACAACGGGGGTTGCAGTCATGCTTGAGGGACGCACCGTAAATCTCTGCGTCAAAGGTTGAGGAGTTCGTGGTCGGAGAGCAGTCTCATCGTCGCTGGGGCGGTGATGCGCGATTCCCAATCCGTCTCGCCATCCAGTTGGTCGGCGCAGATGAGCAAATTACTGACGAGTCGGACGTGCGTAGGAGGATGAGGTCGGCAGGTACGCGCTGGTTCTTCTCGGGAAGGACGAGGTCACCAACGCATATGGAGGAAGGTGGGACAGAGCGCGTGGGCGGGGAATCGCCTTCGAACGAGTAAGAAATGCGATAGCTCTTCATCGTCGGAAGGAGACGAATCGCCCGAGGCGAAGACGAGGTAGCACGCTGAGCTGGCCTCGCGGTCACGCAGATTGCGCTTGTAGTCGTCGTAGGCTTCTTTGCCCATCGTGACGAGGAGTACAAAGGCGAGTAAGGCGATGTATGTTATAAAGAAACTTATCGAGGGAAGCGAGAAAGGGGAATGAGAATTTCAGATCGACTGGGAGCATCGGTAGTGCCAGAAAGATACAGGCACACCAGTTCTGAAGGCTGGAACAAATTGGAATAGGGCAGCGAGGAGGAAATAGAGGTCGAAGAACCTAAACTTGCTCTGCAGCTTGACTTTCTTAAATGTTACGTGAGCATCCTTTAGTATTTAGTAGAATATTTGGTGTGTATGAATCTATCTACGCACCTGGTGGCCGTAAGAGCACAGTCCGAGATTTATCCTTTGACCATCTCCGTAACCTCGAGCGCTAAAAGCTCGCACTGGCAAAAGTCAATAAGAGAGGACAGGGATGGCTACTCGCACCCGCACCTGCGAAGCCGCCTCATGAACCCTCTCCACACCACTCGGCCTACCCTCTTCCTCCTACTCCTCCTCGTAATGATGTAAGGAACCAGGGTCGTGCTCACCCTCGCCCAGCAGCGTCGCCTCTTCCTCGGGCTCCATCACCATACTCGTTTCTTTACAGCCGTTTTTTCCTCCACAGAGAAGAAAATAATGAGAAAAGATGTAGACGCGGCTGTCACAGGGGCTACGTACTAGCGACGTTCGCCTTTTTAAGGAGACGACCGATATGGTCTTCGATATCTGTGAGGAAGCGTTTACGTTCCGTCTGGCGGCGACTGTCGATGTCGCGGATCTTTGTGGCGGTGTTGAGAGTGGCAGGCAGGAGCATGAGAGAAGTGAGCCGCCCGGGAGCGAGCCGGACGTAATGTTGGCCAGTGGTTGTGCCACCGGTGCTGGTGGAGACGGTAGACTGGGGTTGCTGTCGAGAGGAGTCGTGGCGCGCGTAGCCATTTTCGTGTCTGGAATTGCGGAGAGCGTCTAGACGGATGTCTGACATAGAAGGAGACAATTTTGCTGTATCCCGGGCGACCAGGCTGTGTCAGGCGATGTAGTAGGTTCGCCGGTGTCCTGAACTACTGCGGTGGCGAGGTCTTGAACTAGAGCGGAAAGGTATGCGACGGAACGTGGAGGTGCTCCGGTGTATTTGCGAGAGCATGGCAGGAAGGTAGGAAATGATGGAAAGGTGATCATCATACTCGAGCGAGTTGGGCGTGGATGGCATCGTGCTTCGCACCACTACCGGTCTAAAAGCCTCCAGTTTCGCGAGGGCTCGCACCACGGGGCTGCTGGTGCTAATGTGGGTATGGGCAGTTGTTGTAGGGCATACACAGTTATGGTATATGGCCAACGCACGGCGAGTACTGTCTGCCAGCGAGCGAGGGTGCCCGTCGCTCACTCGAGACAACTCATGTAACTTACCCGGAGTCCCATTCCATTTCAATTTCCGGGATTAATTCCAATCGCCTCGATCACGCCCTGACCGGGAAAGCCGACATATTGCTGACATCCACCTACATCCACACGCTTTCTCCTCCCTGCTTTCACCCGATTGACATATGAATATTTGGAGGACCTTGTGGCCCAAACACGGATCTACGGTCATGAAGAATCTCTAATATCCGAGAAAATTATACCACTTATCGCACCAGCTCTCGTCGGTGAAAGAGTGACCGAAATGTCCCCCTCCCTGCAATGTCTTTTTGTGGAGGATCAGGCCATCAGGGCCCGTCCAACAAGCCATTAGGCCATCCATTGTCGCCCGACAGCTCTCCGCTCACCCTATAGTTCCTTCTTACTGAATCCGAGAAGAGGACAATTGGTGGGAAGGCGATGATTGGTCAGCATTCTCTACTTTCTATCCCGTTTATGTTTGGTGTGTGATCCGTTTTTTACCCACCATATCCCTTAACACCCAACTCTTTGTACGGCGTTCGGTGATCTTGGAGAAAAGGAGGGCATTGCGTCACGGTCGAGCGCTGAACGCGATAAAGGTTAATTTAATCAGAACGTACCACTGTATCAACTCTGTGTACATACAAGTATGTGGGGAAACCGCCTTGTGCTATCTGGCATGGCCTGGAAGGAAAAGAAAGCCTGGGAGCTTCGCGGGAAGAACTTCCTCTCGTGCTGCTGGTCTCTTTTAGGTGAACAGGTCATGTCAGGCAAAGCGCTAGGTTGCTGGCGTCCCGGGTTACTGAGTTACTAAGGTCGGGAGTTCTTGACTGGAATAGAAGAGTATCATGCGGCGGAAGGTGGCTATCATGATAGCGAGTGTCTCGCGTAGACTACCCAAGATATGGCTCTTGAGATACAATTAGCATGTGGCTAGCAGTAGGAAGACTTCTGGGTCAATGCCATTGCCAACTACTCACCCCCAACATCCAAGTCACATTTCAATGCACCGACAGTCACCTCATCCTTCAATTAGACATTCTGAATAATACCCTACATCCCATCTGCCCCGTACTGCGACAATAATCGCATAATCTTCCTATCTCCTCTCCGTAATGCCATCTGAAATGGTGTCCGGCCTTGGTCATCTCTCGCATGAATACTTGCCCCCTGCTGAAGTAGCGCCTCGACGATTTCGAAAAAAGACTCGGCATTACTGAGCATTGCGAGATGTAATGGAGTCCATTGGTTCTGCTTCTTTGCGTTCACATGAGCGCCGTGATTGAGTAGCAAACGGATGACATCAATGTGTCCATGGCGCGACGCAATCTGCAATGGTGTCCAGCCGATCCTGTCAGGGGTATTGACGTCTGCGCCAAACTCAATTAACAACTGGACAACTTCAAGCCTCCCTTCCTGCGATGCCGATAACAATGATGTCCCGAAATCCTTGTCCCGTTCATTGACATCTGCACCGGATTCAAGTAATGATCGCACAATCTCCAGTTGACCTGTCATCGATGCTGCATGCAACGAGGGTCTCATCTCGTAAGGAATATTCGGGTCAATCCCATGTCCAAATGATGGCATCCCAACACCAGGGAGAGAATTCTGTGATGCCGTGTGTCCGGAGGCCAGATTGATAATGCGGTTCTGAGCATCCGCGCTGCCCATCCGGTCTGCTAAATACCTTGCGACGTCGAGCCTATCATTGTTGATTGCCAGGTCTAACGGGGTCATATCATTGCTGTCATGAATGATGAGATCTGCACCCGACATGGCTAATAGTTTCACAGTGTCGAGGAATCCACCCTGCGCTGCTCGGTGTAATGGGGTGATATCTTCGGCATCCTGCGAATTTACGCTCGAGCAATTTGTGAGTAGTAGACGCACGACCTCGAGTTTCCCATTAGCCGATGCCAGGTGTAAGGGGGTTTCTCTGTTCTGGTTGCACAGGTTGACATCTGCGCCATAGTGGATGAGCAATTCGGCGAAGGTGAGATGGCCGTTAGCGGATGCCAGGTGAAGAGGTGTAGAAAAGTCTCTGATTTCTGGATTTGGATATGATTGGCGATGATGAAATTGCTGCGCAGTATAAGAGTAAAAGTGATGACATACCGGTCGATAAGGACCAACCATTGTTGGGACTGGCGTTCACGGCGGCGCCACCCTGAAGAAATAACCGTGCGATATCGACATGTCCCCTTTCTGATGCAATCACCAATGGAGTCCAGCCATGGTTGCTACGGGAGTCCACACTTGCGTCGTTTTGGAGTAATAAACGAATGACATCCAGGTGTCCATCTCGGGACGCTATCGCCAGTGGTGTCCAGCCGTCATTGTTACGGGTGTCTACACCAGAGCCATGCTGGAGTAACAAACGAATGACATCCAGGTGTCCATCTCGGGACGCTATTGCCAAGGGGGTATTGCCACGGTTGGTAAGGGAGCCCATGCCAGCGCCACTCTGGAGTAACAAACGAATGACATCCAGGTGTCCATCTTGGGACGCTATCGCCAATGGTGTCCAGCCGTCGTTGTTACGGACGTCTACACCAGAGCCATGCTGGAGTAACAAACGAATGACATCCAGGTGTCCATCTTGGGCCGCTATCGCCAATGGTGTCCAGCCGTCGTTGTTACGGGAGTCTACACCAGCGCCATGCTGGAGTAACAAACGAACGACATCCAGATGCCCACGTCGGGACGCCGTCGCCAATGGGGTCCAGCCGCCGTTGGTACGGGAGTCTACACCAGCGCCATTCTGAAGTAACAAACGCGTGATATCCAGGTGTCCATGTCGAGATGCTGAATTCAATGCGGCCCAACCGCCGATGTCACAGAGGTCCACAGCTGCGCCATGATGTAGTAATACCTGCACAACTTCTAGGTCTCCTTCGACTGACGCTGCCGATAATGGGGTCCACCCATTCCAGTCCTGGGTGTTGACGTCAGCATGGCGCTCAAGTAACGGAATCACCATGTCAAGACGCCCTCTTTTAGATGCTTCACGCAGTGGAGTAAAGTCTCTCCAATCCAAGGCGGCCACATCCGCACCGTGGTCAAGGAGTAACATCATGATGTCAACATTTCCGTGCACGATCGCGGCATGCAGCGCAGTAACATGATGTCCACCCATGGCATTGATGTCCCATGGATAGGTAATGACCAGATGTTCTACGAGATCACGGAATCCACAAAGTGTCGCATAGTATAATGGAACAGCCTCCGGTCGTGTTGGGCGCACATCGAACATCATTTCCCGGAATCTGTGATCGAGATCATATATCCACACCCATGCAGAAAAGTGTGGCTCGGCGGGGTCAAATAGTTGTTCCATAGCGACTTTGATCCTCGAACACACGTCCTCGAATTGTGCGTGATCCACCCAGTGGCGAGCCGCATAAATCGCGAGGGGGAATTCCTTCATCCTCTCCTTGTCAACTTGATCGTCCAGTGCGAGAAGGACGCTCAGGGAAGCTTGGGCGAGAATGGTATGCGCAGAATGGGGAACAATGTGATATTGGGAAATGTGTTTCTCCGAGTTGGCGAGACGTTCCGATGTCAAGTATTCCTTGACCGAGAAATGCGAGAACTGTACTATTCGTGATGTGTCGTCATCGACGATAGTGATCAGACTTGAGCATGCAGATAGCACAGCTTCTTCTGCGTTCGGTAGGCGCCAGGTCATGTTATAGCTGGGGAGCTCTCCAGCATCAAATCGAATTGCAAGCACCTCCGCAAGTTCCTCAACACAAAGTGGTCGAATGGCTTCCGCAAGGCATTTGAAGAGACGCTGGGCGTATTCCCGTCTCTCTTCAGCTATGCCTAGCAGTATACGATCGTATGTCTCATCCAAACTCTTCGGCAACTCATCCAACGCGCGACGAATTGCTGACGGGAAACAGCGACGCAGGGCGTCTAGTTGGCAGACGGCCCAGCGAAACCTGCATCCTTGCATTAGATCCGTCGTCACTCGGCTGATTACTGATAACTTACATTCCGTCCGCTCTCTGGGAGAGCGTCTCAACAACCATTTCTTTGTCCCCCTCCCTCCATTTCACCATCTTCCTATCTGAGTAGACGATGTGCCTGACGTAGTCAGCGATGTCCTTCTTTTGTCCTTGTTCGTCATGAAGCGAGACAGTGTGAGACGCCAAACATTTCAGGGCACCTTGAATATCCTCCTCGGGACGACTGGTAACGCAGATGCGAACGTTCGGAAGGTGTAACATCACTAGTCTCTCAATCTGCTGAAGGACGCGTTTCCGCGGATATTCCTGGTCCGAGTCACCAGGACACTC
>Ga0137362_10002752_pt1 | contig 11555 bp, 16 predicted proteins | sample MadtaG_2_FD_104801 | JGI IMG/M metagenome (GOLD analysis project Ga0137362, IMG submission 104801) | Vadose zone soil microbial communities from Angelo Coast Range Reserve, California, USA - Mad1_100_16 metaG | ecosystem: Environmental > Terrestrial > Soil > Vadose zone | place: USA: California... | reverse complement strand
CGGGGCTCCCGGGAACAGCCGAACATCCGATGACTTACGCGATCCGAATAATCCACTGTACAGCACAGTAACTTGTGAGTAGTCTCAACTAAAAATACCCTTTCCCAGACTCTGTGCCCTCAACCGCCCTTCTCGTCTATTCCGCACGACATCAAGAGCCGGCAGAGCGGAACTCACGCCACCTGTAATCGGGCTCGCGCTCGGAAATGCCGTGCTCGGGCTGGCCTTCTTCTCCGACTCACTGACCCTAAGTCCACCAGCGGTCCAACGCGCCTCGATGATTGACTTGATGCTCCACAACCAGACGAAGATAAAGACTGGTGTGCTCAAAAGTACGTTGAGGACGGGGAATAAGTCGGGGTATCTTGCCGGTGGTCGATAAACAAACTCCAGCAGGTGAAGCAGGGCGCATCCCAGATAAACCACCTACGCCCCATAAGGTCGAGTAAGCCGACGTGTGGATGAAATGGTAAATCTGTCGCACCCATGTAAACACGTCCAAAAATGTCGCTTGCCTCAGGGAAATAAATGGGCTGTGTCCAATCATCCGGTTCCACAGCAGAGTAAGAGCGATATACTGTGTACCTAGCCCATCCTTTCGTAGAAGAGGCCACATACTACCAAAAACAGGTTTACTATCATTGCGTAGCGTCGAGCATAGTTACGCACCTAAACATGCCGACATTATTTGCCAGCACGCCCAACTTGAATGTAGAAGAATCGTGAGGAGCAGTGGAGAGCAGTAGTGTCATGGGGAGCAAGGGAAGCAAGATTGTCTTCTCGTGTACTTGGAAGGAGAACAGGAAAAAAGACATTGAGCTGTTGAGCAACGCGAGCAACAGGACAGTCCTCATCACCGACGGCACTGCTTCAGCCGTCGTTGCTCTGTCCTGATTTCTCAGCCTCAGCCACGCGCGTATAGGAGCAATGGCTGCAGCTAAAAACCCGACAAAGGTGATAAGAGTAGATAGCCGCATGAGCGTGCTCTGCGAGGCCCAGAACTTCCATTTGACGACCACATTGGTCGCACACCAGAAATTAGCCACTTTGTCTTCAAATATGCCCCTGTTGAATGGGAAGATACGCGTAATGGGATCCAAAATTACGGAGATTGGGGCAAGTGGAGGTAGAAAGGGAAGGAAAAGGAGGAAGAAAGTACCCGCAACGACAACCGCGAGACGAACAAAGAGATGGGCGCTGCTCGCTGGTGAGACAGACAGGCTAGGTCGGGGAGAAAGAGGAATATACGTACCCGTCTTTTGGGCCCAAGTATAAGCATTTTCCGAGAAGGTACGAACCAACGGCTGGTGCATAATACAAGGCCATCTGTTTGAATCCTAGGCTGAGAGTAAAGAAAAAAGCTCCCAGGAGATCTCTTCCTGAAGTAAAACTCGAGGCGGCGAGGAGTGTGAAGCCTGTCATTTATCGTTAGTGTGTTCCCAGTCGAGCCGTGCTAGGAACGGACCTAACATGACAGAATTGTACTGAAAGTGTCCAAAGTCAATTATGAGAAGCGCTGGCTGGAAAAGGAGAGTGAGGAGCGCGGCGTTCTTTAACCACCATTATCAGTTAAACGCTCTCGCAAAGGGACTGGTGAGGAAATACCTGTGTCCGCCGAGAACGGCCAAAATGCCAGACGCGTGTGAAGAGCCACACCGCCAGAACGTAGACCGCATAGTCTGATAGAAGGACTGTACTGCGCATAAACAGCTTGCTTGCTAAAGTCTCGAATCCCCTCGAAGTGTCCAGAGCAAACCAGCCCGCGTTGATGAACGATCCACTGTTCTTTCATGGTGAGACGGAGGAGCGAAGTACCAGTATCCAAATCAACCCACATCTTGCCGCACAGCCAGGAGTGATAAGCGGTCAACGGTGGGTAGTCTAAACCCCAGTACTCCAAATCGTATGTATACCACTGCCGCAATGGCAAGTGGTTAGTGAGCTCCATCCAATGCCGCTGGGCCTCGTAGTCCCCAAAAATGGGAGGAATACCCTGCCCTAAAATGTGGGCGCAATGTCAAGCATTGACTCTATGGCGAGTCGTTTGAGTTAAACGTACCGGAATAGGAACCCAGCCCAATACACCAGCGCACCAATACCGACGCAAGGAGCGTGCACGGTACGAACCAATGCTTGACTCCGTTCTTATGCATCCATCGCGACCACCTCCGACCAAACCCTTGCTCCTGTACAGATACCTCTGGGCCTTTCCCAACCCGGGCATCCATGACGGTACTGAAACTCGCGAACCTATAATTCTGCCTGGACCCGCGTGGAAAGCCTCCACGAATAGGCGTCGAGGGAGAGATGGCGCGCGAGGATGAAGGAGAGGGTGTGCGTATCCAGGCGTCTGGTGTCAGCTCTGGCTGTAGTGCATGATGTCGTAGTGGCACAGGCGCGACTATCTCCAGATAGGAGTCCCTTTGCAGCAGAGCGTTAGCCATTTCATTTTGTGGGCGGGTTATCACCATACGTTGGGACGGAAGACAGAGGCCGCACATGTGGTGAATGAGGCCGTGGGGTAGGTTTCAATGTCCCATCCGAGCGGAGGGTAGGATGTGAGGACCTCCGACGAGGGGCCTGGGGGAAAGCCTGAAGAGAGTGGGAATGTAATTGGTCCATGCAATATATAGCAGGACCGTAGTTGGCAGAGCAGAATATGGTTCACTTGACGCTTGACGATGAGCGTCAACTTGAATGTAGCGACTAATTCGGGTCGCGACTGCAAAGTGAACAATCGTGGTATCGTATTGGTATCATCGTACAACTATTCTACGCTCGTCAGACTATCCTGCTCTGAAACTCCCTCAACACTCTCAGAATCTGCCACGCTGGCTTGCCCGTCGGCATCGTCGTTTTTGTGGACGCCATTAATGTGTGGCTTTTGGGTAACTCCCTGACTCCCTTCGGAGGTTGCTGCGTCACGGGGGGATCGAATGTTGCCATATAGAAGACCTTTAACCGGTAAAACACTTGGGTGAGACGGCATGGAATAGATCATGATCTCGAATCACCATTAGATTGTATATCCGGAGTTAAGGATGGACTGCGAGTTGGACCCCGATGGGAAGACGCTAGTGGTCCAATCCGATGGTTATGATGACCATGGTTGCGGTCATGGTCATTGCCATGATGTCGGCGGTAATGATTGCTGTCACTAATATGGATGTCCTGAGAGGAGCGGGAGGAGTGTGGATGACTATCTATTTCCTCGTGCTCCGCCGGAATTGTGGATAATTGTGATTGGCGAATAAGAGCGACACCGCGGTTAGAATAAGTGTGGCTGTAATCATAAGAGAGCGGTGGGGAGTATAACGGCTGTGGTTGATCATGACCATCTGAAGAGAATTCAAAGTTAAGTGGGTCTGATGTGACATCCGCTGGAACGTATAACGTCTCTTCTTCAAATTCGGCGGAGCCACGTAACTCTTGAGGGAGAGAGCCAGGTCGTCGATCGTCCGAAATTGGAGGGATTCGGTGCAAAAGCCCAAAGCTGTAAAACGACACATAAACTTTGCAGAAACACCATAGGTATTAAACTTACCCAAAGACACACCCAAGTAAACCCTCGCCGCCCCACTGCCGATTCGGAACCAAGACTACTTCCCGAATTGTGCTGATATAGTGAGATGAGGAAACGTGAGAAGCCATAAAACATACTCAAAATCATATGAGTAGACGTAGACGCGGAGAGGTTTGTCGATATACTTGTAGGGGTCGATAAGTAGACTAAGAGTCATCATAAATGGGGGACTCACGGCTTCCACGACATCATAGAAGTCACTTTCTGCGCCCAGTACCCCACCCGACCATCCTATAATCCAGTCACCGTAGGGGACAAGACCCGCGCTTTCCGCCGGACTTCCTTCTAAGACATCTAAGACATGCCAGACGTTTTCGAGCGCAAACTCAGGTTCACAGATACGCATACTGAGACCGAGCAGCGAAGGCTGCACGCCAGGTCCCGCGTCCTTGGAGGCGTTTGCTGCGAGACTCTGCTGTGACCACGTTCGTGAAGGGGTAATCTTCACAACTGGAGCGGCAATCGGGGGATGGGCGTCAGGCAGTTGACAATGCGAAATGAAGTGCGCCGCAGTACCTCGTGTTGTTTGCGATTTGCTGTTCCAGATAAGCAAGTTTAGATTCTTGCCCTCGTTCTTCTCTACAATCGCCTCGAGCTCTGCAGCGTCTAGCATCTTTCGTGATGAATGTGTGTCCCCTTCGAGGCCAACGACGAAGTCGAAGAAAGCTTCGATGTTCGTGTACGAAGCAGGTGAAGACGGTGTCACGCGCAGTACGTGCAGCGCACGCGGTGGCGGCTGTGGGTGTGAACCTATAGACTGGCCAGCACCCATTTTCAGGCTTTGTTAAATGGTAGAGTAGAGTAGAGTATAAGATGCAGTCAACTCCGTGACGTTGCGAGCGAGAGTTTACATGCGGACCGACGCGCGGGCCGAACACCGTCACAGTAAGTTAAGAGTACAATTCTCACTCTCATTCTGAGAATCTCCCCACCTCGACCTTCATGTGAGATGAAATAAGTCCCTCTCCATTCCCTCCGAATACCAGATTTGCTGAGACATTTTTGGCAACGAAAGACGGATTTATGGCAATGGTGTGATCCACGACCTTGAAGGCCAATCATTTTGCGACAACAGCAAACTCACGGTTTACGTACCTTCGAAAAGTGTTTTAGTCGGCTTGGGACAACCAACACGTCTGGAGCGGATTGCCCTTCCCCGTGACACAACGCAAGGTGTTCAAGGTGAGAAGCATCAAGATTCACTTCGGGTGAAAGATCAAGAGAAGTTGGAAACAATGGATAAAAGCTAACAAGAAAGCAATGAATAGAGTCCATCAGACAGGTGTATGAAGACGAACCTTCTCTGTTGCAAAATATGCCGAGCCAAGCTCGCCATCATATCTGTAGCTGGTGGTTGCCCGTCCACTTCTAGTGACTCCACCTCCTCTGCCCGTAAGACGAGCTGCTCCCTTCGCAGATGAAATAATACATCCATACTAGTCACTGAGAATGTGACTCCGTTTAGGGAAAAGTGACATGGATTTGGCAGAAATTTTATCCGCTGTGATGTTTCAGTCGGAATGGAGCCAGGACTTGATATTGTCAAGGTCAACTCACTGGGTCACCGGAGAGACCAGATATATCAAGGGCAGCCTGTGGATAGACGCAATGATGGCTGATTATATCCCCCACACTAGGGACGATCAAAACCAATGTTTCGGGGTTCGCTTCCAGAAAGTCGTGTAAGTTCTCTGTGAATTGAGTGTGGAACAGCTCGGTAGGAGTTTGCTCAACATCGCCAATCTTGATCTTTTCGTTGTTCGAGTCTATGAATGGTCCAATCTAAGAGTGACGTCAGAAAAACGTGCTTAGACACTGCAGATTGCACAAACCAAGAGAACCACGCTGGGTTTCTGTGATCGTAAGCTCTTTAAAAGTGACGACCACGGTTTGAACATAAGGTCAGAATCGTGTGTGAAGGGGCCGCAGGCTATTGTCATGGAAAACGATGCATCTCGGGGTTCCTGCTTTGATCCTTCGCCCTGTATGGTAGATTGGGTGGAAGGAAGAAGGGGAGGTAACTAGAAGAATATGAAGCATAGACACGGACGAAAATGACAAGTCGTCCTGACCGTCATGACCTCGGAGACGGAAAACCAGTCTCCGCTACCATTCCTTCCTTTCAGAGCAACAATTGCCCCGGGAAACATGCCAACATTGGCTTGCCCTTTGGGGCCGCCCCGTATTTGGAGGCCTGGCATAAATTTCAGAGGGACACGGACGCCCGATCCCATCATTCGTGATGACTCGATATGAAGGCTAGCTTCGTTGAGCTTTCCAGAGCCAGATGACGCCTCGGCATCAAGGGTAATGCGACCGACTACAACGACTTCTCCCTAAGAGGACTCGATAAAGATACCAGGGAAACTGCACCAAGTTACCCACATCAGTCGAAGTGGAGGGATCCCCCAGTTCAGCTAAGCCATAATGCTGGCGGACAAGGTCTGCCAGTTCGTCTATGCGATCATCTAGAACTATTTGTGGCATTAAATTGGCTAGTTGCCAGTCTCTCCACAGATTGTACTTACCCCCACTTCGCTCCGAGATCTTTTCGTACATATATTTATCTGATCACAATCACTGAGAGAGCTGGTATCGCCGAAATATTCTGTGACGCGTACAGTTCCGTTTATCCCGAGAGACATCTTCTATGTCATGGCATTCAAATACGATCTTACTTGTTCCCACTTTCCCGACACGAGGTATTGCAGACGAAGATTGCAAGTTCGGAGTTGTGTCCACAAGACCGACACCGGCAAACTTCATTCGAGAACCGAGACCGAGCATATCCATAGGAGCAGCCCTTGCTTTCCGCGAGCCCGGTTCAGCCTTGATGGTCTGAGCAAGAGCAGCTTTCGTGCGTTCTGTCCGAATAAAGCCCCTGATAGAAGAGGGCGTGGTGCTATCTATAAATCGCGTTCCAATCGCATTTTGTCCAATAACAATGGACTCCCATTTGAAGTACAGATCGGTTGGGGAGAGATCAAAACTTTGGCAGATGTCAGCACCTACGATACGCGCGTCATTGTGTACCGGCTACCGAAGAGATGCACTGACGCACACTGTTTAATAAAAGAGTCATCGCATCCAGGGGTGGATCCAAACTGTTCCCACAGCCCTTTGGATAGTTCAGTGGTGGTTGAGCTGGAAGCCATTGAAGATATTAACGCCAATACAGTCACGGTCACGGTCGTGTATTCGCGGCCACGTGAGGTGATGTAACGTGTCGTGTTCGTCACGGCGTGTCTACGGTCCTCCGAGTGCGACTCGGACTCGAACTTCCCATGGCCCCTGATCAATTAACTCTCCCTACTCCCAACTCATTTCCAGCCTTTCCGTTCAACCCGCCATATTCAATCCAGGTTGAACTGATGCGTCACATCTACTCTGCGATCGAGCACCGTCAAGTCTCCATCGCTGAAAGCCCGACCGGAACAGTCAGTTCATAGTCACCCCAACGCCTGCGGATGCGGCCTAATATGGCGATTAGGGAAAAACTTTGAGCTTACTTTCTGCTACTCTTTCCTGGTTGGATGACGATAAGCATCGGGCCCGCAAAGGCGAGCTCGACGCCCTGACAAGTGACGATGGTCAGTGTGACAATTAGACAAATGGGTGTACTTCTGTATTTACGAGAAAGCTCAGCTCCGGAGTGGGTTATCTCCCAGACTCGCGATAGACTCCGCAGGGAACTCGAGGCTGATGAAAGAGAGTACGAGGAACGTCTAGCCGTAGCGCGGAAGCGCGAAGAGATTCAGAGAAGAAAATTCTTTTCGCGAAACGTGAAAAGACAGGTGTGTTACCTGTATCTTCTCGCCTCTTGTGCAATCGTAGCTGATGTACAACAGAAACTTTCTAGTCCTGAAGAGACAGCTTCTGATGAAGATGACTCTTTTCTTCCTGATGACGATGAGGACGAGTCCCGCGGTGATGTAGAAAGTGGAGTGTCGTAAGAGGTGTTTTATCTTATTTTCGAAGCCATCTTAGCGACCATGACCACCTTTCAGGAAAAGGAGATTAGGTTATGTAAACCCAACCGACTCCAATGAAAGCCGTCCGTCATGCACCAAAATATTCTACGCCTCGAGAACACACTCTCAGCTCTCTCAGGTCGTACCTGAACTGAGAAAGCTCCGCCGGGAAGCCCATCGTAATGTTAGCCCGTCATCTCACAACCATTCAACAACCGAGGAACTAGCAGGCGACGAAGGAGGGAAATGGAAGTACGAAGCAACGGGCTCCCACGCAGAGACTCACGATGAAATTCCCGAGACCCGCTTTGCGAGCCTTGGTTCTCGGAAGCAGCTTTGTTTAAATGAGAAGCTCAAGGCGAAAGGTGGGGACCTTGATGAGCGTTGCCGGGACTTGTTACAAGGTACAACCAACTACCCCCTATCCCACTATGTCTGAGTGACGAGATTCACCATGCAGCTGGAGGCGATAAGCGATGTCCATATTTACCAAAGCCAGATACCCTCGAAGACAATCGTTTGCACGACTTTCGTGACCAGATACTAGTTCGCACTTTTATCGTCTTGAGTTTACCTCTCTCACCCACAATGGCAACTGAAGGCGTCTCCGAAGGACATCGAAGATTTAATTATAGCCGGAAAGGCATCTCAGACCTGTCCGTACTTTGCCTCGCGGGAAGCTATTTCGCAAGCAGAAGTACGTCAATGCCCTTTCATCGTGGGTGCCCGAGTGACGAGTTGAAGAGTTCTGCAGGTTGTCACCTTGCCTTACAACCTTTTACTTCATCGCGACGCTCGAGCAGCCCTTGATATTGACTTGACAAACCAAGTAGTTGTCATCGACGAAGCTCATAGTGAGTACTTCACAATGTTGCCACCGAAGCTCTTACGAGTTTGCAAGATCTCATGTCATCTCTACTCGCGTTATCTACTGTGACGCTCCCACTTGGTACCCTCAACGTTTGCTTGGAACAGTTGACCGCGTACATATCAAGGTTCAAGAACAGATTGGCCTCAAAACATGTACTCTATCTAAAGCGCCTGTATCGCCTTCTTCACACGCTGAAGGGCCTGCTCTCGAATTGGCAGCAGCGAAATTCGACTGAGGTGATGACGGTAGATGGCCTGCTCTCAAAGCTAGGTGGAAAGCTTGAAGAGATCAATTTTCTTGAGATTCAAAACTATCTCCGCAAGAGCAAGGCATGGCGGAGTCTTTCATTTGCCCTTTGGGGAACACTTACCGATGACTATAGTTGGCAAGGAAGATCACGACGTATTCTCAGAAGGTGAGAGCGAAGTCCGAGCAAAAAGGTCGGCGATAATGCACAGCATACTAGTACTTCACCCAGCTAAACGTTTAACAGGCACCTCAGACTACTCCGAGATGGCAACGCCACCGTTGTATTTAGTCCAAGAATTCATTGCTGCCCTGGCGGCGGCTACTGATGGTAAGCGTATACCACAAAACTTGAAAATAAAGCAGAAAAATTGAAAGGTCCTGACAGACGGTCGCATCATTTTCACTCACAAGTCTTCTCACGAACAAAGCACACCCGAAATCCAGATCAAGTACCAGTCCTTGAACCCCGCGCCCCAATTTCGCGAGGTGGTGGATGCCGCGCGTTCTGTCATCCTAGCGGGTGGGACAATGTCACCTGTGGGAATGCATTTCGATACTTGACCCGATTGGTCTACTCAAAAATCGTTGCAACAGATGTCAGACTTTACCAGTCAACTTTTTGCGCACCTGCCGAGCTCGAGGATTACTCTGTTCTCTTGCAACCACATCACGTCAGAGTCAAACTTGCGGACGCTGATTATCCCTCGCGGGCCCCATGGTAGCGAGCTCAATTTCAAGTTCTCAAATATGGAGAACCGAGAGCAGGTGAAACTCACACCGTACCAGCGTTATACCCAATACTCATCAATTTACAGTTATTAGAACTCGGGCAAATTGTGGCCAATTTTGCTAGGATCGTGCCTGGCGGAATGGTGGTTTTTCTGCCTTCCTACAAAACTCTTGAAAAGGTCAAGAACTTGTGGGATGAGAAAGGAATCATGGGCTCCATACGGAATAAGAAAAAGGCACGCTCTTGCGTTCACTGGGCTCGGCGGACTTCTTATCGTCATACAGGTGTTCATGGAGTCAACAGCCGACGTTCACGAGCTACTGACGCAGTACGCGGAAGAGATTCGTAGTGTAGGTCTTCGGAACTGGTTCATACCCCTCAGCATTGACTCCTTCCAAGGCAAAGGGCGCACTGCTGCTCGCCGTCGTCGGGGCCAAACTGTCCGAAGGACTGAATTTCTCCGACAATCTCGCCCGCATGGTCATGGTAATCGGCCTACCCTTCGCCAACTTGGGATCGGCGGAACTCCAAGAGAGGCTTAAACATGCAGACCGACTCGCCAGTGGAGAAGTAGTCGTGTCCAAGAGCTCGAATTCTACGTATGGTTACGGTACGGCAGGGAGAGAGCTATACGAGAACATGTGCATGAATTCGGTCAACCAGAGCATTGGTGAGTAATAAAAACAGTGGATCGACGATGTTAGCTGAGCAACGGCTCATTACGATTGCGTCGCCCGCAGGTCGCGCTATCCGTCATAAGAACGACTGGTCGATGTTGGTCCTCGTTGACACACGCTATCAGTCTGCAAAGATTCACAGCAAACTGCCTAGTTGGATCGGGAAATCCCTCGTCATGACACAGTCATTTGGCCAAGCGATCAAAACTGCCAGTCAATTCTTTGCTAGCAAAAAAGAAGGCTGAGCGTAGCTTCATTGTACGTTCGAATCAACGGAACCAGCTGTTAAGTTTCAAGTGTTTTTCTATTCCGACCTACTCTTGTCGTAGATATTTTAGAGTAAGACGGCTGTTCGAGGTACTTACAGTACTGTACGATGACAATGCTCAGGAAATAATGACATGACATGAATTTGCTATGCCTCACAGAAACCGTGGTCGTGCGGAAATAGTATTCGGCAATCTGGCCTACAAGTCCATTAAACGCTCGGACCTTAACAATGATTTCGAGCCCTCCACGGTTTATTCTGCACTGATCTGCATCAACGTGATCACGAGCCAAAAGACTCATCGTGCTCGTTCTCATGGCAGAATTGGAATGGGTAGGCCGGCAGCGCGCGCTATTTGGATAGTCTTCTCTGCCTAGATCGCGGATAATTAGCGAATGAATGGATACGTATGTTCAGAGGTGTCACCTGTTTTAACATCGGAGCGTCGACCATTTCCTTGTTGCCCTTCTCATCGCCCAACTCGAGGCCAACCGCTCCTTTTTGCGTGGCATGTGCCCGTGTCATACTGTCCACAATCTTCGCGGCACGTAGAATTTCTCACAGCATGTCAGATTACTCTTCAGAGGAATCGTATCAGATGGGGAAATGACCAGTACCTTGCTCAGTTGGGACAAAGGTCTTTTTAATGATGTCGATTTGTGATGGGTGGATTGCTTGCTAAGAGATTATGAATGTCGTGAGTTATGTGATGTCCGAGCTTTGGATGATAAAGAGGAGTGGATACCTTGCCGCTGAATCCTAGTCTCCGGCCGTCAGCGCACTCATCCAGCAAACATTCAAAGTCATTGTAGTTGACGCAAACCTGCAGCAGACGCAATAGATTAGCTACTCAAGTCAACTTCAGGGAGAGAAGTCACGGACCATATCAATAGCTTCGAGTTTAAACGCCTTCGCTACGGCCGCTATCTTGGATCGAGGGTAGAGCAGCTCTTGACGAGAGGGCGTCCGAATAACGGACGAGTCTGCACAGTCTAGAAACATCCTGGTAAGCCCAATGCCCTGCATCGAGCAGCCAGGGAGTCATACAGTCTTCCGCTCCGAACTAGGAGGCCGGAATAGTGAACATTTGGTAGCAGCCGCGAGAGGTATGAGGGTAATCACCAAGAGCGCAGTAAGTTTGCCACCCTTCTCGGGCCCGTATACTGATCTCCATGCGGCAATCGTTCCAATGTTGTAGAGAGCTCT
>Ga0137362_10002747_pt1 | contig 11562 bp, 10 predicted proteins | sample MadtaG_2_FD_104801 | JGI IMG/M metagenome (GOLD analysis project Ga0137362, IMG submission 104801) | Vadose zone soil microbial communities from Angelo Coast Range Reserve, California, USA - Mad1_100_16 metaG | ecosystem: Environmental > Terrestrial > Soil > Vadose zone | place: USA: California... | reverse complement strand
TCGCGAACATACACGGTCAGAAAATCGGCGCGCTCTTTATAGTCGTTGTAGATCTGGACGACGTCGCCAACCTGGCGGCGGAACGGCGGTCAAGTAAAGCTTCCGAACACCAGTACGAGCGGACGTTCATGAGTTCGTTCGCGAATGTGGAAATGGTTTACGCCGTCCAGGGCGACAATTCGTGCGTCGGGCGCGTCGCTGCCAACTTTCAGCGTGCCGCGATGCATGTGCGGCAAGGCATACCGGACCATCCCATAGGCATCCTTGGGGCTCCCGGCCATGTGTGACAGGATGCCAAAAGCAACAACGAGCAGCACGCCGAAAATGCCCGCCGTCCATTTCCAGAAACGATTCATGCCATTTTGCTCCGGCCCATGAATTTACACGCGCGCGGGCAAGGAATGCCAGCACGAAACTGCCGCAGCCTCCTACCGGGATCGTTTGTGCCGGGGCAAGTTAGCATTGAGTTTAGAGCGCAAGAATAGCTCATTTGTATTAGTGCCCATCCTTAGCGCGAAGCATCTCTCTTTTTTCTTTGTATTGCGCGAGAGCCTTTTCAATGACCTTGACCGCGGCGTACGCCGGCCGGATGTCGTCTACCTGAACTTGCTTACCTTCGAGTTGTTTGTAGTCCTGGAAAAAGCGCTTCAGAACGAGCAGTCGGTGCGGAGGCAGTTCGTTGGCTTCGACGTAGCTGTTGAATTCGGGATCGTTGGTGGCCACGGCAATGACCTTATCGTCGCTGGCTCCGGAATCGATCATCGTCATCAAGCCGATGGCCCGCGCTTTGATGAGCGCCAGCGGCTGCACCGGCTCCTGGCACAAAACGAGAACATCGAGAGGATCGTTGTCGTCAGCGTAAGTCTGCGGGATGAAGCCATAGTTTGCCGGGTAGAACACCGCCGAATGGATGATGCGGTCCACTTTCAAGAGGCCGCTGGCTTTATCCAATTCATATTTCACGTTGGAGCCCAGGGGAATTTCGATGACGGCTTGAAAATCGCGCGGGAGATCGTTTCCCGGTGAGACATCATGCCATGCATGAAGCATCGTGCCTAAGTCCTTGGTGGCGGAATGGCCGCTGACATTATGTCCTGAGATGACTATCCATGCCAGAAAACGTGACTCGATGCTGCAGGATAGCATGGCCGGCACCGGGCACAGCATAGCGTTGACGCGACATAGCCACGCGGCACTATGCGAGCGGCTTGGTTCAGAGTGAGTAGCAGGTTGTCGCGTGAGACTGAGTCGGAGGGGGTTCCAGGACCTTCTTCCCGTAGGAACATCCGGGACCCAAGAGCGCGGATGAACCAAACCTCAGAGGGACGCGACACCGAGCAGAGTCCACCTTTCAAGAACCGGACCCCGAGTAGACAAGCCACCCCATTCTCCTTGCTGCATTAGGTGCGGCCACCCGCGATGAAGAAACGTTCACGCGAGTGGAAGCACTACGTGAAAACTGTATTGGTTATTAGACTGTTGGTTGTTCTAACGGGGTTTGTAGCATTTGCGACTCCCCGCGCTTATGCCCAGTCCGAGGTCGACCCCGACCATTTCGGGTCGCCCAGTACGGAGCCTATTCCGCAATCCAAAGCCAAGGCAGGTGTCGCCGCAGAAATGGGGAAAGTGCGCTTTGCTGGCAAGGTCACACTTCCTTACACCGTGCAATGCGCTGGAAAAAGACTGCCGCCGCGTACTTACTCACTTTCACTTCATTCCGATGGGAAGACTGGCCGGGCCATGCTGAATCAACAGAGCCAAACCGTAGAGATAGCTGGAGTCGTGCGCATACCAGTGGATAACCGAGCGCGCAACGAGCTCTTTGTGGAATGCATTGGAAAAACTCACAGACTGTCGGCGATCCATGTGGCGGAATTGGATCTGGTCTTCGATCCAAATCGGCAGGTAGAGCCCGGATCGAATGGTAAACCGAGAAGGATCGAGCGGTTGCCTCTTACTTAAACGGACGCGCGGAAGTAATGACAACGGCCGGTCCTTGATAGTTGAGAGCCCGCAGATCCGAAGGACATCACCTAACTGTCTATTCCTGCAGGAGTGGGGTCCACACGTTGATTAGCGCGCTTTGCCGTGGGATTTCGCGTCGGGGTGACGAGGAGTCCAATCTTTTGGGGGGAAGGCCACATGCCAGAACATCGGATTGGGCAGCGTGAACTCGACTCCCACCTGGGTTCGATCGCTGGGGCGTTTGTCAATGTGCGCGACAACACATTCAAGCGCAGCTTTTGTTTGGACGTTCGACAAATTGAGCCGAAGTCCTCTCCAGACCTGTGTCGACACGAGAATCAACGCGCCATGGGCACTGATGGCCCGCGTGTGAGTCTCTTCTTCAAAGGGCAGTCCGGCGGCGCTCTTTCCGGAGACGCGGACAGGGACGGTCATCAATACGCGTTGACTCCTTCGGCGGTTGGCCGCGAGCCAGGAAGTTTCGCGGGATTCCGTAAGCCATGTTTCAAGAGTCCGGACGTGCTCCGCCTCAACGCCGGTAAACACGAGTCCCATACCCTTGGTCGCTCTTGAGTAAACGACTCTCGCCCGGGCTTCAAACAGTTGCGCTCCTTTTTTGACGCGAACGTCCGTGACGGTTCCTAAAGGGAGGGCGTCGCTGGTGTCCACGTAGCAGCCTTGCTGGCTTAAGTCGCGGACATGCGTTTCGATCCGTGCGCCGGAGTCAGCCGCAAGTACCTCAACGGCAGCGGTGAACTCGTAGCGAGGATGGATCCGGCGGTCGGCCCCGGTTGGCGCGACGGATAGGCCAGCAGGGCTCTTTGCATCACTGGGCATGTTGGGAGAGGCTGCAGCCGTTTCCGAATCAATGAGAGTGTCCGGATGGCTCGCAACTATCTCCGAATCGCTGGCAACGTCGGGATAGCTCGTAACTATCTCCGTATCAACGGAAATTTCGGAAGGACTTGCAGGTATTTCCGCAATGCCGGCAGACTTGGCAGGGCTTTTGGCTTTCGACTTTCGCTTGCGATTGCGTCCCTTCATAACCCTATGATTCTAACGCAAAGGGTGCAAGCGGGACTGAACTCTGCGCCTGACAATACACTTACTGATAAGGAGGACAACCTGCTTTCGACGCGCCGAATTGGAATGACGGCGTAAAGCAACAGCCAAGCGTAAGCATGTCAAACGAAACGCCACGGTAATCGGAGATTCGTCCCGCTGAACCTCCGGGATGGCGCGGCGGATCGCGCTGGGGCAAGGATTATTCGTATCGCAGGGCGACCATGGGGTCGACGCGCATGGCGCGACGGGCAGGGACGGCGCAGGCAGCGAGTGCAACGATGGCCAGCAAAGCCATGACGCTTGCTAACACCAGCGGGTCGAGCGGTCGGAGGCCATATATTTCGCTGGCCACGGCTTTTTGCAGGGAAGCGGCGCCGATCATTCCCAAAACCAGGCCGATGGCCACGAGTTGGAATCCCTCGCGCAAAACCAGCTTGAGAACGCCGGACCGGGTGCTGCCAAGGGCCACACGAATACCGATTTCGCGAGTGCGCCGCGCGACCAAATAAGCCAGCACTCCGTAGATGCCGAGCGCTGCCAGGAACAAAGCGACTCCGCCGAAGGCGTTGGCCAGGAGCATAGAGATCCGGCGAGAAGACAAGGAAAGGTCGATGCGCTCGGACATGGGATGCACGTCGAAAACCGCCAGGTCAGGATCCATGCGGGCCATTCCCGAGCGAAGAGCGCGGATGATGGATCCCGGATCGGCAGCGGTTTTGAGAGCAAAAGTGAAACCGCCGGCAGGTTGTTGCGAATTGGGGAGGTAGTAGGCGCCGACGGGTGCGCCGGAACCGTCGAGGCTTTCGTAGCGCAACGTGCGTGCGACACCGATAACGGTCATCCAAACTGTGTGCTCGTCAATCTTCAGAAGATTCTTGGCGTCCCCGGGGAAGTACATACGGCGACCGAGGGGATCCTGGTTCGGCCAGAAATGCTGCGCTAAGCGTTCGTCCACAATAATGACGCGCGGGGCAGTTTCGTTATCGCGGTCATCGAAGCTGCGGCCCCGGACCATGGAAATGCCTAAGGCTTCGAAATAACCAGGAGTCACAGAGATGTTCAGCGGAGAAACCAGGGATTCGCCGGGCTTCATCTGGTAGCCTTCGGCGAGAATCACGCTGTCATTGTGATTGCCGCCAAGGGGAATCGCCTCGGTTGCGCCAGCGAGGGAGACTCCGGGGATGGCCCGGACGGCGGGGAGCGCGCGGTTCATGAAGTCGCGCAAAAGTTCATCTTTGGGATATTTGGAGCGCGGCAGGCCGATGGATGCCGTGACCACGCCGTTGGGATTGAATCCCGGATCAACCTGTAGCAGCAGGCGAAAGCTGGCGAGAAGCAGGCCCGCGCCAACGAGCAGAGCGAATGCAAATCCAATTTGTGCTGCGACCAGAAGCTGCCGGACGCTGCGAGATTTCTTTCCCGTAGTGCCAGTGCGGCTGTCCTCATGCAGGGCGTCGCTGATCCCGATTTTCGAAACGCTGGCGAGAGGGAACAGCCCGACAAAAAGTCCAGCGGCCAGGGACAGCGCAAGAGAAACGAGAACCACGGTGCTATCCATGTGAACTTCGCTGGCGCGCGGAAAATGCTCGAGGCCAATGACGTTCAGAGTCCGCAATACGCCGGCGCCGAGAACGACGCCGCCGAGGCCTCCGAGCAAAGCCAATCCCAAGCTTTCCAGAATCAACTGGCGCATAAGTTGCGCGCGGCCAGCACCCAAGGCGATGCGCGTGGCCATTTCCTTGCGGCGTAGTGCAACCCGGGCCAGCGCGAGGTTAGCGATGTTGAGGCCGCCGATAAGAAGGACAACGCACGCGCCGCCCCACAAGAGATAGAGGGTCCTTTTGACGCCGCCAGTCAGCATGTCCTGGAGGGGTTTGACTATGGTGTGGAATCCCGCGTTGATTAGGATTTCCTTGAACTCCGGGAAGCGCTCGAAATTCTCGTTGTTCAATGCGTTGACCTGTGCCTGAGCCTGCTGCAAGGTCGCACCTGGCTTCAAGCGTCCAATGTGATACCAGTTGTTGCTGTGATGAACGGTCTTCTGCTCGGCGGTAAAGGCGAGAGGAATCCACAGTCGAACGTCGGGGTCAATAAAATTGAAATTCGCAGGCATCACCCCGACGACAGTGAAGGAGCGGCCACTGATGCGCAGTTCCCGGCCAATTGCGGATTTGTCAGCCGCGTACAACTGTTGCCAAAGTCCATGGCTGAGGACCACTTTCTGGTCGCTGCCGATTTCGCCGTCTTCGTCCGTGAAAGGGCGGCCGATTGCGGGCGAGATACGCAGAACCTTGAACCACGAGGGCGTGACCAGCATTGCGCGAATCTGCTGCGGCGAACCATTCAACTCCACAGTTTGATCGCGTGGGCGGAAGATGGCCTGGCTCTCGAAAACCGTCATTTCGCGAAGACGGTCGTAGTAGTCACCGGAACTGCTGTTGTTGCCCCCGGTAACGCCGGCTTTCGGGTAATCGTTGGACATGATCAAGATGGAATTGGCATCTGGTACGGGCAAGGGACGCAAGACGACGGAGTTCACGACGGCGAAGAGAGCGGCGTTGGCGGCGATGCAAACGGAAAAAGTGAGAAGCACGGTGACGGCAAAGCCTTTGTCGCGCCATAAAGAACGCACGCCGTATTTCAGATCGAGGAGAAATGCATCCATGATTTGCGGTCCCTCCATTTCGGAGAAGATGATTTTGCCTGACTTTGAGGCCGGCGCGTGCCTAGGATTCAGTACGCATCGACGAAGGACAAAGTTCCCATCTCGTTGCAAGCTAAGCCAGGGGGCGCGCCAGTTCAGGCGCGAGCTTTGTCGATCATTTCTTCCCAAATGCCTTTGGACTTGAGGATGAGTTCGACGAGTTCGCGAGCGGCGCCTTTGCCGCCATCGGCTTTCGTGGTGTAGTGAGAGGCGCGGCGGACTTCCGGTGCGGCGTTGTGGACAGCGACAGCCAGTCCGACGCGGCTCATGATGGTGAGGTCGGGCAGGTCATCACCGAGAAAGGCGACTTCGGATTCCTGGGCACCGGTTTTGCGCAGGACGTCTTCGTAGGCGGCGATTTTGTGTCCTTGCTTCTCATAGACGAATTCGATGTCGAGTTCTTTGCACCGGCGCCGGAGGGCCGCACTGCTCCGTCCAGTGATCACGCCGGTGCGCAAACCGGCAGTGACGGCGAGCGTGAGGCCCTGGCCGTCGTGGGCGTCAAACGTCTTGATCTCAAGGGCGTGGTTGTCCGGTGTGGACGCCAGAGTTACGCTGCCGTCGGTGAGCGTGCCGTCGACGTCCATCAACACGACAAGAATCTGCTTCGCGCGTTTCGCGAGTCTTGGTGGGATTTTTCTTCCTCGTAGGGCCAATTGCGTTTCCTCTCGTCACGATTTCTTCACAAAAAGCAGGTCCCGCCCGCCTCGGGATGACAACAAAAGAACGGTTTCGGCAGCTCGTCGCGTCGGGCATCCTTGCAAAGTAGAAAAAAGAACGGTCTTCCCGACATGAAGCGTCGGAACGCAAAACACGCGAAAGACCCGCCACTACATTAGCTCTAACGTCCACAAATCGTGGAGATGCACCACGCCGAGCACGCCTTTTGCTTCGTCCACGACCACGATGGAAGTGATCTTGCGCTTTTCCATCAGATTCAGGGCTTCGCTGGCAAGCACATGCGGCGCAATGGTTTGCGGATTCTTGGTCATGCCATCCGCCGCGCGCATTTCGAGCACTGCGCCGCGATGCTTTTCCATCAAGCGGCGAAGGTCGCCATCTGTCAAGATCCCCGCCAGGCGTCCATCCGGTTCGACGACCGTGGTCATTCCGAGCTTTTTGGCGGACATTTCATGGAAAACGTCGGGCATCGGCGTGTCGTTCGAAACGCGCGGCAGCGCTTCTCCCGCGTGCATCAGATGTTCCACGCGCAGAAGCTTTTTGCCGAGACTTCCGGCGGGATGGAGCGCGGCGAAATCATCGGGGCGAAAGCCGCGGCGTTCGAGGAGCGAAATGGCGAGGGCGTCGCCCACAGCCATGGCGACGGTGGTGCTTGCCGTCGGCGCAAGATTCATGGAGCAGGCCTCTTCCTTGACGCTCACGTCCAGTACTACGTCGCTGGCCTCGGCAAGCGTGGAATGAAGTTTGCCGGTCAAAGTGACCAGCGGCATCTCGAGCCGCTTCAGAGCCTCCAGGAGGCGAACGATCTCTTCGGTTTCGCCGCCGTAGGAGACCGCCAGTATGGCATCGCCGCGGGCGAGCATGCCCATGTCTCCGTGCAGAGCCTCCGCCGCGTGCAAGAAAAAGGACGGAGTTCCGGTGCTGGAGAGTGTCGCGGAGATTTTCCGGCCGATGAGCCCGGATTTTCCCATGCCAGTGACCACGACGCGGCCTTTGCAGGCAAACAAGAGTGCTACTGCTTTTTCGAAACTGACGTCCAGGCGCGCGAGCACATCCTGGATGGCCTGCGCTTCAATTCGGAGCACGCGCCGTGCCGTGTCCAGACTCATTTTTCGCTCCAGCGCCGCACGACCGAATTGAGTCCCTTTAATTTCGTTAACAAACTGAGGAGATGCGACAGCGGCAGGGCGTTCGGCCCGTCCGAAAGCGCTTTCGCGGGATTGTCGTGAGTCTCCAGAAAAATTCCGTCAACGCCAGCAGCAACGCCGGCGCGCGCGAGCGGCTCAATAAACTGTGGCTGGCCGCCGCTTGCGTGGCCTTGTCCGCCGGGAAGCTGCACGGAATGCGTCACGTCAAAAACTACCGGGTAGCCCGTCCGCTGCAGGACCGGGAACGAGCGCATATCCACAACCAAATTCTGGTAGCCGAACGTGGAGCCGCGCTCCGTGAGAATGATTTTTTTATTCCCGGCGCTCTCCACTTTCTCCACGACGTTGCCCATATCCCACGGGGACAAAAACTGCGGCTTTTTCACATTGATAACCCGGCCGGTTTTGGCCGCGGCGATCAGCAGATCGGTTTGCCGCGCCAGGAACGCGGGAATCTGCAGCACATCGCAAACTTCCGCGGCGGGTCCGGCCTGCGACGCCTCATGAATGTCGGTGAGTATGGGCAATTTCAATTCAGACTTAATCTTTCCAAGAATGCGCAACCCTTCTTTCAGACCCGGACCACGGAAAGCTTTTACCGAGGAGCGGTTGGCTTTGTCGTAGGAGGCTTTGAAGATGTACGGAACTCCGGCATCGGAGGCGACCTTGGCAATTTTTTCCGCCATGATGCGTGCGTGTACTTCGCTTTCAATCACGCAGGGCCCGGCGATCAAAAAAAGAGGATTGCCGCCGCCCAGGCGCAGCGAACCGAGAGAGATTTCTTTACCAGTAGCCATGAGGAACTTTGAAGATAGCACAGAGGCCGGAGGCGTTGCCAAAGCAGTGCGTGCAGTTGCGAAGCGGGAGCAGAAAAGGGAGGGGAAATGCGAGGAGCAGGCCAGGCAGCTATTCGCGGACGCCACCGATGATCAGATGAAGGACGACGGTGGGATCGATGGCCATGGTGTTGCCGCTCCAGCGCGAGCCGAGAACGCCGAAGTCGCGGCGATCGATGTTGAAGGTGGTTTCGAATCCGGCGAAGTCTCCGATGTCCGGCATCACGCGCACGCCAATAATTTTTACCGGAACAGTGACGCGCTTCGTCACGCCGTGGATGGTGAGGTCGCCCTCGACGTCGTAGGTTTCCTTTCCGGTCGCTTTGACGCCGGTGCTGTGAAAGGAAAGCGTTTGGGGAATTTATCGACGTCGAAGAAATCATCGGAGCGCAGCACCTTGTCGCGACCCGGCGCACCCGTGTCCAGGCTGGCGGCCTGCACGGTCACCTCGATGGAGCACTTTGCTGGATCTTGAGCGCTGTAAGTCAGCGTGCCGCCGAAATCCTGAAACAATCCTTCTTCTTTGAAGACCATCCATTTTGTCGCCGTGAAGGACAGCGTTGTGTAGGCCTTGCCCACAGCGTAGGTCTTTTGTTCGCAGCTCGATGTTCCCGGCGCGGGTTTGTACCTGGCATTAACTGTAACGGTAACTACAGCAAGAAGTACAATAGAAACTTCAAGGCGCTGGTCGTCGTGAATTTCTCCAACGAGTTGCAGGATGGGGATTGGTCTGCGCTACGGGTCCGGAGCCGGCGGACACAAAGTGGACCGCCACGATTGTGCCGGCCGGAGAGCCTGGCGATCCGCTGGTCGTCGACGGCCGCGCTTTCGCGCCAGACGGGCAGCACACCGTGGCAGGAGTCGTCGTGTATGCCTACAACACCGACAAGGACGGCTACTATTCGCCGGACGGCAAAGTCGGTCATCCGCGGCTGAAGGGCTACATGAAGACTGATGCCGAGGGCCGATTCGAATTGCACACCATTCGCCCTGGGCGCTATCCGGGAATGCACATTCCCGCTCACGTTCGTTTCAACTTGTGGGGAGCGGGCTATCCGGTGCAGTGGACGGAGGAGTTGCGCTTCGAGGGCGATTCGTACTTGACGGAAGCGATGAAAAACGAGTCGGAAGCGCGCGGAGAATTCGCAACGATTCGGCCGATCTCGCGGGACAAAGACCGCGTGTACCGCTGCGAGATCAATTTGCGCTTGCAAGAAAAATCAAATTATCCGGGATACTAATCTTGTCGATGCCCGTCTGGACGATACAGACAGTTTCCGATTAGTCCGGACAAAGTAGTTTATGCGGTTGCGCGCGGCGCAGCACGCAGGGCGGAGGCATGTTTGGGTTCGCTTACAGCTGCGCTGGGGCGGAGTTTCTGCTTTTTGTGTTCGAGGGCGGCGCCGATGAACGCTGCAAAGAGAGGATGCGGTTCGAGCGGCTTGGATTTGAACTCTGGATGGAACTGGCAGCCGAGAAACCACGGGTGGTCCGGGGCCTCGACAATTTCCACGTAATTCTCGTCGGGCGTACGTCCAGTGATTTTCAGGCCTGCGGCGACCAGCGTTTTCTCGTAGTCGCGATTGAATTCGTAGCGGTGGCGGTGGCGCTCGCTGATTTCCAGTCTGCCATAGGCTTTGTGCGCAAACGATCCGGGCTCCAGCTTGCAGGGCCACGCGCCCAAACGCATCGTGCCGCCCATTTCATCAACACCGAGCAATTCGCGCAACTTGTAAATCACGCGGTGCGGTGATTGCGGATCAAACTCGGTGCTATCCGCCTGCTTCATTCCGGCGACGTCGCGCGCGTATTCGATGGTGGCGCACTGCATTCCCAGGCAAATCCCGAAGAACGGCACTTTGTGTTCGCGCGCGTACTGAATGGTGTGAATCATTCCCTGAATGCCGCGCTTGCCGAAGCCGCCGGGAACGAGGATTCCATCATAGCCGTGAAGGCGCGCCGCAGCGGTCGCCGCCGAGTCAATTTCCTCTGCTTCGATCCATTCGAGAACCGTTTTGTGATTGTGCGCCAGCCCGCCGTGCAGCAGGGCTTCACGCAAACTTTTGTAGGCGTCTTCGAGCTGGACATATTTGCCGACAATCGCGATGCGCGCTTCACCAGCCGGGTGATGCATACGGTAGACCAGATCGAGCCACGGCTTCATGTCTGAAGGGCGCGGCTCGAGTTTTAATAGCCGAAGAATCTGCTCGTCCAGACCCTCTTTGCTCAGTTCCGCGGGCACGGCGTAGATAGTGTCTACGTCTTCCATCGAAATGACACAGGATTCCGCGACGTTGCAGAACAACGCAATTTTTTTCTTCAGTTCCGACGGAATGTGATGGTCGCTGCGGCAAAGCAGAACGTCCGGCTGAATCCCGAGGCTGAGAATTTCTTTCACGCTGTGCTGCGTCGGCTTGGTTTTCAGCTCGCCGGCAGCGGCTATGAACGGAACCAGAGTGACGTGCACAAACAGCGTGTTCTCTGCGCCCAGTTCAAGGCGCATCTGGCGGATGGCTTCGAGGAAGGGAAGTGATTCGATGTCGCCCACGGTGCCGCCAATTTCGACAATCACGACATCGACGCCTTCAGAGACTTTCCTGATCGTTGTTTTGATTTCGTCGGTGACGTGCGGGATCACCTGCACGGTTTTTCCGAGATAGTCTCCGCGGCGTTCCTTCGTCAGGATGGTTTCGTAGATCCGGCCAGTGGTCCAGTTATTGTCGCGGGAAAGTTTGGCGTGGGTGAAGCGCTCGTAGTGGCCCAGATCGAGGTCCGTCTCCGCGCCGTCTTCGGTTACAAACACTTCACCATGCTGAAAAGGGCTCATCGTACCCGGATCCACGTTCAGGTACGGATCGCATTTTTGCAGGGTAACTTTGAAACCGCGACTTTCGAGGAGACAGCCAATCGAGGAGGCAGCTACGCCTTTTCCCAGTGAGGATACAACTCCGCCAGTTACAAAGATATATTTTGGCGCCATCCGTGTAGCCCGGGTTCTTACGCCGGGCTTGTCAGCCCTCCACAGGAGTGACGTACGCACAATTATGGCCGGGAGTCGCAGTTCTGTCAAATCGAACTCTCCGCGCGGCAAAATCGCTATTTTTCCTTTCCGCGAGCGCGAAACCTTTTTGGCAGGAACGGGTTTGGAGATACTGGGGAATAG
>Ga0137362_10002744_pt1 | contig 11571 bp, 11 predicted proteins | sample MadtaG_2_FD_104801 | JGI IMG/M metagenome (GOLD analysis project Ga0137362, IMG submission 104801) | Vadose zone soil microbial communities from Angelo Coast Range Reserve, California, USA - Mad1_100_16 metaG | ecosystem: Environmental > Terrestrial > Soil > Vadose zone | place: USA: California... | reverse complement strand
GGCTGCCGTTCGCGGCGGCACGCTCGAGATCACGGTGACCGATACCGGCGAGGGCATCGCGGCAGGCGACGTCTCGCATGTCTTCGAGCCATTCTTTTCGACCAAGTCGGAGGGGACCGGACTCGGGCTCGCCCTCGTCCATCGCGTCGTCCAAGAGCACGGCGGGGAGATCGACGTGCGGAGCTCGCCGGGCCTGGGCACGACGTTCACCCTCACCTTGCCCTCACACCATGCCTGACACCCGGGTACTTGTCGTCGACGACGAACGGAGCATGCGAGAGCTCCTCGCGATCATGCTGAGGCAAGCCGGTCACGAGGTCACGGTCGCCGAGGGCGGCGAGCAGGCCGTGGAGGTCATCAAGAGCGAATCGTTCGACCTCGTCATCACCGACTTGCGCATGCGGAAGGTCGACGGCATCGCCGTCCTGCGCGCCGCGAAGGAGCACTCGCCCAGCACCGTGGTCCTCGTCGTCACCGCCTTCGCCTCGACGGAGACGGCCGTCGAGGCCATGAAGCTAGGCGCGTACGACTACGTCACCAAACCGTTCAAGCTCGACGAGATCAAGCTGACGATCGCCAACGCGCTCGAGCGCAAGCGGCTCCAAGACGAGAACAAGGCGCTCCGGACGCAGCTCCGGCGGGAGCGCGGCTTCGAGAGCTTCATCGGGAAGAGCCGGCAGATGGTCGACCTGCTCGAAATGATCCGCAAGACGGCGGACGGCCTCTCGACCGTGATGGTGACCGGAGAGAGTGGAACCGGGAAGGAGCTGGTCGCCCAGGCCATCCACCAGGAGAGCCCGCGCCGGACCGGCCCCTTTGTCTCGGTCAACTGCGGCGCCATTCCCGAGACCCTGATGGAGTCCGAGCTCTTCGGCCACGTCAAGGGCGCCTTTACCGGCGCCGTCGCCAACACGGTGGGCCTGTTCTCCGCCGCCCACGGCGGCACGCTGTTCCTCGACGAGGTCACCGAGGTGCCTCAGTCGGTGCAGGTGAAGCTCCTGCGCGTGATCCAGGAGCGGGAGATCCGCCGCGTGGGCGACACCCGCGACGTCAAGGTCGACGTACGACTGATCGCCGCCTCGAACCGCGACGTCGCCAAGGCGGTCGCCGACGGCATCCTGCGAGAGGACCTCTTCTACCGGCTGAACGTCATTCCGATTCAGCTCCCTCCCCTCCGGGAGCGGCCGGAGGATATCCCGCTGCTGGCCGCGCACTTCGTCAGAAAAATCTCCGCGGAGCTCGGAAAGTCGGTGAAGGGCGTCAGCCCGGAGGCGCTCGCGATCCTCGAGAATTACCGCTGGCCGGGCAACATCCGAGAGCTCGAGAACGTCATCGAACGGGCGCTCGTCCTCGGCAGCGGGGACGTCCTCGAAGTGGGGGCGCTGCCCCCCGATCTCCATCAACCCCGTGACCTCCAGGAGGTTCCGGTGGAGATCCCCTCCGATGGGCTCGACCTGGAGGCGATGCTGGATCAGATCGAGCATCGATATCTCCAGATGGCGCTGGCGCGTACCGGCGGTGTGCAGACCCGCGCGGCCGAGCTACTCCGCGTGAGCTTCCGGCAATTCCGATACAAGCTCCAGAAGCACAGCCAGCGCGCCGTCTCCCAGGACTGAAGCGGGAGGGCCCGCCTCGCCACCCGCGCCAGCCCTGACGATTTTCGTCACTCGGATTGCCACGACCTGTCATGATCGGTCGGCCAGCTCCGGAAATACGTGGTCCTAACTATCTGAAAAGTCGACGCGGTGCCTCGTTCGACGAGTGGCATCGAAGCTGCACTTCGACCGGTTACGAGAATCGAATGGCGATTCATATAGTGCAAAAAACAACAAGGAGGATCCCGATGGTTCGGTGGTGGACGAAGAAACGGCTCACGCTGAGAAACGAGCGAGGCTTCACCCTGATCGAGCTGATGATCGTCGTCGCGATCATCGGCATCCTGGCGGCCATCGCCATCCCGCTCTACGCCAACGTTCAGGCGCGCGCGCGGATCGCCAAGGCCCAGGCCGATACCCGGTCTCTCGCCTCCGCGGCGACGGTCTATGCCGCCCACATGGAAGTATTACCGGTCTCGCTGACCTCTCTCACCCTGTCGGTCTCCAACCCCCAGGGCCAGTTCGCCGGTCCGTTCATGGCGTCGCTGCCTAAACCGCCCGCCAACTGGACGCCGGCGGGTTCGTATTACTACACCGCCAACACAGTGGCCGGCACGTTCCAGATCTCTGCGGCGGGTGATAACACCAGCGCCGTGGTGCCGTAAGGGTCAACGTCGCACAGCGCACGGGAAGGGTCCCTCCCTTCCCGTGCGCTCTTCTGTGTTCGCATGTGTTCGCACGCTGAGATTCGCATCCGCACGCTGAGGAGGGTCATGCCGGGGATCGAAGGCGTCGAGGTCGCGGTCGGCACGTTCACGCGACCGATCGAGCGCACGCTGAGCACCCGCCTGCTGAGCCCGCGGATCATCCCGCTGGCACTCGCCCTCGTCACCTTCCTGGTCTTCCTGCCGGCTCTCTGGAACGACTTCGTCGAGTGGGACGACCAGGTCACGCTGACCGGGAATCAGGAGTATCGGGGGCTCATGTGGCCGCAGATCCGATGGATGTTCACCACGGTGCTGCTGGGCCACTGGATCCCCCTCACCTGGCTCACGTTCGGCCTCGACTTTGTCATCTGGGGAATGAAGCCCGCGGGCTACCACCTGACGAGCCTGGTGATCTTCGCCGCGAACGCCCCGGTCTTCTACTTCGTCGCGCTGCGATTGCTCCGGCGGGCGGCCGGGTTCGCCGGCGGCACGCTCCGCGTGTCGGCGGTCGCGGCCACGCTCTTCTTCGCCGTCCACCCGCTGCGCGCCGAGTCCGTCGGCTGGGCGACCGAACGGCGTGACGTGCTCTCCGGGCTGTTCTTCCTGCTGACGGTCCTCATGTACCTCAAGGCCTGCGATGAAGGCGGGGGACGTCGGCGGTGGCGGCTCGCAGCGTCGGTCGGCCTGTACGGCCTCGCTCTCGTCTCGAAGGGAAGCGTCATGGTGCTGCCGCTGGCGCTCGTCGTGCTCGACATCTACCCCCTCCGCCGGCTCAGCGGGTGCTGGCGGGAGTGGATGGCAGCGCCGGCGCGTGCCGTGTGGCTCGAAAAGATTCCTTTCCTGGTTCTGGCTATCGCGGGCAGTGCCGTCACCTACTACGCGCAGAACGCGAACATGTTCATCACGCCGCTCGCGCGGTATCCATTGTCCGCGCGCCCAGCCATGGTGTTCTACAGCCTGTGGTTCTACCTCGAGAAGACCGTGGTGCCGCAGGGGCTCTCTCCGCTCTACGAGCTTCCACGGCGGGTGATCCTGCTCGACCGGCAATTCCTCGTTCCCGCGATGGCCGTGACGGCGATCACTGCGGCGGTGGTCCTGCTGAGGCGCCGGTGGCCGGCCGGGCTCGCGGTCTGGGCCTACTACGCGATCGCCCTGGGCCCGGTGATCGGAATCGTTCATTCCGGACACCAGCTGACGAACGACCGGTACAGCTATCTCCCCGGACTCGGCTTCGCGCTCGTCGTCGGCGCGGCCGCGGGTGCCGTCGTCCGGGCAGGAGCGGCAGGCACGCTCCGCCCGTCGCTCGCCAGGGTGCTGGCCGGCCTCGGTGTCGTGTGGTTCTGCAGCCTGGCCTACCTGAGCGCTCAGCAGGTCCAGATCTGGCGGGATACGGACAGCCTGTGGAGGTACGCGCTCGAGTCCGACCCGGCCTGTGCCGTCTGTCGCAGCAACTTCGGGACCTATCTCGCGAAGCAGGGATATTTCGGGCTGGCGAAGGCCGAATTCGAGCGCGTGCTGGCGCTCCGCCCCGACAACGAGAGGATCCATATGAACATCGGGGGCGCGCATGCAGCGCTCGGCGACTTTCCCCACGCCATCGAGCATTTCCGGCTCTACCTCAAGCGGTACCCGAACGACGTCGACGCGCTCAACAACCTGGGCGCCGCTCTTCTGAGCGACAGGCGCGCCCAGGAGGCAATCGAGCCCTTGCAGCGCTCGATGAAGGTCAATCCCCGCCAAGCGGGGCCTCACGTCAACATGGGCTACGCATACGCCCAACTCGGGAAGCTGGCCGAGGCGCCGAGCCTGTTCCGCCAGGCGATCGCGCTGAAGTACGATATGCCGCACGCCTGGGCGGGGCTCGCCCGCGTGTACCTCGAGTCGGGACGCCCGGGCGCCGCGCACACCGCGTGGGGGATCCTCGGCATGCTGGATGCCCAGCTGGCGGCGAGCCTCGGGCCGGCGTTCGTCCAGACCTGGTGAGGCGATGCTGCAGACCCTCGCCCACACGAGGCCGGTCTTCACGCTCGCCGCCGTCATTCTCTTCGGGCTCGCGATCGGGAGCTTCTTGAACGTCGTGATCGCGCGCGTCCCGGCGAGGCGCAGCCTCTGGCGCCCGCGCTCGGCGTGCCCGGGATGCGGCACCACGATCGCGTGGCACGACAATATTCCGGTGCTTTCATTTCTCGTCCTGCGCGGTCGTTGTCGGGCCTGCGGCGTGCCGATCTCGTGGCGCTACCCGATCGTCGAGCTCGTCACCGCGGCCGCGCTCGCGCTGGCATACCTCGCGTTCGGTCCAACGCCGGAATTCGTCGTCGCGGCCGGGTTCCTGGCGGCGCTCATCGCGATCACGGTCATCGACCTCGAGCATCAGCTGATTCCGGACGTGATCACCGTCCCGGGCGTCCTGGCGGGGCTGGCCGCCAACATGGCCACCGGGCGCGTCTCGTGGCTCGATTCCGCCGTCGGAATCGTCCTCGCCGGCGGTCTGTTCCTGGCCGTCATTCTCGTGAGCGGCGGCGGCATGGGCGGCGGGGACCTCAAGCTCGGCACGATGCTCGGCGCCTTCCTCGGCTGGAAGGTGGTGCTCGTCGCCTTGTTCGTCGGCGTCGTCTGCGGTGGGGCTCTCGCGATCGTGCTGCTGGCCTCAGGCCGGTCGGGCCGCAAGGATCCGATCCCGTTCGGCCCCTTTCTCGCCGCCGGCGGGGCCGTGGCGCTGTTCTGGGGCGACAGGATCGTGGCGTGGTATACGGGCGGGTTCGGCCTGTGAACCCCGGATCCTGAAGCAACGGGCATCAACTCGAGCAGTCCTCTACAGCCTGAACTCTCCGCTGATGACCATCGACGAAGCCCTGAAGGCCATGTGCGAAAGGCCAGCGGCGTCGGCTACGCGCCCCCGAGCAGTGAGCGCGACACGACGAGTGGTGCCGCGCAAGCGCGCCTTAGCGAGCCCCTACTCGATTCCGTAGAAATACAGCGCCACGAAGGGGCCCCCGCCAGGACCACAGTGGCCGCGCTCGTCCAGAATGCAATCCCCTCGGCGCGCTCCCGCGCGACGAAGAGCAACGGCGCGATCGGAGCGTCGTGGCCCCGTAGATCCCCGGCGATGAGCAGTCATGAGCGCGCAGAAGTCATTAGTAACCTAAAGGTAGTTCATCTCCTGAGAATCCTGCCGCAACATTTGCGCGCTTTTCTCGGCCACCGTGCCGCTGATTGTCATACCGGTGTCAGCTTGCCGCGTGCGCTGCCTCGGCAGCGAAGGTTGTCGCAGGATCGAATGACTTTCCGATAATTTTTTCGATGAATTCCCCCTATGACTTTGCTCACGCCTGGACAGAATCGCGTCAGGTGGCAAGCGCCTTGCTTCTCTGGTGGGGTGCCATGTTGAACGCAAGCCAACCGAACTGCCGCGCTGAGGACACGGCCAAGGGCGTCGTGGGCTCGAGGACGCCCAGCACGGGAGCGGGGAACAAAAGGGGGAACACGGAAATGAACCAACCGGCGAACCTGCGCGTGCGTCGGAGAGTCATGGTGCTGATCGTTGCCGCGTGGATCTCCGCGGCCGTCTGGACGCCGGGCATCGCCTCGGCCGCGCCGGGCGACGTTCTCAAATCCTGGGTGATCTCGGTGCCGGCCACTCCCTTTGGCGTGGGGTACACGGGTCGGCTCTGGATCTCCAATGTGGTGGATCCGGACATCGACTATGAGTTCACCATTGACGGCGTGCCAACAGGCCGCGCGTGGCCTGCGGCCTGGGTAGGGAGCTGGATCGCCGACATGACGTACCTGCCCGGCCCTAAGCTCCTGTGTCAAGTGAACGTCGGCGGTGACAGAGGGATCTATTGCTGGAGCCCCGAGACCGGAGCTATGGCGGGCTCGATCGTCGGAGCGTTTCCCTGGACCCTCAAATCTCAGCGGGGCCTGGCATACCGCGCGGCCGACGACACCTTCTACATCGGTGGATGGACCGAGGGGATCATCTACCGCATCAAGGGCCTCTCGTATCCCGACCGGGGAGCGGTGATCAGCCAGTGTACCCCGGCGGACCATAACATCTCGGGCCTCGCGTACAACGCCCTCTTCAATGTTCTCTGGGTGGCCACGAACAGTGAGAGCGACACCGTCTACGCACTGGATCCCAGTACGTGCGCGATCGTCCCCACGCTCGGGCTCAACGGGACGGGGACGCTGCCGCACCCGGACCCCGGGTTCAACGGCGCCGGGCTGGACATGGATGAGAACGGCAATCTCTGGACGGTGAGCCAGGGCTCTGCGAGGGCCTTCCTCATCGCGAGCGGGCTGTCCGCCAGCCCGCCGTCGGTCGCCAGCATCTCAGATGTGGTCGACGCCATGCCCGACGCAGCGTTCCGCAACCTCGGACTCCGGCGAGCGTTCGAGGCCCGCCTGACCGACATCCTGCGATCCATCGATGCCGGAAACCTGGTGCCCGCAGTCCAGATGCTCCGGAACCTGCGCATGCGAACGGACGGCTGCGGCGCTGCGCCCGATCGCGATGACTGGATCGTCGACTGTGGCTGTCAGTCGGCTGTTCGCACGAAGATGGACAACCTCATCAAGAAGCTCGGGGGCTGACGTGTCCCTCGGGGCTGAGCTCTTCGGCAGTATCGTTCCCGTGGGCAAACGGCCGAGACTGTCCGCTCGGGTCGAGAAGTTTTCAGCCACCCGGCTGTCAGTTTCTCGCCGACGGTGCCGTCCTGTCGCGCACGTGAGTTTTTCCCGAAGCCTAAGTACGGATGAGCAAATGCGTGGCGAGGGGGGTCTCCTGGCACGTCGCTTGCCTATAGATTCTGGTGCGGGTGCCTGCGTCGGGCAACGCCACACCACGAGGGGGAGAGGAATATCCATGCGTGAGATTATTTGGAAGAACGAGCGGGGCTTGGCGCTTCCCATGGCCGTGCTCCTCCTGCTCGTGCTGACCTCACTGATGCTCGCGTTCGTATCGCTTGCCCAGACGGAGCCCATGATCGCGAAGAACCACCTGCTGGCGACCCAGGCGCGCGCCCAGGCCGAGGCGGGCTTCGAGCGGGCCGTTTGGGCGCTCTCTCAGGGCGCGATCGCAAAAGCAGTGCCCGCAGCGATTCCGCAGTATGCGATCGACCCCGCCCTGTTGCCCATCGACGGGAGCGTCGCGCCGGCCCCTTACAACGGGAGCGTGTACGTGGTTTCAGGCACGACCGGCGGCTTCGAGGTGACCGTCACGAGGAAGCCGGGGATGGGGACCAACCAGCGGGAGGTCGAGGCGATCGGTTACGCCCCGGGCAACACGGCTCTCACGCGCTCGCGCCGGAGGATCGTGGCGACCGTCGAGAAGCTGCCGGACGTGGCGTTTGACACTCCCTGCGCGCTGTGCGTGAAGGGGGACGTGGGCGTCGGCGGCAACTCGACAATCGACGCCACGCTCGACACGAGCTGCGGCAACAAGCTCGGCGTTGTCAGCACCGGGACAACCACACGGAGTGGCAGCGCCGACATCAAGGGCGCGGTGGACGGCAACAACACACCGAACCAGTCGACCGACTACCAGCAGAACGCGCCATCCGGCACCTTCGACTCGATTACCCTGAGCGCGAAGAACTTCAACACCCTCCGCGCGCTGGCCCAGCTCAACGGGACCTACTTCGGGCCTGGCAGCCCGAACGGGACTGTGGCGTCGACCCCGGCCTACACGGGGAGCGTGCACTTCAGCGCGAGCAACCAGGTCAAGAACGGGATCGTGTTCATCGACACCGTCAGCGGGAACGACATTCCGACGGTCATGTCGCAGCAGAACCCGGCAGACTTCGCGAGCGTCGTGATCGACGGCAACCCGTTCATCGGCGACCAGTCGAGCCCGAACCAGTTCAAGGGCTGGATCATCGTGAACGGGGCGCTGGCGATCAGCGGCAACATGAAGATCAACGGGTTGGTCTACGTGGTGAACGACCTCACGTACAACGGCACCGGGACGGGCGAGATCAACGGGCTGGCCGTCTCCCAGAACATCCGCGACACGACGGAAACCGCCATCTCGACCCTCGTCGACCCAGACTCGACCACGACCGGCAACTCGCGGGTCAAGTTCAACTGCTCGTACACGCGCAGCTGGCAATTCATCCCGCAGAACTTCCGTCTCCAGGCGGGAACGTACCGCGAGGTGTCCGACTAGCCATGGCACGACGCGCAACGCGTGGTGAGCGCGGGTTTTCGCTCGCCGAGCTCATCGTGCTGCTGGCGGTGATCGGGATCCTCACCGCGTTCTCCGTCCCCATGATGCTCACCTACTGGCGGAGTGCAACGCTGATGGCAGGCGCTCGCGAGGTCGCGGCCGCCCTCAACAGCGCGCGCGAGCTGGCCATCCGGGAGAACAAGAACGTCTGTGTGACGACGACGGACGGCACCCGCCTCCAGTACCACCTCGGGACCTGCGGCGCCGCACCGTGGACGGGACCCGTCACGGACGGCGGCGGCAACATCGGCCTCGACAACCGCGTGACCGTCAGCGCGACCGCGAACGTCACCTTCAACTATCTCGGCGCGGCCATCCAGGCCGGCAGCTACACCGTGCTGAGCCCGAGTGGTGCCGGCACCCTGAGCGTCACCGTTGTTCAAAACGGACGCGTGAGCATAGGACCATGATCGACAACGAACGCGGCTTCTCTCTCACCGAGATCCTCGTCGCGGTGGCCCTGATCGCGATCGGCTTCGTCGCCCTCCTGCAAGTCGTGCCGCAGGCCGCGGGAGGCCTGCAGCAGGGCAACCAGCAGTCGACGGCGACCCTGGTCGCCCAGCAACGGCTCGAACAGGCGCACGCGGCCGTCTGGACGGCCGTCCCGGCGACGGACTGCGTCGGCGTCTCGGCCGGGAATGCGGCCCCCGTTCCGAGCGGGGCTGCGTGCACCGCGGCGATCAGCGAGACCTACGTCGCCGGTACGAACGTCACGTTCCCCGACGAGAGCGCGGTCGCCGGGTTCCCGGGCTACGCCCGCACGACGCGGATCACCGACTGCGGAGCCGTCGCTTGCTCGGGCTTCACCTACACGCCGGTACCGGGGACGGGGACGGCGGCGCCTCGGCTCATCACGGTGACTGTGACCTACGAGGGCTCGGGGTCACCCGGCGCGACGAGTCGGACGCGCACGGTGCGGCTCGAGTGGATGGTGGCCCAGCGATGATCCGTGACCAGCGCGGCTTCACGCTCGCCGAGATCCTTGTTGCCGCCGCGGTCCTCTCGATGATGATGGCTGCGCTCCTCATCGTTCAGCAGCAGGGACAGTTCGCGTACATCACCGGCGCTGCTCGCGTCGAGACGCAGCAAAACGCCCGCTGGGCCCTTGACGCGCTGACCGGGGAGCTTCGCTCCGCGCAGGGCGTCACCACGGTCGGCGCGGGATGCGGGACGGGACCGATTCCGTCAGGCGGTGGGGCGTCGAGTATCACGTTTACGGACTGGGCCGGCACGCCGGTCCAGTACATCCTGACCGGCACCAACCTGCAGCGCATATCCGGAGGGACGACGACGGACATCACCCCCGGCGTCGAGGCCCTCCGGCTCTGGTGTCTCGACACGAACGGCGTTCTGACCGTGACCGCCGGCGCCGTCCGGAGCCTGCACGTCCGGATCCAGACGCGCAGCGAGCAGGCGACGGCCGGCGCCGGGCCCCAAAACCAGCGCGCGGCGCTCGAGGCGCATCTGCGCTTGAGGAACCTGCTGTGAAACCGCTCCGCCTCGCCGTCGCTCTCGCGCTCCTGGCGCTGGCGGGCTGCGGCCGCTCCGCGCCGGCGCCAACGGCCGCGCCCGCAGACGTCGACGTTACCGCACTCGCCCGAGCCGCGTTCCAGCGAGGGGACTGGACGGCCGCGGCTCCGCTCCTCCGCCAGGCGCTCGGCAAGGAACCGGCGAGCCTCGAGCTGCACTACTATCTCGCCATCACGGACACGTACCTCGACCTGAGCGACGCGGCGGAGCAAGAGTTCAGGTGGGTCCTTGCGAACGCCCGCGCCGGCTCGGAAGAGGCCGAGACAGCGCGGCGCTGGCTCGCCGAGCGTGGCGGCGGCGTGCGCAAGGCGCGGGACGCGGCGGCGGTCGACAACAGCGCAACGGGCACGAGCGGCCTGAGCGGACAGGTGAACTGGCCCGATGGCCCGGTCCAAACGGCGCGGCTCCAGCTCTTCCTCCAGGGTATCCATGGCACGCCGACGGCCGGAAATCAGTACGTGCGCCGAGCCGACGAGCAGGGGCGCTTCGAGTTTTCGAAGATCCCCCCGGGCAGCTACAAGCTCACCAACCGCGTCGCCGGCCGTCCGATCTGGCGCCTGCGCGTTCAGATCCCGCCCGACGAGACGGTCAAGCTCGATCTCGGTCCCCAGAACAGCCTCTCCGCGCGCGACGACTTCCCGAAGGACGAGACCTGATCCCCTCCTGAGCGACCCCCGCCCAGCCCATTCGCTATAGGTAGCGGGCGCCTCGGGCCGATCCACGCCTGGCGCTGTATCGATCTTCGGGCATTGTCGCCGGCCGCGTCCGGTGCCTCACTGAGGGCTCATGGGCCCGGTGAACGCAGCCGACGGACCGCACGCTGCCAAAATCGACACACGGGGGGGCACGCTCGGAGAGCTCTTGCTGGTCGTCGCGAGCATCGGCGTTCTCGCGGTCCTCGCCGCGCCCGCGCTCGTGAGCTACTGGCGCACGTCGTCCCTCCAAGCCGGCGCGCGCGAGCTGGCGAGCTCGATCAATCTCGGTCGGCAGCTCGCGATCTCAAGAAGCACCACGGTGTGCGTCGAGGTCGCCGGCACGAACGTTCGACTCCGAACCGGGGGCTGTGACGGGACGATCTGGACCGGTCCGGGGACCGACGGTTCGGGCCTGATCCGGACCTCGAATCCGCGCACCCTGCAGGTGACGACTACCGCGAAGGTCGTCTTCACCAATCTCGGCGCCGCCAGCCCGGCCGGAACCTACACCGTCAGGGACCCGGCGACGAACATGACGCGCACGATCGTCGTCGCCGCCTCCGGCCGGGTCAGCGTTCGATGAGGCCGGCCGGTGCGATGATGCGTCTGAGGAGACACGACCGGGGATTCACCCTCGTCGAGGTGCTCGTCGCGACGTTCATCACCACGACCGGTCTCATCGCGGTGGCGATGGGCTTGCAGTATGCGGCCACCGGCATCGAGACCGGCAGGGGCGAGACGACGGCGACCTTTCTGGCGGAGCAGAAGGTAGAGCAACTGAAGGCGATCGCACTCGTCGACTGGACGAACGCCGCCCT
>Ga0137362_10002739_pt1 | contig 11582 bp, 9 predicted proteins | sample MadtaG_2_FD_104801 | JGI IMG/M metagenome (GOLD analysis project Ga0137362, IMG submission 104801) | Vadose zone soil microbial communities from Angelo Coast Range Reserve, California, USA - Mad1_100_16 metaG | ecosystem: Environmental > Terrestrial > Soil > Vadose zone | place: USA: California... | reverse complement strand
ATGCATTTCATCATGCCCAGGCCGGTGAGCCAACGGACGACCCAATCCTGCTCGCGCTCACCGACGCCCAACGCCGTTACCAGATTCCGGGCGAGTTTCTCGATCAGCTGGCCTTCGGTACTTTGATGGACGTCCCGGACGACGGCGCCCAGACGTATCAGGATCCGAAGACGCAAACTCCGTCCACGGATCCAATCGTCCAATACCGGTCTTTCAAGGACCTCTACCTGTACTGCTACCACGTGGCCTCGGTTGTGGGCCTGGTGTGCATCAAGATTTTTGGGTATCGCGATCCGGCCGCCGAACGGCTTGCGGAACGCTGCGGCATCGCCTTCCAGCTGACCAACATTATCCGCGACGTGAAAGAAGACGCGGCCCTGGGACGCGTCTACCTTCCTCTCGAAGACTTGTACAAGTTCGAGCTTTTACCTGGCGATCTCATCAATACTCCCGATTCCACGCGCATGCGCGCCTTGCTGGCCCTGGAGGCCGATCGTGCCCGGGAGTTCTACCAGTCGGGACACGAACTGATTCCCTTGGTCAGCGAAGACAGCCAGCCAGCCCTGTGGGTTCTGGTGACTATCTACCAACGCCTGCTCGAAAAGATTGCCCTTCGTCGTTACGAAGTCTTTGCCGAGCGAGTGCGCCTCACGACGCGAGAAAAACTCATTATCCTGGGCAAGGGATTCCTGAAGCGGTTGACGTGATGCCTCAGTCCTGGACACAACCTCCCAACGTAGCCGTGGTCGGAGGCGGTCTGGCTGGGCTGGCGGCCGCGTGTGCCCTTGGCTCGACCGGTTTTCGCGTGACGCTGTTTGAGCGCCGCCCCTACCTCGGAGGCCGCGCATCCTCCTATCAGCATCCCGGTACGGGCGAGGTGGTCGATAACTGCCAGCACGTGCTGTTTGGCTGCTGCACGAATCTGGTCGAGTTCTATCAGCGTATTGGTGTGCACGATAAGATTCACTGGTTCGACCAAATGACCTTCGTCGAACCGGGTGGACGGGCCACCGTAATGAATGAGTCGGGGTTGCCCGCACCTTTGCACACGGCGCCTGCGTTTCTACGCTTTCCGTTTCTTGAAATCATCGACAAGGTGGCGATTGCCCGTGCCCTGGCCGCGCTGATTCCACTCCCGCTTCGGGACAATGGCCACTCGTTCCTTACTTGGTTGCAAAACCACGGACAGACCGAGACCTCCATTGAGCGCTTCTGGAAACCGATTCTCGTTAGCGCCCTGAACGAGGAGATCGATCGCGTCTCGGTTTCTTCCGCGGGGCAGGTGGTGCGGGAATCCTTGAAGTCTCCGAATGCGCGGCACATGGGAGTTCCCCAGATTCCGCTTACGGACTTATACGACGCGGCCCGAGCCTACATTGAATCACACGGCGGGGAAGTGAAGTTGCGCGCCTCGGCGGAATCATTTCGAACGGAGCTTTCGCACGTCCAACTCGGCGTTGCTGGCAAGCAAGAGCCGTTTGATTATGTCGTGTTGGCCCTGCCTTTTGATGGGCTGGCTAGCATCTTGCCCAACACGTCGGCGGCGCAGCCGCTCCGAGATTCGCTTTCGCGTTTCGAAACGTCGCCCATCACCGGAATCCACTTGTGGTTCGATCGCGAAATCTCGGAGCTCGAACACGCCGTGCTGCTCGACCGAACCATTCAATGGATGTTTCACAAGTCTAAGCTCCAGAAGCGCGAGAACAACGGGCACGGAAGCTACGTGGAATTGGTGGTGAGTTCGTCAAAGAGTCTGGTGGACAAATCAAAACAGGAAATTGTAGATCTCGCAGTCGAAGAATTACGCGAATTCTTCCCAGCCGCGCGCCAAGCGAACCTGGTCAAGTCCACCGTGATCAAGGAAATCCACGCGACCTACTCGCCCAAACCGGGCATCGATCTGAATCGTCCACCTCCGGAAACCATCTGGCCCCGGGTGTTCCTGGCGGGCGACTGGACCGCCACTGGCTGGCCCGCAACCATGGAAGGAGCAGTGCGCAGCGGCTACCTGGCGGCGCAGTCGGTAGCTCGTGTCGCGGGCAAACGCGATGCCACGTTCCTGGTGCCGGATTTGCCGCCGACGGGTTTTATGAGATTGTTTGGATGATGCGGTGGCAAGACTTCAGTCCTTAGTCCTCGGTGTGCAGCAAAGTCACAACCGATAGGAAACGAAATCAGACTGGGCGTCGACCGTCCAATTGCTGAGAACTGAGAACTGCTTCTACGCCGCTAACAACGCCACCCCGCAGGCCACCAAACCCGCCGCGATCCAGCGCCGCCGGTCCACGTGCTCGTGACGGAGGACTTTCGCGGCCGCCGCATTCCCTACAAATGTGAGCGACGCCGAGGCAGGAGCCACCAGACTCACATCACCCCAAGAAAGTCCAAACAGCAGGCTGAAGAAGGCCACTGCCATCGCCACAATGCCCAGAACAAAGTACGGATGGCGCAGGACGCGTCCAATTACGGTCAGCATGCCGCGATGTCGCCACAGTTCTCCGACGTCGCCGACCTGCTTCATCGCTCGCGACATCAGAACATCACCCGTCACAGAGGCCGCTACGATGACAGCAATCGCGGTCCAGGTGTAAGCGTGTTTCACAATTCACCTCGAACACTCGCTACCTCGGGGGCACGCTCTTGCAGAACGTCGTGATCCGCCGCTACACGCGTCAGTGCCGGCCCTCCAGCCACAAAGCCGACGCCGGCCGTAATCAGCAGAATTCCCATCCACCGTCCCGGGGTGACTTGCTCGTGGAGAATGAACTTGGCGATCAGCGCCAGCAACACGTATCCAATCGACGTTGCCGGCAGAACGTAGGTGAGGTCTGCCCAGGAGAGGGCAGTCATATAGGCTGCAAAAAAGGCAAAGAGAAGAAGAATGCCGCTCAGAATCCAGGGATCGCGAACAGCAAGAAAGACCACTTGCAGGTTGTGAATCGAGATGTTCCCGACTTCTTTCATTCCGCGGGACAGCAGCGAATCACCCACGGATCCAAATACGGCCACTCCGGCCAACACCAGGTATTTACGAAAGGTCACATTACGCCTAGGCTTTGGCCGGTTCCACCGCCGCTGAGGACTCCGCCTCGGATTGTTTTTCCTGCACCCACTTGTGGCGCATAGCTCGGGTTTTGAGAAATGCCTTTGCTTCCTTGTAGAGCCGCTTCCGATCGTCGCTGTTAAAGGCCGCCCTCTTCAGGATGCGGAACGCCGCCTTTGGACGGAAATAATATTCGTCGTAGAAGCGATGGACCTGCTCCATGATCTCCGCCGCCGGCAGATCCGGATATTCGATGTGCACCAGTTGGTGGCCGCCTTCATCCACCATCTTGCTATCGGCTGCCATGAATCCGTTCTTCACCGCCTGGTCGTAGAGCTCAGTTCCGGGATAAGCATGCGCGACCGACACCTGAATGGTTTCGACATCAAGCTCCTTGGCGAAGTTGATCGTGTTGCGAATGCTCTCGCGCGTCTCACCGGGCAGGCCGAGAATGAAGTCGCCGTGAATCACCAGCCCCAGCTTGTGGCAGTCCTGGGTGAACTGGCGGGCCCGTTCAACGGTCGCGCCCTTCTTGATGTTCTTGAGAATCTGCGGATCGCCCGACTCGTACCCTACGATTAACAACCGGCAGCCAGCGTCCTTCATTGCCTTCAGCGTCTCGTAGTCGGTCGTGACTCGGGAAGTGCAGGACCAGGTGAGACCCAGCGGTTTCAGCTTCGCGCAAAGCTCAATGGTGCGCGCTTTCTGGATGTTGAAGGTGTCGTCGTCGAAGAAGAATTCCTTCACCTCGGGCCAGTATTGCTTCACCTTGGCCATCTCACTAGCGACGTCGTCCGTGGAACGTTTGCGCCACGGATGCCCGCTGAGCGTTTGCGGCCACAAACAGAAGGTGCACTGGGCCGGGCAACCACGAGTCGAGTACAACGAAACATACGGATGCAGCAGGAATGGTACGTTGTAGCGCGTCACGTCGAGGTCGCGCTTGTAGACGTCGGTGACATGGGGAAGAGCGTCCAGATCCTGAATCTGCGCACGATCGGGCGTGTGCACGACTTTGCCGTCCTTCAGGAACGAGATCCCAAGGATTTCGTCTAGAGGCTTACCCTGCGCATACTCGACCACCGTGTAATCGAATTCCTTGCGAGCTACAAAATCGATCGCCGTGCATTCCCGCAGCGACTTCTCCGGCAGTACGGTCACGTGCGGGCCAACAAAACAAATCTTGATGTTCGGATTTGCATCCTTGATCGCGCGGGCCAGGCGAATATCCCCAGGAAAGCCGGGTGTGCTGGTGAATAGCACCAGCAACTCGTAATCCTTGGCGATCTGGATGGTCTCCTCGCCCGTGATGTGGTGCGGAGGCGCGTCCAGCAGCCTCGCCCCCTCGAGCATGCCGGTGGGATACGCGAGCCAAACCGGGTACCAGTAGGATTCGATTTCGCGCGTGGCTGGCCACCGTGAGCCAGCCCCACCGTCGAAGTTCTCAAAAGAGGGCGGATTCAAAAACAATGTCTTTAAAGGCATATGGGTGAGTAACTTATATTAACATCCTCTCTCGGATTTCCCGGGTACTTCCCTAGGTTCGCTGGCGCAGAGTTGACCGTGACTTTTTCTAAGGCCCCGCCTGGCCCGGGTAGGTGTTGGCTTAAGTGTAACGATACCAAGCGAATCGGGCCGGTAAAACTGCTTTCGGTCGAATGGTCATTGGATGCATTAAGGGGGCGAAAAGCACCTTTGGATTTGTAGCATCCCGAGTATGGAGGTCGGGAAAAGCCCTTAACCGCCAAAAACGCTAAGTGTTCGCGAAGGACGCCAAGGGATACGTTGCGAACTTCGCGGCCCCCTGCGCAACCTTGGCGGTTAAGGGCTTTTGACTGAGTGTTCAATTTCCACTGTTGACCCAGCTCTCCAGTTCCCCGGTCGAGCGCATCAGACCCACACGGGCCTGCTGCAGTGCGAATTTCGTGTCCTGGAGCGCGAGAAACCGTTCGTTGGCCTGCATTCGGACATCCCCCAGGTCGCGGAGGAAAGCGGTTCCAGCATCCACCCGCGTCTGCAGAGCATCGAGGCTAGACTCCGCAACTTCGTATTCGAGCTGAGCGACTTCCTCGGCCGCCTCCATCTGAAGCACCGTACGTTGCAACTTCAGCGTTTCCTCTGAAACCTGGTTCTGGGCCGCATCCGCTTGCCTCTTCGCCTGCAAGGCTTCCGCATCGGCGGCCTTGGCGTGCTCCCGCTGCGCAAAGTTAAGGAATGGAAAACGGATGACAACACCAATGGTCGCGTTGTTGGGTTCGAAGGTTTTGAAGAAGACATCGTAGTTGTTGTATTTGGTGAGGCGAGCGTACTGCGTCGCGAAGTCAAAGGACGGCAACATTGCCCGGTGTTCTGCTTTGGCGCGCAAGTACTGAGCTCGGGCGTGCTGCCTGGCTGACTCCACCGCCGGATTGCTTTTTACCTTGGCGTTCAGATCCTCGTCCTGAGCAAGCGCAGGGAATGCCGGCACGGAGTCAGCCATCGTTTCGATGGAAGCAGGCGGAATGCCGGTGAGTTTGGCTAGGTGTTCCCGCAACACATCGGCGGATCCCTGTGCTTCCGTGAGCCGCAGATGTAGACGCGCCGCAGTCAGCCGGGCCTTGGTCCGCTCCAAGGGGCTGTCGACGCCTTCTTTCACACGCTCGGCCATAGCTTCTTCCTGCTTCATTGCCGCTGCCTGTTCGTCTTGCAGACGGCCAATGCGCTGTTCCCAGCGACTCAACGATGCATAGCTGAGCACGGTATCTTGAATGACTTGATTGCGCTGATCTTTGGTTTGAGCGGTGGTGGCTTGGGAATCGGCACGGGCCGCACGTATTGCCTCACGCAGCGATGGATTGTAGAGCGCGGAAGTTGCCGTGAAGTTCACCAGCGAAGGGGCCGCACCTTCCAGGCTGAGCGGAAAGCCCCACGACTTTCCCAGACCGGACCCGACGGCTCCCTGGGGAATGTAGTTGTTGCGGAGTTCCCGGTAGGCGGCAAAAGCGCGCTGTTCATCCGCGGCAGCGATAGCAGTGGTGGTGCTATGAGACAAGGCGAGTTCGACAGCACGCTTCAAAGGGATCGGCTCGGCGACCAGCGTGACCGGTATCAACGACATCGCCAGCAGCACAAGTGTCCGACCCACGAAGCACATTCCCTGACATTTGCGGTCATTCATCGCATCACCTTTTTTGAACAGGAAAGTCAGAAGAGATAGAGAAACTACAAGCGGCGCCATGTCGGCTAAGGATAGCCAAGCGAACGGTCACCGCGGAACAAAAATCACCGTGAAACGTGTTCGAAGAAGCTCATTCGAGACGCCCTCGTCAGCAGCAGGTAAGCACGGACCACCGGCGACTGGCCACTCCCCTGCTAGCCACGGTTCTACCGGTTCACCCGATTCAGCGCTTCGCGGGCGCGTCCGAAGTCTTTCGCCAGAGCCAAGGCCATCTGGTATTCCTTCACCGCCCCTTGCTTGTCGCCTTGTTTCTCCAGAATATTTCCGAGCAGGTAATGCGCTTTGAAGGGAGGATTCTGTTCCACGGTAGGCGAAACGAGGTAGCGCTGCACCAACTGAACAGCAAACGGCAAATCGCGATTGGTGCGCAACAGCGTGGAGGCCGCATCCATCAACACATCGGGCCGATCGATGGGCGCATTGGCGGCATGTTTCAAAGCAGCCTGCATGTCATCGAAACGTTTGCCATTACGGTAGAAGAGCGCGAGGTTCAGCCATGCGCTCGCTGCACCCTGACTTTCGGCAATGGCCGCGCGATACTCCCGTTCTGCCCTCGGGGTGTCTTTGTTTTTTTCAGCGAGCCGTCCGTTAACCCAGTGCGCCTTGACTGGATCCAGCTTGGAAAGAGCTTCCGCCTGCGCTCGTGCCTTGTCCTGCCCTCCGCCCACGATGCCAGGCGCTTCTAAATAAAACTCGGCGAGATCGGTGCGACCGATGGCATTCTTGGGATCCAGCGCAACGGCGCGTTCAAACTCGGTGCGAACTTTTCTGGCAAGGCCGGCCGCCGTGAAGAAACTGGTGGCATCGGCCTTTTCGCCATAAGTTCGTCCTAGCCACAGGTGATATTCGCTGTTGTTTGGTGCTAGCGTCACCGCTTTTTCGCAGGCTGAAATGGCCCGGTCCCAGTTGCTGACCGCAAAGTAGGCGCGACAAAGAAAATTGTAAGAGGCGGCATCGTTGGGAGCCGAGTTGATCTGGCCGCTGACCGTCGTAATCACGTCATCGACGCGGCCCGCCGCCAGCAAATCTGACGGAGAATCGGAAGCTTGAGCTGCAGCTGTCCACGACAGCAAACCCACCAGAAAACATTTCACCATCCACTTCATCGTCACTGCACCACCTTCACCGGGCTGCCATCGCGCAACGGTTTCAACGTCGACATGGAGTTCAGCGCCACCACGTCCTTGTCATTGAGCCCATCGCTCACTTCAATCCTGGTTAAATTAGATGCAGCCAGCGCTACCGCGCGTCGCCGTAATTTGTCATTGACAATCTGGTAAACATAGGGCTTGGCGTCGTCCTGGCGCAGCGCCTCCCGCGGAATGGTCAGCACGCCGTCATGCTGCGCGATGATGATGGTCACGCTCACGTTGGTGTTGGGCAACAGGCGGAAATCGTGATTATCGAGAATCACGGCTGTCTCGCCGACGTTGCGCGTGCCATGCAGTTTGACCGTCGAGGGCAGCATCTCGACCACACCGTTCCAGATTCGGTCCGGCATCGCATCCCATGTCACTTCGGTCTTCTGCCCGCGCGTGAGACGCCCGATGTCCGGCTCATCGACGTACGCGCGCACCAGAACCTGCGAAAGATCCGCTACCTGCAGCAGCAACTCTCCAGCCTGCACGTAAGCGCCCTGCTTCACCGGCAGGACGTATACCACTCCGTCGAACGGCGCAACAAGGTTGGATTTCTGCAGAATATCCTCGGCCGCTGAATGGGCGGCCTGGGCTTCGGACTTCTGAGCCTCGACGTGCTCGACCTCAGGCCTCGAGTAGCGTTCCTTTTGCTTGTGCTCAAGAAGGTCGAGATCGGCTTGCGCGCGCTGCAGCCCGTTCTCCGCTTCCTTCACTTCGCCCAGCGAAGCGGCGCCTTTCTGCTGCAACCGCCGGAAAGCCTCCAGGCTGCGTTGAGACGCATCGCGGTCGGTGCGCGCTTTCACAATCTGGGTCTGCAGCGTGAGCACTTCTTCCTGCGACCCGCCTTTCTGCACCGCCTGCACTTCTGCCTGTGCGCCCTTTAGTTGCGCCTGGGCATGGGCTGCCTGGCTGCGCGCACTCGAATCGTCGAGCTGCAAAAGCATCTGACCTTTGCGGACGTGGTCGCCCTCTTTCACAAACAGATGCTGCACCGTGGTATTCACGGGCGCATGCGCTTCGAAGTTCTGCGAGGGCTCGATCTTGCCGTTGGTCGAGATGACGCTGCGCATGGAGGCCCGTTCCACGGTCGCGGCGCGCACCGGGATCACTTCGTCGCGAATGGAATTGAATGAAGCGAGCAGAATGACCGCCAGGCCAACTCCGAGAAAAAGCACCAGCCAGCGGTGCCGGCCGAAGAAACCGGATTTATCCTTATCTGCCAATGCCATGAAGAGGGTTGTGCAAGAAACAATTTACCACCCGGGCCTTGTCCCGAGGGTCGCAACCCTTGCTCTATATGGACCAGTTAGATGCGGGATGCCCGTTCCGGGCTGACTGTAACAGTCGATTTGATGCTGGCGGCGGGCTACCCGTTACAATATCCCGCATGCCCAAGCAGCCACGCTACACGGCCGACCACGCTGCCGCAGGTCTCGACGCCAAGTTTCCCGAGATCGAAACCTGGCCCAACCAGTTTCCCGGCTACGAGATCGTCATCGATGATCCTGAGTTCACGTCGGTCTGTCCCAAGACCGGACTGCCCGACTTCGGCGTCATCACGATTCGCTACATGCCCCGAAAATTGTGCCTCGAATTGAAATCCCTGAAGGAATACCTGCAAAGCTACCGCAACCTGGGCATCTTCAAGGAGAACATCGTCAACCGCGTGCTGGAAGACGTGGTGCGATGGGCCACGCCGGTGTGGGCGGAGGTGAAGGGGGACTTCCGTCCGCGGGGAGGGATTTCGACCGTGGTGATTGCGCGGTGGCCGGCGGGGAAAAGTAAACGGGCGTGAGCGCTTCACCGTAGCTCGCGAGGCACCCCGCTGGCATTCTCTGGCCGATGCGCTGTGTTTCCTCTCTCTTTCTCATTGCGCTGGTCTGTTTCCTTTCGACGTCTTCCGGTTCGCAGTAAAGCCCGCTGCATCTGTAAAGTCTCTCGAAGATTTCAGAGAAAAACGCAGGAGTTATAAATCGGATAGGGAGCTATGCCAAACTTGGAGATTCTATCGATCAGTTGTGTGGAAGCCTTCAATGTCCACCCGATTCAATTGGCAAGCTAACAAAGTTGAAGAGTCGATCATTGACCATGGCAAGGGATGCTCAATGAATCCAGTTTTGCCGGAAGCGATTGGAGATCTGCGCTCCCTTGAAAAACTGGTTCTTGGTTGGTGCACAGGACCCGCGTCTCCCTGGGCATCGGCCAGGCCCCGCCATACCTTTCCACGCAGTATGTCTCAGCTGAGGGGCATCTGTAGCTGGACCTGGGGCGAAACGCATTCGAAGAAATTCCACCGTTTGTGAAGGATCTAGCGCAGCTTCAAGAACTCGGATTTGAGTGGAACAAGCTTAAGGAATTGCCTGCGTTCATTTCCAATATGCGAGCTCTGACGACAGTCAAGCTGACAGGCAACGATCTCGAAAATCTGCCGAATTCCTTGAAGCTCCCAAGAACCATTCGAAAAACACTCGGGAACAACTGCAGGATTACTCAGAACGAAACAAGAATCGCTGAACTCAAAAGGAGATTTCCAAACGTGATATTCGATTTTTCCGACGAGTACGATTGCCCTGCGAAGTGAGGAGCTTTCATTCATATCGTGCTTACCTTAGAATCGATTCAGAGACTGCCACGTGAGGCGCGGAGCCAGTCTCAAACCAAGCAAGTAGCCCACCCCCCACCGCCCATGTTAGATTCCTCCAACCCGTGGCCGACAAAAAGCTCTACCCCAAACTCGCGCTTGCGCTGCTGACCGCGCTGAACCTGTTGAACTACATCGACCGCTCGGTGTTGTTTGCGGTGCAGGATATGGTCAAGGCGGAATTCCATCGCAGCGACTTGGACTTCGGTTTCCTCACCAGCGTCTTCTTCATCTTTTACATGTGTGCCGCGCCCTTCATGGGACCGCTGTCGCTGAAGTTCTCCCGCAAAGCGGTAATCATCGCGGGCGCTTTGATCTGGAGCGTGGCTACGCTCCTCACCGCCATCACCAAGAATTTCGATGAGCTCCTGATTCGTCACACGCTGGTCGGCATTGGTGAGGCCAGCTTCGTCATTCTTTCTCCGACCTTTGTGGCCGACATGTTTCCGGAAGAAAAACGTGGGCGCGTGATGGGTATTTTCTATTTAGCGATTCCCGTTGGCACCGGATTGGGTTATTTGCTCGGGGGACTCTTGGCTCCGAAGTACGGCTGGCGCGTGCCCTTTTATGTGGGCGCGGCTCCCGGAATTTTTCTGGCGCTGCTTCTGCTCTTGATCCCAGAGCCGCCCCTGGGTCAGTTCGACGATGCACTGCACAAAGCACCGGAGCGCGACACGCTCAAAGGGCTCGCGCGCAATCCAGCTTTCCTCACGGCCACGCTCGGCATGGCTATGATGACCTTCGCCCTCGGCGGGCTACAGGTGTGGATGCCGACCTTCCTGCACCGCGTTCATGGCTACACCCTGGGACAGGCGGGACTTCTCTTCGGCCTCAGCACCATGATGAATGGTCTGGTGGCATCGGTCTTAGGCGGATGGATTTCCGACCGATTGTTGCGGCGTACGGCTGGCGCACATTATCTCGTGTCCGCGGTCAGCCTTGGGCTTGGCATCCCAGCGATGTGCGTCGCGTTATTCGCCAGCGGCAATCTGATGATCGCCGGAATCTTTCTGGCGGAATTCCTGCTCCTCCTGAACACTGGGCCCCTGAACGCCGCCATCATCAACTCCGTCGGTCCGCACGTGCGTGCAATGGCCCTGGCCGTGAACATCTTCATCTTCCACCTGCTGGGCGACGTGCCCTCCGCCTCGCTCATCGGATACCTGTCGGACCACTACTCCCTCCAACTCGCCTTCATTGCTCCCGTGATCACGATCACGCTCTCGTCTGCGATACTGTTTTACGGCATGAGATTCGCCCCACCCGTTAGCGCAAACCGGCCGGCCCCCGTCGGAGCCGATTAGGAATGGCTGTTGCCTATTGGATCGCAGGCATCATTCTTGCCTTGGCGTGGTTCTCACGGATCGTGGAGGCCGCCTTCGGAGTCCCCAAGATCGCGGACATTTCGAAGTCTCAGTGGAATCTCCAACCAACGTCCCATGTTCGCGTCAGCATCATCGTGCCCGCCCGCAACGAGGAGCCGACCATCGAACAGGGCCTGAGCCTCTTGCTCTCCCTCGACTACGACAACTACGAAGTGAT
>Ga0137362_10002732_pt1 | contig 11589 bp, 10 predicted proteins | sample MadtaG_2_FD_104801 | JGI IMG/M metagenome (GOLD analysis project Ga0137362, IMG submission 104801) | Vadose zone soil microbial communities from Angelo Coast Range Reserve, California, USA - Mad1_100_16 metaG | ecosystem: Environmental > Terrestrial > Soil > Vadose zone | place: USA: California... | reverse complement strand
TATGGCCGCCTTCACGCCTCGAAAGCAGGCGCTTCACGACTTGATCGCGGGCACTCTCGTGTTCAGTCGTGAGGAGAGGATCGTGCCGACATCGGACCCGGCAGATATCAATCTCGATGAGTACTGGGATGGGAAGCGCTGGGTTAACGCGTCAACGCTTCCACCAGCTGGAGGTTAGCCATGGCATTGCCGCTACCACTTCCCCCGCCGGCGCGGCCCAAGGGCGCGATTCGCACCCCGCTATTTCTGCTTGGCGTGGGAATGGCTCTACTGGCGTTCGTAGGCATGTTCGCCTTCGGGATCGTGTTCGCGAACCGCGGACTGACGGGGGGGTCCGTGCCGGTGGTCGTTGCCGCGGCCGACATCCAGGCGCGAGAGCCGATCAACATCGCCATGCTGTCGCTTGGTCAGGTCTCGGCGTCATCGCTGCAACCACATGCCTTTACCCGACTGCAGGACGTGATTGGCTACTCCGCCGTGGTGCCGATATATAAAGGCCAAGCAATCACGGCCAACATCGTGGCGGCCAATCCCGACCAGATCCAAAGCGGCACCAACCCATTCCTGCCAATTCCACGGGGTTACGTCGCCATGACCTTGGCCTCTGGCGAGCTGCAAGGTGTCGCCGGATACATAACGCCTGGCGACTACATAAACGTCATCGCGACCGTCAACACGTCTGTCTTCTCTCCGTTGAATCCGCATATGGCGACGAAGACCGTCTTCACCAATCTGCACGTGATCCGTGTCGGCCCAGCGTCCGCAAGCCCGAAGGAGGGACAATCCATCGGAGTCGCGAGCAGCATCACGGTGGTGTTGACGCAATGTGACGCCCAGTACCTGGATTGGCTGGTCGCCAACGTCACGCTGAAATACGTCCTTCTTGCTTTCCAGGACTACGACCCCAAGCCTGCGTCGCCGGACCCATCCTGCCCATCAACCTCCGCGCCGACGGTTGTAGGACCGACACAGATGGATGCGCGGTGGGCGTTCACGAAGGCATGACCGGCCTCCCCAATGTGGAATGACTGGCGATGAGAACAGGCGTACCTATGACCGGCGCTCGTGTGATCGGGCCTGGGAATCCACCGCCGGTCCTCAACGGTCAACGGCTCGGCCGGAACTTCAACCGAACCCGCGAGCAGGCTGACAGCAGCTGGCCCGCGTTCCACGCCATGCTCGAGCGCGTCGAGGTTCTCGAGCGGGCCCCAGTCTTCTTCACACTCCCCGAAAGCACAATCAGGAACCTTGCTCGTCGTGTTCGGCAGATCATGATTGCGGCCGGGGGCGCAATCGTCTACCAGGGCGAGCCGGGCGACACCATCTTCTTCATCGAGGCCGGTCGATGCAGGGTGATCGTCGAGAGGCCACCCAACGCCGTCACGGTTGCGGTTCTCGGGCCCGGCGATTTCTTCGGAGAAACGGCCTGCATGCTTGGCCACGACCAGCAAGCGTCGGTGATCGCCGAAACGGATTGCAGGCTGGTCGCGCTCGACAAGCAGAGCATGACCTCGGTGATCGGCCGCGACACCGCGTTCCTTGACGAGCTACGCAGGCTGGCGAATCAGCGGTATCGAACCTTCGCGGACACCGCTGTGCAAGCGGCGTGGGGCATGCTCCTCGGGGAGGCGACGGTTGTAGGCCTGTACTCGCCAAAAGGTGGATCTGGTGGCACGTGTTTGGCGCTCAACCTTGTCGGATGTTTGTCGCGAAGCAACCCCGGTCAGGTCGTTTTGCTCGACCTCGATTTTCCTTACAGCCACGCCGCCCTGCTTGCGGGGCTGGTACCGACGAGCTGCCTCGCACGCATGGCGGCAACGCCCACGGAGGCGTTCGAGGAATCACTCTTGAGCACCATCCTCTACCACTCTGGCGGCCCGATGATCCTACCTGGCGCCCTTCGGCCGGAGGAGTCGGACGACGTCACGCCGGATCTCATCGCCCGTGCGGTCACCGTCCTTCGCAAGACCTTCCGATATGTCGTTGTGGACATGGGCATCGCGATCGATGACTCGACGCTGGCGGTGCTCGATCTAACCCAGCACGTCATCGTGGTCACGGCGCCAGAGCTGTCGGCGGTCAAGAGCGCCGCCGATGCGATAGACATCTTGCGAAAGCTGGGCACACCCGACGACAGGTTGACGGTGGTGTTGAACAATCGATCTGCCAAGCCTGCAGTGATGAAAACGGCAGTCGAGCGAACGCTGCGGCGCAGTGTCGACGTCGAGGTTGCTTTCGATGGCTCGAAGCCGGATGAGGCAGCTCTGACGGGGACGATCCTCAGCCTCACTGACCCTCGCAGCGAGATCACGCGGGGGGCGCGCGCGCTGGCGGAAATCCTTGACGGAAAGCATGGAAACGGCCGCCGCACCTTCCTGCAAATCGAGGCTGAACTATCGCGGGCGGTGGAGCGCGATTGCTGATGGGCGCACCAAGACCTCACCCGCATGAGCCCCGCCTCGCTATTCGCCGAGCGCTTGTACGTCGGCACCTCCACGCTGCAGTCGCGGGCAAGAGCGACAGCTTGAAAATCGATCTGCATGACGGCGACGTCAACAGCGCCGCCCTGCTCGTCGACCTGATCGCGCCCCTGGATCCCGAAAGTATTTCGTTCCGGCACATCGCTTCCGCTATTAAGCGCTCGGGCTCGGCCGACGCCGTGATCGACGGGTTGGGATCGCGTGACCCCATCGTGGCGGCGAGGAGCGCCCGGATAGCCGGTGCCATGCGAATGGAACAGGTTGTTCCGTGGCTCACGCCCCTCTTATGGTCGAGGTGGCCGACGGTGCGGGACTCTGCCACCCGCGCGCTGGCCAAGGTCGGCGGTGTGCGCAGCGCTGATGCGCTCTTGTTGGCGATCCACCAGATCGGCCAGAGGCCGTCGCTGATAGTGGCGCTCGCACGTGCCGCTCCCGACCTATACCTGGAGGCCGTGCTCGGCGGGTCTCAACTCCGAAACGCGCTGCCCGCGGTTGCAACCGCAGCAGGTCTGCGTGGCCGGCGCACAGCCACTGCCGCTTTGATTTTGCAGCTCGGCAGAGGATCGGGTCGAGCGCGCAAGGCGAGCAGCCGTTCGCTGGGCTGGCTGGGAGCTCGCGCCGGCATACCTGACTTGACGATCGCTCTAGAGCATCGGGACTGGCGGGTCCGAATGTCCGCCGCCAAAGCGCTAGGGGCCATGCCGGCGTATCAGCCGGGGCCGCGACTTCGGGCCTGCCTCGCGGATCGAAACCCCCGAGTGCGCCGGAGCGCTCAGGACGCCATTCGAAGACTCAGCCGGCCATGAAGCGCAGTCCGGAGGTAGGTTGATTGGCGCTCAAAGACAGGCTCGACTCTCTCAAGCGCCCTGATGCTGTCCCAGCAGGCTTATCCGACAGGGGCTTGAGCGTCATACCGGGGCGGCAACCGGAGGCTGTTGCTGCGCCGACCCCGACTGTTGACCAGTCAGCGCAAAAGCTCGGCCGTCCGCCAAGCACGTTCGCCAGCAGCAAGGCGGCCATCCATGCCCTCCTCGTCGAACGCCATGCTGATGAAATCGACATCGGTGATCGAGAAGGGGTCCGCAGGCTGATCGGAAGCCTGGCGGAGGAGTACATCCGCACTGCGTCCGTCGCACTCAACCGGCTTGATTACGGACACCTGGTTGATGCGCTTCTCGACGAGGTGCTCGGCTTGGGCCCGCTTCAACCGCTGCTCGAGGACCCAGCCATCTCAGAGGTCATGATCAATCACTCGCGCCAGGTGTTTGTGGAGCGCAGCGGGCGCGTGATGCTCAGCTCTGTTGTTTTCGAGAGCGACGCGCAGCTTCGACAGGTGATCGATCGAGTCGTGAGCACGGTGGGCCGCCGCGTCGACGAGAGCTCGCCGATGTGCGATGCGCGGCTTCGTGATGGCTCCCGAGTCAACGTCGTCCTGCCGCCTCTTGCACTCGAGGGTCCATGCATGACGATCCGAAAGTTCTCGCGGGAAAAATTGCGCCCCTCGGACTTGCTGGAGATGGGGTCCGCAACCGCCGACATGATGCTCTTCCTCGAAGCTGCTGTGCGGAGCCGGCTCAGCGTTCTCATCTCCGGAGGAACGTCGTCAGGCAAGACGACGCTCCTCAACATCATCTCGGGCTACATCCCGTCCGACGAGCGCATCGTCACGATCGAAGATGCAGCGGAGCTTCAGCTGCGGCAGACGCACGTGATTCGCCTGGAGGCCAGGCCGCCCAACGTCGAGGGCAAAGGTGCAATCGAGATCAGGGACCTCGTTCGCAACGCCCTCCGGATGCGGCCGGACCGGATCGTGGTGGGCGAATGTCGAGGCGGCGAGGCCCTGGACATGCTGCAAGCCATGAACACCGGTCACGAAGGCTCTATGAGCACGGTCCACGCCAACAGTCCTCATGACGCGATCAGCCGGCTGGAAGCGATGGTCTTGATGGCGGGCACGGACCTTCCGTCCCGCGCCATTCAGAAACAGATCGTGTCCGCTATCGACGTGATCATCCAGACCCAGCGAGTACGTGGTGGGGCGCGGAAGATCGTCAGCGTCTGCGAAGTGACTGGGCTCACGAATGGCGAGACGCAGACGCATGAGCTGTTCCAGTTTCGCCAGACAGGCGTCGACGACGAGGGCGGCGTCCGGGGTTTCCACACAGCGACCGGCAACCGCTCGGTGCACATGGACCACTTCGCCGAGCGGGGTGAGACATTGGCGCCCACGATTTTCGAGCCGGCTCCAATGGCAGGAGCGACCGGCTGAAATGTCGAACGTCGTCCTCTTTTCGGCAGTGGCGGCTGTGGGCGTCCTCATCGCGACCATTGCGCTTGCCCTGCCGAAACGAGCTCACGAGGACGACGAGCTCAGGAAGGTTGCCGCCGCCTCTGCCGGCGCACGGTCAGCGACGCTTCGTGAGCGCGTCAACCGACCGTTCGAAGCGTTGGCGCATAGATCAAACCAGCGCCGCCGCCTCAATGGCGGGCTGACCCTGGGCGAGCACCTGGTGCGAGCGAATCTAAAGCTGCGTCCGTCGGAGTTCGTCATGATCCAGGTCGGATTTCTCATCGGGGGCGCGCTCATCTCGCTGCTCCGTTTCGGCTTCGGACCCCAGTTCGTGATCTCAGCTGTGGCTGCGTATCTCTTGCCGATGCGTTACGTGAAGTATCGCCAAGGCAAGCGGCTGAAGGCGCTCAACCGTCAGCTTCCAGATGCGTTGAGTCTGCTGGCGAACGCCCTCAAGGCGGGCCTATCCCTGCCCCAGGCGATGGAAACCGTGGCGCGCAATACAACCGCACCGATCGGCGATGAGCTGGGGCGTGTCATTCGGGAGATGAACATCGGCAGCGGCACCGAACGCGCTCTGGCGAATATGGTGCGCCGCGCTGGTAGCGAGGACCTGGACCTGATCGTCACCGCGATCAACATCCAGGCCTCTGTCGGAGGCAACCTTGCGCGGATCCTGGACGGTATCTCGCACACGATTCGCCAGCGGGTCCAGATCAAGGGCCAGATCTCAGCCATGACCGCCCAGGCTCGGGCTTCGGGGTGGGTGATCACCCTATTGCCCGTCATCGTGGCCGCGATCCTGTACTTCATTACGCCGAGTTACTTCCGACCCATGTTCCATGACCGGGCCGGAATCGAGCTTCTCGTCGTCGCGGCAGTGTCAGTCGCTGTCGGGAACTTATTCATCAGACGCATCGTCAATTTCCGGGTTTAGACCATGACGATCCTGTATCTAGCTGTGGCGTTGGGCGCGATTGCCGCATGTGGCGCCTTCATAGCGACGTGGAGCCTGACTCCGGCGGCGCCCAGCAACGCGGATGTGGTTGAAGGCCGCTTGCGAGCCTACGAGACCGGGCTGCCACTTTCGCTGGTCGAGATAGAGCTACAGGCCCCCTTCGGCCAGCGGGTAGTGCGGCCGGTGATTCAGCGTCTGGGGCGTCTTCTCGAGCAGACGATGCCCGAGAAGGCTCGGCAGCGCATCAATCTCGACCTGTATCTCGCCGGCCGGCCTGGCGCCATGAGCACCAGCGACTTCATCGCAGTCCGCTACGTATTTACCGGTCTCCTCTGCTCTGTCGGCATAGGCATTGGTCTGCTGGCGGAGTCGCATGTGATCATCGCTCTAGGGGCGGCGGTGGGCGCGATCGCCGGGCTCTACTTGCCCACGCTCTGGCTTCGCCGCAAGGTGAAGAGCCGCCGCAATGAAATCCAGTTCGTCTTGCCCGATGTGATCGACGTTCTCGTCGTGTGCGGGGAAGCGGGCCTGACCTTCGAGGCTGCCATGGAAAAGGTGGCACAGAAGTACGAGCACCCGCTGGCGGAGGAATTTGCGCGGGTACTGCAGGAAGTGCGGCTCGGCAAACAACGCCTCGAAGCGCTGAACGACATGGCTCAACGCTGCGGAGTCGAAGAGCTGAACAGCTTTGTGCAGGCGGTGATCCAATCCGAACAGCTTGGCTCTGGGCTCGTGAAGGTGCTCGGAATACAGGCCGATGAGATCAGGCAGAAGCGCCTAACGACCGCACAAGAGCGAGGCGCTCGGGCTTCCCTCAAGATGCTGATACCCATGGTCGGGTGCATTTTTCCGACCCTGTGGGTGATCCTTCTCGGTCCCGCGCTGGTCCTGCTCATGCACAGCGGCGTGATCCGATGATGGGCGATGCTCGGCAGCGCGGCCAATCGGCGGTCGAATTCGGCCTCGCGTCGGTCGTGCTCCTGTTGCTCGCGCTGGGCCTCACGGACCTGGGACGAGTCTTCTATTTCGACGTCGGGCTGGCGGGTGCGACCCGGGAAGGGGCACGGCAGGCGACCTGGTTCGATCCCAACTCCGGCCCCACCAACTTCCAATGCCCGGTGCCGAATTGTTACCTATCTGACAGCGCGATCAAGACCGCGGTCGACGGTATGCTCACCAACTCCGGGTTGCCCGCGTCCGCCCTTCAGAACCCCTCCGGCACGACCTGCCCCGCCACCTCTGACGGCAACACTCAATACAACCCGCCCTATACCGACAGCGCGTACGCAGGCGGAGGCATCAACCAGCCGCTGCTGTACATCTGCTACAACAGCACGCCCGGCTTGGACCTGGCTACCGCTCCGACTGACAACAGCCTCGAGGGCAAGGACGTCAACGTCATCCTGGTCATGAGCTTCGGGTTCACTACGGGGTTCATGCAAGGGGTCCTGGGCAACTCGGTCCATCTCGCCGTCAACACTCACATGCTCGTCGGCGGCTTCTGACGTGGCATCTCATGTCGCCACGCGAGTACGCAGCCAGCGCTCGCAGTCGATGGTCGAGTTCGCCATCGTGGCGCCGCTGCTGCTACTTCTCATCTTCGTGATGGTGGACTTCGGGCGCGTGATCTACACCTACATCACCCTTAACCAGGCTGTGAACGAGGCCGTCAGGGTGGCAATCCGCGATTCCGCGCTCCTCCCTACGTACACCGACGTCGAGAGTGCCGCCAAGAACCATGCGGTGGACGTCAGCCTTGCCAACCCGTGCGTCGGCGGAGGGCCGATCAAAACTTCGGGACTGCCTGCCAATCACGGATGGATCTTCATCACAGATCCAATCGACATCTCAAACCTACCCTCGCCGGTCGAGACGTTTCTACCCGGCCTCGAGAACGCGCCCGGCGGCCAGATGTGGGCCTTCGACAACGGGAACTGCAGCGCGACCAATCCAGCGCATAACCACGCCCCCCTGCAGGTGACCATCGTCTACAACTTCGTGCCCATCACCCCGCTCTTCAGTCAGTTCGTCATCAACAGTCTCATCATCAAGGCTGCCGCCGTCTATAGGACGGAATACTGAGATGGCCACTGGTTCGAGACAAATGCAGCGCGGTCAGGCGATTGTTCTCGTGGCTTTGATGATCCTGGTTCTCTTCGGGTTCGTCGGCCTGGCCATCGATAGCGGACGGGCCTACCTCGATCGCCGCCATCTGCAGGGTGCAGCCGACGCTGCGGCGCTCGCGGCCGCGTACAACTACATGAATACAACTGATTACTCGCAGGCCGAGCAGACGGCCGCGCAAACGTATGCCGGCAACGAGGCACTGTACGGCCCGATATCTTGCTCCGGGCTCGGCACTCTCGCCGCCAGCTGCACCTTCGGCGACCCGTGGGGCCAGCTCCTGAACATCAACGTCACGAACAAAGCGATCGCAGGCGTCAGCTTTGCGGTCACGGTCAGTCATTCGACGCCGGTGGCGATCATGCAGGTGCTCGGCTCCGGGCCGACGATCACGATCGCGGCCGCCGCGACGGCCGTGGCGCGTAAGGCGGGCACCAACGGAGCTGCGATTCTGACCCTGGCCCCTGCCGGCTGCGGTGGAAACGCAGGCCAATCGCTGACGTTTCAAGGCAACTCAAAGACTTTCGTCACCGGCGATATCTGGTCGAACGGAAGCGTCTTTGACAACAGCGCCGTTGCCGGAGGCTCCGTGAACGGCAACGTGATCGACATCTGCGGGACGCCGCCGGCCCTCAACACGCCCACCCCGTGGACCGTGACCGGAACGCAGGCCAACGGCTGGACATTGCCCGACCCCAACTATCCGATGCCGGCGCTCAACGCCAATTCGCAGTCGTGGAGCAATACGAGCGGCAGCGTCGAGCAGCCAGGGACGTATACGGCCAACCCAAGCCTTGCAGGCAGCGCCGGCTGCTACTTCCTGGCGGGCGGGGTGTATGACTTCACAGGCGGGTTCACCCAGAATGGCGGCTTCATCAGCAACGAGCTGCGGCCGCCGGATGAGCCGGCCCTGGCGGCCACGACTGCGCCTCTCAGCGGGAGCGTCACCGCCATTCCGGTCACGGCGTTGGTTGCCGGTGTGCCGGGCGGGTCGACCGCGACGATCGCCGGCCAGGCCTTCTCGGTGACATCCGCCGGTGCGGCCTTAGGCGCCACCTCGATCCCCGTCAACAGCACGACGATCACCGGAACGATCGCAAGCGGATCAACCGTAACGACGATGGCCAGATCGCCGATCCAGTTCTGGGATTCGAACAAAGTCGGCTGTAGCAGTAGCTTCACGGCCGACGCGACCGGATCGAGCACGAACAATCTCGCCTCGGGAACCTGGTCGGTCGAGGTGACCGCCGTGCGATGGGAGCCCAATGGAGTCTCGAGCTGCACCGGGCCTGCGACGCCGACCTGTTATTTACGAGAGAGCGCGCCCAGCATGTGCAAGACGGTGGACCTCGGCGCCAGTAGCGTGATCAAGGTTTCGGTAACACCCGCCGACCCAGGCGCCCAGTACTTCAACGTTTACCTCTCGCAGAACGGCTCGTGCTCCGGCCTCGCCTATGTAACCAACTTCCCGGCGGGCGGCAGCTCGAGCGTCACCATCAACAGCAGCACGTTCCCAGCCGGCTGGCCAACCGGGCAGCAGTCACCGCCTGATGGCGAGCGGCTGCCCCTCGCCGTCGGGCTACCCAACGCTGGCCCTGCGCCGGCTACGCCGCCGAACGGTGACCTTGCCAACGAGGGACATTGCGTCGACACCTCAACCGGCAACAACGTAGCCTGCCCCGCGTCATGGACTCCGGGCGCGGTCGTCTTCTTCATCCCCAGCGGCGGATGCCTTGACCTGCACGGCAAGGGTGATATCTATCTGTTCAGTGGCTATCAGCTCCAGCGCGTCGTTCTTTATGAACCTGGACCGGAGCAGTCGGCCACGCCCAATGCATGTACTACCAATCTCGTCAACGGCAACGGCTTCACGAGCCTGATCGGAATCTTCTATATGCCGGCGGCCGGAGTCACGATCAACGGCAACAGCGCGTACCGGGCAACCATCGCCGGAGGCGTCATTGCGTGGACCGCCGCCGTGATCGGCACCGGGAACGTGGCGATCACGGCCGATCCCACGCTGCGCACATGGCCGCCTGCGGTGAACCTGACGCAATGAGCATGTCAGCCTCCGTTCCTTCGCAACCGGAGTATGCCGCCCGCCTCGGACCACTCGCGCCCTTGTTGGCCAACTCGCAGGTGACCGAGGTCATGGTTGTGGCGGGCCGCGACGTTTACGTTGAGGTGAACGGCCGCCTGATGCTCACGCCGATCACGTTCAGCAGCGAGCAAGAGGTGCTCGATGTGATCACGTTCATCGTCGAGTCGGTCGGCAGACGGATCGATGCCCAAAACCCGATCTGCGATGCGCGACTGCCCGACGGCTCGAGGGTTCACGCGGCGATTCCCCCGGTGGCGATCGACGGGCCCCTTCTCAACATCCGCAAGTTCGTTCGCGGACCGCTCAGCATGGAAGACCTCATCAACCTCGGGAGCTGCAGCGAGAGCGCCTTTGGCTTTCTCAAAGCATGTGTGATGGCGAGGGCGAACGTTTTGGTCAGCGGTGGTACGAGCAGCGGCAAGACCACGCTCCTCAACGTGATGTCCGGCTACATACCAAGCGACGAGCGCATCGTCACGATCGAAGACGCGGCAGAGCTGCAGCTGCAGCAGCGTCATGTGGCGAGGCTCGAGTCGCGCCCGTCGAGCTCCGATGGGACGCCGGAGATCACGATTCGCGATCTTGTCATCTCCTCGCTGCGCATGCGTCCCGATCGCCTGATCGTGGGGGAGGTCCGAGGGCCCGAGGCGTTGGACATGCTACAAGCCATGAACACAGGCCACGATGGATCCATGACCACGCTTCATGCGAATAAGCCCCGCGACGCCTTGGCCCGAATTGAGACGCTCGTGATGATGGCCGGCTATGACCTGGTGCCAAGGGGGATTCGCTCTCAAATCGCGAGTGCGTTCAACGTCGTGGTCCATCTCGAGCGCATGCGTGATGGAAGCCGCAAGGTCGTGAAGATCAGCGAGATCACGGGCATGGACGACGACGTCATCAGCATGCAGGACATCTTCCAGTTCACCCGCACGGGTCTTGATCCAGAGGGCAGAGTTCTCGGCGGGTTTGCGCCCGCCAGCATCCGGCCACGGATCCTTGATCGCCTGGCGGACCGCGGACTCGAGACTCCGCTCGAGCTCGCGCGGATTTTCCCGCAAGCAACCCGGCAATCCCAGTGATTCGAGTCGAAACGAGAGGGAGGAGCACGGTGGAAGAAAGAAGGTCACTGGGTAGACGCGCCGGCGTCGATAGAAGGGCTGCCGAGCGAAGAGCTCTGGCAGAAAGACGTGTGAGGCCGGCGCGCGGCGCCGGCGATCGTCGCGTCGCAAATCGGAGAGTCGAAGATCGCCGCAGAAGCGAGCGGCGGAATGCAGCGGATCGCCGTAGGGCCGGAACGGCGACATCGCCAGGAGCGGCTGTCGCCGAGTAGCGGTCCGATGTAAGGAGTCCGTCAACCGGGCGGGAGCCAATCGAAAATCACATTAGGGCGCGCGTTATTCCTACCTCAGCTCACGTCTCCACTTGCGGCTTTGGGCCAAGCAGAGGTTTGACGGCCAACCTTTCGCCACAGGCCTTCGACTGCTTGCCCGTCTTCAGCTTCAAGGAAGCAAGAGGAGCGGCGTGCAAGCTGGTACTAGGACAAACGTCCCATGGAGGAGTTGTGCGATCGCGACTAGTCTCCGGGGCGAGGAAGGGGAACCACGCCCATTCGGCGTGCCGAGGCTACCTAGCG
>Ga0137362_10002726_pt1 | contig 11602 bp, 6 predicted proteins | sample MadtaG_2_FD_104801 | JGI IMG/M metagenome (GOLD analysis project Ga0137362, IMG submission 104801) | Vadose zone soil microbial communities from Angelo Coast Range Reserve, California, USA - Mad1_100_16 metaG | ecosystem: Environmental > Terrestrial > Soil > Vadose zone | place: USA: California... | reverse complement strand
TTCAAGGACCGTCGGCGCACCGGCGAAATTATCCAAGCCAACGCGCCTGGTCGCGATCCGATCGTGACGCGGATTCTCTGGTTGCGTGGACTCGAAGCGCAAAATGCCAACGCAGTTGGGAGGGATATCTACATCCACGGCACGCCGGAGGAATGGAAAATCGGTTCGGCTGCAAGTTACGGATGCATACGAATGCGCTCTAGTGACATCGTACAATTATATGAGATCGTGGGAGTCGGCGCCGCGGTAACCATCGTGAACGCGCCGCTTGCCACCGCCGTTCCCAGCCTCGTCTCGGCCCACTCAATGGCCCCGACGAACCCGGCACCATTTGTAATGCGCTAGGATCGTAATGCAGACAATCCTGTCTGCATCTACTAGAAGGCTCGCCGCAGCGCGTCCCTCCACCGGCCGACAGGATTGCCTGTGTCACTCACGGCAACTTGCCGAGATGTTCTTTGGGGGTATTGCGCGAGAGCAAACCCATGTCCGCGTCCACCATGATTCGTACGAGATCGTGAAATCGCACTTTGGGTTCCCAACCGAGAATTTTCTTCGCCTTCGAAGCATCACCAAGTAGAACGTCCACCTCGGCCGGCCGCTCATATCGCGGGTCGTGCTTTACGAATTGCTTCCAATCAAGATCGACGTAACCGAAGGCGGCTTCGACAAACTCACGCACGGTGTGAGTTTCGCCAGTAGCCAGGACGAAGTCGTCTCCTTCTCCAAGCTGCAAAATTCGCCACATGCCTTCGACATACTCAGGCGCGTATCCCCAGTCACGTTTTGCGTCCAGGTTACCGAGGAACAACTCCTTTTGCAGTCCGTGCTTAATCGCGGCGACTGCGCGTGAGATTTTGCGGGTGACAAAAGTTTCGCCGCGCCGGGGACTTTCATGGTTGAACATGATGCCGTTGCTGGCGCAAAGACCGTAACTTTCTCGATAGTTAATGGTCGCCCAATATGAAAACACTTTTGCTACGCCGTACGGGCTGCGCGGCCAGAACGGCGTTTTCTCGGTTTGCGGCGTTTGTTGGGTCTTACCAAACATTTCGCTGCTCGACGCCTGAAAAAAGCGGGAACGCAAACCGGCCTCGCGAATTGCTTCCAGAATGCGGATCGTGCCCACGCCAGTGACGTCGGAGGTATATTCGGGAATATCGAAACTCACGCGCACGTGGCTCTGCGCGCCCAGATTATAGATCTCGTCTGGCTTCAACTCGTAAAGAAGCTTCACAAGATTCACCGAATCGCTGAGGTCTCCGTAATGCAAAAACATTCGCACGCCGTTCACGTGTGGATCAGCGTAAAGATGATCAATACGCGAAGTGTTAAATGTGCTGGCGCGGCGAATAATTCCGTGGACTTCGTAGTCTTTCTCAAGCAGCAGATCCGCCAGATAACTTCCGTCCTGGCCAGTGATACCGGTGATGAGCGCCCGCTTCATTTGGGCAATAATTGTAGGGCGTTTCTGTGAAACGCCAACGCAAGAACATCAATGCCGACGTCTGACACAGACTCCCTACAATTCCAGTGTCACTTAGCTTTCCGGCGGCGTGACCATCAAACGTGCGAGGACAGTGCGCTGCGCACCGATCAATTCCCCGATGCCTCTGCGCCCCAGCGCGAGCATTTCGTCCAGTTGTGACTGGGCGAATGTCGCTTCCTCACCAGAGCCCTGCAGTTCGACGAATTCGCCGTCTTCGGTAGCTACAAGATTAAAATCAACGGTGACCAGTTTGTCCTCTTCGTAATTCAGGTCAACGATTGTTTGATCATCCAGAACGCCGGCGCTGACTGCCGCGACCAATTTTCGCATCGGCGACGAATCGAGCTTCTTTTCCCTTACGAGTCTCCGACATGCAATGGCGACCGCCAGGCTCGTCCCGGTAATTGCAGTTGTGCGTGTCCCTCCGTCGGCTTGTAGCACGTCGCAATCCACCCAGATCGTGCGCGGTCCGAGCTTTTCGAGATCCACAACTGCGCGTAATGAGCGGCCAATCAACCGCTGAATTTCCACACTGCGACCATCGATGCGGCCTTTGACAATATCGCGAGGTTTGCGTGGCTGCGTCGAATACGGAAGCATCGAATACTCGGCAGTGAGCCAGCCGCCGGTCACGCCCTGCTCTTTCATCCAGCGTGGCACTCCTTCTTCGATCGTAACGGCGCAGATCACGCGGGTGTTACCCATCGAGACGAGCACCGAGCCGCTCGCATGCGGCGCCACGTTCAACTCGAAATTGAGTGGGCGGATTTCATCTGGCCCGCGGCCGTCACTTCGCTGCATTGGTTAGAACTTAGATGTGGCCCGGACGTTATGCGACGAACAATTTGTAGTGCACAAACCGCGCTGGATCGGAACCTTGTTCCAAACAGCCAGCCGTAGCCTGTGCCTAATCGGCTTGACGCCCTGCGTCGCCCATCGTTCTTTAAGTATTTTGAGTGAAAAATACCGCTGACACCCAAACGGCGATTTGCATTTCCGGGGCGCATCGTTCAGGCACAAGTCTGGTGACGCGGCTCCTTCATTTCTGTGGCCTGGAGCTTGGGCCGGAATCAGCCTTGATGCCGGCGCAGGCTGACAACCCGGAAGGTTTCTGGGAACACTTGGGGTTCGTGGCGCTGAACGACGAATTGTTGAGTGAGCTCGGCGGCGCCTGGGACCTGCCACCTGAGCCTGACGAGAGCTTCACAAGCTCGCGACTGGATCCCCTGCGAATGAAAGCGCGGCTCCTGATCGACGCCTTTGCTTCGGCATACGTTTGGGGATGGAAGGATCCGCGCAACAGCTTGACCCTACCATTCTGGCAGGATCTCTTGCCCGGGCTGAAAACTCTCATCGTCGTACGTAACCCGCTCGAAGTCGCCCATTCGATGCGGGAACGAAATGGAACTTCTTATTCGTTTGGTTTGCGGCTTTGGGAAATCTATAATCGGCGCTTGTTACAGTCGGCACATGAAAAAGACCGACTCGTCACGCACTACGATTCATTTTTCACGGATGCAGAACCGGAGCTACGCCGAATTGCGCGCTTCGCTGGCCTGCTCGATAAAGAAACAGGCAAGGCCGCGGCGCTCGTATCGGCGCGAAAACGCCATACGCATTTCACGATTGACGAGCTGATCGATGCCCGCGTCTCCGCAGAAGTAATCGAACTCTATCGCGCTTTGATTGCCGAGGCGTCATCGGGGAGAAGGAGCAAAGCGCAAGTGACAAAGATTTCGCCCGGCCGCGGGACGAAATCCGACGAGCCTGATTTGCTTCCCGGATCGGTGAGCCGGGTGAACGCCTTCGTTCCGGAACGTGTTGTCCAGATCGAGCATCTATATGGCGAACTCCTCGCCCAAACCGAAGCTCGACACAGAGCCGAAATCGAGAAACTCCGCACCCACCTGGCGCATACCGAAGAGCGGCACAAGGCGCAAGTCGAGGAACTCAAAACCCATCTTGCGCAAACCGAAGCTCGGCACAAGGCGCAAGTCGAGGAAACCGAGGCGCGCCACAAGGCGCAAGTCGAGGAACTTAGTGCGCATCTCGCGAACACCGAACAGGACTACAAAGCGCAAATCCAGGAAATCAGTGCTCACTATACGAAGGAAGTTAGGCAATTGCGCGATCGCGTGATGCAAATCAGTGACCTTCTTCGCACCAGAAGCATCAGCCTCGCAGAAAGTGACGCCCGGGGAGAGGACCTCCGAAACCGCCTGCGCCAGCAATTGAAAGGTACGCAGAGGCTCTCACGGCTTTTGGACGAGGCCGATCATGCAGCAGCTCGACTTCGATCCTCAGCCCGGTGGCAAATTGCAAATCCGGTTGCCGCATTGAAGGCAAAGCTGTCTCCAACGCAATCCAGAACATTGTTGGGCTATGGGCATCTGGAAAAAATCGTATCGACTTACGAAAAGTGGCGAGCCATCCATCCGGAGGTCGCTAAAATCGACGACGAAATACAGTCTCTGATCGCAGACGCGGCTTCGGGGCAGACACCGCAGAAGGCGCCGGAAACGATATCATCCGCAGCTGGTTCAGGACCCCCTGCGCCAACACGGCCGATTGAGTTTCCAATTCCCGAACAGGTCGAGATTTCAATCATTATCCCGGTGTGCAACCAGTTTCGTTACACACAGGCCTGCCTGGCTTCTCTTCAAGAGCATCAGGGAAACCATCGCTTTGAAGTCATCGTTGTGGATGATTGCTCGACAGATGCTACCGCAGAGGCTGTGCCACAGATTCAGGGAGTTGTTTATTTGCGCAATGAGATGAATTCCGGTTTCGTTGTCTCCTGTAACCGGGGTGCAGAAAAGGCGCGCGGCAAATACCTCGTTTTCTTAAACAACGACACGCTTGTTAGCAGCAGCTGGCTAACTGGCTTACTCGATACATTTGCCGAAGAGCCGCAAGCCGGCATCGTCGGCTCAAAGCTCCTTTATCCAGATGGCCGGTTACAGGAAGCCGGGGGAATCATTTGGCGAGATGCTTCGGGCTGGAACTATGGCAAGTTGGATGACCCACAAAAGCCTGAATACAATTATCTCCGCCAAGTAGATTATTGCTCAGCAGCGGCGTTGATGATTCCAAAGGCGCTGTTTGATAGTGTAGGTGGTTTCGATTCGCGCTACGCCCCCGGCTATTATGAAGATACCGATCTGGCATTCAAGATCCGCCAGGCAGGTTACAAGGTTGTGTACCAGCCGCTAAGCGAGGTGATTCACTACGAGGGGGTAACTGGAGGCACTGATCTTTCAGCGGGCGCGAAAAAATATCAGGATATCAACCGGTCGAATTTTGCGAAAACCTGGGCTGACGAGTTGATGACAAAGCCAGTCAACGGTGACCTGACATTCTTGCGGCGGCCCCGAAATCCTTTGGGCAAAAACATTCTCGTGATTGATCATCACGTTCCAATGCCTGATCGCGATTCTGGATCGCTCCGGATGTTTCAGATTCTGAAGCTTCTTCACCAGCTTGGCCATCGGGTTACTTTCATTCCGGATAATCTGGCAAAGATTTCTCCCTACGCGGAGGAGCTGCAGAAACGCGGAATCGAAGTTATCTATCACCCGTATGCCCGAAAAGTTCGCGATTACCTGATCGCACACGGTTCCGAATTGGATGTAGCAGTGTTAAGCCGGTGTCAGTTTGCGCGTAAACACATTGCGGACGTCCGCCTGTACGCGCCCCAGAGCCGAATTATTTTTGATACAGTAGATCTGCACTTTCTTCGTGAAGCAGGTGAGGCACGGGTGACCGGCAACTCGGAAGTGCAACGCAAAGCGGAGGAAACACAGAAGCTGGAGAGCGAACTGATTGAGCATTCGGATGAAACGTGGACGGTAAGCACCAGCGAGCTGCGGTTGCTTCAAGAGAAATGGCCCGACAAGTCTATTCAAGTAGTTTCGAACATTGTCGATGTGCCCGGCTCCAACACCCCGTTCGCGCTTCGGCGAGACTGGCTGTTCATTGGCGGTTTTCAACACACGCCTAACGTCGATGCGGTTCTCTTTTTCGTGCGGAAGATTTATCCACTCGTGAGCGATCAACTGCGAGACGCCAAATTCTACATCATCGGCGATAACACGCCGCCGGAGATTGTGGCGCTGGCAAATGAAAAGATCGTTGTCACTGGATTGCAGAGAGATGCGCGTCCGTTTTTCGATAGCGTCAGACTCTCCGTCGCGCCGTTGCGATTTGGCGCCGGGGTGAAAGGCAAAATCAATCAAAGCATGGCTTTCGGCGTGCCGGTGGTCGCGACTTCCATCGCTGTGGAGGGAACAGAACTTCGCGATCGTGAAGAAATCCTGGTCGCGGACGAGCCGGAGGACTTTGCACGGACATTAATTGAGCTCTACGAATCGGAAGAACTTTGGAACCGGCTTTCAGAGAACGGCATCAGGAAAACACGTGCTCTTTATTCCACTGACGCGGCGCGCAAAAAGCTGGAATTTCTATTTGGGGACGAGCATCTGAGAGGTTTGGAGCGGTCGCCGTTCGTTCCAGAGCAGGACCTTGTTTTGGCAAGGACAAGCTGACCCTGGTTAATAACAGTGGATAAGACCGAGGTAACTGCGCCGATTACCGGGAAAATAGACGCGAACCCGAATCCCATTTGTTTCGGCCAACGCTGCGTCGTAATTTCGTGGAACACAAATGATCCTGGTGGCGCGGAGGTACGTGTTTCAACCGGACCGGATGACGAGAAGCTCGTGACGCAAGGCGGAAAATCTGGCCATGTGGAAATTCCGTGGATCACAGACTCCACGGTCTATGAGTTCCGTCTCTATGCGGCTAGTCGCCCTGAAGTAGCACTCGACTCTGTGAGAGCCCGGCGTGAGATCGAGTCTGCGCCAGCCGCCCTCCGCGAGATTGCCGACGAAGTCAGGCGGGGAAACATCGAGATGGCGGAGCTTTCCCGCTTTATGGCTGCGGTAATTCCGATTTGCCTCGAGAGCAAAGAAATTCGAGAATTGTTCCAGAATTGGGAGCGACACGGGTTTCACGTGACGCCGGTCCATTTCTACCAGCCAATTCCTGATACCCAATCGTTGCCTGAAACGCTCTGGAAGCAACCGAGCGAACTCGTAGGCATCGACATGAACCACGCAATGCAGCTGGATCTGCTGCGAAACTGTTTTCCGAGATTTCGGGACGAATATCAGCACTTTCCAACCAAGCCGACCGGAAAGGAGAATCGATTTTATCTGGGCAACCATCTTTTTGACGATACGGACGCTCTGGTCGCTTACTGCATGGTCCGCCACTTCCAACCACGATTGATCATCGAAGTGGGCAGCGGCTTCTCTTCTCTGGTTTTGGGCGATGCCGCTGCAAGAAACGACAGCTCAGGCCTGATCTGTGTCGAACCATTTCCGCGCGAGTTTCTTCGCAAGGGATTTCCTGGCTTGCGATCATTGATCGAGAAAAAAGTTCAGGAAATCGACCTGAACTTTTTTTCACAACTCGAGTCAGGCGACATCTTGTTTATCGATAGCTCGCATACCGTGAAAATTGGCGGAGACGTCAATTATTTGTTCCTGGAAGTGCTGCCGCGTCTCAAGCCAGGAGTTATTGTGCACGTCCACGATATTTTCCTGCCATTCGAGTATCGGCGAGATTGGGTACTGGATGAGTTTCGCTTTTGGACGGAGCAATATCTGTTACAGGCATTCCTGATGTTTAACCCTGAGTTCGAGGTGCTAATGGCCAATAGCTACCTCAACCATTATCATCAGGAGAATCTCAAGGCCGCTTTTCCCGATCTGTCGTCCTGGGGTGGAGGCAGTTTCTGGATGCGCCGACGCCCTGTAAAAGCAGACTCCTTTCCCAGGCCGCCGAGATGAATGATTTCGGAGACGCACCGACTTGCCACCCGTTTATGCAACCTGAAAACTTACACGTGAAATGCAGGAGCGGGTAAACAAGCCAATCTTCGTGGTAGGATCGCCACGCTCAGGAACAAGCATTCTCACGTGGTGTCTGGGTCACCATCGCAATGTGTTCCCGGTGCCAGAGTCAAATTGGATGGGGGATTTTACGGTTAATGTTGCTATTGCTTATCAAATCGGCGCGGCACGCGGTGATTACTCGATCTTGAGCGCGATGGAGATCCGCGATGATGAGTTGTTTGCCACGTTTGGTCAGAGCATCAATGACCTGATCCTGCGCCATCGCAAGGATCTGGAAACAAAACGTGAAACCAGGACTATCGAATTGAAAATTGAACCGCGTTGGCTCGAAGCTACTAGCACCGCTGCAGGCCCCAAAACACGCTGGGTTGATGGAACGCCGGAATATTCTTTCCACATCTACGGCCTGCGAAAGCTTTTTCCTCAAGCTCTTTTCGTGCATTTGGTCCGCGATGTCCGGGCGGTAGTTCGCTCGATGGTCAACTTCCATCGCGCAACAGGAATTCAGTTGGTCGCAAACGAGGAGGACGCATATCGATACTGGATACGGACGGTCAGCGCCTGCCTGCAGGCGGAGCGCGCCTATGGCCCCGCTGTTGTCCGTCGCATCCGTTATGAAGACCTGATCGATGATCCGGAATCGACCATGCGTTCATTGCTCGATTTCCTTGACGAGCCCTACACGAAAAGGTGTCTCGAGCCACTCGAACTGCGCATTAATAGTTCGACTATTTCCGGCGGTTTTGAGACCAACGACACCACTGCTAATCCGGTGATTGTTGACGAGGCGACGCAGCTTTCTGCGGTAATCGAAAAAACTGCCCAGGCGGCGAACGCTTCATCCGCTGCGGCCGATGAAATGGAGGCTGGGTTTCAACAGCGGGTCAATTATACCTTTGGCGCTGAGCTCTATCGCAGTCGCACGAAAAATTAATGATCCAATGTAAGGACGGGGCTACTCGTTTTTCCGCCTCACGTTGAGTTTCCGAATGATCAGTAACTCATAGCAAACAGCCTTCCTGCTCAATAATGCCAATGAGTAACTCGCAAGGCGTCTCGGCCGATTTCAAGGCACAAAGCAAGCCACGTGGCCGGTATGAGAATTTATTGGTCCTGCTCTTATACAGCCTGCTGACGGTAGCAATGACCTATCCTGCTGCCATCTTCCTTCGCTCAAAAGTTTTCGGAGGACCGGCTGACAATTTTCATTTCCTCTGGGAGCTTTGGTACGTCGCGCACGCTCTCTTCGATCTCCACAAATCGCCTTTCTTCGATCCAGACGTCTTCGTTCCATTCGGGTTCAGCCTGATTCGCAATCAGGATCTCTCTCCCGGGACCGTGCTTCTCTTCTCACCATTAACACACTTCTTCGGGGAAGTGTTCACCTATAACTTTCTCGTCCTGATGTCGTTCCTTCTAACTGCGTTTGGAACTTACCTGCTTGCGCGCGAACTATGGTCTAACAGGCTCGCGGCGTTTTTGGCAGGATTGGTTGTTGGATTTTGTCCTTACCGTTTTGCACATGCCGCCGGCCATTTGTCGATCGTCTCAACCGGGTGGATTCCGTTTTTCTTTCTTTACCTGGAACGGCTGATCTCCAAGCCTCGGTTAAAGAACGCCGTTCTCGCCGGCCTCTTTTTTGGTCTGTCCGCATGGTCGACGTGGTACTACTTCTTTATGGTTCCAATTGCGGCGCTGTTTTATGTTGCCTTTCGAATTAATTGGAGACGGCCGGGCAAAGACCTTTGGAACCTGTTAAAGCTAGGGCTTATCTCCATCGGGGTCGCTCTCATCCTTGTCCTGCCTTTTTTGATCCCCTATTATCTGGCGACCCATGGAGCAGTCGTCGATTTTCGTGGCCCAGGTGAGTCCCAGGCATTTGCCGCCGCACTAGCCGACTACATCATTCCACCCACCACACATGTTTTGTGGGGAACGAAGGTAGCCGATCTTTGGCGCAACGGACCAAACAGGCTATGGGAATCCGAATGGCAACTTTACCTGGGTGCCATCGCGCTGTTGCTTGCTGTCGCGGGTGTTTTCCATCCACGCCGGCGCGTTGTTATCGCGCTCATCGCGATGGCGCTGGGCTGCCTCGTTTTCTCCTTTGGTCCCGGAGTCTACTTCACTCATCCAGCTCCTCTTGGCGAATCAACAAATGACGTCGCATTATCACCCGTCTGGGCGCCGGGCAGGTTTCTGCGACAACTCCCCGGCTTTAACAACCTTCGTGGATGGGCCCGCCTGGGATTCTTTGTCGAGCTTGCGGTAGGTCTCCTCGCAGCCGCAGGCTTGGCTCGTCTTCTTGATTGGATGAAACACCAATTTCATGCGCGCGCCTTTGTGCAATTCGGAGCCGCCGTAGTTGTGATCGGACTTGTCCTATTCGATTTCTTTCCGGAGCCGGTAAGCATGAGCACCGTTGCGCCGCGGGCAGTCGATCAGTGGCTCGCTAATCAGCCAGGAAATTTCGCATTCGTCGATTATCCAATTGCTTACCACGGCTATGGTGGACCCGCAATCTATTCCCGAAGGTTAACGGGCAAGCGCATCATCATGGGAAGCTCGCAGAATCCTCCAAACCTCATGTATTGGAGTTATCTAAGCGCATTCCCCTCACCCATAACTCTCGACCTGCTTTACGGCTGGGGCGCAAGGTATGCGCTTGTGGACGAAAATCTCTATCGCGCAGGGAGCTCATTTTGGAATGTCTATCAAACATGGGACACATTGGAAGCGGCGATTAAGGAAAGTCCGCGCCTGAAAGAAGTGGCTGTTCTAGATGGAGTGCACGTTTACGAAATCGACAGTGGCTCTGATGAGGGCAGCGAGCTACTTGCTAACGGAAGTTTTGAAGAGGGCAGCGCAAGGTTTCTGCCTGGCTGGAAGATGGTCGGCAAAACGGAAATCGACCGGACCAGTAAGTTCTCTGCCGGCGGCAGAGCTGCTTGCGCTGTAACCGCAAAAGACTTCCTGTTATCTGTGCCCGTTCTTGTAGAGCCAGGTCAATGCTACCGGCTTACTGTTCGCGAAAAGGCCAATACCTCGAAAGTGGGAAAATTACTTCTGCGGCTGCACTGGAAGAACGAAGACAACAACGACCTTCATGGTCCCACGATCGCCCATGTCAATTCGAGTTCGACACAGCGATGGCAGCAATCCAGTGTCACCGCTCGGGCACCCAGCGGGAGTAAGTACGCCGTCGTTCACGCTGCGGCAACTGGCGGAAAGATCTGGGTTGACGACTTTTCTCTTAAAAAGATCCCCAGCGAGTGCACACCGGGACTCTTTGTTACCCCGAATCTCGTTTCGGGACCTGCTACCGAATCCAGTCGCGCTGCGGTCTCATGGGACACATGTTGCAGCCCAGAAGGTCGGGTATCTGTAACGGTCGATAATGGCACTGAGGAGTTGTTTGCTAGTGGCCAGTCGGGCCTGAAGTTCGTTAATGTGATAAAGCCGGGAAGCCATTATGAATTTCGGCTTTACTTGCAATCACAGGCAACGTCTTTGCAAACTGCCCGCATAAGGGTAGCACCCACAATTGACGCCGACCCGAATCCGGTTCCGGCAGGCTCGGGCCTTGGTCGAACGAAAATCTCATGGGCGACATTTGCTAAAGCTGACGCCGAAATATTTGTTTCGCGCGATGGAGGACCAGAACAATTGTTTGCACGAGGACCGAGCGGATCCGTCGAAGCGAGTTGGATTGCACCTGGAAGCAGCTACGAGTTTCGGCTATATTCAAGGGATGCGTCACGCCGCCTATTGGCTAAGACCACAGTGAATCAATGAGTTGGCGTGTTGTGCGCGAGGTCATTAACAGTGTGTGTGGGCGCGTGATTAGCGATACATTTTCTGTGCGTTGCATCACGCTAGTTCTCGGCTTGTCTGTTTGTCTCTTTCTGAATGCGTGTCCCGGGGCTCGACAACACGCGAAACACAGTCGAACGGCAAAGCCTGTTCTGTCCGCAAGCCCCAATCCAGTTCCCGCTGGGGACCCAGATCAACCGGTCGGAAGCACACAAATTTCATGGGACACGGGAGACGAAACGGTAGGTGACCTCTACGTAAGAATAGATCGAGAAGATGAACGTTTCGTCGGCAGTGCTCCTTCCGGCGTCATGAACATCGACTGGATACAATTCGACTCCCTCTACGAGTTCCGGCTGTATGCTAAAAAACGCTCCAAGCT
>Ga0137362_10002719_pt1 | contig 11616 bp, 15 predicted proteins | sample MadtaG_2_FD_104801 | JGI IMG/M metagenome (GOLD analysis project Ga0137362, IMG submission 104801) | Vadose zone soil microbial communities from Angelo Coast Range Reserve, California, USA - Mad1_100_16 metaG | ecosystem: Environmental > Terrestrial > Soil > Vadose zone | place: USA: California... | reverse complement strand
TACCAGCCGTCCCAGGACGATCTCTTTTCTTCTTTTTCTTTCTTGCCCCCTATCACTGCCAGCGCTCGAAGACCGACGTGTATCGAGCCGACGAGCCGTCGTACATTGACCCCAGCCGTTTGTGCATTGACGACCCCTCTCTTCTAGTTCTCTCAATCTCTATCCTCTCGAACTCACTCACGCCACCCAACAACGTTATAGTGCGGACAATAATCGTCTCTTCCTCAAGGAGGGGAGAAACAGTCTTCTGGGTTTGGACGGCCTTTCTGATCCTGACGCCCCCCTTGCCAATCACTGGCAGGTGGTCGAGCGATACATTTTCGCGTTACCTTCGCGAGCACCGCACGGGCTGGTGCTAGTTTCCCACGTTCACAGACCAACCCAGATCTCCATCAATGGATTTTCCAAGAGCAGATGCCAGTTAGATATCGAATGCTCAATATTGTCGTGCCCGCCGACTAAGAGTTGGGGTCACGCCGCGTCTTCGAACGACCACAAGACAGGTCTCCGCAGCTAGCGTCCCGGCTGGACCAGAAAGCGCTACGAGCTCTTCCCACACTAGTACTGTACGTATTTAGGTGTTCTCGGATGCCCGTCGTGACCCAGCTAGAGCGCGACTAGATTCTCTTTGCTACACTGCGATAGCTGAAACCAAATATTATACATATATACAGCCAGCTCGGCAGAAGAATGCATGCAAGTAGCGCGGTGGGTAGCCTGGGTCCTGGGTCCTAGACGAACAAACTACACAGTCTTTTCACACCACGCCCGCATTCCAGTTCCCGCCCCACCACCGGCGCACGCGCTCTCCACCCCATTCTTCATATTCAGCCTTCGTAACGCCCACACGCAGAAATTCCTCCGTCTGCGCGAACGCAGCCATGCCGCGCCACGCGTCCAACGAGGGATCCGCAGCGCGCACAATCTGGAGTTGCATTTCAGGTGGGAGGATCGGTCGCAGAGTCGCGTGTAGGCGGTCAGAGAGACCGGGCATTTGTGCTGGTGTACCGGTTAAGAACACGTTCTGGTGTCAACAACAGTGGGGTTGGGTGAGTATTGTGAAGGAAAGGGAAAGAAAGAATGGGAGAGGAAGGGGAAGGGGAAGGGGTGGGGGTGAGTGTACCTGAACAAGAAGTCCGCGGTCATCTGTTGAGAAAGATGCTAGGACGTTTTGGAGGACTTCGCCAAGTCCGGCACTATCGACACCTGCCATACTCGGCGCGAACCAGGTTTCGCAAACTCGCCAACGCTCGATGCTCAAATGGATCCGCGCGCGACCTACGATGAAACGCCGTAAATTGATAACTCCTCAGGGTCCTGGGCAATGGTAGAGGAGGATTAGGCAGACCTTCGACATCACCGTCTATGTACTGCGGCCGGAATGCGGACATGAACGCTGATCGTTGGGAGGAGAGCGCGGCGTGTGTCTGTTCGATCCCAAATGTGGGATCATGTGTGAGAAGCTTTTGCTCGACGGTCTGTAGTTGCGTAATGTCATCCTCCTCGTCTGACGATATAGCTGCAGTGTTCTAAGAAAGTCAGCACGTGATAAACGACAAATTGAATGACGGTAGCTACAATCTTGCGGTAGATAGCCCAGTCCTCGTCATCCGCGCCAAACGTATCCTCTGCAGGTGGAGAGTAAGCACACCGAGGCTGAAAAACTACGACAGAGACACACACCACCACCTCCTTTTCGTCGCTTTTTTCCGACCCGTTCGTCAGCAGCAAGACTGGCTATGCTTTTCATTCGTGCTTGTGACGCGGCGCTCTTGCGGTCGCCAAGTGCAGCTTTTCGCCTATTACGCTCCTTGATACGTTCCATGACGGAAGCGTGCTCGGCGCGCACACGGGCAGCCCACGCAGATGAGTCGGCTGCTCGCTCCTCATCTTCCTTGCGCTCTTCCGCGGCACGCTCCTCGAGCGCCTTTTCTTTCTCACGCCGGGCCCGTGCGCGAGCTTGAAACCCGGCTTTGAGAAGTTTTTGTTTCTTCTTTTCTTTCAAACCCTCTTCGTCGAGCTACGGGAACTCCGATGTTCACATCACGTGACCGTTCTAACATGAGATGGGACATACCTGGTCATCTGGCGTGTCGGCGAGCGGGAAGGACGGCTCTTCCTGCATTGAATAATAATCAATACAGCTCGTAGTACCAGAAAATGGGTGCTCACCGTGACCTCGTCGCCATCGTTGGCGGCTTTCTTTCGTGCTTTTTTCAAATCAGCTTCGAGCTTCTTGATAGCTTGATCAAGCGCAGCATCATCATTGAAACCTTCCGACTGGAGCAGATTCTGTGGCCACGATCTGTAGTAAGCAACAAAAAATTGCTAACAAAAAGCCAGAAGAAAAAAGCACGCACTTGCCACTCCCGTCTGGTTTCCTCTGCTCGGCGCTCCTTCAGGTTCGTCAAGTACTGCAGGTCATTCTCCTTCTGAACGAGCTGCTCGCAAAATCGCCACCTTCATAAACGGCTATACAGTAAAGCATACTCAGGTAACAGCACCTTTTCAAGGCGTGCCTTAGCTGCCATTTCTTGTAATTTTTTGCCTTGCTCACGCCGCTTATCGGCCGCACGCGCGATTTCTTCCTCTGTGCGCTCATCTGCAGCAGGGAGAATGAATGGAAACTGTATGATTCGCTCTACTGCACGCAATTGCAGCGGATTGCTCAAGCGCCGAAGGAGCGCAGTATAATCTGGAGACATCTCACAGAAAGAATGTAAGATCCACTATAGACGCGCATCGATAAACAACGACTGGCATAGAGACATAGGAACGAACGTTCGTATGAGCAGCTGTTACTCGCGTTGAAAAGGTTGGATATTTAAGTTGGATGAGCTTGAGGAGGTACTCGGATGCGTGCTGGGATCCCCATGGTATGCTTGATGACTTTCGGTCAACTAGAGAACTCCCAGGACAATAAACAAGCAGAACGTGTACCGTTTAGCCTGACTCATGATGCCCTTCCCCTTCAGAATTGGAATGACGGAGGTGGATGAAGTGTTGAACGATATCGCGAGACCGCTGGCAGTGTATGGTGATGATGGCGGTGATGGGAGGTTGTTGTGATGGAAGGAGAGGACCGCGTCGACAGCATATGTAAGTGAAGGGACAGAGTATAACTCGAACATGAGTTCCGATGTCACTGAGAACAAAATAAGCGTGAAAATATTCGAGGAAGAAAGGACCCACGAGCTCTTGAATGCAGGGGTGAAGCCAGTCGCTCTGTCATGATTACAGGATGGTCGACGGTTGGGGTATTGACACCGAGATGAACAAGGGCGTAGTCCACCGCGTGCTCCTACTCATTACAAACAAATAAGACGACCTATGGTTCCCTCCCTATTCAAGCCGGACTCACCAACGCGTCAAAGTTGAGCAGGACATCGCCTTCCCACGGTGTTTTGGCCTGCGAGCGAGCACCGCCCTCTGCATCCACCCCGTCTCCGAACAGAAGAAGTTGTTTCCCGGCTTTCCGCTCCTTATATTTTGAGACTATGTTCGGCGCGACTTGGGGTGTTGTGGAGGTGGCAAACCCGAACCTCAAGCTGGTAGAGCCATTGTCGATGACTAATGGTGTATGTGCGGTGCGATGTGAGTCGTATGATAGGGTGGGTGGAATAGACGGTTGTGAGGGGAGTGGGAGAGCAAAAACCGCAAGGGGTGTGTCTGGCGTGGATGTCATCAAGCCGTTAACTCAACGCTCTACACATCATGGCTATATGGCGGCATATCCGGCCCGGCGGCGCTCCGTTGGTAATCCCCGTCTCCGCTTTTGTTGTTTTTCAGTTCACCGTCGCCACCGGCACTGGCAGCTGCGCGCCAGCAGCCTTGCAACCTTCTTGTATCACAACGTGGTGGTTCCTGCATTGAAGGAATGATACGGATCTTTTGACGCATGGTCTTCGCCCTCGGTACACCTACCTGCCGCAACACCGTACAGTCTGTACTTGAGGGTCGAGTTCTATGTGCGTTTCGCCCTCAGCCGAAGGCAACATGCCGTCGCGAGTCAAGGTCGTAGCCTCATTGTTCTTGTCATATTCTATTCCCGGTACTTGTCGCGACAGCCCCTCGCCACATCCTGAGAACTTCAGCGCTTGAGCTAGCTTCAGCCGTTGAGTGACCCCTCAAATATGGTAGTCCCCTTGCGTCTTGCGCCCCAAAGTCCCGAAATGCTTCTTGAACTGTTCATTAAGCGTCATCCTCGAGGCCGTCTCCGCAGCAGCGCTGCCCTGGATTATATCTTGACCTCTGTCCGGTTCTCATCTCGCCTTCATCTCTACCATGTCGCAATCACAATCCCCAGAACTTTCTGCAGATGTACGAAAACAACTTTTAGCTGGCCTTGACATATTTCATCCATCCCGTCTTGCCACCGAAGACAGCATCACCATAGCAGTAAATGTTTTGGAGGGTTCCCTCGATAACAGATCAATCGGTCCTATAATCCTGTGCTCCCTTCAACCAGAGCATCCTTATGTCTTCGAATTTATCGCATCCTGTAAGCTTGTGCCATTTGTTCCGGTGTTGAATGACCATTGACGCCCACCAGCCATCAGCGAAGACAGTTTCAAACTCATTTCGCAATATATTCTTGATAGGCTTCCTTCAGACGCCGATAAATTCCGGGCCTCTCTCGGTTGCCAGGTCCTCTCTCGACTTTCACAGTCCCTCTCTCGACTCCCGTATCCGTCTGACCAGAAACCGGAACGCCTTGATGACTATCGGCGCGATATCGAAATAGCACCTGCATTGCTGGAAGATCTCTCCAAGCTGTTGCGAGAGGGGTACCTTGATAGGGCGGAGGCTGAACGCACAGTATACAAGAAGAACATGAAACACGTCAAGACATCGCGGTCCAAGGTCACGTCGGGTGTGCATGCCGAGATCAACGATAGGTTCTTCAACGCTCTGGGACGTGAAGCCCCAAAGGATCGTGAGTCAGCAGAGGAAATGATACGGTCGATCGTAATTACTCAGAAGAATGCCCTGGAGGTGCGCCTGTCACCTGCTCCAGTTTCGCCGTTGACCCTTTTAGGGCATTTCTAAACGTTCGCTTAGTTCTTTGCGACTGTCTTGAGAATCCCAGAGGCTGCAACATTGGTTCGCAGCTCGTACTTTCGCGAGAACGTGCTACAAGGCAACCTCTCGATTTCTGACGAGCAAGTTGCCGCCCCATCGGCGGTGGTGCCATCTTCCCCGCTCGCCAATACAGCAGATCCGATTCAAGCGGATCTCTACTTTGAGTCGGCAGCCGGGTACGGGAAGTGGCGAATACTTTGCTCGGGGCCGTGTCTCAGAGACTTGGCGCGAGATGGTGCACAGTCAAACCCGGTGCTGAAACGGTTGGAGTACGTCTCTATCCGTTTCCCGGAGTATATGGACACGAGAGATGATGTTTACTTTACCAGGGAGCTTTCCTTGGGATGTTTTTCCAAAACGAACCAAAAGCCGTTGACCAAAGACAGCCCAATTGAAATCTACCGAGCCAGACTCCCCGGAAACGTGAGGCTGGTGGTAAGTTTTTGGCACCCTCGTCGTTGAGGATCCTGATGTGTTTACAAGTATCATATCGATGTCATTCATGAGTTTGGCAAAGATGTAGGGATTATATTCTCTTCCACGACGTCGTAACAACTGAACGCACGCACGGGACAGTACGAGACCCAAGGTTTTATCACTAAGCCTCTTTCCAAGCCCACACGTCTCACTAAATTTGTACAGCTTTAAGAATTTTAGGCATCTATAACATGGACGAGTTGAATAGGAAAAATTGGGACGAAGTCGGGAAATATAGAGCCAGAAAGGGTCAAGTCTACATTGAAAAGTATTGCTGTGAAGTCTTCAGTTGAGGATTGTAAACTAATGCCGAATAGATGTAAAGCCAGAAATTGCTGCCGTGGCTTCTACTATGACCCTGTAACATTTAATGTCCCCGTCGCTCCAACTGGTGCGGTGTTCGAGAATTCCGAAAGCCCTGAGAAGGCTGGCGTGGAGGGCGTGGATGAGGTATCATCTGACTTAATCTCAGTGACATGGCTAATTCTGGTGCCCAGATCCATAGATTACTCGAGTTCGTACTAAAATCGCCTCATAAAACGGTTGATAGTCATTTAAATCACCTATAGCCTTGAGCAATACGCGATCATGTCTCAGGTGATATATGCGACCCAACGGTGTCGACAGAGCGCTGACTGCTTGAGTCGATCAGAATATTATAAGGGATATCCTCGAGGGTCATGACTATCCTCGTGTCTTCCAAGTTTCGTATGTGAATTCCCCTCTTTCGCCCCCCTCGCTGTCTGTGGTTCTCAAAAAACATTTCAAGACATGAGGAGAAAGAGGTGGTCGAGTGTAGAAGATCGTCATTCGTCCTTGGACGAAGTGGAACAGGGTTCGTAAGGGTTCATTTTTGTAGAAAATTTATATATAACCGCTGTCATGGCAGGAAGACGACGGTGATTGTCTTCAAGATATTTGGCATCGAACGAGCTTGGCAAAACCAGGGTTGCATAGGCCCTCGCCCGCGTCAATTGTTCATAACAAAGTCCCGCCTTCTCGCTGAGAAGGTCGAGCGGGACTACGTGAGTCTCCTTTACTCACTCTCCACAGGTCCCGATGCCCCGCTCTATGTCCGCGAGCGCATACAGTGCTGGAACTCTCGGAGGAAAAAGGTGATCTTCAATCCGGATGATACGGAAGGCAAGAGGGACGACCTTCCCGAGAAATTCAGCGAGCTTCGCGACAGCGATTTTCCATTGTTCTTAACCATAGACACCGTTAGTACCGCCCATTCGATGAATGTTACTTGCACTTATGGCAGCTGCGTCTGCATCTGCGTTTTCAGCTCTCTAGCCTGTTGGAGGCTGACATACAACCTGCCTTGGGTTCATCCAGGAGCCGAAATTTGCGATCGAAAAAGAAGGAATACAGATGGAAAGGTCACACAGAGCTGGTAACTTATGATGTCTTCAAAAGGATGTACTGGCCGCACCTTGGTGGACACCCGACGAAAGGCCTTTGTATGTCCTTTGCGCTCGTATCACAATGAGCTCTCACTCTTGCTATGAAGCATCGTCTCTCGCATTCAGTGAAATTCTTGGTACGGGCGCTCGTTATCCCTCGTTTCTACCCCTCTGACATTTCCCAGGGACCATCAAGGGATCAGAGGGATCACTGAATTTCTCAAACCGCGTTCTTGACAGAGAGGCGTATGAAAATTTCAAGTACGCGCACAAAATGCCATACTCGCTGTTCGAATCGTATCAAAGCCTCAGGCTCAAGCGTGGCGAGCGTGACTCCGCGGACAGGTGTGCTACACTGCGCCCTGCATACGATTCCTTTGTCTCACAGCCTATGTCTTTAAAACTCCAGGACGCATACGCTACTCAATGACATGAAGGAAAACGGGCTTAGAGGGGAACTGGTCGACTTCGTGTGGGTTGACTTTACCCTTCTGTACGCTCGGAGTGGACTTGGTGACAAACTGAGCGTTGCCAGATATGTGGATGAAGTCCAAGATTTACTCCTCATCGACACTCGGCGTATGTTTTATAATTTGGGTCCTTTCAGGAGGTGACTTGATCCGGTTACAGTGATCATATCCTTGTGTCGAAACCCTGACGGTCTCTTGTGGGCTGGCGATACGGCTCAAACCATCTCAATCGGGAGTACATTTACGTTTAAACAGCTTGGAGCATCCGTCTGGAGATATCAGGTGTGTGCGTTTACGGTATTACCTGATGATAACTTGGGGTGAGCGGCCCTCCAGAGATCAATTCAAGCGCTGCGCGGGGTCCCTCGTCATCCCGAGGGTTTTCAATTGCTCACAAACTATCGCTCCCATGGGGGTATTGTCGAATGTGCAAACGCCATCATCCAGTTAATGCAGCGGTTTCCGGGCGCAATCGACCTTCTACGACCAGAGGCAGGAGTTATCGGAAAGGAATTGCCCAAGTTTTTTCATGGAGAGTGTCTCCCTCAAGGCCGCGAGTTCTTCCTTTCGTCATCGTGAGCGAGCTTCAAGTCCTTCCAAATGTGCGAAAACCTAATTAACCTGGACCCACAGTGGCCGGCTCTCAGGGCTCGGGCACAATCAGTGTATGAAATACCAGTTTCACTTGTTAGGACATCGTAAATAACTCATGCTGGGATTCCAGGCGTCATTGTGCGAGACGATGCTGCCCGTGAATCATTCAAGACAGAGATAGGGAGGGTCGGCGTAACCTTGTGCGTCAAGTCGTTCCTCTGTTGCTTCAGGTACTTAGTCGCCACTAGGACCTTGTTCAATAGCAAAGGTCTCGAATACGATGATGTAAGTTTATGATTCCGCTCAAACTCACAGTCTTCCCTCACACTTCGGGTGCGTGTATATGCGTGAAGGTCATTTTATACAACTTCTTTGGGGACTCGACACTCGACAATCTCTGGAAGTATCTGACAGACGAGGGCGAGAATAAATTGACCGAGTCGAAGTATGCACCTCTTATCCATGAGGTCAGTGACAGCGTCCGCTTTTAAGGCGTCAGAAGACTTACTTTCTAGCCGTTGAAGCTCAAATGTCTGTATGTTGCCATTACTAGGGCAAAGCACCGGCTCTGGATTATCGATTATTATAATACCTGTGAGCCAATCATGGTTCGTACTCTCCAACACTGCTTCCTGTTTGGCTGTCCGATAAAATATGAGATATAGCGGTTTTTACTTGACCGAAGTCTAGTTGTCGAGCCGCCCGCTACTTGCAATCCACTTGAATCGTTTGCCAACGAATCGACCTCAGGTGAATGGTCCGAGGAGGGGAATCGCCTTTTTAATCATAGGGAGTACGAGGAAGCCATTATGGCCTTCGATAATGCCGGGGATGTCTACATGGCAGCCGTCGCTGTGGCATATCAGTCCCGAGAGGTTGCCCGTGACATTCCCGATTCTGAAACAAGGCGTCGTCGAGAAGCTTTCGTGAATGCTGCCAGAGCATTCGAGCATTGCGCGGGGATGATGACGAGTGCTGAGGAGGAGAGTACTCACTATGTGGCAGCCGCGCGGTGCTACGCCGAAATCAAATACCATCAGGATGTAGTGAGGGCATTCAAGCTGGCAAACTTGTTCACGGAGGCAGCGTCATACTCTTTCGACCACAACCTCCTCGAAACTGCCGTCTCAATTATCAAGAAACACGAGGCGGAAGTGGATTCGCTAACAACAGATTGTATCAAAGAGGTGGCGCGGTTGTCATATTTGGAGTCAAAAGAGCTGGAGTAAGTCTCGTTCGTCAGGCACCCAAATTCGATCTCACGCTCTCGCAGGAAGGCGGCAGATCTGTTCAAGGACGACGAAGAAGAAATGATGGAATTTGTTGTCGAGCATGACCTTGGGGCCACTCGCGCCGTTATTCTCGGGAGACAAGGGAAATACGGAGAAGCTGTTAGACGGTACCTGGATGAGGGGCAGGACTCAGAGGCTCTTGACCTCACCCTAGAGCATATTGACGAGGTCATGCGGGACGTCGACGCTTTCGATGCCGTCGTCAAAAAGTTCTTGTGGACATATCTCTCATTTGGCTGTCGCGGATGGCCCGAAGACGCCCAGTTCCCCTCTGATAAGATTTTTGAGTTGCTTGAAAGGATCCGAAGCGTGGACATTGATAATAGAGATCAAAAGGTCATGATGGTCTGTGGTTGCCCACCTTGACAGGAGAGCTTGCTGACCACCAGTGTAGCTGTTTATTTTTAGACTCATTTTTCAGGATATGAAGTCGACAAATACTCAGAAGATCCTCTCAAACCACGTCCTTCGCTCTGAATCTCTAAGACTCGACAAAGCTATCAGACTTCTGGCGCTTGATTTCTTTTTCGACGACATGTCCACGGCCTTGGACGTTTCTTCACAAACAGGAATTGTATCATCGCTGGAACATTTCTACGAGTATTCCCTCTTGATTAAAGAGGCTGCGCTCGATAAAACACCCTTGGACTCACTGTGGCTGAGAAGACTCTTTCAGTTCGAAAGGGATGGGGAAGATATTCGAATTATGCCGAATACTTTCTTTTATGAAGAGCATAAAACAAGAGGACCTTCGGGGATGTTGTTATCACGAGAAGAGTTCACACACAATCTTCGCCGGTTTCTCTCAGAGCGCCTTGGGTCTCGTATAGCTGCCAAGGATAGCATAGCGTCACGTCTGCGTTTGTTCGATCCATGCATACAGCTCGTCCTTCACGGGACTTGTCACGGCGATCATTCCGCCTCCCACGAACTCGATGAAAGCTGGTTCAATCGAAGGACTCGTTTCCATCTACAGCAGATAATAATCCTCGATAACCTCCATGCTATCGACATTGCAGACGACTTTCCAACCCGAATAAAGAAACAGAGGTAAGGAACACCAAAAGTGGCCGTCCATCCTGGGCTGAACTACATATTCATGCCAGACGCCTCCTGGGTATGCTTGAGAATGCCCTTAACCCACTTTTGTACCTTAGCGGCTCTATTTCTACGCTGAACGGGGACTCGATAAAAGAGGCTACAGATGGCTTACTGACAGTCAAGAGATGGGCCTTTGACGTCCTTTATACGCTCAACCCTTCCAGAGAGGAACTCCAAGGTGCTTTCCTCACTAACTTGTCCAAGGCTTTCACGCTAGGGCAGCTTCTGAACGACGATCGCACTGTTGATGACTACCTTCATCGCATTCCATCTGCATTTTCCTGGAGACAACGACATCCGCGCCTTATAGTTTTTCATCCATCCGGCTTTCAAACATACACCCTACGCGACTTTTTGTGCTTCATCGACGGTTCAGGCGACTTGGCACAAGGCATCAGATTCTTTAGGTACATTCACCAGATTTCCAGAGATGCTATTAATTATCCCAATTATGACAGATACTTGGTCCGAGAGCGTCTTCCGATTGACCTAGCAGTGTTATGCAACATCGTGGAAAGGTTAATCGGGCTGGCCGTTATGACAGAGAGATATAGGGGAAACTTCCACGGTATCCTTCTTCCACGGAGTTGGGTATTGGCACTGTGGAAGGATTATATCAATTTCAAAGATAGGGCACTAGCGCCTTTGTGGGTCCTCGCCCAGTCGACTGAAAACCTTCTGAAGGATATCTATACGGGAGAATATCTGAGACATACCATGAGAGATTTCGAGTCTACCGGTAAGTTCATTCGAGTAATATACTGCCAACGTCGTCCATTGATGCTTTTCAGGCCGGCCTGACTTCAAGAACAAGGTGGATAACTGGTCCAAAGATCTCCCGCGGAAATACCTTCAAGACCTTTGTATCGCTCGCATGTTAGTACACTTCAATTCGAAGTATTGCCGCTGGCTAATGCCTGTCGCAAATAACAAGGTGCAGATGCCTCTGTCTGTGTACGTAGTTGTCATCCCACCCTGACTGAAACTGACAAAATCTTTATAGTGGGAGAAAATTTTCCCCGTCTGAGGAATGACGTAGTTCGGACAATGAGATCGTTTCTAACGGCCAGACGTCCCGAATCGACGGCCTTTCACTGGCGGTGAGTATTTGCTTGCTATAGTCTTTGATTGGCAGTTCTCTAAAATGACATTGTAGCTATATCAGGTCTCAGAATTGGCCGAACTTAGCGCAAG
>Ga0137362_10002716_pt1 | contig 11620 bp, 12 predicted proteins | sample MadtaG_2_FD_104801 | JGI IMG/M metagenome (GOLD analysis project Ga0137362, IMG submission 104801) | Vadose zone soil microbial communities from Angelo Coast Range Reserve, California, USA - Mad1_100_16 metaG | ecosystem: Environmental > Terrestrial > Soil > Vadose zone | place: USA: California... | reverse complement strand
GCGGAGCGAAGCTCCGCAGTTCTGCTTCGCAGATGATCCGGGAGACCAAGTCGGTTGCCCACACCTTTCGCGGGCGAGGCCGCCCGCGCCACACAACATCACTTCACCAGGCGGTTGTACTTCTTCAGCACTTCGCGCAGGCGGTCATGCGGCAGGCCGATGACCTCGAAATCGTTGATCCCTTTCATGGTCTTGGCCGCGACCATGGCGTTGATTATCGCTTCTTCCGTGGCCTGAACGGTGGCGAGAAAAATGGGATTCAGTCGCTGGTTGGGGAGCATGGTCAACTGGTGCAGACCCTTCGCCCCCTTGATGCCGGGGTTGGCAGTTGAGAACGCAATAAAAATATCTCCGGAACCGTCGGAGGCAAAACTGCCATCCCTGGCCAAACCCAGGGATACCCGCCGGGCCACACGCTTCAGTTGGGTTGGAATCAGGGGCGCGTCCGTGGCTACGACTACGATGATCGATCCGATGTCTTCATCGCGAACCGTGTGCTCGGGGATCTCTCTGCCCACCGGCACTCCGGCGATACGCAGCTCTCTTCGATACCCGTAGTTACATTGCACCAGAACCCCAACGGTGTAACCGCCGAACGTCGCATCCAGCACGCGCGACGAGGTTCCGATTCCGCCTTTGAACTCGTTGCAGATCATTCCCGTGCCGCCGCCCACGCTGCCTTCCTCAACCGGTCCGCCGTGTGCGGTGTCCAGCGCATGAAAAACGTGTTCGGGTTTCACGTGAAAGCCGTTCATGTCATTCAAGTCGTCGTCGGCCGTTTCCGCTACCACGGGGAGCGACCACGAATAGCCTTCTTCGTCGGGTGGCGCACGCTTTACCCGCCACGCGATCTCTGCGTCGCGCACCACGCCCACGCTATGTGTGTTTGTGATCATTACCGGCCCGTCCAGCAGACCCGACTCCTCCAGCCATGTGGTTCCGGTCATCTCGCCGTTACCGTTCAAGGTGAACCAGCCCCCGAACACTGCATCCAGAGAATCCTTGCCACGGGGAAAAATGGCGGTCACTCCAGTGCGCACCGGGCCTACACCTACCTTCAGCGGGCCGCTACCGGAAATCAGCGTGGTGTGTCCGACCTCCACGCCCTTGACGTCGGTAATGGCGTTAAGCGGGCCGGGTGTGCCGTCGAAGGGAACGCCCAGATCGCGGGCGCGAGGTTCGGGTTGGGCCGCGGCTGCGGTTACCAGCAAAAAAAAGACTAATGTAATCCAGGTTCCACGACCGGGTTTCTGCATCAAAGTTCTCCGTGGTAAGTTGGGCAGTATAAGATACTCGAAAGCTTGGGCCATGATTGCTTGATTGCGCGAGGGCGAGATGCGGAGGGCAGGATGGAGAACTGGAAAGTAGCCCTGGTAGGTGGTGCAGCGGGCGTGGGCACCATCATGTTTTTGAAGGGAAAGTGGACCGCCGGCATCATCTTGGCGGGGGTCGGAGTGGCGACGTTGGCCCCGGAATATCCGGAACAGTTTGCCGAAGTTCGGCATCGGCTGCCCGACTTTATCCATCGGGGCAATAACTTTCTCGAGGTGGCGTCGCGGGTGGGAGACCGTCTGGCGGAAGCCGCCGAGAACCGATCCAAGACCTGGTACGAGTCGCTGCTGAGCAGCTGACTACTCGATGCCCAGTTGTTTGCGGGCGTCCGGGCTCAGCCGCTCCGGGCTCCACGGCGGATTCCATACCACGTTGACAGTGGCATTGCGTACTCCCGGCATTTGCTCCACGCGCGCTTTGACCTGCTCTCCGATCTGCACATGCGAGGGACAGCCCTGAGCCGTCAGCGTCATTTCCACGGTGACGTCCTGTTTCTCCTCAGGCGCGTCCTCAAAATGCACTCCGTAGATCAGGCCGAGATCCACGATGTTAACTGGAATTTCCGGATCGTAGCACTGTTTCAGCGCGCTCAGAACTTCATCCTCGGTGAGAGTAGCCATGCGGTTCTCCTGAAAATAGGCACTCCCTGGGGCTGGTGGAGTGTTGGTATTCATAGTTTACACTTCTCCCCGCGATCCGCGTGCAGGGTAGCGACACGATGAGTCCAGAAGCGAAGCAGAAAATTCAGTTGGCGCTGGCGGTCACAATTGCCGTAGTGGGCGTTCGCGCCGGATATATTGTTTACGAGCGTTATTCGGAGAGGGCCGAGGACGCCGCCCCAGCCGCCAGGAAAGCCGCACCGCTGAATCCGGACGACTACGTCGTGCCCAAGAAGCTCTATCCCACCGATCTCACGTCCGCGAAACAGCTGACCCAGCAGCCGGTGTGGGTCAGGGAAGGCTACCATCACACTTACTATCCCTACGACCCGGTGCGCCACCGCACTGACTTTTCACGCGAGGCTGGCCTGCTGCTTCCCATTCAGAAGCTGGAGATCAAAGATGTTGTGACCGACTCCGCGCCCCACTCCGCCCATCTGCACCAGGTCATGGCCGTCTTCGCGCAGGACGGGAAGACCTATGCCGTTCCCATCGGCTCCGTGACCGGCAGCAGTTACACCATCTACTCCGACGATTTATTTTTCATCCAGGATCCGCACGAACTGTACAAGCACTGGCCGCCGGATATCTGGGCTGCCATCGACCAGCACCAGGTCAAGCCCGGGATGAATCAATCTCAGGTGGATTTCGCATTGGGCATGGGAACCCTCGAACATTCGAGCGACTCCGCGGTGCAGACGGCACGCTACGAGAACGGTGGCAAGCCATTCACCATCAAGTATCGGAACGGCAAGGTAGCGGAGATCCAGCAAAACTGAGGGGGGCAGTCGTCGGTCGTCAGTCATCGGTCGTCAGAACACCAACTGCCCGCTTTTTCCTGACGACCGATGACTGACGCCCGACGACTAATTTCATTTAACAACAGGAGACTTCTCATTGGCCGGACCCTGGTCGTCTCCGTGGATGATGCCATCCTCGTCGGCGTAAAACGACCGGTGCTCGGCATCGAGCTGCTTGGGCGTGAGGGTCAGATCAAAACCGTCCTTGTTTGGCTTGAAGCCGACGGAATAGTCGCCCCGTTCCGGATTTACCATGCGCTTGGTAAAGGAGCCGGTGTGTACCAGGTCGGCCAGGGAGGCGGCGAACTTGTCGTTCTTCTTCTTGTAGAGCTTCTGGGCTCGCAGCACGGTGCGCATGTAGCCCAGGGCTGCAGCCTCCGAGTCCGACTTCGCCGGATCGCCCTTGAACTTGGGTTGATAAGTCGTCTGCCCGCCCGCTGCGACGCAGCCCATGAGCACGATCGCCGCAGTCTTCACGGCAGTCCACCGAACCAGTTTTCGATATCGCTTCATCAGGATTTCGTCTCGTTTCATTTCTCGTTACTCGTCTCGTTACTCGCGTGTTACTTGCCTTGTCTTGGATGCTGGCCATGTTACCGGCGTAATCGCCAACCGGCCTTCGATTGTTCTCATCGCCCACAAATGCGGCTATGCTAAACCAGCTTCTCAAACCAGACTAGGGAACCCTATGAAGGCTGCAACCGCCATGAAGGCTTCACCGGTAAAAAAACCGGCCATCCGTCTTGCTGTGGTGGAGAGCGATCCACTACGTTTTGTCGGATTTCGCGCCTTGTTTGACTCGGAAACTGACTTTGAGCTCATCGCCGCGTCTCTTCCCGACATAGGAACCCTGAACATCGATCTGGTGCTGCTGGGCAATCGCAACGGGCAGAACCTGTTCGATCTGATGGCCAGCCTCAAAGCCAGCCGCCCCGATCTGCGCATCATTGTGACAGGTTCAGGCATGGACGAGGAAACCATTTTGAAGGCCATCGCTTCCGGGGCCAAAGGCTACGTGGACGAAGCCGCCTCGCCAACCGAGTTTGTGCAGGCTATCCGGGTTGTGCACCAGGGATCGGTCTGGGCGCCGCGCCGCGTGCTCTCGATGTTCATTGAGCGCGTGAGTTCCGCTCCCGGAAGAGTTTTTCCCGCGGGTCGCGTGACCTTTACCGACCGGGAGAAGGAAGTGCTGGAAATGCTGGTCGCGGGCCGCTCCAACAAGGAAATCGGCTCCGCCCTGGGGATCGAAGAACGCACCGTCAAGGCCCATGTGGCCAAGTTGATGCGCAAAGTGGGAGTGCAGAACCGCATCGCGCTTTCGGTGCATGCCATCACCCATTCGCTGGTCACCGCCAAGTAGGTTCTCTTCCTGGGCGTGCGCGGATTACTTTGGGACAATGTCCCTCGGTAATCTTGTCGCTTTCCCTGCCCCGCCGCATACTCACTTCACCTACCACAGAACCTGGGAGACGGGGTTGGAAGCGGAGATTTAGGGTCACCGCTGCTAACCCCGAATTTTTTGGTCGCCCAACGCCTTTGAGCTACCCAGGCGCGACAACTCCAGCTGCCCAGCATTTCATGCACGAAATCCGTTAGAATCAGTGGCATCGAATTGCAACAAACTCCATAAGCTCCCGAAAGTAAGGAAGAAATGAAAAGACTGCTGATTCTGTGCGTAGTTGCCTGCCTCACTGCTTCCACGTTTGCCAAGGATGAAGATCAAGACCAGAACAAGGCGGAAGACCGCGTCAAAGCCGCTGGCACCGTTCTGGAAGAGATCGAGTCCGCGCCCGACCAGGGCATTCCCGAAGAGGTTCTGGCCTCGGCCGAATGCGTGGCCGTAGTCCCCACTATGCTCAAAGGCGGATTCATCGTCGGCGCCCGATACGGACGCGGCGTTGCCAGCTGCCGTACCCCGAAGGGCTGGAGCGCTCCCGCGTTCTTCACTATCAAAGGCGGCAGCTTCGGTCTGCAGATTGGCGCCCAGGCGGTCGATCTCGTGATGCTCATCATGAATGACAATGGCATGAAAAACCTGCTGAGCAGCCAGTTCAAACTGGGAGCGGATGCCAGCGTGGCCGCTGGACCTGTGGGCCGGCATGCCGCCGCCGACACCGACTGGAAGCTGAAGGCGCAAGTCCTCAGCTATTCCCGGGCTCGTGGACTCTTTGCCGGCCTGGAGTTGAGCGGCGCCGCCATTGGACAGGACAAAGACGCGACACGTGAGTTCTACGGCCGCATGGTGCCCTTCAAGACCTCGCTCAAGGGCAACATCGCGGCTCCTCCGAATGCCTTTCCGTTCCTGGATACGCTGGCCAAGTGGGCCAAGACGGCTTCTGAAAAGAAGTAGCGCGGCGAGGCCGGCAATTTGCGCCTGACATCAGAGCGTCGGCCCGAAAGTCAGCGGCGGTATTCCGTATTTGACCACCAAGGACACGAAGGTCCACGAAGGAAACCCTAAGACTCACCTTCGTGTAACTTCGTGTCCTTGGTGGTTCATGAATTCAGGACATGACGATTGGCGCACTCACGTTTGACAACCAGTTTTCCCCTTGCGACCGGTTTCCTGAACATGCGTCAGCGACTCGAGTACGCGCTTGCGTGGCCTCTGATCAAAGTTCTGAGCCTGCTGCCGCGCTCCTTGTCGAGGGCAGCAGCGATTTCGCTGGCCTGGCTGGTCTACCTGCTGCATGGGCGGCTGCGGCACGTTGGCATGCGCAATCTGGCCTTGGCCTTCCCGGAAAAGAAACGTAGCGAACGGGCCCGCATTTTGCGTGGAGAATTTACCTCGCTGGGCCGGCAGTTGGCCGAGGTATGCCAGTTTCCCAGATACACGCGGGAAAACGTGAGCCGGGTGGTTGTCTACGACGGCTTTGAGAATTACGAACGCGCCTTCGCCCGCGGCAAGGGCGTCCTGTTTCTGACTGCGCACTTTGGCGGTTGGGAGCTTTCCGCGTTTGTCCACTCGCTGCACGGTCATCCCATGCACGTCGTAGTGCGCAACCTGGACAACGCCTATCTCGATCGACTGATCCAGAGCTATCGCTCCATGCATGGCAATACCACCGTGAACAAGGACAACTTCGTGCGTGGCTTGCTGGCTGCGATGAAAGCAGGAGAGGTCGTGGGCATTCTGATGGACACGAACATGACCCCGCCGCAAGGCATATTCGTGAATTTTTTCGGGGTTCCCGCCTGCACCGCCAGCGGCCTGGCCAGAATCGCGCTCCGCACCGACGCCGCGGTGATTCCCACCTTCACCATCTGGGACGCGACCCTGCGAAAATACCGCTTGCGATTTGATCCGGCAGTCCACCTGGTGCGCACCGGCAACGACGAAGACGACATCGTCGCCAACACTCAAGTGTTTACGAAAATTACTGAAGACTATGTGCGCCGCTATCCCGAGCAGTGGTTATGGGTGCATCGACGCTGGAAGACGCGGCCACCGGGAGGACCAGGGCTGTACTGAAAGACGGCAATTGGCACTTAGCACTTGGCATTTAGCTAACTGCCAATTGCTAATTGCCAAGTGCCGCTCTAAAACCAATCGCTGCGATACGCGATCCACCAGCTGGCGTAAACGATGGGTAGGGTTGCCGCCAGCGCCCACCAGAGGGGCAAGACGAAATCCGCCACCAGCCCCAGGACGGTGAACGTGATCCAGAAGATCTTTTTCTCCATGCGAACATTTTAGACCCGGTTACTGTCCTCAGCTCGCGGTAAAGGGTATCCAGACACACGAAGGGGGCGCCCGAAAATCGCACCTTCGTGTCTAAGACGCGCACGTGGCCCGGCCGCCCTCCTTCGACTTCGCTCAGGACCCGGGTGGGCGAGCGGAGTTCGCCGGATTTGGGTCGCGGATTGGGACCAGTCGGGCTGTGCCCGGCTGGGCGGGCGAGGGCGCCCGCCCCTACATGAGCGTTAGGCTCGATCGGCATTTCTTCACCGCGCCAAACGTATACTAAGAATGCTATGAAGCGCTCGCTCAGGTCAGTTGCCGAAGCGGTACAGGCGCAACTCGTGGGAGATGGCGCCGTCGAAGTTAGCGGCGTCGCGAGCATCGCGCAAGCGTCCCCGTTGGACCTGGTGTTTGTTGAGGACAAAAAGCATCTGCGCTTCGCGCTGGAATCGTGCGCGGCGGCCGTGATCGCGGGCTATTTCGCCACGGAAAACCACAGCACCAAGCCGCTGCTGATTTCAGCGCAACCCAAGCTGGCATTTTCGCGGGCTGCAAAATTTCTGTTTCCCACACCGGATCGTCGTCCTGGAATTCATCCCAGCGCGGTGGTGCATGCCTCGGCCCGCCTGGGAAAAGGCGTAAACGTGGGGGAACGAGTCGTGGTCGGCGAAAACGCCGAAATCGGCGATCAGACCTGGATTGGCGCCGGCACCGTGGTCGGCGCGCAGGCTAGTATCGGTCGCGATTGTGAGCTATATCCCAATGTGACGGTGTATGCCGGGGCGCGGCTGGGTGACCGCGTGATTGTTCATGCCGGAGCGGTGTTGGGCAGCGACGGCTTCGGCTATGTCCGCGACCAGGCAACCGGGCGCTACGAGAAATTTCCTCAGGTCGGGCGCCTCGAGATCGGAGACGACGTAGAAATCGGCGCGAACACGACCATCGATCGGGGAGCCCTCGAAGTTACTCGCATCGGGCGCGGCGCCAAGATCGACAACCTCGTGCACGTCGGGCATAACTGCCAGATCGGGGAAGATGTGGTGATCGCCGCGCAAACCGGCCTTTCCGGCAGCATCGTGATCGAGAAAGACGTCGTGCTCGGCGGCCAGGTAGGCATCGGGGAACACGCCCGGATCGAAGAAGGCGTGATGCTGGGCGGCCAAGGCGGCGTCCTTCCCAACAAAGTATTGCGCGGCAAGGGAGTGGCGTTCTGGGGAACTCCGGCGCGTCCGGTGCGTGAATATCTAAAGCAGTTGGCGGCGTTGGCACGGCTGGCGAGGAGAGAGTAAACGTTCAAGAACGTCATTGGTCGTTGGCCCTTTGCTAACAGCATTCAGCGATCCAGTGGGTTTGGATTTTGCCAACGACCAATGACCAATGACCAACGACTGCTCTGAATTTCCATGTCCCTTATCGTCATCGGCGGACACTCTCGCAGCGTGGGCAAGACCAGCGTAGTTGCCGGCCTGATCGCGGCTTTGCCGGAATATGATTGGACCGCGCTCAAAATCACGCAGTACGGGCACGGCGTGTGCTCCAGGGACGGAGAGCCATGTCACTGCGCGACTGATGATCACAGCTGGGCAATATCCCAGGAGCAGGACCGTTCTGGAGAATCTGATACGTCGCGTTTTCTCGCCGCAGGGGCCGCCCGTGCATGGTGGGTGCGCACCGAGCAGGGACGTCTGGCGGAAGCCATGCCCACGATTCGTCGCAGGCTGGCCGAGTGCGAGAACGCGATCCTGGAATCGAACAGCATTCTCAAGTTCCTGCGCCCCGATCTGTACCTTACCGTTCTCGATCCCGCCACCGCGGACTTCAAGAAATCAGCTCAGGAGTTCATGGATCGGGCGGACGCGGTCATCCTGCACGAAGCGAAGGCCCAGCCTGAGTGGCGCGACATCTCGCTGAAACCGGTGGCCGGGCGAACCGTGTTTCGCATTTGTCCGCCTGAATATGTCACGTCTCAGATGGTTGCATTTGTGAGAGAAAAGCTAAGAAAGCCATAACCACAGAGGGCACAGAGGATCACCGAGGAAATGCTTGGGATTTTTCTCTGTGATCCTCGGTGCCCTCCGTGGTTATCTTAGGGTCATGACGCCCGCTCCGATCAAGCCCGCAGTTTCCATCGAGATACTCAATCAGATTGACATCCGCGTCGGAACCATTCTCGCGGTGGCCGATGTGCCCAACTCCGATAAACTGGTTCAGATGCGGGTGAGCTTCGCCGATCACGAACGCACCATTGTGGCAGGCATGAAGACAGAACGCGCCAACCCGCGCGAGATTGAAGGCAAGCAGGCGTTGTTCGTGTTGAACCTGGAGCCACGCAAGATGCGAGGCGTGCTATCAGAAGGAATGCTGTTCGATATCGGCTATGCCGACGGGGTGCGTCCCGTGCTGGCGATACCGGAAAGTCCTGTGCCGGACGGTACCCGAGCAGGCTAGGTCTTGCCCGACCGCCCGATTTCCCACGCCTTGGCGTATTTCCAGGAAACGTAGACTGCATGGTAAAGATGCAGCAGCAGTCCTTCGCGGCCATCAAGAAAACCTAACCGGAAAAAATAGTTGTAGACAAACGTGAGCCAGGGGCGGATCGCGACGTTGATGACGCTGAAACCGGTATGCCCTTCGGCCACGGCCATCTCCGCGCCCAGCGAAGAATAGCGATTCATATGGTCGATGTAGTCGGAAAGGGTTGGGTAGGAATGATGGACTAGAAAGGCGTTCTTCAGTTTTGCCGTATGACCGTCCACCTTAACCGTCTCGTGTACTTTGCGTTCCTGCAAATGACCCCGCCCACGGCGGAACAGCCGCAATTTGGAATCGGGCCAAAACCCTCCGCGTTTGATCCAACGGCCGAGAAAATGATTCTTGCGCGCAATCCAGTAACCCACTATCGGCGATCCGTGCGGCTGGGTTTCGCCCTCTTCGCAGGCCATTACCATTTCCACTGTATTCAGGGAGTCCCCGCCGAGGCTGTCGGCAAGGTCCGCCAGCCCAGTTTCGGTCAAGCCTTCGGGTTTGGACGTGAGAAGCGGAATCAATTTGCAAAATTCCACGCTCACTTCCTCGTCGGCATCCAGGCTCAGAATCCAGTCGCCGGTCGCCTTCTCAATCGCGGAATTCTTTTGTGCGGCGTAACCCTTCCACGCTTCCACGAAAACCTTGGCGCCGAACGACTTCGCTATTTCCACCGTCCCATCAGTCGAACCCGAGTCTAGGACAATGATTTCTCCCGCCCCGTTACGCAGCAGCGGCCGCGCGCTTTCCAGCGCACGCGCCAGATTCGCTTCTTCGTTGTAAGTGATCAAAACCACGGAGAGCTTCACGCGGAGAGGATAAACCGTAAGGCTGTAGCGGCGGAATGCCCGCAGGGATGCCTGCGCCCCGCCGCATCCGACTGACGAGCCTGAACTCACGTAGGCCCGGACGCCCTCTTTCGACTGTGCTCAGGACCCGGTGCAGGCGAGCAACGCTCGCCAGGCTACTGCCTGAGATGCTGCTACGCTGCGAAATCGGCTCAGACCCCCGTCCTGTCTCTCCAAAGAACGGAAGACGAGGACGGGGCACCCTTTACTGCGGCGGAGTGGCCGTCTGCGGCTGCATCACCGAGGCGGGTACTTCCGGCCGAGGCGCCACGAAAGGAATGTTGGGCATACGCGTGACTTCGCCGCGCTCGGCATCGGAAATCAGGATTCCGGCATGATCCAGCAAAAGGCCGGTGGCCCGGTCCAGTTCGACCTGGGCTTTTTCGTACGCCGCCATCGCCGACACCAAAGTAGACTCGGCCGTCGCCAGCGCGCTCTGGTTCTGCAATACCAGCGTATTGGTGGAGGCGCCCAGCGCATATTTCTTCTGTTCCGCGTCCAGCGACTGCCGGCCCAGTTCGACCGCGGCCTGGGCGGAGGTCACGCTGGCCCGGTTCTGCTGCACCGCGAACTGCGCGTTGCGTATTTCGATGCGAACCTGGTTCTCCAGCTGTTGCAGCCGCATCTGTGCCTGGCGATATTCCAACTCGGACCGGATCTGGGTGGCTTGAGCGACGCGGTTGCGCAGAGGGATGGTCAGCTGTAGCCCGACACCCTTGTCTGGAGCAGTGGAATTCACCAGCTGATTCAGCGTGCTGGTGTAGCTGACCGGCCCTCCGCTCTGGAATGCGGGGGGAGCGTTGGCCGGATCGAAGCAAAGTCCAGTGACCGTCGGACTACAAATGGGGACGTTGGGATTGACCGAGCCGCCCACGCCCGAACCGCCGTAGTACGCGAACAGGTCCAAAGAGGGCAGCAGCAAGCTGCGGATTGCCTTGATGCTGATCTCTTCGTTTTTCAGATTGATGCGGGCTTCCGCCAGCTCCCCGCGATGGCCCAGGGCATCGTTGACCAGATCCTGGGTCGGAACCACCGGTTCCTGCGGGGGCAATTGCATGGTGGAAGTCGGGATCACCTCGGCATCCGCCAGCCGGGGATCCACCAGGGTACGGCTGAGCGCATTCTTCATCAGCAGTTGTTGCAACTGCAAATTGGTCTGCGCCAGCGTAAGCTGCTGCTGGTCGCTGGCCACCGTGCTTTGCGCGCGCACCGTCTCAATCGGTGCCAGGGTGCCGATTTCCACCTGTTTCTTGGTATCGGACAGGGTCTTCTGCGCGAATGCCAGCGACTCGTTCTGTACCCTCACGTTTTCGTAGGCGAACACCAGATCCCAATACATATTTTCGATCTGGTCCACGGTGCTAATGATCTGCAGGCGAAAGGCTACGTCGGAAATCTCGCGATTGTTTTTCGCGATGCGAATGAAGCGAGTGTTGGGCGCAAGCCCGAATCCCTGCAGCAGGTGCTGGCTAAGCTTGAACTGGAAATTCGAGCTGAGCGTGGGATTCAGCGTGCTGAAGAAGCTGTTAGTGGTGCTGCGGGTGTTGTTAAAACCCACCGACAGATTCGTGCCCCAGTGAAATCCCTGGTTGTAGGCGAAATCGCCGGTGGTTGTGTTTTGTGTCACCAGTGGCGCGCCTCCGAAGAGATTCACCGACTGGCTGTCGGAGTGGTCGAACTGGAGAGTGCCGGTAAGCGTCGGGTCAAAACTGGTGATGGTCGGGCCGCTGCCCAGGGTGCTGGTCACCAGGCCGGCGGCGCCGGTGCCGGCGCCCG
>Ga0137362_10002713_pt1 | contig 11632 bp, 8 predicted proteins | sample MadtaG_2_FD_104801 | JGI IMG/M metagenome (GOLD analysis project Ga0137362, IMG submission 104801) | Vadose zone soil microbial communities from Angelo Coast Range Reserve, California, USA - Mad1_100_16 metaG | ecosystem: Environmental > Terrestrial > Soil > Vadose zone | place: USA: California... | reverse complement strand
GGTGGATCGGCGTGTCGACGCACAATTTGGAGCAGTTTGAACGAGCAACGGGCACTTCCGCGGACTACATTGCCGTTGGGCCGGTTTTTTCCACGGCCACCAAGACCAACCCAGACCCGGTCGTCGGCATCGATTTCATTCGGAGAGTCCGTGCGCTCACCGAAAAACCCATCGTGGCGATTGGCGGCATCACGTTGGAGCGCGCGGCTGAGGTGATCGAGGCCGGGGCGGATTCGGTGGCAGTAATCAGCGACATTCTGCGCGCGCCCGATCCTGGCGCGCGGGCCAGCCAGTACATTCATGTGCTGGAAGCCGCGAATCACGCGGCCGGAGTCTGAGGCAACGGTCGAATGGCAGATACGGCGCAGACTATTTCAAAGAGTGTGGCGGGACAGGCGCCGGGATTCGTACGGGCGATCGGGCTCTTCGACGGGACGATGATTGTTGTCGGGTCCATGATCGGCTCGGGGATCTTCATCGTTGCCGCGGACATATCGCGGCAGACCGGATCGTCGGGCGGACTTCTCCTCACCTGGATCATCACCGGCTTGCTTACCGTAACGGCGGCGCTCTCGTATGGAGAACTTGCGGCGCTTTTTCCGCATGCGGGCGGGCAGTACGTTTATCTGCGAGAAGCGTACTCGCCGCTGTGGGGATTTCTCTACGGCTGGACGTTGTTCCTGGTGATCCAGACGGGTACGATTGCGGCGGTGGCCGTCGGATTCGCGCGCTACTTAGGCGTTTTGTTTCCGTCCATCTCGCCGACAGCGTGGATTGTTCCGCCCATTACGCTCGGATCCAAATACGCGATCAGTCTGTCTGTCCAGCAGCTCGTCGGGATTCTGATGATTGTCTTTCTGACTTTCCTGAATACCTTGGGAGTGAGGCTGGGAAAACTGATTCAAAATATTTTCACCAGCGCGAAAACGCTGTCGTTGATCGGGCTGATATTTCTCGGGGTTTTCGTGGGTAGAAATGCCGCGGCGATTGCGGACAATTTCTCCCATCTCTGGGCCATTCGCGGGGCGCAGCCGATTGAGCCCGGCGCAAATTTCTTGAAGAGCTTCGTGCCCACGGTGACGGCGGCAAGCGGAGCGTTCGGCTTGTTTGTCGCGTACGGCGTGGCGCAGGTGGGGTCGCTTTTTTCCGCGGACGCCTGGAATAACATCGGGTTCACCGCGGCGGAGGTGAAAAATCCCAAGCGCGACGTGGCGCTCTCGATGGCATTCGGCACCATCATCGTGATCACATTGTATTGCCTGGCGAATCTCGCGTATCTCTGTGCGCTCCCGCTCTCGCAAATCCAGAATGCTCCTGACGATCGAGTAGCCACGGCCGCGCTGAACGCCATCTTAGGTCCTGCCGGCGCCGTGATCATGGCCGTGGCGATCATCATTTCCACCTTTGGCTGCAACAACGGCTTGATCCTGGCGGGCGCTCGCGTCAGCTACGCCATGGCCAAAGACGGACTGTTTTTCCGCGCTACGGGCAAACTAAATAAAAAGGGCGTGCCGGGAACCGCGCTCGTTTATCAGGGCATCTGGGTCGCCGTGCTCATTTTGATGCGGACGAGGAAAGTTGAAACGTCTGGCGCTGTGAGTTACGGAAATCTTTACAACGACCTGCTGAACTACGTTGTTTTCGCGGTTTTACTCTTTTACGCGCTGACGATCGCGGGAATCTTTGTGCTGCGTGCGAAACGGCCGAATCTGGAACGGCCGTACCGGGCGTTTGGGTATCCCTTGCTGCCTTCCGTCTACATCATCGCGGCAGTGGCGATTATGCTCGTTCTCCTGCTGTATCAGACGAAGACCGCAGGCGTGGGCCTGGTGATCGTGGTGTTGGGACTTCCGGTGTACTGGCTGTGGTCGCGGCGGACGGGCCAGGCTGAGCACGCAAAATAATTGAATTTTCCTATAGGGGCGCAGCAGGCTGCGCCCCTACAATGGCTCGGGCCAAATTGGGTGGTCGTTTCGGGCGCGGCATTCTCAGATAACTCCAAAGGAGAAGTTGCATGGGCAACCCCTTGTTTGCGAAAAAGCCGATGAGCATGCTGCTCACCGAGTCGAAAGAAGCAGGTGAGCACAGTCTTAAGCGAACTTTGGGAGCGGTACAACTCACCGCGCTCGGCGTCGGGGCCATCATCGGGGCGGGCATTTTCGTGCTCTCGGGTCTCGGAGCTCACTACGCCGGGCCCGGGCTGATGCTGTCGTTCGTGCTCTCGGGCCTTGGTTGTGCTTTCGCTGGGCTTTGCTACGCCGAATTTGCCGCCATGATCCCGCTGGCGGGGAGCGCCTACACTTACGCCTACGCGACGCTGGGCGAGTTGCTGGCCTGGATCATTGGCTGGGACTTGACGCTGGAATACGCCATGGGAGCAAGCACGGTTTCCTCCGGCTGGTCGAACCACTTCATCGAGCTGCTGAATATTTTTCATATCAAGATGCCGCTTTGGATGGCCTACGACCACTGGACCGGGTTGAATACCGCAACGAAGATCGTTGCCCGGCAAATGGCCAAGGCCTCCGACGCCGCGCTACAGCCGGGTACGCAAGCGTTTCTCGACAAAGTGGATGCCATCCTCAAGACGCCGTCCCCGGAGCTGGTGCAGCGGGCGCACGACCTGCTGAATGCGCCAAGGATTTTTGGCACGGAAATCGGATTCAATCTCCCGGCCTTTGTGATCGCCCTGGTAATCACGGCGATCCTCGTGATTGGAATCAAAGAGAGCGCGCTATTCAACGCGACGATTGTGGCCATTAAAGTGGCTGTCGTGCTCTTCGTCATCGGGCTGGGGATTCATTACGTAAACTTCGCTAATTGGGGTCACGACTGGTCTTCGTTTGCGCCGATGGGCATCTCAGGGGTTTGGACTGGAGCCGCGTATATCTTTTTTGCATACATTGGGTTCGACGCCGTTTCGACTACGGCGCAGGAGTGCAAGAATCCGCAGCGCGATTTGCCGATCGGCATCATGGCCTCTCTGCTGATTTGTACCGTGCTGTACATCCTTGTTGCCGGTGTCCTGACGGGGATGGTGCGCTGGCAGGACGTCAACATCGAAGCGCCCATTGCCGTGGCGTTTCTGGACCGCGGCCTTTCGACCGCTTCTCATGTGATCACGGTTGGCGCGCTCGCGGGACTCACGAGCGTGATGCTGGTCATGCTGCTAGGCCAGACGCGCGTACTTTATGCGATGGCCAACGATGGCTTGCTGCCAAAGAAATTCTTCGCCGCTGTACACCCGAAGTTCCGCACGCCGTACAAGAACACCATGCTCGTGGGTCTGCTTGCCGCCATCGTTGGCAGCCTTACGCCTATCGAGGACATCGGAAAAATGGTGAATATTGGAACCCTGCTGGCGTTTGTCATCGTTTGTATCGCCGTAATGGTGTTGCGGAGCACGAACCCCGGACAGGCGAGGCCGTTCAGGACTCCCTGGGTTCCCGTAGTGCCAATTCTGGGCATTCTTTTTAACGGGTACATGATGTACAAGCTGGGCTGGATCAACTGGGTGCGGCTCTTCGGGTGGCTGATCATTGGTTTGGTGATCTACTTCGCTTACGGCAGACACCATAGCCGGGTGCGGAATTTGTCCCACTGAAACAGTGATTGCGGAGGCCCCTTCGAAGGTTTCCGGGATCATAGCCTTCCGCTGCGTCGAAAACTGACTCGCTGGCCCGGCCAGCACTCTTGGGCTGGCCTCACGCTTTCTCTCGGTTCCCTGTAATTCTTCAGGTAAAGTATTCCTGTCCGCCATTCCATGACTGCTTTGCGAGCGAATCTTCGTAACTACTGGCGGCGCCTCTCGCGGCTCGATCTCGCCGCGTTATTGCTGTTTGGTGCCGGACTGATTTGCGCGCTGATCGGGCGTACGGGCGGGGTTTGGAGCTTCCTCAAGTTTCTCGGGATTCTCGGGGCGATTTATCTTCTATTTCGCCTGGTCGGGTGGTGGCGAACAAGGCTGCTTTGGAGCCTGCGCAACCGCCTGATAATCGCCTATTTATTTATTGCCGTCGTTCCGATCCTGCTGATTCTAACCTTGGTGATCCTCGCGGGACAGATCGTGTATTCGCAGCTCGGCGGATATCTGCTTTACGAGGATTTGCACCGGCCCATTGAAATGATGGCGGATATCTGCCAGCACATCGCGGCGGCGCATGGAGCGTTGCCGCCGAATATTAGCAGAGAAGAGACCGAGGGCATCCTGGCTGCACAGTCTCACGCCGTGCACGACCGCGAGCTTCCGGGTTTGCACATCACATTTTCCGATGACGCTGGGTTGCTGCGAAAAGTGGCGGGCCCGGGAAAGGATTCTTTTGCTGGACTGGTAGAGGAAGGGGAAACACTTTCGCTGGTGAGCCTCAGGGCCATGCGGCAAGCAAAGGGGGCGACCCGGGTAGTCAGCCTGCGGATGCTCATCACGCCGGAATTTCTGGCAACGATTGCGCCCGATCTGGGCGCAATACAGGTGAATCTTACGCGCCGATATATGGGGGGCCCAGCGCAGGGGATTATTTATACCTCGGGAGGAGCGCAGTACGAAACAACGCGGGGGATTCTTGCCCAGGGCCGGTCTCTTCAGCCGGCGATGCTATGGATGGACGCGGCAGTCACGGGTTTATCGAGGCTGGACTCAGTTTATGTGGACAGCGACGGCAAAGTAGACCCGCAGCGGCCGGTGCTTGTCACGTTCAACGCGCGGCCATCGCGGCTAAACGCCCGCATTTTTGCTTCGCTCGGCGAATTGAGCGATCTCTACCTTATTGGCTTCATCGTCCTCAGCGTTATCTTTCTTCTGATCGAAATCGCGGCGCTCATCACAGGAGTAGTTATGACGCGGCGCATCACCAAAGCGATCAATGACCTGTACGAGGCGACCCAATACGTACAAGCAGGAGACTTGACGCACCGTGTGCGAATCGAGCGTCGGGACCAGCTGGGCGTGCTGGGCGAATCGTTCAATCTCATGACCGGCTCGATCAACAGCCTGATCGAAGAGCAAAGCAAACGTCAGCGGCTGGAGAACGAGATATCCATCGCGCGCGAGGTGCAGAACCAGCTCTTTCCGCAGAGGCTACCGGTGGTTTCTGGGGTGGAAGTAGAGGCCATCTGCAAGGCGGCGCGCACAGTGAGCGGAGACTACTACGATTTCATTCAGCTGAGCCCCACGCACCTGGCGATTGCCATAGCAGATATCTCGGGGAAGGGGATTTCCGCGGCGCTGCTGATGGCCAGCCTGCAGGCGGCGTTGCGCAGCCAGCTTCTGACGCCGGACAGCGATTCCTTGAGCACGGCGGAACTGGTGTCGCGCTTGAATAAACACATGGTGCGAAATACTGGCGACGACCGTTTTGCGACGTTTTTCATCGCGGTGTATGACAGTGCGACGCGGAGGTTGCGGTACACCAACGCTGGGCATCTGCCCGGCTTGCTGATCTGCGATGGTAAGGCGCGGCACCTTTCGGAAGGGGGCATGGTGCTGGGGGTCGTGGAGGACTACGACTACGAAGAAGGCTCGCTGGTCGTTCCTCGGGATGGGTTGCTGGTGACCTACAGCGACGGTTTGGTGGAGCCGGAGAACGTCTACGGGGAGGAGTTTGGGACACGGCGATTGGAGGAGGCCGCGATTCGCGTGCAAAACGCGGCGCCAATGATGGTCGGAGAGGCGCTGATGCTGGCCGCGGAAGAATGGGCGGGAACGCCGGAGCAGGCGGACGATATGACGGTTGTGGTGGCGCGGCTGCGGTAGTGTGTGCTGGACGGCTGGGCTATACTGACAAGCTTTCCCGAGGAAGGACTAGAGGAGAAGAATGCCGCTCGCGAATCGTGTGGCGCTGATTACCGGAGGAAGCCGGGGCATTGGAAGGGGAATCGCGGTGCGGCTGGCGCAAGAGGGCGTGCGCATCGCCATTGCTTATCGCTCGAATAAGGTCGCGGCGCAGCAAACCTTGCGGCAACTACAGGCCAGTGGGGCTGACTGTGTCGCTGTTGAGACGGACATCACGCAGGCGGCGCGGGCCGAACAGCTCGTGCAGACGGTGGCGGACCGTTATGGGCGGCTCGATATCGTGGTGAACAATGTGGGGGATTTTCGGTGGGGCACGCTGGCGGAATCTTCGCTGGATGATTGGCAGAGTATTTTTTCCTCGAATTTGTCGAGCGTTGTTTTTGTCAGCCGCGCGGCTCTGCCGCACATGCGCAAAGGGCGCTGGGGCCGCATCATCAATATGGGAGCGGTGGGAGCTGAGCGTGCTTTTGGGCAAGCCAAGATTTCCGCTTATGCCGCGGCAAAGGCGGCAGTGATGGCGCTATCGCGATCGCTGGCGCTGGAAGAAGCGAAAAACGGGATCACCGTCAATGTGGTGAATCCTTCCAGCATTGACGAAAAAGAGCTTACGCTGAGCGAAGCCCGCCGGATTCGCGACGCGCGTTTCCCCATCGGGCGGCCGCCCACGGTGGAGGATGTGGCTGCCGCGGTGGCGTTCTTTGCTTCTGAAGAAGCGGAATACGTCACCGGGCAGGTCGTAAACGTCAGCGGCGGGTGGATGCTGTAATCGCCGCTCGAGCTTGCCATGAAAGCGCTAACTGCCGCAGAGATACGTGAGGTCGATCGCCTCACGACCGAGCGATTCGGTGTTCCCAGCCTGACGCTTATGGAAACCGCGGGCCGCAAGGCCGCAGATGCCGTCTGGAGAGTCGTTGCCGGCCGCGATCAAGTCCGCGTGTGTGTTCTCTGCGGAAAAGGGAACAATGGAGGAGACGGCTTTGTCATTGCCCGCTTCCTGAGAGAAGCGAAGGTCACTCCGCGCGTGTTTCTTTTTGGCAAGCCGGAGGAAGTTCGCGGCGACGCTGCCGTGAATCTCTCCCGTTGGCTGGACGCGGGTAGCAGGTTGGAAGTCGTGGCCTCGGACGCGGATTGGGAACACTTTTGGCCGGAGGTCTGCTCCTCGAACGTGATTGTTGACGCCTTACTTGGCACCGGCTTACGCGGAGCCGCAACCGGCATAATCGCCCGAGTCATTTCGGATGTAAACGCTTTGTCAGGCATGGCTACAGCCCCCTTGCCTGCTCTGATACTCGCCGTGGACACGCCATCTGGCCTTCCTTCTGATGGTGAATCTCCCGAAGGACCTGTCCTCTTTGCGCACTGGACCGTGACATTCACGGCGCCTAAGATTGGGCAATTGGTTTCCGCAAAAGCGGATGCTTGCGGAGTTCTGGAGGTAGTCGGCATTGGCTCTCCCTCCGCGCTGATTGAAGAAACCGGAAAAGCCACTCTGCGGTGGGTTGGTCCAGACGAATTCGTCTCCGTGCCCTTGATCCGCGCGGCAAGTTCGCACAAAGGTTCTTTTGGGCACGTCTTGGCGGTGGCTGGCTCTCTCGGAAAATCCGGGGCTGCCGTCCTGGCTGGGAATGCTTCCTTGTGTGCCGGAGCGGGTCTTACCACCATCGCTTCGCCCGATGTCGTCCAGCCCGTGATCGCCTCGGCTCATCCCGAATACATGACCGAGCCTCTCGCCTCAACCGCAATCGGTACTATTTCCTCTTCGAATCTGGCTTCCGGCCGGTTCGCGAAAGTCCTTGAAGGCAAGACGGTCCTCGCCATTGGCCCAGGGCTCGGCACTCTTCCCGAAACGCAGCAAACCATTCAGCAACTCGTCCGCGAATCCACGGTCCCCATTATTCTCGACGCCGATGGTTTGAATGCCTTCGCTGGAAAAGCTGATCTGCTGCGGCAACGCAAGTCTCCTTTTCTCGCGATTACGCCCCATCCCGGTGAAATGGCGCGGCTTCTTGGAACCACCAACTCCTCCGTGCAATCCGATCGCGTTAAGGCCGCCACCGAAGCCGCCCTCCGCTGGAACGTCCATGTCATCCTGAAAGGCTTTCACACTATCCTCGCCGCACCTGACGGGCGCACATGGGTCAATACCACCGGCGGGCCTGCCCTGGGCAAAGGTGGCTCAGGAGACGTGCTCACCGGCGTTCTCGCTGCGTTGACCGCACAATGCGGAATTGACGACTGGCTACGCGTCCTGGCATTAGGCGTCTTCTTGCATGGAGCTGCAGCAGACATTCTCGCCCGCGAAAAGGAACCTTCTGGAATTCTTGCCCACGAAGTGGCGCAAACAATTCCGGCCGCCCGCGAATGGCTCCTCCGGGAGATTCAGTTCGGTGCCTGAGGAAATCATCACGCACTCTGCCGAGGAAACAATAAGGTGGGGGCGAGAGTTCGCCAAGCGGTTGAAGGCGCCTGTGCTGGTCCTGCTTAGCGGCGAGTTGGGAAGCGGGAAGACAACGCTGACGAAGGGCGTCGTCTCCGGTCTCGGCGCCGCCGGGGAGGACGAAGTCACCAGTCCCACTTTTACCCTGGTGCATGTCTACGGAGATGCCGCCAAGGTCTATCACGCGGACCTGTACCGCATCGAGAATTTCCGCGATTTTGAAACCCTCGGTCTGGAGGACGTTTTCGCCGCGCCGGCGATTGTCATCCTGGAGTGGTCGGAGCGCTTCCCGCTGCCATCGCCCTGGCCGCAGATTCGCCTGCGGCTCGAGCATCTGGGCGGGGATGCCCGGCGGATCACGATTCTCTGACGCCCAGGCCCGTCGCCAAACCCCCATCACCTTACTCTCTCGCTACGGGAGCCAGGCAGACTGCTTGCCCCGCCTGAGCGCCGCTGTTAGCTTGGTAAAAGCCCCTTCTGGTGGAGTGCATGGCCAACGAGATCCTCACGCTCGGCACGACGGAAGCGGCCCGGATTGAACTCAAGAGCTACAACGTCACGATCCCTCTAGGATCGCTGGCCATCGGCGTGGACAACATCCACCACGATGTGTTCCTGAGCCCCAAGTTCGTCCAGGCGGCGCGGGATTATTTGTTTGAGCTGATCCGTCAAAACACTAGCGCGACGTATTTCGCGGGCATCGAGCTTCGCAAGGCGAAAGGCCCGGACAATACCGCATTTCGCAAGCTGCTCACAGATCTCCTGCAGAGCGCGGTGACGCAAGCGAAGTATCACAAAAACATCGAGATCGACCTTGTTTTCCGCGTGGCTGTCCTGAAATTCCTGATTCAAGAACTGGGCAACCAGTTTGCCAATCTGATTTTGGAGGGGAAAGAATCCATCCGACAGAGGGGCGAGTTCTTCGAGCGCAGCCAGCAAGCTCACGTCATCAAGTCGCGGTTATCCGAACTGCAATCAGCGCGGCGGAGAGTAATCCGCGGCGTGGGGCAGCAAGTCGCGCAGATGGTCACGGATGTCGAGGAAAACGTCATACTGAAGGGGCGGCGGGCCCTGTTTGGCGAAGATTTTGCGCCGTATTACGAACTGCTGAAGAATCGGTTGATCTTCCTGGACGGCGGGAAGGACGATGTTTTCTTTCTGGAGCATTATGTACTGCTGGGGAATTATGCGCGCGATCCGGACCGGTTTGAAGCCATGGACGCAATGTTCCAGGAAATGTTGTGCGAGGCTGGTATCACTATAAGCCAGGACCCGGCCTTCACCGAAGCAAACCTGGCGCACAACATCCTTCTGGACCAGGCTCAGGCGATGCGCAATGAAGTCGCCAACCTTGAGGAGCAGCGTGAGAATCTGAAGAAGCGGCTGGACCGCGGCGATAGTTTCCTGAACAAGTTCCTCAATTCCGGCGACCCTTCCGACCTGAAAGCTTCGCTGAACGACATCGAGCTGCGGCTGAGGCACCAGGAATTCAAGCTGGAAGAGATGGGGCCGGAAATAGACGCCGCAAAGCAGAAGCTGGATTTTTTCAGCAAAGACTACAAAGGGCGGCTCGGTGATTTCCTGAACGAGCCGGAGAACGCCAAGCGTCTCTTCGATGCCGGCTCCGGGCCCGAGGCCGATGCGCCCCGGCGCTCGCGCATGCTTGTGCAGTTGCTGGAGCGGCTGGAGGAGTATGACATTCTCTACCACATCCTGGCAGGGTATGAAATACGGGCCATCGCCGGCGAATACAACCCTCCCGTGCATCTGCAGCAACTTCGGAAAGCGCTGGTCAACAAAGAAGAACTGAAGAGAGTGGAACAAGTCCTCAAGCAGGTTCCGGCAAAGAAATTGTCGCTGAAGCCTATCGAGGAGTTATCGCGGAAGATCCGGCGTTATTCGAAAGAGGAAACGCAGGCGCTCGTTCTGCGCTTTGTCACCGATTTTTTCCGGCTGCGGCGCGATCTGCGGGACGCGGAACACCTGACCGCGTGCATGGAGCGGATTAACCTGGTTACCACCGAACAGGCGCGCGAACTCTCACGGATGAACAACCGGCTGTATGAGTGCGTGCTTCAGGAAGAGTCAAAACCGCAGCAGGACCAGGTCATTTCCCACGTGATCATCAAGACCGACGTGCGCGGATCGACGAAGATGACGCAAGATCTGCTGGCGCGAGGGCTGAGTCCTGCGTCACATTTCAGCTTGAACCTGCACGAGCCGGTGAAGAAACTTCTGGAGCGGTATGCGGCCAAGAAAGTCTTCATCGAAGGCGACGCAATCATCCTCGCGATCTTTGAAACCGAGTCGAATCGCGCCTACGCACGCGCGGTGGCAAAAGCCTGCATCCTCTCGCGCCAGATTCTCACCGTATGCAATTCCTACAACGAGCGCGCCTCGACTAGCGATCTTCCGCCGCTCGAACTCGGGCTAGGCGTGGCCTTTCAGGGTTCGGCGCCCACGTACTGGACGGATGGCGAGTCGCGCATAATGATTTCCAAAGCGCTGAATCTCTCCGACCGCCTCTCGGGTTGTGCCAAACTCGCAAAACGCATGCTTTCCGGACAAAGGACGCATTTTTCCGTGTATCAATTCCTTACCGCGATGAAAGGCGCTTCCGCGGAAGAGCTGGATGAGTTCCTGGTGCGCTTCAACATGAACGGCATTGAACTGAACGAGGAAGGCTTCCAAAAACTGTCCGAAGAGATCTCGCTCGACTCCGTGGAAACGAAACTGGAAATGCCCTGGGGCAAGGAAAACGTCAAGTTGTTTTACGGGGAGGTGCCCATCGGCGAATCCGTTGAATTGCTGGTTTTGCGGAAAGGTCTTGCGCGCGAGCTTCTCCCGGACGGCAAAATCGGCATAGCTTCCTCCCACCCGTACTACGAAGTCTGCACCAGTCCGGCCCTCTATGATTTGGTTGCGGCGCTGATTCGGACGCAGGCGGCCGCCATTGAATCGGCGCGCGTCTAACCCCTATACTTCCTGCGGAGGCGAAAGGGGTCCGGTGACCTTCCCGGTCTTCAAAGCCGGCGATTCGGTCCTTCGCGGTTCGAATGGTGGGTTCGACTCCCACACGCTTCCGCCAAGTCCTTTATTTACGCGGTCTTAACTTCGGAAGTTGACTCCAATTCGGAGTCTGACTCCAATTGAGTGATATTCTTCCCGATTCTCTGAGAGAACTTCTCAGACGCGACGCGCTCGGCATCGCCAACGATATGCGCGTAGTGCTCCAGTGTGACGTTTGAATCAGCATGGCGCATGAGCCGGGTGACGACGTGGATCGGAGTGCCGGATTCGAGCAACTCCTAGGTTATTCCATGGCGGAAGGCATGTACGCCTACGTGAACGCCTTTCGCAGTTTCAATTCCTAGTTTTTCCATCGCTCGATGAATGCCGAACCT
>Ga0137362_10002698_pt1 | contig 11660 bp, 15 predicted proteins | sample MadtaG_2_FD_104801 | JGI IMG/M metagenome (GOLD analysis project Ga0137362, IMG submission 104801) | Vadose zone soil microbial communities from Angelo Coast Range Reserve, California, USA - Mad1_100_16 metaG | ecosystem: Environmental > Terrestrial > Soil > Vadose zone | place: USA: California... | reverse complement strand
TGCGCCGGCAACCGGAAACTCCTTTTTCTATCTGCGGGCTATGCGGCCAGGGTAGCGAGGGCGGTCGCCGGAAGTGTCGGCACCGCAGGATCCGCATTCCGTGAACTAGTTTCTAACGTGATTGACAATGCTCGCTTCCGGCCGATGATCGAAACCGGCCAATCTCCGGCCCTATCGGCAAGCACGTGCTCGATGACCGCCGCAACTTCCCTTTGCTTGGTGGGATCACTCGTGTGCTGCATCTCCACCGTCACTGCCATCCGAAAGTCTACGCCACTGCCTCGGGTCTATACTCATCGTGAGATCTTTCGTGAAAGGCGAGTTGCAATGAAGATTAAGAGTTTTCTACTCGTTCTGATATTCGCTCTGACGCCCGTGATGTGGGCACAGGAACAACTCGCGCAAGCGCCTCCCGGCCCCGGCGTTGGAGACCAAATGCGGCCCGAGCATCGTCAACAGATGATGGAGATGCACAAGCAGGAGATGGAGGCCATGAAGGCCGACGTGGAGAAGATGAAGTCTTCTCTCGCGCAGATGAAGGCTAACGTTCTCACGATCAAGGATACGAACGAGATGGCACGCTGGCGGAACAACGTGGATATGTGGGAAACGCTGGTAGGCCACATGGAGCGGATGCAAAAGCACATGGAGTCCATGGGACCCGGCATGATGCACGGCCACGGCATGGGCGGCACGCCTCCTTCTCCCTCGACCGAAAAGAAACCCGAGTAGGTGCAATGCTTCAAATACGGTTGGACCGCTAGTATCGCTTCGCCGCCGCTCGCAAGTAAGAACGGGACCTCCAAACCAAAACCTTCGTCCTATGCCGCCCGCCGCCCCTGCTCTGGCTACAGAATTCGAACTGCGGGTCAAGCAACTGCAACTCACGTTGGATATGTATCCCTCGTCGCTTGAGCTCCGCACCTGGTGCCAGCAGAACAGGAATCGAATCTACATCCCAGAATGGCTGCTCAAGGAGTGGGGCATCACCGTGGACATGGGCTTCAACGACGCCGCCGAACCCGGTGACGAGAAAGGAGAACCATGCGACACGCCTCGCGGCTCTGGTGCTGCCGACGGCGCTCAATAACAAGAAGCGCCATGAGACCCTGCAGCGGTTCATGCTCGTGAACGATTCCGTGACGGTGGCGGTGGAAGTCCCTGTCTATCTCAGGCGGGACGACATTGCCTACTATCGCAAGCGCGGATTCGACGCGGACTTAGAGAGCGACGTGATAACGGGACACATCGACTTCCTGCAGATCCGCAACGGGCACATCCACATCCTCGACTACAAGCCGGATGCGAGGAAGGAGACGCACGCCCACGTGCAACTCACGATCTATGCGCTCGCTCTCGCTCGCAGGGCCAGGCTGCCGCTTAAATTCTTTAAATGCGGCTGGTTCGACGAGAAGGACTATTTCGAGTTCTTCCCGCTTCAGGGTGTCTACAAAACTCATCGATCCATGGACAAAGCAATTGCTACCGTGAGTATCCGAGCAACAGATAGAGAGAGCGGAATCTTCCGCTCTCTTTAGCATTGCCGCTTATGGCTAGAATCGCGGCTGAAGCAGTTTCACCGTTTCGATCGGCTCATTGGCATAAGACAAGCTACAAGACAGTCATGTCCCTCCCGTCACAATCCAGTCGATGCTCTTTTCCAGAGAAATGCTTGATCTTCAGTGAGAGCGCAAGCGTGGGCGCACTCTGCCCTCGTTCGTACTTGGACAGCTGGGCTTCCGTGATGCCAAGGATCTTGGCGAACTCGACCTGAGTCAGATCGAATCCCCGGACTTCGCGAATCCTTCTGCCCATTGCTCGGAGGTCGGGGACCGCTATCTGTTTCGTATTCATAGAGAGTCGACCATCCTTGGACGGTCGAATCGCTGTACCGAAGAACTACGGGAGCGCAAAACGCTGACTGCATCAGTAGGTGATATCTTCATTGAATTCCTGCTCTAAGAAGTGGTCTAAATCAAGAGGTTCTCCAGGCTTGTTCTCCTTTACGACGGCCTCCAGATATTTCTTGTCTGCATACTGAATCAGCCAGACCATCTTGCGATCTGCTAATTTAATTTACGGAACTGCCAGCGAATATTAGCGTTCCATTTCAGTGACTCCTTCCATTTTCCAAGCGAGGTATGTAGCGCCCGACGAACCTCATAGATAGCAGCATCCGCCGCTTGCAACGGTTCGCACGTGTGATCGCTTGCAGTCCCGAAACTGCCTAGGTACCTATCGGCGTTTGGATTCTTCTTTTTCAACTCATGATAAACATCGGATGCAATTGGACTGTGCTTTTCGTACAAACGCAACATGACCGCCAGTGTTTATGTATTTCATTGCGAACGCGGCTTCAATCATGGCGGACTGATAAGCAAACCAATAAGGACTATCGCCTAGGACAGCACGAGCTGTTGGGTCTTTGATGACTTCATAAAAGTCATCTTGGATCACGCCGATGCCGTAAATGACGACGTGCTCCAAATCATCGCCAGCCATTACATCCAAGAATTGATCCCAAATCCGTTTAGCGTGGCACGCTCCCTCTCTGGCATGTGGACTGGATCGGCAACAAATTTTCTAAACTGTTTGTTCCCGCGTTGGCACTCGGATGCCTTGAAATATTCAATGTCGATGTCCGTTCTCTTCCTCAGAGCTGCCCATTTCCGTTCCAATTCAAAGACAGGTCGCCCTCGCCCTAGTATTCCACCAACAGCAAATATTCCTTGTTGCTTTGGGTCGAAGCTCTCGTCGAGGAAGCAGTCGATCATGGCGTGGAGAATCGTTTCATACCGCTGTGGACTGCTCGGGAACTTCCCTTCCCGGCAATCAATTGACCCTCTGCTCCATCACCCTACTACAATGGGTGAGTCACGTTAATTATTGCTTTTTTGGGAAGCGCCCGCCGTCAGGACAGACGTCGCCCCGAAACCTGCGACTGTTCAACCTAGGGGGTTCGGGGCTACGCTAGTTGCATCCCATGATCCCGACAGAGTGGATTCAGCTCGGCATGTTGGTTGTTGCAGCGCTCTCGTTGGTCGTGGCCGTGGCTGCGTTGGTCTATTTGATTAGGTATGCTGGCTACACCAGGGAAATTGCCGAAGCGAATTTTAAGCCCGCCGTCGTTGTAATTCACACAGGTACTATCACAGCCCCACCGCGCTATTCACTTTACAAGCTTCCGTGACGCCGCAGGAAAGGAGACTCCAGTAATGGTCATCCGCGCTGGCACTCGTGTGCCGAGATGTGCTTACGACGTGATGAATAGAGTTTGGCCACTCGTGGACTTGTTGAAATTCAACCCATTGCGGAGCACGAGTCTAAGGCCCTCATGCTTACCAGCAGGGGGCGAGCCAAGCAGGCACTCAACAATCAGTACCCCATCTCCGATACCGGATAGGCTGACCGCAAACAGGGCTTGGCCCCCGTGGAAGCTTGGCGGCGTCCCCTGTGGCGTACCATTGCCATAATCCACAAAGCCAAGGATTCTAATCACTGTCCACGTGCCCGACGCTACCGTATTTCCAGCGGAGTCAGTAATCGTGTAACTGCCTGCTCCGCTTACCGTTTTGTCCGGACCAGCCTTGAACGAGCCCGTACCCGAGAAGCTGACGGTGCTTCCGTCCGACACGGTGGCAACATCGGGACCCTCGAGCGGCGGTACGCCCAAAAGGAACAGATAGGGATCGTGGTTACCATGGGCGTTCTGTGCCCACGCATGCGGTAAAAACACCAGCAGACCCAGGGCTAAGGCTAGAAGCAAAAATCGTTGTCTCATGGGCTTGCTCCTTTCTTTTGCAATGACACTTAAAGATTATGTGAGTTACACTCCGTGCGCGGCCGGCTCAGTCGATCCACCGGCAAGAGAGAAGTGGGTGGTACGCCTGAGCGGGATAAGTCTATCCTCAAAACGGCTTCTGTCAAGGCAAATCACCGGCGTGCACACCCTGAATGCCGCGCCAGGCGGCCTTTCGCGGCTAGGTTGGTGAGCGCGGAAGGAATCGAACCTTCAACCTACTGATTAAGAGTCAGCTCGCAGAAGTTGCTGCAAAACGCATGAACACGCAGCTCCGACAATAACTTAGAAGAATTGCCGCCCGCACGAATGGCTCTTCAAGACCGTTGAAAAAGCTTGAGAAATCGAAGCGGATTGAATGCCGTTGGACACAAAATGGACACAGCTGATTCGCGCGAAAGCCTAGGGCCGAGCTTCGTGCCCGAAGCAAGCGCCATCGGTGCCGGACATTCTAGTCGACGAAACAACGTGAGAGATATTTCGGTGCGGCCATGCGGGCCAGTTCCCGCCACGTGATCAGCTTAATCTTCTGTTGAGCCAGAATGTCGCGAAACTGGTCGCTGGTAAAAAAATCGTAGTCGCGCTGCCTCCAGGCCGAACCCCAGGTGGAGCGTTCCCTGGTGGCCGCGCGCAGTTCTTCATCGTCGAAACCGGGGTGGATGACGAACTCGCTCACGCCGGGTTTCAAGTTTTTCAGCGCTGTAAGGTAAAACTCGGCCCATTTTTCCGGTGGAACTTCGGGTTCAATCGTGACCGTATGGTCTAGCACGATATCGCCCGGACCGAGGCTCTCCTGCAGATATGGGTGGTTAGCGAACCAATCTCTCGTAACGAAAACCGGCAACTTGTATTCGTGAGCCACTCGCAGCATCACGTCGAACAGTTCCTTGCCGCTCATGATCAGCCGGTACTGGTGCGAATCGAGATGTGTAGGGCGAACCCCCAGCGCTAGCGCGCGCTCGATCTGGGCGCGCAGTTCGAATTCCACCTCCTTCGCGTTGACGTGTTCGTTGTGTTCCCAGTCATGATAGAGGTATCCGTTTTCATCGACGAGACTCGGCACCTTGTCTGCGGGCGCCACGGGACCCCAACGGTAATAAACTCGCTCGCTCGTCAACGTAAGGTGCAGTCCAAAGTCTGCGTCGGGGTGAGATTTGGCGTAGTCGGCGATCTCAGGGAACCAGGGGCATGGCACCATCAGGCTCGCGGAATTGATCGTCCCACCCTGGAGAGCTTTGATGGCCGCGGCATTCACCGCGTGGGTTTCGCCGAGGTCGTCCGCGTGAACAATAATCAGCTTTGTGCCGGGAGGGTATCCCAAACGATCCGCCAGAGTTTGCGCAGAGACTACAACCGGGAAAGTGGACAAAAGAAAGCCGAGCAGCAACACATGCCGATTAAACACGGGAACCATGGCGACTAGTAAACCATAGTCCCAGGCATCAACGCTAGGGAGATCAACCAATATTAGAAAATGCTAGAAGCTATAGTAACCGCAAGCACACTTCCAGCACCGAAGGGCGAAGGACTTCACGATGCTTCGTCGTGAATTGCGACCTCAAAAACTGATCAGTTGGAATTCTGCGTTCCTGCAGACGTCGACTTAGAAGAAATCTGGAAACAATTGATCGCTAGTCGAACTCCGGCGACTACTGTTGCGCTGTTTCTTTCACAACCAGCGCAAAGGAAAGTTCCTCCCCCGCACTGAGTCTCATGCCGCCAGAAAAAGTCCAATGGTCTTGATCGTCCTTGGAAACTGCTGGTGTGGACGGCTCAGCGTCCGCCTGAACCAGACTCAGCGGGCTAGGATGCTTCGTACCTGTCGTGCTTGCACTCATCGTCACTAATTCCTGAAACGTGAAAGTAGCACCCGGATCGCCATCGGAGGCGGCGGGAACAACAAGGAGAAAATCGCGGTTGGGAGCCGCCCCAAGATGATTGCCGTCGTTCGGCATGAGCCCGTAGCGGAGCGTATAGAAGCCAGCGGGGATTCGGTGCCCGCGAAAATCTGCGGCGGCTTGTGAGAAATGGATGACGCCGACCAGCGTGGACTCGGCGAGCTGAGGATAGGCCACGCTTTCTAAATCCTTCTTTGTCTGCGCCGGAACGCTCTTGCGTATCCACAGCTCACAAGTAGACGCCGTGTCATCGAGTTTCAGGCGATATCCCTTTGCGTCGAGTGTCTGCCGCACTGCTTCGGGAACTGCGCCGTCCGTTAACCTACCGATGTTCTCCACTTTCCCGGTTTGCGCCCTGCAGAACCGCGAATGCAGGATGACGAAACCGACCGCAAACGATCCCACCGCATGCTTACGCACCCTCTGCGCCTCTCTTCCTTCCGCATTCCACTTTCCCGGCCGGGTCTATCCCTAGCGGGCGAATGTGCCCACAAAGGCGCTGCGCTTTCCGTGCAGATCCCACGAGACGCCCAGCCCCGGCCCACCGTACGCATCGGTCAGGGCCACTGCGGGCACGGAATGAGCTAGCTGGGTCAGCGGCGGGTAGAAGGTCTCTTCATTCCCGCAGAGATGGTCCTGACTGCCGATGGAACGCGTCTGCACCGTGGCGAAGCGTCCTGCCCGAAGCATCGCGGTGCCGTGGTGCTCCGTATCCACTACCAACTCTATCTGTATGGGAATCACCTGCTCGACGTTGTTCAGCAGCTCCCCGGCCATCTGTTTGGCAAAACTTAGCAGAGCCGCCTGTTGTTGCGCATTTGCCTGATCATCCACCAACAGCACGGCTTTCGCCGGATAGGGATTCTCGTAGGGATCGCCCAACGTACCTCTGGCACGGACTGCCGCGGCAACGGTCAGCCCTTGCAGCGGGACTCCACCCCAGCTTCCACTCTGGACGTGCCAGGCCAGGATCGCTTCATTGCCCACGAGATTAACCTCACCATTGGCAAAACATTGACCCGTGTAAACGTCGGCGCTGCGCGTCTCCAGATAATCGCCGCGAATTTCTTGCGCGGCCATCGAAATGGAAAGGCAAGCTACCAGAGAAATAAGAGCAGTCGAGAGCTTAAATCGCATACCAAACTCCTCAGGGTTTAATAGTTTAAGATGCGGCGCCGGGACAAAAGACCCGCAAACCTGCACCCCTTGCCTAGCCACACTTTCCCGTCCCATGACACGCGCGGCCTTTCGAACTGCAGTTTCCGGGCTCTGCCAACTCGCCATCCGGACCAATGCAGGTCTGAGTGTGCAGGCACCAGAACAGGCCGTCGTTACAAGGCGGCACCGTGGGGTCGGGCTCGGCGAGAATGAATTGGCCTTTCCAGCGCAGCGCCGAACACAAGTTCGGATGATTGGTGTTGAAGCGCTCCGATTCCCGAATCATGCGGCACCTCCTAATGCAGCTTTCATGATGGCCCTCGCCACGGCAACCCGTGCGAGTACCACCTTGTAAGCATTGTGGCTGAGTGGCTTGGCGTTGGCCAGGGCGGCTTCAGCCGCCTTCTGCGCTGTATCTTTCGTAACAGGATTCCCAACCAAAGCCCGTACCGCTTCCGGCGAGGGCCAGGGCACGGGGGCAACGTATCCCAGCACGACGCGGGCGGATTCGACATTTGAGCCGCGCATCCTCAAAGCAACCCCGGCTACAGCGAGCGGCCAGTCGAACGCTTCTTTCTGGCGGACTTCGTAATGCGCGGCCTTCAGGTCCGAGGCGGATGGAATCGAGACTTCCGTGACGATCTCGTTCGGCCGCAGGTCATGTTCGCGCTCGTTTTCGCTCTTCGGGATCACGTAAAACTTTTCCAGCGGCAGCTCGCGCTTTCCCTTCGGTCCTTCCAGCCGGACCTTGGCCCCGTAGGCAACCAGAATAGGAACAATCGTCGAAGGACTGACAAACTTGGCGGGACCCTCATTGTCGAGAATGGCATGGTAGCGGTTCTCGCCGTCTGCAACCAACTCCTTGCCAGCCTCGTCTTTCGGCAAAAGTCCAAGTCCGTTGCGGAAGTACCAGCAACGCGGACGCTGGCACAGATTGCCGCCAAGCGTGGCCATATTACGAATCTGCGGGCTCGCGGCTTCCATCACAGCCCCAGCCAGTGCAGGATAATTCCTTTTCACATTTTCATCGTCGGCCAAGTCCCCGAGCGTGGTCAGCGCACCGATGCGCAACCCTTGCGCATTGAATGAAACTCCGTGGAGGTCCTTGATGTCTTTAATGTTGATCAGCCGTTTGGGCGCGAGCACACCGTCTTTCATCAACGCGAGCAAATCGGTTCCACCCGCGAGAATCTCGCTGTTACCCCAGGTTGCACCGAGCAGACTTATGGCCTGGGTTCGACGGTTGGGGCTGAGATATTCAAAGGGTCGCATCACGCACCTACCTTCTGTTCCAGCGCGGTCAGCACGCGGTCGGGTGTGAGCGGAAGAAAGGGCACGCGAACGCCGATGGCATTGGCCACGGCGTTCGAGATAGCTGCGCCGGGCGAGATCACGGGAGGCTCACCCAGGCCAATCACACCACGCTCGTCATAACCTTGGCCCGTCATCATATGGACGACCAGTTCGGGAATATCGTTCAAGCCAGCCAGCCGGTAGAACTGCATATCCGCATTCAGCATGCGGCCGGTTGCGGAGTCCATGACCTTCTCCTCAAAGAGCGCGTAGCTGATTCCCATGATCAAAGCGCCGTAGCATTGACTCTCGGCAGTCTTAAGATCGATGACCAAGCCGCAGTCCTGCACGGCGACCATCTTCTTAACTTTGACGACGCCGGTGTCGGCGTCCACTTCGACTTCCGCCATCTGCACGCCGCCAACACCGCTATTGGTAAGATCGAGAGCTTTGCTTCGGTCCGGATTCTTACCGCGTATCGTAAGCGGCATGGCTCCGAGCTTGGAGCAAGCTTCCTTCCAGCTGAATGACCGGCTGGAATCACCCTTCACGCTAACTTTGCCATTCACACATTCCAGTTGATCCGGCTGAACATTAAGCGCGGGCGCAACTTTGGCAAAAAGCGCGTCGCGCGCATCCACCGCCGCGCGACGGGTGGAAGAGCTTACGCCGCCAATGGTCGTTGAGCCGCCGGAGCCTCCCGACGGCGGGTAAGTTGTGTCGCCGATCTGAAGCTGGATGGCGTCCATGGGAATGCCCAGCGTGTCGGCTGCAACCATGAGGATGCAGGTGCGGGTTCCCGTCCCCAGGTCCTGAGTACCCATCTTCAGGTCTACCGATCCATCAGGGTGGATCGTCAGATCGCAGTCACTGGCATGGCCGCGTCCGCCCCAGGTGTGAAAAGAAACTCCGACGCCTCGTGCCATCCCGTCAGAAGCGCCCTCCCCGCGTGGATGCCATTTCTGTTTCCATCCCATCAGCTCTGACGCGATGCCGAGCTCTTCGCGGTAGGTATGCTCGCGCTGCTTGGTCAGGTTGAGGTTCTTGCCGAAAAATTCCACCGGGTCCAGGTTCAGCTTGGCCGCAAGGTCATCCAAAGCGCACATGGTGAGGACTGCCGCCTGCGGATGGTTCGGTGCGCGCCACGCGCGTGCGGGACCGATGTTGTTGCGAATCGCAGTGTGCTCCTGCCGCTGGTTCGGAATATTGAAGACATAAGGAATCGGAGGCATACCGCCACCGCCGGGCCCGCCCGTACCCCAGGAGTTGGATTGCCACGCGACCACCGTGCCATCCTTTTTCGCCGCTACCTTCACGCGAGCGTAAGCGGAAGGCCGGGCGCCCGCGACCTTCAGTTCGGTATCACGCTCGAGCATGATGCGGACCGGCTTGCCGCCAGCCTTCTTGGAAACTTCCGCAGTAAACACTCCCCAACGATCAGGCGAGAACTTACTGCCGAAACCTCCGCCAATATGGTCTTGATGAACTCGAATGTTGGTGGCCGGTATCTTCAGCGGCTCGGCCAACTGGCCGGGGATGCCGGAAACATTCTGCGTGGAGATGTGGGTGAACAGGTGTTCCTGATCAATCCACTCGGAAATTGATCCGTGACTCTCGAGACAGCAATGTGTAATGACCGGAATGCCATACAGCCCTTCGGAGACGACCTCGGCCTCGGCCAACGCCTTGTCGGGATCACCCACTGTTTGTGCAGCAGCTTTTTGATAATTAGACGGCGGTTTGCTGCTGGCTTCGGGATGAATGGTTGCGGAACGGATCGCCTCCAAAACAGCGTCGCTTGCGCCATCCGCCTTAAGCATCTTCAGCTCGTCTTCGCTCGCCTTCTTAACGAGACCATCTCGCTGGATGGTGCTGACCATCTGGTTAGCGGGCACCTGGTTATCGAGCATGTCGTCGATTGCATCGACGCTGAGCGGTCCTTCTTCTTGCGCGCTTCCCTTCGGCGGCTCAGCGTCGCTGACGAGATGTGGAAGTTGCTGGAATTTCACCTTGATGGCGCGGATGGCATCTTCCGCTGTGGGTTCGTCGACCGCTGCGACGGCAACGATGTCATCGCCTGCCCAGTGAATGTTTGCGCCTGGCCCCTGCACGATGTGAACCGCTTTCACCCCGAGCATCTTCTCAGCCGCGCTGGTGTCGATGCTGACGACCTTGGCATGCGCGTATGGACAGCGGAGCACCTTGCCGTAAAGCATGCCGGGGCGATGGACGTCGTAAGTGTATTTCGCCTGCCCGGAAACTTTGACGGGAGAATCAACGCGAGTGACGCGGGTGCCAATCAGCGTGCGGTGTTGAGGGTCAGGCCATGCATAGTCCGGCATAGGTCAGGCTCCCTTCTGCGCAACCTGCGCGATGGCTTTGCGAATTCCGTCATAGGTTCCGCAGCGACAGAGATTCCCGCTGAGACCGCGGCGAATGACTTCCGGCGTAGGATGAGGATGCTTATCGAGAAAGGCCTTGCAGGAGACCACAAATCCGGGGGTACAGAAGCCGCACTGCGAAGCGTCGTTCTCCACGAACGCTGCCTGCACCGGATGCAGCTTGCCGTCCTGCATCAACGATTCGACCGTGGTAATCGGCTTGTGCTGAGCTTCAATGGCAAGCACGGAGCAGGAGTACACAGTCTTGTTGTCCACTAGCACCGTGCAGGCGCCGCATTCCGCGCGATCGCAGACTCGCTTCGCGCCGGTCAGTTCAAATTGATCGCGGAGGGCGTCCAGCAAAGTGACGCGGGGCTCGAGATTCGCCTTATAGTCCTTGCCGTTGATGGCGAATTCCATCGGGACCTTGCCGGGTCCATACACCGGAACTTCCTGGCCCGCCGCCATGACCATCTTCGGTCCTGCGACCAGCGGCACCGCCACCGAGATCCCGGAAATTTTGAGGAAGTCACGCCGGGAGACGCCCGAACTTTCTGAATTGTCGTTGGGGATTTTCGGATTCTCATCATCCTCGTGCATAAACGCAACCTCCGTGCGGGAACCTGAAGGCCACCCATACCGCAGGGCCAGCTATATAAGCACAACGTGTAATGGGTAATATAGTCCCGGACCAGATTATCGGCCAACCCTTCACCTTCGTTGACCGAACAACACAACGGTAGTCCTTTGGTTGACGGCGCCTGCTACAGGGTTGTGGATGACGTTCTAAGAGAACTCCTAATTTCCGAACCGCCGGGGATCGTTTTCACTGGTTGAAAACATCTCGCCAGATCACCGAGCCGTAAGAAGACAGGGTGACGCAGTTCCGGTCGCCGCGAGCCCCCCCTCGCTGCCTGGTACCTCAACTTTTCCCGAATTCTGAGAGTTGTGCATTGATTCATTGTGGAACCCCGCTTACCAGACCACAAAAGTTAAATTGTCTGTTGCACGGCAACTTCTGGCCCTTCGTATCGGCTGCTTGTGTCTATGAAAGCGTATACCATCTCAGAAATGAACCTTAGATCTTTTGTCTTGAATTCCGAGCATGGCCTTGCTATACGCAGTACTACG
>Ga0137362_10002694_pt1 | contig 11663 bp, 9 predicted proteins | sample MadtaG_2_FD_104801 | JGI IMG/M metagenome (GOLD analysis project Ga0137362, IMG submission 104801) | Vadose zone soil microbial communities from Angelo Coast Range Reserve, California, USA - Mad1_100_16 metaG | ecosystem: Environmental > Terrestrial > Soil > Vadose zone | place: USA: California... | reverse complement strand
GTCCACGGATGTACTGCGCACGGAATCGGCGCTGCGCTCATGGAAAACTGCGCGTATGATTCCGACGGCAATCTGCTGGCATCCACCTTCAGCGACTACACGCCGATCACCGCGGTCAATATGCCCGACCTGCTGTACGGGCACATGGAGTCGCCGTCACCATTTTCCTACAACGGCGCAAAAGGAATGGGCGAGGGCGGCGCAGCGCCGGTGCACACGTTGTGCGCGGCCCTGCAGGACGCGTTGTATTCGAGCGGCGTGATCATCGACGATTCGCACAACACCGGCGATTCGATCTTTCGCGCGCTTCAGAAGGCGAGTGCGGGCGGGTTCGCGTCCATGGTTCGCGTCGACCAACAGCGCGCTGGCCGAAAATAGCTCGCATCATTCTTGCGAACAACAGCGCGCCAAGTTTCCGCGGCGCGCCGCGGACGGAGCAGCTTGATAAAACGCGTTTGCATCATCGGGTGTGGCTCCATCGGCAGCCTGTACGCCGCTCACTTGGCTAAAGTCACCGAGGTGTGGGCATTTGTGCGCCGCCCGGAGCACGCGGAAGCGCTGAACCAGCAGGGCTTGCGCGTGTCGGGAACGCATGAGTTTCACGCTACCCTGCAAGCGTCGCAGGATCCCGCCCAATTGCCGGATTTTGATTTTGGCATCGTTTCCAGCAAGGCCACGCAAACCGCGGAAGCGGTTCGTCCCGTGGCGCACCTGTTCAAAAAAGGCGCTATCCTCTCGTCACAGAATGGTTTGGGCGGGGAGGAAATCATCGCCGGCCTCACGAAAACCTTGGTGATGCGCGGCACAACATTTATGAGCGGCACGCGCCACAGCGATACGCATGTGCAGTACGAGCTCGATACCGCGACGTGGATGGGTCCCTTCGAGCCAACGAACACGCCTTTTGCTGTCGTGCAAGGGGCCGCGGAACTGATCTGCCAGTCCGGACTCAAGGCCGTGGCCCTGGAGGATGCGCGGCCGGCGCAGTGGTCCAAGTTGATTTTCAACGCTTCGGTTAATGCCGTTTCCGCGCTTACCGAACTGCCTCACACGCATCACTTTGCCGCGGAAAAGGAATTCGGCGACTTGGGCCATTTGCTGCACGCGTTGATCAATGAGGGGAAACAGGTTGCCGCAAGTCTCGGAGTTGAGCTTCATGAAGACCCGTGGGAAATGAACAAAATCGGCGCGCGGACCGATCATCCTCCATCCATGCTTTATGACATCCGTCACAAGTTAAGAACAGAAGTAGACTTCCTGGGTGGCGCGATTGCACGCGAGGCGCAGCGGGCCGGCATTCCCGCGCCACTCCATACCGCGCTCTATCGATTGATTAAAGGCAAAGAAGCCTCGTGGAGCTATCGAGGCAAGCAGCACGAAGCGGCGAAGTGACCAAGCTCATGGCGTACCCACTAGATCAGGAAAAATGGCGGCGCGTTCGAGAAATGATGGAGCGGAACGATCTTGACGCCGTTGTCGTTCGCGCGCCCGACAATGTTCTCTACCTGACGAATTACTGGACGATGAAAGGTTACGACCTGGCGATTTTTCCCCGCGAAGGCGAGCCGACGCTGCTGGTGATCGAACCGCAGTTTCGCGAAGCGCAGCGCACTGCGTGGAATAAGGACGTGCGCTTCTTTGCGTTTTATCATGCGAAGGATCCGCGGCCGCCCATGATTCGCGCAGTCGAAATGGCCGTAGAGGTCTTGAAGGAACGTAATCTGACGAGACGCGTCGGAATCGAGCTATCACAAAGTTCGCAAATCTGCGATCGGATGGTCGGCGAGCCCACCGTGTATTGGCAAGGCTTCTACGACACGTTTCGGGCGGCCTGCAAGGAAATTGTGGACGCTGCGCCTCTTCTCGCGCAAGTCCGTATGATCAAAACGCCGCAAGAGATGGAGCGCATGCGCCTGGCTAACGAGCTCGCCGCTATTGGCATGGAGCACGCTCGCGACAACATCGAGGCAGGCATGAAAGAAAGCGAAGTTGCGGCGATGATCGAGGGTCACATCCACCACGTCGGCGTCGGTTATAAAGGCAAAGTCGAAATGGCTCGAGCTTTTACGCTGGTCTGGTCCGGACCCGGCATCGCGACGTTCACCGCCACTAGTCATCGCCCGGTCATCGAAAATGAGCCGACGCTTGTCGAAATCTGGGTCTGCGCGGACGGTTATTGGACGGACCTCACGAAAAATCTCTGTCCCGGATGGCTGACCGCGAAATACAACGCACTCCTTGATCAATTGCTGAGCATCTTTACCGATGCCGTCGCTTGCGTACGCGACGGCGCACCCATGGGCGATATTGACCGCATCATCCGCAAAGGAATCGATGCTGCGGGTTATCCGGGCCAGCCCTCGCACCCGGTTGGCCACGGTGTCGGCGCTCGCGCGCATGAGCCGCCGTACGCTCACCAGGCGGCACCGGGGACCATGCAGTCCGGAATGGTTTTGGCCATCGAGCCGGGGATTTACTGGGAAGGCGGCGGAGGTCTGCGGCTGGAAGACAATTTCTTGGTGACCGCTACCGGGTGTGAGAAGCTTTGCTCGTATCCCGACGACTTCCGTCGCTGAACATTATTATCATGACACCGCACGCAGCGGAGGCCCACGATTCGATGAAGGACGAGCTGGCACAAGCGATTCTCTCGCAAATTCGCGAGGACGAAATTGTTGCCATGTGCTGCGACGTGGTGAACATCCCTAGCCCCACAGGCGAAGAGCTGGAGATGGGCCGCTACATGCGCAAGGCGCTCGAAGAGATGGGCCTCGCGGTGTCCTGGCAAGAAGTAGAAGATACCCGCGCCAACGTGGTTGGCCTTTGGGAAGGCACGGGCAACGGCCAGAGCCTGATGTTCAACGGGCACATGGACACTTCCAATACCGGCCGCGAAACTTTTCTCAGCGGGCTCGGCTACAAACCGAAAGCGGTCATTCGTGACAAGATGATTTATGGCCTTGGCATCTACAACATGAAAGGCGCGCTGGTTTGCTACACGCAGGCGGTGAAAGCGCTCATGCGCGCCGGAGTAAAGCTCGAAGGCGATGTCACCATTGCCGCGGTCGTCGGCGAGATTGAAAAAACGCAGTGGAGCGATGAATTTGTGGGCAAGGAATTTCGCGGCTACGGCGTGGGAACCCATCATCTCGTCAATCACGGCGTTTTGCCGGACATGTGCATCCTCGGCGAGCCTACCGACATGCAACTTGTGCTGGGGCATTACGGCACGGTTTGGGTGCGCCTCTCCACGCGCGGCCACTATGTGCACACCGCGTTCACGCGCGGAAAGCAAGATCAGAGCTCTATCTTCCGGATGAAGGAAATCCTCGACGCGATTTACACCTGGATTTCCGCCTGGGAGCGCAAAGCCGCCTACGATGGCCAGCCCGGTGTGGTGAACGTCGGCTGCCTTCGTGCAGGCTTCCCGTGGCGCGTCAGCCGCACGCCGGACCGCGCTGATATTTTTCTCGATGTGCGCGTTCCGCCGACGATGCCGCTCAAACAAGTGCGCACTTCCATCAAACAGCTGGTTCTCGATCTGCGGAAGAAACATCCCGACTACGGCATCGAATCCGAGACGTTCGTCTCGGTTCCCGGCGCGGAAATCTCCAAAGACCATCAGCTCGTTAAGACCATTGAGTCCTGCCACCAACGCGTTCTCGGCGCCCGGCCCAAACACGCCACCGTTCTCTGGGACTCCGATGCTTCGGTGATGACGCGCTTTGGAATCGAAACACTCAATTACGGTCCCTCCAGCGGCCCGCGCGATGCCGAAGGGGAAAAGGTGGCCATCGAAACGCTGGTCAACACGACGAAAGTGTATGCTCTCGCCGCCGCCGAAATCTGTGGAGCGCATTAACCAGAGGTCACCCGACCAAATGCCCAGCCAAAACGAAATCGACCGCCGCTACAAAAATATTCGCGCGGCCATGGAAGCCGAAAAGGTCGATGCCTTGATCGTCTGCGGCAATCAATACGCCGGCTTCGAAGGCGCCGTCCGGTACACCTCCGGTTTCGAAATCGTTCATCGCTACGTCTATGTGCTGATTCCCCTCTCCGGCGATCCGGTTCTGGTCTTCCCGCGCGAGGCGCGGTGGATCGGCGACAAGAAAGCCCCTTTCGTTCAAGAAAAAGTGTGGGCGGACATTCCGGGAAAATGGTTGCGCGAGGAAATCGAAAAGCGCCATTGGAGGCGCGTCGCGGTCTACGGCATGGAGTTCATCATGGCCGTTCGCGATTATCGCGAGCTACAAGGCCACTCTTTCGAGCTAATCCCTTTCGATTTTCATTTCGACATGGCCCGCGCGGTCAAGAGTGAGGAAGAGCTCGAAGGCTTTCGCGACAGCAGGGATATTATTCTCGACGGTTTCCACGCGCTGCTTGCCGCTTACGAGCCCGGAAAAAGCGAAGCCGAAATCATGGCCCCCGCCGTTGAGCGCTTCTTCGCGCGCGGCGCCGGCCCGCGCATGATGAACATCGTCCTAAGCGGGACAAACGGCGAAGCCGAAGCATTTTTTAAGGTTCCCTCGCTGCGCAAGGTCGGCTCTGACGACTTGTTGCTTTATTCGCTGGAAGTGACCGGAGCGGCCGGCTACTGGATCGAATTTTCCCGCGCACTCATCCGCGGCAAAATCAGCCCGCGCACGCAAGCGATGAGCGAAGTCTATCCGCACGCCATGGAAGCCGCCCGCGTCAGAATGCGCGAAGGCATGCTCGCCAGTGAAGTTCACAAAGCTGCGGCCGACATTTTCAGCAAAGCTGGCTTTTCGCTCGGACACCTGACGGGACACTCCATCGGCATGACCATGATCGAGCACCCGGCCATCGGAGCGAACACGCAAATCGAGCTGAAAGAAAACATGGTCGTTAGTTTTCATCCGCAAGTCGTCGACCAAGACGGCCAAGTCTGCCTCTACACGCAAGACACCTACCGGGTCGGCAAGAACGAAGGCGAGTGCCTCGCCAATGTGCCGTGGCGCTTTTACACCGGGTTGGAGGCGCGAAAGACCGCATGAGCGTAAAGATTTGCATCATCGGTTGCGGCGCCATCGGCAGCATCTTTGGCGCCCACCTCGCGCGCCTGTCTGACCTAGAGGTTCATGCCTACGACGTCTCGCAGGAACATACACGCGCCATCAACGAGCGCGGCCTGCGTATCAGCGGTGCCGCTGATTTCACTTCGCGCCTCCACGCAACAACCGACCCAAAAGAAATTCCACCCTGCGAATTCGGAATCGTGGCCACCAAAAGCACGCACACGCGGCCGGCCATCGAGCAAACCGCCCATCTCTTTGGCGAATCCAGCGCCGTTTGCTCGGTGCAAAACGGCGTTGGCAACGAAGAAATTCTCGCGAAATACGCGCGCTACGTTATTCGCGGCACCACGTTCCCCGCCGGCCACGTAATCGCGCCCGGCCACGTTGGCTTCGACATTAACGGCGACACCTGGATCGGTCCCTTCGAACCAACAAATACTCCCTATTCCCGCGTCGCAAAACTCGCAGAACTGCTGAATCGCGCAGGTTTGAAGGTCATTCCGCTCCAAGACGCCCGCGGTGCTCAATGGACCAAACTCATCTTCAACGCTTCCACAAATCCCGTTGGCGCTCTCACTCTTCTCCACCACGGCGCAGCCACGCGCTTCGCTCCTACAGGTGCGCTGTTCAACGCTCTGATCGCGGAAGGAGAAGCTGTCGCCAAGGCTCTTGGCATCCAGCTCCACGGCGATCCTCGCGCTTTGGTCCAAAAAGGCGCCACCGCTCCCGGCAAGCACAAAGCCAGCATGCTGCAAGACATTCTCGCCAAGCGCCAAACCGAAGTGGACTTCATGAACGGCGCCATCGCCGACAGCGGCGAAAAATTGGGCGTGCCCACGCCGCTCAACCGCGCGCTGTGGCAGCTCGTAAAGGGTTTGGAGCATTCCTGGAGCGATCCGGCCTAGGAAACGGCGCGTAGCGGCGGCCGCCAATCACGAACGGAGAAAAATCGAAACGATGAACATGCCTTTCAAAATCGGTGTGTTGCAGCTCAGCATGGAGCCGCTCGAAGAAACCATTCGCATGGCGCAAGCCTGCGACGCTGCGGGATTCGCCACCTTTTGGCTCGCCGAAGCCTATCCGTGGTGGCGCAAGCATTCCATGGAAGCGCGCTCGTCCACCGCTATCACGGCCATCGCCGCGCGCGAAACAAAACACATCACCATCGGCTGGGGCATCATCTCTCCGTACACGCGCCACCCCGTGCAAATTGCCATGGAGGCGCGTGTCTTGCAAGAAGCCGCCGGTAAAGATCGCTTCCTCCTTGGCCTCGGCGCCTCAAAAATCTTCATGAAGGAAATTGGCGAGGGAGAAAAAGGAAAGGAAGTCGGCCCCGCCACGGTGATGCGCGAAAGCATCGAAATTATCGAGGCCATTCTCGCCGGCAACGAGGTGAAATACGAAGGCAAAGCCTTTCAGGCTTTCGCGCCGGCACTGAAATCCGATGCGCATGTTCCCCGCTGGCGTGTCCCCATCTACGTCGGCGCCACCGGTCCGGTGCTTCAACGCCTCGCGGGCTCGCACTCCGACGGTTTGCTAACGGCCAGCATCACGACGCCGAAATTCGTTCAGTATTCTCGCAAGATGATGGAAGAGGGTGCGCGCAAAGCCGGCAGAGATCCTGCCAGGCTCGATCTCGGCTCGGTAATTGTCGGCAGCATAGGTGAAGATCCGAAGACCGCTCGCGAAGGCGCACGCGAGATGGCTGCGATGTACCTCGCAAACAAAGTGCAGAACATTCGCGGCTCTGCCGACACGCTGCTGGAATGCGCCGGCCTCGCCTTCGACGAAATTCGCCCGATCGCCGAAGCCATGGAGCAAGGCGGAAGAAAAGCCGCGGCTCGCGCGGTCACCGACGCAGTTCTGCAAAAAGTTTGCGCCATCGCCGGCACACCTTCGCAGTGCATTGAACGATTAGAGGAATATCGCGCCTCGGGCTGCACGCACATTATGTTGGAATTGTGGGGAGACGACCGCCTGGAACAAGCGCGCCTCTTCGGTAAAAAGGTTTTGCCGCACTTCAAGGGAAGATAATCGAGGCGGGGCCTAAGCCGACGCCGCCCGTTTCACCCGTTCGGTGATCGCACGAAACTCGTTGTCTGTAACCAGGCCGCGCTTTTCCGTTCCCGCCCGCTTCACGGCCGCCAGCGCCGCCTGCTGTTCTTCTGCGCTAAGCGAAATGCCCAGCTCCTTGGCCTTGATTGCAATGCTGTCGATCCCGCTCTTCTTCCCGAGCACAATCGCACGCGTGGCGCCGACCAGCTCCGCCGAAAACGGCTCAATCGCTTCCGGAATGTGAAACTGGCTCGCCACCGCTCCGCTCTCCCGCATGAACAGATTTTCGCCGACCACCGGCTTCCAAGGTTCGAGTTCGTGCCCTGCCGCGTGCCGCACCAATCCCGAAATCTCTCGAATCTTCATCAAATTCAGCTTCACCGGCACGCCATAAAGTCCCGTAAGTGCCATCGCCACCTCGCCGATGTCCGCGTTCCCCGCGCGCTCTCCCATCCCATTGATTGTGCCCTGAATCCATTCCGCGCCGCCGCGCACCGCCGCCACCGCGCAAGCCGTGGCCATCCCAAAATCATTGTGCCCGTGAAAATGCAGAGGAACTTTCGCGCCAACCCATTCCTTCACTTGCTTTACGAGAAACTCGACCGCTTCAGGCCCGCAAGCGCCGATGGTATCGACCACCACCAGCTCTTCGGCGCCTGCATCTAGCGCACAACGATAAAAATCGCGCAGCACTTCCAAATCCGTGCGCGTGCCGTCCACGGTGAAAAACGCTACGGCGACTCCATTCTTTCGCGCATAACTGATGGCCTCCGCCGCGCGCCGCTTGGCCTCTTCCACGCTGAGGCCATAAGCCTTCAGCTTGATGGCGCTCGTCGGCGTCTCAATCACCGTCGCATGCGCGCCCAAGCGCAGCAGCTCATCGATGTCCGCTTTCAGTGCGCGCCCGAATCCCCAAATCTCGGCCTTCAGGCCGGCCTTCGCAATCAGCCCGAAGGCCTCCGCGTCATCGACGGAAACGCGAGGGAAGCCGGCTTCGATGCGCCCGACACCGAGGGTGTCGAGCGAGTGCGCAATCTCCAACTTTTGTTGCGGCGTCAGCACCACGCCAACGCTTTGCTCTCCGTCGCGCAGCGTCGTGTCGTAGAACTGCACGGCGCGCCCAAAATCGAACGCCTTTCGCACCTCCGGCCTGCTGTTCAGCTTGCTGACCCAAAAGCCGTTTTGCCTTGAGTCCATGGTCAATTCCGTCGCGTCAACATTTCACGCCGCGGCAACCGATTTCCCGCCGTGCTTCTCCTTGTAGGAAACCACCGGGTTCCGCAACACGCCAATCTTCTCGATTTCGCACTCCACCACGTCCCCGGGCTTCAGATACAAAGACTTCGGGTCGCCGCTGAATGCTGCCACGCCTGAAACCGTTCCGGTGGACAGCACATCGCCCGCCGAATATCCCATCGGCGAATAATGCGCGATGATTTCCGGCACGGTCACGGACATCTTGCTCGAATGCGATTGCTGCCGCGCCTTGCCGTTCACACGCAGCTCCATCGCCAAATTATTGGCGTTGGGTATTTCATCGGCCGTGACAATGTGCGGGCCCAGCGGGCAAAACGTATCAATCCCCTTGCAAAAGCTGAACACGCCCGACTTCATCTCCGTTCGCTGAATGTCGCGCGCCGTGATGTCGTTGAAAATCACATACCCGCCGATGTACTCGCCCGCCTGCTCCGCCGAAAAATGTTTGCCTGCTTTCTTCAACACCACCGCAAGCTCCAGCTCGTAGTCCAGCTCTTCGGTCAGATGCTCGGGATACACGATCTCCTCATCAGGTCCGATAATGGCGTCGACATTCTGAAAAAACACGATCCACGGTAGCACCGGATGAGAAAAGCCCGCCTTTTGCGCCTCGGTGTGGTGCTCGCGAAAATTTCCCGCTGTGTGAAAAAACTTCTTCGGAATAATCGGAGCCCTGATGCGAACCGCACCTCTGCGGAAGAAAACTGCTTCTCCGTTCGGCCCTGTCGTTTCCGGCCCTCGCTTCAACGCATATTCGAGCGCCGCGCGCGCGGCGTCCAGGCCGCGATCCCCATTCTCAAAGAGCCCTCGCATGTCGGCGGGTACGCGAGCGTCTGCCAGCGCATAAGATGTGCCTTCTCGCTCGACATCCCGCAGATACAACGCGTAAGCCGCATTCAGGTCAACGATGCTTCCATCCATCGTCACCGCTCCGACACGATTTCCGCGTCCGGAGTGATGGAACGTAACCAGCTTCATGCCCATGTCCTCGCTTGATTCATACGTCGACGGATGTTACCAAAGCCAACCGTTTCCGTCACGGCGCCGCAGTCGACGCCGCTCCGCGCCTATACTAAACTCATTGCTGCACTCTCCCCGAACGGGCCTGTAGCTCAGCGGTTAGAGCAGCGGACTCATAATCCGTTGGTCGTAGGTTCGAATCCTACCGGGCCCACCACCAGCCCCCGACCCAGCTTCGACGCTACCGGCATGGCGGGTCTACTTAGCGCGTTGTGAATCGTTGCCTTAACCTCGCCCAGCGAAGTTCGGCGAAATGTGCTGCGTTCGGGAACTTGCGTCGTAGCGCCACGAGCAGGCGATGAGCCCATGCATGCTGTGAGGAAAGAATCACAAGCCCCAGAAAAATGAAGACCAGCCCCGGAACGAAGGGCAATGCCAGCCCTGCGACTCCCAAACCAATGAACAGCCAACCAGCAATGACAAATCCCGCCTTTTTCATAGCACTTGGGTCGCACGCTCCTGTGCATTGGATGCAATCGGTGGGCCAATCGTGTTCAGCCCCGGAGCCTTAGCCTTTCGACAGACGACAGCGTTTGTGTACCTCCGCATCCGCCGGATCTAGTGTTGCTTGAAGGCCGGAATCTCCTCGCGCTTTTCCTTTCTCGCTCCGTGCGATACTTGTGTTTCTGCCATGCTCCGCTTCAGCCGACTCTGCGAATCCATCGCCGCGACCACCAAAAAAACCGAGAAAGTCGCTCTCGTGGCAGACTACCTCCGCGCCGCATCAGTGGAAGAGGCCGCTCTCGCCGCACTCTACTTATGCGGCCGGGTTTTCCCCCGCCGCGAAGAGCGCGTCCTCTCCATCGGTTTCTCTCTTCTGCTCCGCGCCGTCGCCAGCATCGCCGGGAAAGATCCCGCCGAACTCGCCCCCGTCCTCCGTCGTCACGGGGACCTCGGCGCCGGCGCCGAAGAAATCCTCCGCCACCATCCGCTAGGGCCTTCGCTCACGCTGCCGCAGATCGCGGATGTTTATGCCTCGCTCGCGCACCAGCGCGGATCGGCTGCCAAACAACCACTCCTGGAACACACGCTGCAGCGCCTCTCCGGTCTTGAGGCCAAGTACTTCATCAAAATCGCTACCGGTGAGCTGCGCATCGGCCTGAAGGAAAGCCTCGTCGAAGAAGGCATCGCCAAAGCTTTCGATCAGCCATTGCCGGCCGTCCAGCGCGCCAACATGCTCCTGGGAGACATCAGCGACGTTTTCCGTCTCGCCGTCGCCGGCCAGCTTTCTTCGGTTAACCTCCAGCTCTTTCGCCCCATCTCCGTCATGCTCGCAAGTCCCGCCGACACGCCCGCTGATCTGCTCGCTGCCTTCCCGGACGGCGCCCTTGTCGAAGATAAATTCGATGGCATCCGCGCCCAAGTCCACAAGCTCGCTTCTCAAGTTGAGATCTACTCCCGCACCCTCGATCGCGTCACGGAATTCCCGGAGCTCCTCGAGCCCCTCCGCAACATTCCCGGCGATTTCATCCTGGACGGTGAAATCATCGGTTGGCGCGACGGCCGCGCCATTCCTTTCACCGAACTCCAGCAGCGCCTCGGCCGCAAGCAAATCGATCTCTTCACCACCGCCCACCTTCCCGTCAGCTTCGTTGCCTTTGACCTTCTTCTGCTCGACGGCCGCACACTGCTCGACGCCCCGCTCGCCGAGCGCCGCCTCCTCCTCGAGCGCCTGCTTGCCAAAGCCGAGCAGCCCGCCCTGCAGTTCACCCGCGCCGAGCTCTGCCGCACCGCCGAGGAGATCGAGAACCGATTCCTTCTGGCCCTCAACATCGGCAACGAAGGCCTGCTCGCTAAAGCGCCGGAGTCTCCCTACGTTCCCGGACGCCGCGGCCAGTTTTGGATGAAGCTCAAGCGTCCGCTTGCCACGCTCGATGTCGTGGTCACCATCGCCGAATACGGCCACGGTAAGCGCCGCGGTCTGCTCTCCGACTACACCTTCGCCGTTCGCGACGACGGCCGGCTGGTCAACATCGGCAAAGCCTACTCCGGTCTCACGGATGCCGAGATTCGCGATTTAACCCAATACTTCCTGGACCACACCGTCGAAGAGCACGGATACCAGCGCGCCGTGGAGCCTTCCATCGTCCTCGAAATCGCTTTCAACAATATTCAGCGCTCCGGCCGCCACGACAGCGGATTCGCTCTCCGCTTCCCGCGCATTGTGCGCCTGCGCCCCGATAAGCCCGTGGCCGAAATCGATACCCTCGCGCGCGTCCGCGAAATCTTCGAGTCGCAGCAATCGCGACCTGCCAAGAGCGCCTAATTTGCGGGAAGCGCCTGTACTTTCGG
>Ga0137362_10002693_pt1 | contig 11666 bp, 16 predicted proteins | sample MadtaG_2_FD_104801 | JGI IMG/M metagenome (GOLD analysis project Ga0137362, IMG submission 104801) | Vadose zone soil microbial communities from Angelo Coast Range Reserve, California, USA - Mad1_100_16 metaG | ecosystem: Environmental > Terrestrial > Soil > Vadose zone | place: USA: California... | reverse complement strand
GATCTGATTCTCGAAGGAACCGGTTATTCGCCGCTCGTGTTCGAAGCGATGAATGTCCTCGCGAAGAACGGTGTGCTGGCCATGGTGAGCGTTACGGGCGGCTCGCGCCAGCTTGAGGTGCCCGCCGACAAAATCAATCTCGGTTTTGTACTAGGGAACAAGGTTGCATTTGGAAGCGTTAACGCGAATCGCGAATACTTCGAAACGGGTGTAAAGGACCTGTCGACGGCGGAACTTCAATACCCGGGGTGGCTGAAGAAACTTCTTACGCACCCCGTGAAGGGATTAGAGAACTACGAGGAGATCATTCGCCTGCTCACGGATTCCAAGGGATCGATCAAGGTGTATTGCGAAGTCGCGGCAATCGAAGGCGCGCAGACCGCAGCCGCGACAAGCTAAGAGATCGTTTGTTTCGCGCCTCACCGTAGCGATAACGCTTACTCAGTGATTCAAAAGCCTGGCGTGGTCCTTTCTTTGCTGTAGGGTATATCTGCCTGTGGTCCGTCCACTAGCGTGTGACAAAGAACGTTTTCACACTCTAAAACAGACAGGCAAGAAAATGTTATTGACGGTCACGGGCGTTAGGTCTAGAGGCCGAGGCTGGTAAGGAACAGGTCAACCTGTCGTTCGAGCTGGGACCTGTCGTAGCTAAGCAGTGCCGTGCGAAACAGTCCTTGCAGATAGGTGGCGATGATCTGGGCCACACCCTCGGCGTCAAATTCGGATGGCAGTTCACCGGTGTCTTTGGCGGATCGCAAGCGGTTCGAAAACGCGCCGACAAAGGCCGCCATATCCGTCTGAACGAACTTTTGTAGGTCTCGCTCAGCTAGCACATCCGAGGACACGCTTCTGGCCAGGAGGCAAACGCGCGGGGTCCGTGGATCGTCGAGATCGTCGAGCACGGTCCTAAAAAGTCCGCGAACACCCTCCTTCGCGGAAGAGGGCGAAAACAATGCCTCAGCACGGCGGCGGCCCACCGTGTCGTTGTAGCGCTTGAGGCATTCGAGATAGAGCTGCTTCTTGCTTTTCAGGGTGTTGTAGAAAGAGCCTTCCCCGATCCCTATTGCCTTCAACAGGTCGCGCAGAGAAGTCCCTGAATAGCCGTTTTTCCAAAAAACTCGGGTGGCCTTGTCGATCGCCTTGTCGTAATCGAATTCTAATGTTCTGGCCATGCTTCGGCCCCCACCGTAAGCTCATCATAGCCGTTTTGTAGCAGTCGGTAAAGAATTCTCTTGACTCTCGTCTCCGGCCCCTTATTATCTGTAGCAGGTGCTACAAACAACAAGGAGTGAATGAACATGAAATTCAAACCAGGCGATATTGTTCCGGCTACAACTCTGGAATCCGTCACCGGCGAGCCGATCAAGCTCCCCGACCCCAACCGTCTCGTCCATCTGCAATTCCGGCGGTTCGTGGACTGCCCTATCTGCAACACGCACATTGCCGAGCTGCGCGGGCGTGCTCGCGAGATCGAAGCGGCGGGCATCAAAGAGGTGATCGTCTTTCACTCCTCCGCTAAGTCGATCCGGTCGTACCAGAAGGATGTTCCATTCGTGCTGGTTGGCGATCCGAAGAAGGCCCTCTACAAAGAATTTGGCGTGAAAACGTCGCTTGGGTTCATGAGCCTCAAGGCCCTGGGCGCCGGCATGCGCGGGATGGCGCATGGCCATTTTGGCTTGCGGCTTTCGGGAGGCCCATTGGGCCTCCCGGGCGACTTTCTGATCGCGCCGTCCGGGCAGATCAAAGCGGCGAAATACGGGACCCATGCCTATGACCAGTGGTCCGTGGATGAGTTGATGGCGCTTGCCAAGGGCGCCGGCGTGCAGGCGGCTTGAAAGGAGCCACCTTTGTCTTCAAAGGAAACACACAGGTCTGGAACTATATCAGTCTGGTCAATGGAATGCTTAAACCAACGTAACCTCATCTCCGACGCGGACGACACTCGGAGTGAGGACCGAGCAGTCGAGTGACATTTCGCCATTGAGCTCTCTGGCTATTCGTTTGAGTACGCTGATGTCCTGCTCTTGTGTATCGGGATCCCAGGTGGTCATGACGCATCGAGGACGAAGACGTTGTGCGTAGATGAGGAGCGAACCGATTTTCAGATTCCGGCCGGGCCAGGTTCGCTCCGCAAGACCCTCAACGCCGCCGATGATGATATTGGGGCGGAGCCGGCGCCCATCAAATCGCATGTGTTGAAGCGCACCATCAGTGGCGACGGAGAGGGGCAACACATCAAACCGCTCGGGACCTTCCCAATGAAGGAGCGTTGCAGCCGGCCCAGCCGCAGCGCGAATAAGGTCTAGCGCCTCAACCGCGGTCCATTGGATTCCGTTGATTCGGGGCTGGCCGTCCTCGCCGAGAGAGCTCTTTAATGCTAGCAGCTTCGGATGAGTGCGCGACGTAATGATTCGCCCGCTTGATCCATGCACAAGGACTAAGCGGTCGCCACTGAGACCGAGTTCCCCGATTAAACATTCTTCCACACGTTCACCGCCCAACGACTTGACTGGATACCGCCACAGCTCTTTGACATACATCGAAGCTCCCGGAGTTCATCGAAAATAATTATTCGCTAGCGCGCAGGCGCGCCCATCGCTTCAAGCACCTTAACCGTGTCCGTGTACATGTTGAATCGAACGATTTTCCCGTCGCGCACATCCCATCGATGCGCGAAGGGAGCGGACATGCTTCTACCTGTAGTACGGAAAGTGCCCGCATAAGTACCGAAGGAAACAACGCGCTCGTCCGCGGCAATGAACTCATGAGGCGTCACAGAAAAGACAGTCCAGTCTGTCGCCAATGGGACAAATAAGTTGTCAATGACGGCTTGTGGGCCACGCCAAGTACCGCTGTAGTAGGGAAAGCCCTCTGCTTCGGTCCATTCAAGATCAGGAGAGAGAAACGCCACTGCACGTGTGACGTCTCCGGCACGCAATGCGCTATAGAACTCCTTCACAACCAAAACCGCAACAGTCACTGCTCACCTCCATGATGACTCGATTAAACTTCCAATTAACGTGTGCCATCGACGGCCTCCACGATGAGCCGGACGACGGACTCATGCGCCGAAGCAAGCGGCATGTGGTCTACAGCCTGGGAATCGACGTGGGCTTTCATCCGCTCGGCCATGAAGCGCTGCGTGGCCGGTGAAATCATGCGATCCTTTTCGGCCAGCAGGTACCACGATGGCTTCTCCTTCCAGCCCGGCTTGGTCATTGGCTCGCCAAGGCATTTCAAGGCAATCGGCTTTTGGGTCGCGGTCATAAAGGCGATTTCTTCTGAAGTAGCTTCGGGTGCGACAGCGTTGGCGAATCCCTCTGCCGACATCCAAAGAAGGCCGCTTTCATCGGGAACAAGCTGTGGCGCCTTGGGGTGCGATTCAACCAGATGCAACAACTGGCCAACTGTTTCCCCTTCATCCGGCGCCATAGCAGCGATGAAGGCCAAGGCTCTTACGTTGGGCTGGCCGGAGGCGGCGGCAGTGGTCACCGCGCCTCCGTAAGAGTGGGCCGCAAGGACTACGGGCCCACTCACCCTGCCAAGCACCCGCCGGACGGCCACAACGTCGTCCGTCAACGCGCTGAGCGGAATTTGCGCGGACACGACATGGAGGCCGAGCCGATGTAGTTGCGGGATTACCTTGCTCCAACTCGACCCATCCGCCCAAGCCGCGTGCACGAGGACAACGGTCGTGTTTTGGCTCCCTTGATCGCTCACTTTGCTGTCCTCCTGGCATAAAGTGCGATGGGCAGCCCGACGAAGATTGCGTGCCCGATAACCCCGTTTAGAAACAGGCCCAGAGAGAACGGGCTGTTCGCAACCGCGGACAGAAGAAGCACCAGATAGTTCATGAAGAAGTACACGGCGGCACCGAACAGCAACCCGAAGAGGATGGCCTTGCTCTTGAGAACCGGCATCCACGTGCTGGCCAGCACATACACTGCCGCGGCCACGAATGCGATGAAGAAGTGAAGCGCGGTTCCCAGTGCGGCGGTGCCAAGCCCGCCCTGGAAAGAGGACGGCCCCAGTAACCCGCTGGCAATGTACTGCAGCACCTGGATTGGGTTAAGTCCCTTGGTCCCGAAGGCAACAACGCCATCCACAGCGTCGAGCACTCCGGCCACGAGCCCGCCCCACAGGATGGCCTTGGGAAGGGTCAGCGTGCTTGTCGAAAATGGGTTGACAGTGGAGCTCATAGGGACACCGCCTTCTCGGTTGCGCGGCTAAGGAATTCACGGATTCGCTCCGCAATGAAGACGCCCTCTTCTTCGAGCGCGAAGTGCCCAGCATTCAGAAGGTGAAGCTCCGCATTCGGCAAGTCGGTCAAGAATGCCTTTGCGCCTTCCACGGTAAAGAATGGATCGCTCTGTCCCCAGACGATCAGCGTTCTTGGCTGCTTATCGCGGAAGTATCGGTGCCATTCGTCATAGAGCGCGACGTTCGACGGATAGTTATGGAACAGGTCGAGTTGGGTGGCGTCATTGCCGGACCGGTCGAGAAAGAGCTGGTCAAACGTGTAGGAATCCGGGCTGATGCTCTTGAGATCCTTTGCGCCGTGGGTGTACTGAAACCGTGTTGTCTTGGCCGTGAGAAGAGCTCGCACCGGTTTTTCGGTCTCCGCGTTCCGATTGGCCCAAAACGGCTTCAGAGGTTCGAATGCGGAGCTGATGCCTTCGACATACGCGTTGCCGTTCTGGATGACGATGCCCTCGATTGCTTCCGGGTGTCGCGTGGCGATGCGGAAGCCGACGGGAGCGCCGTAGTCCTGAACGTAAATACTGAACTTGCGGAGGCCAATCACGTCGAAGAGCAACTTTTCGACATATTCGGTCAGATTGTCGAATGTGTATTTGAACTCCGTTGCAGCCGGCTGGGCGCTGTAGCCGAAACCGATGTAATCCGGCGCGATGACGTGGAAATGCTCCGCAAGCCGCGGGATCAGCTCACGGAACATGTGTGACGAGGATGGAAATCCATGGAGAAGCACGATTGCCGGTGCGTCCTTTGGACCCGCCTCGCGGTAGAAAACTTCAAGATCTCTGACAGAAACGCGATTATAAGTGGTCATAGTTGTTCAGCCTTTGCCGACGTGCACTCGCCTTCAGCGAGCGCCAGCCGCCAGTGGTCTCACGACCGGAAAGTCCACGTCCACTTGGAAGGCCGTGTTGAAGTAGTTTGTGAAAATGTTCAACGCGGTGAGCGCCACCACTTCGGCGATCTCCCCATCGGTAAGTCCGCCCTTGCGTGCGGCGTCCACGTCGGCTTCCCTTACGGCCCCGCGCTTTTCGATGAGAACGCGCGAAAACTGAAGAGCAGCGGCTGGCTTGGCATCAGCAGCCTGCGCCCGGCGGCTCTCGAGAATTTCCGCTTCGTTCAATCCCACCAGCTTGCCGACTGTGGAATGGACGGAGAGGCAGTAGTCGCACTGGTTTGCTTCGGCGGTTTCCAACGCAATCCGTTCACGGATCTTGGCATTCAGGCCACCCTTATCCAAGGCGCCGCTGAATCCGATGTACGCTTCCAACACCGCGGGTGAATTCACCATCACGCGCGTCATGTTGGGGATGAGGCCGAGCTTCTTCTGCACGGCGGTGAGCAGTTCGTGTGCTTTGCCGGTGGACTTCTCCGGGTCAATGATCGGAAGACGAGACATTATGATTCTCCTTTGCATCTAACTAGAGTAACCTCCAATATAGAACTTTTGAAGGTTACTTATTTAGAGACGGAAAATGACAAAAGGTTTCAAAAATCTTTGTTTTGTTTGGAGGACGCATGCCTGATTTCTTGCTCGTCGGCAATGATCCGACCCTAGACCTTGTAAACACAGAGGTTATCCTCGCCGGGGTTCGCACCGATCTCTTGCAGAGCTTCGGAGACCTTACCCAGTGGCTCGAGCAGGCAAACTTGGCTTCAGCGAACGAAATGCAAAGGTTGGCAAAGGTCTGGACCGACACTCCAGAGGCCAGAGATACGCTTCAAGAGGTACGCGCTCTGCGCAGTGTTCTCCGGCAGGCAGTAGAGCGAATCGCCAAAACTGGGCGGCTACCAAGGGAACTCGCAGGGGTACTGGGGAAGGAGTTGCAGCACCCGCGTTTGGCGACAGAGGTCATGCAATTTCAAGGGAAGCTGAGAACGAAGCCGCGTTGGGTCCTGGAAAAACCTGAGGACCTTTTGGTCCCTTTAGCGCATTGTGCTGCCAGCTTCTTCGCCACGGCGGACTACCGAGCCATCCGCAAATGTGAAAATCCCAGATGCATCCTTTGGTTCTACGACACCAGCAAAAATCATAGTCGTCGCTGGTGCAGCATGGAATTGTGTGGCAACCGGGCGAAAGCTACTGCCTTCCGCGAGAGGCTTTGATTACTCGGACTCGGCTTGAGGCACCCTGTCTAGTCCACTCGGCGGTGAGGGTGAGCACCTGCTTGGGAGGCAGACGCGCTGGACGCAAAATCCAGTGATACTTAGTACCGTATGGGTTCGACCGACTCCTCCGGGACGCCTATCTTCTCAATCCTTCGTGAATACTGCAATTTCCGCGTTTTACAAGGCTTTTTGTTGATTCAGGTCTGCAAAGCTCTGCAACGGAATGAAGTGAAAATCGCGTTTTAGGGGGCTCATTGGATACACTGGATACAGTGAACGACCTCGGAGTAGCAGTTGGCATCTAAGCAGTTCAGAGGCTTCCCGGCATGGCTACCAAGAAAACTTCTGCACAGAGACAAATACCGTTGAGTGCCGACGTGCTGACAAAAGGAGCTATCTACGCAATGGAGGAGGCGTGGATTCTCCTTCAAGACGCCGTGCTGCTCATTCAGAACAAGAGATACCCGAGCAGCCTCGTTCTCGCAACGTTCTGCCTCGAACAGCTTGGCCGAGCAGAAATCTACCGAGAGAATGCGAAGCATGCCTTGGCGGGTAAGCCTGTAACTCTCGGCTCAATGGGTAGGGCTTTGACGGATCATTTGCCAAAGCTTTTCAAGGCACAAATCCCGGTGACGGCTTCGCTTGCAATTACTGGCGAACCTCCGACTCCGGGTAGTGAAGCTGCAATACAACTCGCGGAGCGCCTCGCGGCTATTAGAAAAATCAACGAGAGGGAAGCCCCGCAGAAAGCGTTGGATGTTCGTAAGCGTGCGCTCCACGTAGACCGCATTCAAACATTCCCGGGATGGAATCGACCCTCCAGCGTGATTACGCGGGGCGAGGCGGATTCTTGGGTCAGTGCTGCGGATGTGAGGTATGGGCTGCTGCGCAGTGAGCTTGAGAGGGATAACACAGAGGTAGGGAAGAAAATTTGGGCGGGAATTGAGCAGCTTCAACTGCCAGAGTCGCCGTGGGACATTTGGACTTGGCAAGAAGAAACCGCCGAGGATAAAAAGGCACGCGAGCTACTCGGAAGGGCGCTTCTTGGCACAGCGACCGCAGGAGTCGGTGGCAGCATCTAATTCCCATGCGTGAAAACGAATTAAGAGGCTGCGGCGCAGACAGTCCCGAAACTTTTGGTCGTGATCCAATTTCAGGTAAATGGGTCAAAGAGGAAGTCCCTGCCTACTGCGGCGAATTCATATCCCGAATCCCATTCAAGTACAACCAACGATTTTGCCTGGAATGCACGATTAGATTGGGGCTGGTGTGGTAGCCTCCGCAGGATTTGTGTATACGTCCTTGACTTCAGGGACCATCGCGCTATACACGAGAGAAATGCGAAAGCAGTAGAACGCAGGGGGAACTATGGTGAAGACTTTTTCGAGGCCTGACAAACTGACGGATGCAGATACAATCCTCTACGAAATCGACATGGTTCGATTTGCAGCGAGTCGACTGCTTCGCGATAAGTGGGAGTCAAAGAAGGACCAATGGGCCTGCTTGGAATCCTTTCTCGTCCACTACAGAAATCTGATCGAGTTTCTTGGAAAGGAACAGCATCTCGTTCGGGATACCGACCTTCATGTGTCGAACATTTGGCACCGCCTTGGCATGCCAGTCCCAGCGCAACTTCCAAAAATTCGCGAGCAGGGTGACAAATTGTGGGCGAAATATGAGCGCGTCAAGGATACAATCTCTCGATACTTACAACACTGCACGACACTACGGACGGAATCGAAATCGTGGGAAGTCGGCACGATGAACGGGGAGCTAGAGTCCGTTCTTCCCGAGGTGGAAAAGACACTCAGGAGCGGTTATCAATCATGGTCGCCGGAGCACGCGGTCGCCTTTCTCGACGCGGCGTCGAACAGCACGGCAACCGTTAGCACCTTTCAGTCTTTTGCGGAAAGCTTTGATTCGCCCGTGCTCCGCAAATCACAGCAATAGAAATCGCGTGGACGGGGACTCGCCGGAGTGGCGGAATTGGCAGACGCGCCGGACTCAAAATCCGGTGACCGCAAGGTCGTGAAGGTTCAATTCCTTTCTCCGGCACCAATTTTCCTCCGAGGTCACATAGATGGCTGGCGAAAAGAAAACTTTCATTGCTCGCGCGCTGTATCATCACTCCCGCGAGACCTCGAAACACGTCACTCTGTTGGTTTACCGGGATGCGGCAGGCGCGTATGAACTATTCCACGATGCCGACGCTTTCCACGACAACCTCGCTGGCACCGAGGATTTCGTCCTCGCGGAATGGCAAAAGGCGAACCAACAGCTAATTGAATCGGGCTTCCAACGCGACAACCTGATGGGCGAGAGCAATTCCCAGCGATTCATTTCCTGAGTTCTCCGACCGTCGCCAACGCCCCCGGGGAACTGCCTAGCTTTGGCAAAGCGCGAGCGGTAAAATTGGAGTGAAGTTTCCAACGGATACCGCCATGTCGAATTGTATTTATTGTGGAGCCGCCGATGTCACCGTGGAACACCCGCTTCCGCGTGGCCTCGGAAAATTCAAAGACTACGTGCCGCTGACCGATAGGGTGTGCAGCCGGTGCAATGGTGTCTGTGGGCAGCTTGACGAGCAGCTATGCAGATGCGGCAGCGAAGCTTTCTTCCGCAAGTTCCTTGGCATCTCTGGACGTTCGGGACACGACGACGTGAATTCGTTCTACCGGGGCAGTTCTCGTGGCGGACGCTTGGAAATGGTCGGGATCAATCACGAAACCGGCGAAGAAAAGGAATTGGAACTTGTCGGACCAAAGAACGTGCGGGAGTTGCGGTGCGTCAAGTTGGTAGCCGAAGACGACAGCACGCACACGATCCCAATCCCAGACGGGATGACGCCGGGGGAGTTTCGGAAAAAGGTAACCGCGCTGGGTTTCAAGACGTTCAAACACGCTAACATTTCCGCTGCGCCCGAGGAGATTCCTTGGGTGGAATCCCTCTTTGCGGGATTCACGATGAACGGAAAGACGGAATGGGTCCAACCCACGGGGCCGATTGTGTACGGCCCTTTAACCATCAAGTTTACCGTGAACGACCGGTATTTCCGCGCAATCGCAAAGATCGGATTTCACTACTTCCTGACGAAGTTCCCTCGGTTTCGCGGAGACGAACCGTGCTTCTCGGAAATACGGAATTTCATCATGAATGGCTGTCCGATTGATGAAATCGCGAGATTTGTAAAGCAAAGTCGGGAACAGTTTGCCTATCAGCTTCGCGCCGGTGACAGGTTAAGTGTGTGGGGCCATTTGATTGGCGTGGATGCCACGTATGCGGGTTTCCGGGCCAAGGTTCAATTATTTGCGGGACCGGAGAACCGTTCCACCGTGTTCACCGTTCAGCTTGGCAAAAACCCTTCTCCGATTCATTACTCGGAAGCCTACGATGACTTTTTTGCGTACTACCCGCCGGACCAGCGGGACGATTTTGACGGCGAAGTATCTGAATTGGGTGTTGTTGCCCACATTTAGCGTGGGCAAGATGATAGGAGGGTGCGATGCCAGCAATGCTTGAACGAAACGGGAAAGATGGAAAACCAACGCCGAGCAACATTCCGCCAAAGGAAGTAATTCGCTGCTCGCACGCTGGCTGCGGAACTTCGTACACGCTTTCTTACACGGATGACGAATACTACATGGGCGGCAGCGAATTGAACGTGGATAAGATGCGCCGCTTGGCGACTGAGATAGCGGACAACGAGCATCCAGTGCACTTAACGCAAAATTATATGTGGAAAGGTCCAGAACGCGGCTGGTTAGAGGCAGATTCGCTCGCGGCGAGGGCTGCGCTCTAGGAGGCTTTTCGAGCGAGAAGATTTGAAATCCGTGCCTTGTCTTGCTGCGGGTGTTAGAATTGGGCAGAGGAATTTGAAAATGAACTGGCTTTCATCGACACCTTCGAGTGCTCAACCACAGCGATACGAACTGTGCAGTTGCGCGGTCCCCCAAAATCCGGCTGCATCGACTCTTGAAAGAGATGCCGAACGAGCAATGGAGCAAATCAATAGAGTTCAAACGAGCGTTCCCCCGCTGCCGCCTGTTAGCTCTCACTATCCTCATCATCGTGAGTCCCACCGCACCGAGCCTCTTATAATTTCCGCTCCATGTTCGGCTTTTTTCACGGCAACGTGAAGCAAGCGCCGTTCCGAGTGGAGTGTGGATCATGATGCACTTACAGCAGCAGATGCGGCCCCGATAGGCTCGAAGGAATGGTCAACAGCTTCGTTAGAGGTCCGCGAGGACGCAAACGCGGCGCTACAATGTCGCAGGTTTACGGTCAGTACAAAAGTGCTCGACGCTATGGGGTGCCGGAAGAACAGATTCGCGCTAGGATCACGCGGGGCATGACCAATCCTCCCCAAGCGGCTGCTCTGCGGGTCGATGAAGTAAAACGGCGTTTTCTATAGAAGGTGCTCTCCTTCAATACGCCCTGTCTGCATCTGCCAGACTTCGGCCATGCTCTCACATCTGCTGACTTTTGTTGTTATGAGCCTCGTGCAGCTTGCCTTGGCCGTGTACGGAGTGTATCTCGCGGTCAAATCTCTACCGCCCGGCGAAAAGAGACGGCCACACTTGCTGGGAATCAGCGTCCTCGGCTTCTTCGCAGTTATTCTTACCGTTTGGATTGGCATTCAATCCTATGAGTCGGAGAAGCAGGCCGAAAATGATAAAAATGAGTTGAAGCGCGACTTAGCGGCAGCCAATCAAAAACTTGAGAATTGCGACGGCCAGCTAAAGGCGATTGCCGAAATGTTCAGGGTGAACAGCACTGATCCTGCCATGCTCGCCACGGCGATCAATCAAGCCCTTCATCCGCACGAAAAACTGCCCTGCCTCAATCCGGCTCACTTCACTGTCAGGCAACGACAGTCGCCGTCCGGCTACGAGACTCTGATTCAAATTTCGAATCCAACCGGAATAAAGACGGGCACGATGTTCCTACTGTTCTTCAACACTCGCGTCGTGTCAATCGCTTCCCTAGAAGTCAAATGGGGGGCTGCTAGTTCCGGGAGCGACACCGCCTCCATCACCGTTGCCGAAGAAGTTCCCATGGGCAAGCCTTTGACGATCCGAGCAGGAGGGTCTCTGCAACCCGCACAAGTCAAGTGTGTGGACCGGTTCGATCCCAAGCACTAGATCGCAAATTTGCTGGAATGACGCTCTCACGACTTGACTAGAAGCTATTGCACAACCCTCCGTAAGACGATCATGAAGCAGGCGATATGAAAGAACGCGCGATATATCGTGAGCGAGCGGTCGTAGCGCACCACCAAGCGGCGGAAGTTTCCGAGCCAG
>Ga0137362_10002690_pt1 | contig 11673 bp, 15 predicted proteins | sample MadtaG_2_FD_104801 | JGI IMG/M metagenome (GOLD analysis project Ga0137362, IMG submission 104801) | Vadose zone soil microbial communities from Angelo Coast Range Reserve, California, USA - Mad1_100_16 metaG | ecosystem: Environmental > Terrestrial > Soil > Vadose zone | place: USA: California... | reverse complement strand
CTCGCGGCTCGAGCCATCATGATTTGCGGGATTCCTTTTGGGAAGTCCCGTCGGAATTCAATTAAAGCCAGCCAAGATGCTGGGTGTAGATATCCTAGACGCTGCGAGAACAAAGGGGCTGTCATGATGAGAGAAGAGGAGCTGAAGGGAAGACAGGAGAACTGAGATGCGCGAAAGAGAAGAAGAGACAGCAGCAGAGACGACGTGGGTCCATGACACCGGTGACGAGCTGGAGCGAGTGAAGCGACCGATGAGAGCGTCGGTGGCGGCCAGTTCACAGGATCGAGGTCGAGGCCGGGATGAGAGGGACAAACGCGAGAACGCGCGAGCAGGTGAGTCTGGGGACAAAAGGCTGAGATTCAGGAAGTGAAAGGTAGCGTACTTAAGTAGGTAATATATGTATGTGTGTGTGTACCTTGTCTGAGGATCAGAGCGAGAAGAGATATGGCATAGACAAGATAATTTCTACAATGGGCGTGTGCATACCTGCCTTATGAGTCCTTATCGGCCTTATCTCAGGCTTAGAGTGAAGCCATCCTGCCAGCCAAACTGTAAGCATAGCGCAGCGTTAGGGGACACTGGCATTAGGCTGCACCACTTCCAACAGAAGACAATAAAAAGTCAACGCGATGGGTGGTGTCATAAGCAAGATGAGGGGAAGTACCAGTTGGGGAATTGTCCAAGTCGAGAAATTCATGGGTTTAAACCCATAGAAGAGATATTGGTGCCCTGGAGGGGGTTAAAAAAGAACCATCCTCTAAAGCACGGTGAGATGCATATAACGGATTCTTTCATATGGTATTATCTCACATGTCGATATCTGATCCGGATGGGTTCTTTTTCGCGCAAGCGTTCGTTAGTTACCGATCAGAAGCTTATGGGGAAAGCAGTGAGACGTCATGGTCGTTCTGCTACTATGACGACAGAGGGCACAAACTCGGAAGGAAGGATCAAATTTAAACTTGCTCGCACCCTCTGCAAATATCCTGAATCTGGTAGGTGCGCTTATGAAGATTGAGGGTGTGGTAGCCTGGGGCCATCAGGAAGACTTTTATTTTACTTATCTGTACTTAGCTGTACTTAACGCCACTTATTGCCATGAATTGACTTAAATTAACTTATTGTTTAGTTTACCGTGCTTATTATGTAATAAGTAAGCTAAGTCTGGTATGAAAATTTCCCGATGAGTTGTCTAATGCTGTACTTCATACCTCCATGGTGTTCTGAAAGTCATGCCATTCTTGGTCTCTGTCTACCATATGCTTTCCCCAGAATTTGGCATGTGAAGCTTCATGATAAATTCTGAGGAAAGGTCGGCAAGTGTCGAGTGTCGAGGGAGATTTCAGGGTCTGAGACAGCACGTCATGATGGTATGACGATCATACGTACATGTCCAGAGAACCGCGGTGAGCGCACTTTGAAAAGTCAAAAAAAAACTGTTGTCTAGTTGGCCGGTCCGAGTTGTCTCCATCATGACACGGTACGATAGTTCCAGGTCAGGCGCAACAACAACTCAACTAAGTCTATCCAACATGGCAACCCGTACGGATCGTACCAATCGTGTCTATAAACTAACCAGCGTTACTTCCTGGCGGTAATATTGGGGCCCGAGGTTGATCCTCGTACCATGCCTGTCTGGTCCAGGCGGCTTGCAGGTTGTTGGCCGCACGCATAAAAAGGGGGAAATGCTTGTAGAACGCACGGGCCTGGGTCTCTCTATTTTGCTTTCTTTCTGCTTTTACATCCCCTTGCTTACCTGGATTCACACTCTCCTTCAACCTATGATATCCTTGGTTTTCGCACTGGCTTTTGTCACCCCCCTCTCCGTTCTGGGGTTTGATTCATTACGCAATGATAATGTGCGCCTTTTCAGCAGCAATGGCCAGTTGTTGACTCTCACTCATGTTCTACATAGGTCGTTGTGTGAGTGTGCCGAAAACCCTCACCCTCACGGTTTAGTTGAGCGCTGGCCCGAAAATGCAGATACTGGGGTCAAGACTCATTCGGAGCTACCCACGCGAGCGACACGGCCAAGTGGCAGAAACGTCTTTCCTTTTATTGCGAGGCAAAGCGTGTTCATTCATGGCTGGATCCTAAGATTGTCTCATCTCTTCCTCTAGGATGACAGCATCGACGTGTTACCCTTGGCCTTCTTAGACGTGGCATTTGACATTGGGGAGTTGCCTTCTATAGACTTTGCCAACGTTAGATATTATCCATACACCCGGTCCCTCCACCGCTGACTATCCTCAGATCTGTAACATGGGGACCCACGGGGTATTTCCGGGAACCGCGTTGGCCGACTGCTCCTTCCTCGCATCGGATATTCAAGAATGCCAAGCAAAAGGAAAGATAGTGACCCTTAGCATAGGCGGTGCAGAAGGCGTTGTTGGATTTGTGTCCAACTCTCGCGCCAAGCAGTTTGCAGATACGATCTGGGATCTCTTCTTGGGTGGCTCAAGCAGCACGCGTCCATTCGGCAGCGCCATTCTTGATGGGTGAGTTAAATTCTAACATTGCGATGCCTGCCTGGACTTGATAGACTATAGTGTTGATCTGGATCTGGAGGGAGGTTCTGCACTGTACTGGGAGACCTTCGTTAAGCAAATTAGACGGCATGCGAAAGGGGCAAGCAAGAGGTCTGTTTGACTTGCTACTGCTTGGGTGAATTTTCATGTCTCTGACATCCTACAACAGGTATTACATCACTGGTGCGCCGCAGTGCGTTTTCCCAGATGCGTACCTGGGCCCTACGTTAAATGCCGTCGGGTTCGATGCTATTTACGTTCAATTCTGTGAGCTATCCAAATCCCGTGCCTTGAATACTTGGTTTTTTACTACAGCCAGACAACAACTACTGTGGTCTCCAGACGTTTGACGACTCCAGCTCCAACGACTCCAACGTGAGCACTGAGGTGTATTCTGCTAGTCCACTTTTTCCTAATTTCTGTTCGTCAGGGATGGAATTTTGAACAATGGTATTTGTGGCTGCGTTTCGCCAATGCGTTGATTTTGACGAGCGACAACAGGGACGACTGGGCCAAGACGGTTTCGCCAAACAAAGACGTCAAGGTCTATATTGGTGCACCAGCAAGCCATCTGGCTGCAACATCAGGTTATGTTGATGCAGACACGCTTGCGAACTACGCCGTTAATATGCGTGACCAATTTTCGTCTTTTGGCGGAATCATGCTTTGGGATGCCTCCTGGGCACATGGTATGTCACTTGCCCTCTTTCGCTAGCATCTCGGCAGGAGTTTCATCGCATCCGTCCGCAGCGAATGGGAATTATGCTGCATCCATGAAGCGCGCATTGTCAGGTGGTGATGGCGGATCAGCCGTCCAAAAAAACACCTCTGTCCGCTCGACAAAGATCATGGGTCCACGTGGGATTTCCAACAAAGGGCGGGGACTCGGAGATGATGGCATTAGCGTCGTCACCAGTTTCTGAAACTGCGCCCGCAAAGGTGCACTGACGTAGGAACAGCGTATAGTCACGTCTATGACGCACATGCGAAGCTGCGGTGTCGTTCTGAAACAAAATAAGAGTTAAAATAAAGGTGGTCGCCTACCAGTATAACCTTGGCTTGGCTGGATGTTCTATAATTCCGGGTGCATTTATAGAACTAACAAGCCAACATACGATACTTCTTTCTCATAGTTACATTGTGTTAAATTGTTGTAAGTGTCAATGACAGGTGAACTGGTATTCGCCATTTCTTCCAGTTGGTCCTGAGGTTTGAGGTGGGCAAAGTTTACAAGTTGGCGCTGTTTCTGGCCTGAATACACACCCTTTACGGTATACAAATTTACTTAGGATCAAAGCTTGCTGGTCTAAGGTATCATGGATGTCTATATACACCTGGTAGGCTCCAGCTCTTCGTATCTTGTTAAACAGCTTTTGTGTTAGTGAACAGTGACTTTGAGTAGAGTCCTCAAACATGACCCGGGTATCTACATGGGATTTAACGCCATATCTATGAAAGAATCTTCAGTGAAATCAGTATTGAAATAAGACGTAGTGCGGAACACCCACCAATATTCTTGTAGATAGAATAGCAGCGGCGCACACATCAGGCCTTAATTCATAAGGACCTTTCGAAAGCCAACAATTCGTCGAGTAGAGCCGCATCTGCACTCGATAGCCGGTCTACGGAGGTTGAAACTAGGGGACCGCGTACGGTCGCTCTGCCATAGCCAAATTCGCGAGCGATGAGTGCCTTCGTAAAACTGATTCCCCCGTATTTACTCAAAATCGCATCACAGTGCGCAAGCATGCGCTGAATATTCCGAGCATCATCGGCACGGCCATCGTGCCATGCATCCCACAGAGCACGGTGCGCGCGGGGGGTCACGTTCGCGAGGGCCATTATGCCCCCTAGCCCGCCGACCGCAAGGGCGGGTAGGAAACTGTCGGAGCGCCCAATGAAAGGAGTGAACGACTCTGGCGGGAACGACGTGACGAGGCGCGTGAACTTCCCGAGGTGTCCGCAGGACAACTTCACGCCGACGATGTTGGGATGTGCCCCGAGGGCAATGATAGTGTCGGCGTCGAGATCGAGCCCCGCGGTCACTTTGGGGAAGTTGTACACCATGATCGGGATTGGCGATGCATCGGCTACCTGTTAAGAACACGTGCGCACAGAGGAGTACGATAAATGCATCGCCAAGCTAAGCGAGAATGATATAGCGATAAATAAATGAGAGGCCATACCTCGCGAAAGAAACGTAAGATGAGGTCTTTGGTCATCGCCGCTTTCCAAGTCGAGGGCGTTAAGATGAGGGCATGGCTGGCTCCCGCCTCTTTTGCATCGACGTTGAGCTGCTTGGTCTCGCGGGTCGATTGGGCGCCAGTCCCAGCGATGACACCAACGTGTTGAAATCCATGAGCATCAAGAGTAGTCCGCGTCAGATGAATGACACGTCTCCGCTCATCGCTTGAGAGGTGTTGAGCTTCTCCGTTCGACCCCTGGACGAGGATCCCAGTGACTAGTCCCTGCAGACAAGCTATTAGGGCAAAGATGCGACGGTGGAGAAGAAACTCACCTGAGCAAGATGAAGTACATGCGATTTGAGCGCCTCTTCGTCTAAGTCTTCATTCTCTTTGAAAAAGAGAACAGCGGGGACATAAATCCCTGGTGGTGGTGGTTGAGACTCGGACATGGCGAGGGTACGTGGGAACCCATGTCTTGCTGCAGCCAGGAACACAAATCCCTGGCGGTGGCAATGTCGGACATAGCGGGGGTGCGTGGCGTGCGTGGGAAGAAGCGGACTGGGGCCACCAACTGCGCCTCGGCCACAAATACTAGTACTCATCGACTCATCCTCAACGACTTGATCATCGATGGGCCTCTTACTCTCTCTCCCACTTGCTGGCGTGCTGGGCACGGTCGCATCTTCATGTCTCGCCGGACTTGCGTTCTGTTTCACATCCACTGCAGGTCTGTACCTCTTTTTGGGCTCTTGGCGTTGTTTCCTTCTGACCTCTGCTTTCTCGAACCTACAGCCTCGATGTTCTGCAAATCTTGCAACTGCAATTCTTCCATCGCAACCCGCATAGGATTTGCTGTATGATCCTGCTACAATGTCCTGTTCCGACCTTTCTCATATCCAACGGCAGATGATATTCGCACTGAACTCCATGCTTGCGTGGCTCATGAAGACCCGGTTCATGATCGAACTTATCGAGAAATGGAGCTATGACTACATTAAGATGGATTGCGAGGAAGGAAAGTGCTACGGCGTTCTTGCAGTGAGTGCTTTCTCTCATGGGGTATCTACTTTGACGCCATTGTGAACAGGTTCACCGTGTTTGCTTCGCCCTCGTACTATTCCATATCATTATCAGTGTCTCACTCATTGGCGTTCGTGACACCCGCGACAAGAGGGCAGCCATTCAAAATGGGTAAGGGTTGTGGTCTTACTGTTCGGCTGTTTGTTCACTTCATCGTAGCTGGTGGGGCCCGAAGGTCTTAGTCTGGCTTGTGTTTGTCATCATGTCTTTCTTCATCCCAAATGGCTTCTTTATATTCTGGGGAAGCTACGTCTCTCTCATTGGTGCCACCATCTTTGTCCTTCTCGGACTGGTTCTCTTGGTGGATTTTGCCCACTCCTGGTCGGAGACTTGTCTAGAGAACTGGGAGAACTCCAACAACTCCAACCTGTGGCAATGGATCCTCATCTGTTCCACAGCTGGCATGTATGCGGCAACATTTGCGATGACTGGCGTGCTGTACGCGTACTTCACAAGTTCCGGTTGTACACTCAACCGCTTTTTCATCTCGTTTAATCTTGCCCTCATCGTCATCATAACCATCCTCTGCATCCATCCCGTCATTCAAGAGTATAACCCACGTTCAGGGCTCGCTCAGAGTGGAATGGTCGCTGTCTATTGCACGTACCTGGTTATGTCCGCCGTTGGCAATCATACCCACAAGACATGCAACCCGTTCAACTCTGGGGCGGCGAGCGGTACACGCACCTCTGTCCTAGTCCTCGGTGCTGCGTTAACGTTCATTGCTATCGCGTATTCTACCACGCGCGCTGCCACACAGAGCCGTGCCTTTGTGGGCAAAAAGCGCAATGGGGAGATCCAGTTGTCTGACGACCGCGACGCTCATGAAGTGGGTATTGTGAACAGCCAACCGAGCCGTACAGAGACGCCTCGGTATCAGGCACTCCTTGCCGCTGTTGAAGCCGGGTAAGCATGTCGAACTACCGTATGAAGTTGCTCTAGAGATGCTTTTCCAGGGCCATTCCTCCTTCTGCACTTAATGACGAGGACGATGAGGATGATGAGGACAATAGTGATACGCGTGATGACGAGCGTTCTGGCACCCGATATAATGTACGTTCCCTTTTTTACATGTACTAGCTCATGTGACACCCTTTAGTATTCCTGGTTCCATATCATCTTTGTCCTTGGTGCGATGTACGTGGCGATGCTACTCACTGACTGGTAAGGGCATATTCGTCTCCTCACCGTCAGTACGCTAATAATGTATACTACATGCTTAGGAACGTCATTCGTGCGGGCCCGTCATCACCTTTAGCAAAGAGTGATGACATCTACATAGGACGCTCCGAGACGGCGATGTGGATGCGTATTGTCAGTTCGTGGATTTGCATGCTTCTCTATATATGGAGTCTGCTTGCTCCGGTCTTTATGCCCGACCGGTAAGTTTGTCACATGGCTCGGATGTGACATGTAAAGTACTCATCTCGGACGTAGATTCTCTGATATCTGAGTCGGAATCATGTGTCACCAGTAGTGTGATGCATCCAACGGACAATTAATTACGTTGTACGAGGTGTTCGGATGGGTGCATCTTAATTTATTTCGCCTCACGTGATTATATATTATCCTGGCATACATACATGTATGCCAATAGCAGAAAGTACTGTACATGCCAGAAAGAAGGGCGAAAGGCGAAGAGTTTGCCAGGTCACGCGGTCACGTTTTTATTCCCACGTGTAAATAAGAGTGGGTGACCAAATCGAAAACGTACATGCCAAGGTAAATTCAAGGCAGACTGCATGGCCTCGAGTGCGTCCATCCACCCTCTTGGTTTCCGTTCTCTCTTAGCTTGTCTGTTCAGACTCGAAAAAGATTAGGACAAAGATTGTGCGACTTCCTCGTCCCCCGCCGACGCACCCTACTCACCTCTTGCCCTCCACAGAATCCGTCACGCAAGGTCCGCGACTAGTCGTCCCATTGACGTTCCCCGTCTAATCATATTCAATTCAGCATGGCCCAAATATTGCCGTGGACGAATCCTGGGCGAAGCTTACCTTGAACATTCGTGAAATTCAGCACCACAATGCCCATAAGCTTTCCTTCGAAGAATGTTACCGGCTTAGCTACCAATTGGTAGTGAGTAAACACGGCCAGATGCTCTACAATGGCGTCAGGGACCTTGTCATCGAGAACCTTAATCGCCTTGCGGAAGAGACAATCCTTCCGGCGTTCCCTTCCGGACTGGAACAAGACCCAATGCAACAAAGTCAAGAAGGGGAGAGGCTCCTAAAGGCAGTGCATAAAGTTTGGAGTGACCATACAGACTGTATGGATAAGCTGAGCCACATTCTCAAGTATATGGTGCGTCCCACTACAAGAATCCTTGCCACAAATCTCCGGATGTACGTTCTCAGGACCGCGTTTTTGTGAAATCTGCCAATCTACTTGAAGTTGTCGACCTGGGCCGCGATCTCTTCGTAAAGCACATCGTTCGTCCGCCAATAAAGGATCATGTCATCAACGCGATCTTGAGTCTCTTGCACATCGAGCGGGACGGCTACGTGATCAATCGGTCGGCCATCATGAATTGCGTGGACACATTGTCGAAACTGAGTGACAGTTCCGATGGCATGACGGTGTATAAACAAGATCTGGAACCCGAGGTTTTGAGGCAGAGCGAGGCGTACTACAAAGCGGAGGCTAGTAGGCTGCTGGAGACCTGTAATACCTTGGAATATCTACGTAGGGTGAGGCATTTCTCTCCCATCGTCATCACCATTTCGATTCGTTTGCCTTATACTCGCCACGGCAGGTTCAAACACGTCTTTCAGAGGAAGAGTCGCGCGTTCACCAGTATTTATCTTTGCAAACCTTGACACCTCTCCAGTCTATTCTCAAAAATACGCTCCTCACACCACACTTGCAAACACTCATTGACATGCCTAGCTCGGGTTTGGACGCTATGATCGATCTCGACAAACATGATGACCTTTCTCGCATATATCACCTATATTCACTGGTTCCTGAAGGGGTTCCATCCCTACGTCAGTCTCTCAAGACCTCAATACAAAGGCGAGGTATAGAACTTAACACTGGCAGCATGGAGGGAGAACTAAGAGACGGTGATGCTGAAGATGACCTTGACCCGTCTGCCAAAGGTAAAGGCAAAGCGAAGTCGCGACCCCCGACTAGCGCACATGGCCTTGCACTGGCTCTCCGATGGGTCGAAGGTGTGTTACAACTAAAAGATAAGTTTGACGGCATTGGGGAGACGACCTTCAAGAGTGATCGTGAGATCGAGAGTGGGCATAACGAGGTCATTAATATTGCATTTTCATTTCTTGAGGTGGATGTGCGACTGACTTTGTCCTAGGCTTTCGAATCGTTTATAAATCTGCATCCGCGGGCTTCTGAGTTCATATCACTCTATATCGACGAAAACCTTAAAAAAGGGTTGAAAGGGGTACGCTGTGGACGATTTGTCATCCCCGTGCGCCGTCTTATAACCATGCTTAGAAAACGGATGCCGAAGTCGAGGTCATCCTCGATAAAACCATTAGCCTATTTAGGTTCATCACAGAAAAGGACGTCTTCGAACGATATTATAAAGCCCACCTGGCGAAGCGCCTCCTTCATAATCGGTCTGTCTCTGATGACGCGGAACGAGGCATGCTTGCCAAGCTCAAGGTCGAATGTGGCTTCCAATTCACGGTCAAACTCGAGGGTATGTTCCACGACATGAAATTATCAGTAGACACCATGCAAGCGTACCGCGATCACTTGAGCAGAACCACTGTATATTCCAACCTTTGGTTGTCCCCACTCTGGCTAACGCGTTGCATATGCAGGCCCCCGAAGTCGATATTAACGTTACCGTCATGACATCGACATTCTGGCCGATGTCCTATGCACCCGTCCCTTGTACCTTCCCTCCGCTGCTCGTTAGGGCGAGCAAATCGTTCGAGCAATTTTATCTCTCACGACATTCCGGGCGAAAGCTTACATGGCAACCATCGTTGGGAAATGCGGACGTGCGGGTCACATTCAAGACGCGCAAGCACGACCTCAACGTATCATCATTCGCACTAGTCATCCTGCAGCTCTTCGAGAATCTAGAGGAGGGAGAATTCGTCACATACGAGGAAATCAAAGACGCGACGGCGATTCCAGATAGCGAGCTGCAACGAAACTTACAATCGCTTGCGTGTACGAAGTTCAAGGTGCTCAGGAAGCATCCAGCTGGACGGGACGTCAACCCAGAGGACTCGTTCTCGTTCAACGCAGATTTCTCGTCCCCATTGCAGAAAATCAAAATCAGCACTGTCGCGCCACGCGTCGAGAGTGGCGAAGAGCGCAAGGAGACGCAGGACCGTGTTGACGAAGAGCGTCGATATCAGACTGACGTGCGTACATAACATGACCTGGTCTCCATTTGTGATTGACTGATGGGACGGACACAGGCTTGTATAATACGGATTATGAAAGCCAACAAGAACATGACGCATAATGAATTGGTCAGCGAAACTACGCGACAACTCGCCTCGCGTTTCTTGCCCGATCCCATGGGCATCAAAAAGCGAATCGAGGCTTTAATTGAAGTAAGTGGCGTGCCCCCAAAATTTTGCTTGTCAGGGAAGGATTTAAACGGCGTTCTCAGAGGGAGTATCTCGAGCGATGTGAAGATCGTAAATCATACAACTATCTGGCAAGTCATCTTATTGTCGCTTTATTACTCGCCGAGCGCTCATTCCGTCTTTGTTCTGACCATCAGGCATGAACCATCTCTTGCATTGCTTTCCTCGTGTATTGTGGACATCATGTATCATAATTTGCAACTTTCAGAACAACATGGGTGGATAGTTCGTTCGTCTAGCTATTGGTCTTCCTCAATGCAACCCTGGATTTTAGGTGAAGACCGATCACATACACATGTCAACACGACGCTTGTGTGGGATTGTCAAATACAGTAGTATCATGTGGGCCACCAAATGAAGTGTTCGCATTGAGATGAGGATCAGTGTCTTATATTGCAAAGCGCAACTGAACGTGGAATATATGGCGTCGACGGTAAGCATACCGATTACCCAAGGTGTACAATCAACACTGTTAAGCATGCTCAGGAACTAGAACGGGGCCGGGGGCACAATTGTAGGGACGACAGAGTCGCTCTTGAATGCCAAAGCCATCGTTAAATGAATAAAGTACATATGAGATACACCGACCCGATCTATTGCGAAGCCCAACACCCATAATATATACCACATCACGTGAGCAGTGTGGGAATACGCAAATCCCATCAAGATACGATGAAACAGGCAATGTTTCGTGTGGAAGACTCGGACACCACCCGGGCTGCACGCCCGAACACCATGACCGGCGTGACTGGCAGAGGTTCACGCTTGCCGAGGCTGACTAGCTCTCTCATAGGCCCAGGCACGACACGACACTGACGATAATAAGCCAATCCTGCTGATATCTATCAAGGGGTAGTACATATGGCTATAAGACGGATACACTACGCAATGATATACCGCACCATTGTAGGATGATATCCCGAGTCACACTACCACGTTAAGGAACCCAGAAAAGAAGGAAATAGATTATCGAGTGCTTGGCATACTCAATGAGTAGCGTCTAGCGATGAGGGAGGAGGTTGAGCAACACTGTCCTTTTTTTCTGTTCATACCATAGCTGCAATGATAACTAGTAAGCATCCTCCGAAATCACCAGATATCAGACGCGTACCTTCCGCCGAGGTAGGCTGCGCCGTAGTAGTAGCGCCTTCTGTAGTGGTCATCGAGGTAAGCCTCTGTTGATCCATAGCCAGCTGAAGACGGACCTCACTAATCATGAGGACAAAAAAAAGAGGGTTCCAACGAACCTCGATCTTTACTTTGACATCGTCGACTCGCGACGAGAGCGCATACAGTTTGCAT
>Ga0137362_10002689_pt1 | contig 11673 bp, 10 predicted proteins | sample MadtaG_2_FD_104801 | JGI IMG/M metagenome (GOLD analysis project Ga0137362, IMG submission 104801) | Vadose zone soil microbial communities from Angelo Coast Range Reserve, California, USA - Mad1_100_16 metaG | ecosystem: Environmental > Terrestrial > Soil > Vadose zone | place: USA: California... | reverse complement strand
CGCGCCGGATTTCACGCCATGGGACTGGCAAATAATCACGCGCTCGATTTCGGGACCGCGGCATTGCAAGACTGCGCAGCGTCCTTATTTCGTGAGAAAATCGAGCCAATCGGACTTCAAACCCCAACTGGCGACGCTTACAGACCGGGTTTTTTCTCCGTCGCTGACGGAAAGAAAATCGCGCTCCTTGCGATCAATGATGTTGGGCAGCCCGCTGCGGGATCTCAAATCGCCGCAGCAGCCGATCGAGATCGCCTGCGCTGCGCGATCGCCAGTGCGCGTTCGCGCGCAAACTTCGTGGTTTGCCTGGCCCACTGGGGAATTGAAAACAACGAGAATACTACTGACCAACAACGTGAACTCGCCCGCTGGCTCGTGGACAATGGAGTCGATCTCGTGGTTGGCGCGCACCCGCATTGTGTGCAGCCGCTCGATTTTTACCACGGCTGCCCGATCGCGTATTCGCTGGGTAATCTGGTCTTCGATGGTGCGCCATCGATCACGTCGTGGAATCGCGGCGCGTTACTCGAGATCGGTTTAAGCGAAAATGCGAAAGTTTCGTCAGCTTCCTTAATCCCACTCATGCTTGAAGCCGGCCTGCCGCGGATGGATAGGGCTGCGGATAAAACCCACTTGGGCAGCGCCGAAAGTTTTCCGGTCTCGGCAGCTGCCGCGCCTTGATATCTTGTCAGCGTGCGCGAGATGCGTGAAACTTGACGCCCCGTGGCTCTGCGACTGCCAAAACAGGATTATCAGGACATCGAGCGGATCATCGAGTTCGATTTTATTCGCGCGACCGAGGCGGCTGCACTGAATGCGTTGCGCTGGCTTGGGCGCGGCGACAAGGAAGCAGCCGACGCAGCCGCCTGCGACGCCATGCGCGGCATGTTCGATCTCATGAACATCTGCGGCGAAGTCGTAATTGGCGAAGGAATAAAGGACGACGCGCCCGGTATCTTCAAAGGCGAACAGCTCGGTACCTGGATTCCAGGTTCGCCGCAGTTCGATATCGCCATCGATCCGATCGACGGGACCACCAACATCTCTAAAGGCGCGCCCAATTCGATCAGTTGCATCGCGGCGGCGAGTCCGGAGGAAGGAGTGAAAGTCGCGCTGCGGGATGTGCCGTCGTTTTACATGTCGAAGCTGGCTTACGGCCCGGGCGTCATCGATTACATGAAGAAGCGCGGCGATTCGCTTCACGTCGACATGCCAATTCCGGAGATGCTGGCGATTGTCGCGCGCGCGGTGGACAAGCGCGTGCAGGACGTGGCGGTGATGATGCTGGATCGGCCGCGACACAAAGAGATCGTCGAACAAATTCGGGCGGCAGGCGCGTCGCTGCGTATGATTGGCGACGGCGACATCGCCGCGGCCATCGCTCCGTCGTTGCCTGATCCCGATGTGGATCTTTACATGGGCATCGGTGGTTCGCCTGAAGCAGTCCTGGCAGCTGCCGGCATCAAATGTCTGGGCGGCGACATGCAATGCAAAATGTGGCCGCGCGATGAAAAGGAGAGAAAAAAGCTGATCACGGACGGCTACGAAAAAGATCTCGATCGCGTTTATTCGGCAGACGATCTGGCGAACGGCCAGAACATCATTTTCTGCGCAACCGGAATCAGTGACAGCGCGCTTTTGCCGGGTGTGCGGGCGCGCGGTGGCGTCACGGCAATCACCCATTCGATCTTGATGCGGGCCAAGAGCAAGACTGTTCGTTTCATTCGGGCACGACACAATCTGCAGACAAAGACGATCCGGCTCCGGTCAGATAATCGCGAACACATCATTTGACCTACTTCTCCCTAATTGCGGCAATCGTTGCGCTCGGAACTGAAGTTCTGGTTTTCATGTCGCTCATGGAAATGCCTCCATTCGGTAAAGGTGGCAGCGATATTATTTGGGGGTTGCCATTCTTTGGATTGATGGTTTTTACGCTCGGGACTTCTGGGTTCTTCGCAGCACTCAGCGTCAGACGTAGACCAACACGAGCGGGGAAATTAGCTACGGCGGGATTCTTGTTGAACGGTCTCAGCCTCGTAATTCCAATTTTGGTGCTCGTTTTAGCGGTTGGTCGTCTCCTGATTTCGGCTGGCGGCGTAACGAATCGCTGAACCAGACATTAGGCCTTTCTCGGCCGTATGCCGAATTTTGACAGCGCATCGATTGTCTTTTCCATCGGCAGGCCGACGACGTTTGTGAATGAGCCTTCGATCTTCGCGATGATCTCTCTACCGCTGCCTTGCGCGGCGTAGGCGCCCGCCTTATCCAGCGGGTCCACTTTCGCAAGGTAATTCATAATCTTCCCACTGCTCAGGCGGCGAAAACGGACGCGCGAAATATCATGAAGAACCACCGATCTTCCGGACGTCTGATGGTAAATCAAAACGGCCGAACAAACTTCGTGGGTCTGTCCGCTCAGGCGCCGGAGCGTCTGCGCGGCCTCATTCAAATCCGCCGGCTTACCGATGATTTCATCGGCCAGCGCGACGAGCGTGTCGGCTGCGAGCACCACGGCGTCGGGATGCGTTTGTGCGACTGACATTCCTTTGCGAATGGCATTCCAGAGCGTGAGCTCGCGTAGCGTCAGAGCGACATCGAATAGTTCGGCGACGCGCGGCGAAACCGTTTCGAATTCAAATCCGCCTTCGGCTAGCAATGCAGCGCGCCTTGGTGAACTGGATGCCAGCACAAGTGAAGGCATGGCTACGAAACTGTAGCGACAGGCGTGTCGCCTGCAAAATCTCATACCTCGCACCTGGCACAGCTGCCTCTACAGAAGGACCTGCTCCTCGCCCCAAAGACTTGCGTTACGGATTCGGGGACACAGATGGAGCCACGTTTTTGTTAAAGATGTCCGGCAGCTTTGTTTCTTTAAAATTGGCGGGCACGGTAAACTGACTATCGGCAATCGAATCGAGGCTTACACCTGTCACGGTGCTCGTAATTTCTATCGGGTGTCCCAAGGCGCTGGCGCTGTGCTCGCCTGCGTGGTTTTCCTTGGCGCCTTGCCCGGCCGCCTCGTTCTCCTTGCCAACGATCATGCGCATCCGGATGGGCAGGCCGGGGAAATCGCGAAAGTCGGGCATTTTCGTATTGGCCGCGTCCCAAAGCTCAGACTTAATCGATTGGAGTTGCGCCAGGATGGCGGCGCCATTCGGATAATTCGATGTGATCCAATAGGTCGCCTTAAAATCGGGTCCGTCGTAGGTGTATTGCTCGGTATCGTAACCATTGATCATTTCCCTCTGGCCAGTCGATGTGAGTCTGGGCTTGTCCGAGCCTGCCTTGTTGCTGCTGAACTCGTTCAACATATCCGCGATGGCTCTCATTTTGTCCGGCGAAATGCGAACCATCGTCTTGTGGTCGTTCAACAGATTGATCAGCTCGCCAGTTCTTCCATCGAAAATTGCAGCGACTTGCGGAGACGCATCTATACGCGCTTTGTCTCCTTTGACCTTGATGGTCATGTTGGTAGCGGCGGCCAGTGCAGTAGGAGTTGCCTGAGCCTTTTGACCGTGGCTGGCGGGTTGTACTGTCGTCGAATAAACGATCGTAAGATCCGCGCGTAGCGGAACGATGACAAAAGCAGTCAAAACCAGCGAATAGAATGCAGTCTTCATATCTCAGATAACTGGATCGCTGCGATCAATCTGGCTGGTTCCGAGGCGCCGCTTACGCAGACTTCTGCGTCTTCAGCAGCTTGATCGCATCGCGCAACTCGGCAGCGCGCTCGTAGAGTTCCTTTGCAATCGCAGTCTCCATCTCGCGTTGCATGATCTCCAATTTCGAAAGCGGGCGCTTCGCCTTCACTTCCTCAAGCCATTCGTCCAGGAATGCGATCTCCGAGCTTTTCGACACCAACTCAGGAAAATTTGACTGTTGCAGGAAATCCGCAATCGCGTCGCGCCCCCGCTCAATTTCGCCTATGGCCTCGGCAAACTTTCCCTGGGCGAGTAGAATGGATGCCTTCGCTCGCGTATTCATCATGAGCACGTAAGGCCGGAACTGCTGCAGCGCCCAGGAAAATTCCTCGCGATCTGTGTGCTCGGCGACAAAAGTAAAAAGATCCAGATTGCGCTGTGTGTCGCGCACCACGCCTTCGAAATCGTTAATCTGAAACAGGCTCAAGTAACGATGATAATATTGGATGCCTTCCTGTTGAAGCTCCGCGCATTGCTCAGCGGTGAGCGCGTAAGTCTCCCCTTTCTGCTCGGCGCGGGCCGCCCGCTTTTGATGATATTCCAGGAGCGATTCGCAATTGTGCGGACGTCTGCCATCGGGTCGCCCGGTAATCTCCATTTGCAACACGCCGAGATCGACTCGCAGTTGCAATTTCTCGCGGCCATCCAGGCCGGCGATCTTGCGCACCTTGATGTTGCCGTTGTCGTGCGGCCAATCCTTCAGAATGCTGTTTAAGTCCAGGCTCATGGCAAAAGAAACATCGAGCATTTAACCTTCGCTTGTCAATAATGTCGCGGCCGGACGTCGTCCCAATTTTCCACTGGTCACTAATCACTCGTCACTTAGCTTTGCGTCATGGAAGAATCGATCGACTCGTTTATCCGCTTTCTGGCAGTCGAGCGCGGTCTTTCTGAAAATTACCAGCTCTCCACCCAAAGATCGCTGAGCGACTTCGCGCATTGGTGCGCTGCCAGTAAAAAAATCGATAACGCGCGCTCTGTGACTCTACCGCTCATCAGTGAATATCTCGCAGATCGCAAACGCGCCGGCCTGTCCGCCTCTTCGATCAAGCTGATCGTAGTTGCGTTGAAGATTTTTTGTCGGTTTTTGGTCGCCAAGGGAAGAATTGAACGGGATCCGGCCGAGGCATTGGCGCTTCCACGAATCGAGCGATATCTGCCCGAGACGCTCAACGAATTGCAAGTGGAGCAATTCCTGGAAAGCATTGACATGAAAGCTGTTCACGGCTTGCGCGACCGCGCGATGATCGAGTTACTTTACGCAAGTGGCCTGCGGATTTCCGAGCTGGCAAATGCCCGGCTGGAGAATTTCAATTTTGAAGAGCGCGTTGTACGTGTAACCGGAAAAGGAAACAAAACCCGCCTGGTGCCGGTCGGCCGAAAAGCATGTGACGCGCTGGCAGCCTATCTTTCTGTTGAGCGCCCCAAACTGGTGAAGCGGCATAGCGGCAGCGAAATTTTTCTCTCCGAGCGCGGCAGCAAGTTAACAACGGCCCGTATCTGGCAAATCGTGAAAAAACACGCGCGGCGCGCCGGCTTGGAGAAGAATGTTTACCCTCACCTTCTCCGGCATAGCTTCGCGACGCATCTTCTCGGGAACGGCGCCGATTTGCGGATCATCCAGGAAATGCTGGGCCACGCTGATATTTCGACGACGCAAGTCTATACGCATGTCGATCAACAGCGGCTTAAAGCTGTCCATCGGCAATTTCATCCCCGGGCCTAGTAGCTGAAGGGACGCTCGATTCTGGATTGTAGCTAGTCGATCAGTTTCCGATTGAACCAATATCCAGCATCGAGTATCGAGCATCCACGCTTATGAGGCGACCGTGTTTATGAGGCGAATTCTATTGCTAATCCTCGCGCTCGCTATCGCCGCATTCGCTGGTTGGTACTACTGGAATCTTTCCCAACGAATTTCGAGCGCTCCCGTAAGCGCGCTTCTGCCTCGAGAAACAATTTTTCTGGCGCACGTGCCTGACTTCAATCGAACCAGCGATGAATGGCATCACAGCGATATTTACCAGCTCTACCGTGAACCTGCGGTGCAGGATTTCCTGCGCAAGCCGCTGGGCAACCTTCCAAAAACAGATGCGGCTTCTCAAACGCTGCGGGAAATCGAACAGCTCGATCCGAAGCACGCCTTCTTAGCCCTGACCTCTGTCGATAACAACAATCCAAAATTCGTTGGCGGCTTCCGTTTTCGTGGCGACCAGGAAGAGGCTGAGCGAATCATCAGCAAATGGCGCTCGACATTCTCGGAACAAACTCCGGCCGCGAAACGTGAGAAGCTGCAATACCAGCGCCACGAAATCGAGCTCGTCACGGCCGCTCCCTTTACGCTCGCGACGACATATGACCGCCCTTGGTTCTTTGCGGCAACGGATGTGACAGAATTAAAGGCACTGCTCGATCGCGCCGACCACCGCAGTAAGAATCCAAAAGGCACACTCGACAACGACGAAGCATATCGCACCGCCATCTCACACCGGCCCTCCAACTACGCGGCATTCCTTTATCTGCAGCCAAAAATATTCTCCGAACGGATTGCAGCATTGCGCGCTGCTGTTCGTTCAACCCCATCTCCCGGCGAGGCCACGATGGTCGAGAAGATGCGCTGCATCGCCGGTTCGATGCGATTCGAGAACGGGAAGATACACGACGTGGTTTTTCTCGGAATGCCGAAGCTGGAGCACCAGGTTACCCTCGCCCGATCTTCCATCTCGCTCGGAACAAAAGAGACGTTTTTTTACCTGTCGATGCTTCTCAATCTCGGCGACAAAATCGATACTTTGAACCAGGCAGCGGCCTTTGCTGGCACTAAAGTTCTTCAGGCGCTCGCCGATAGCGGGGTCACCGCTGATGATTGGAAGGCTGCATTTGGCCTCGAGCTGGCATCGCTGGCGGACTGGCCGTCGACCGCGCATTGGCCATCCCTACTTCTGACGCTGCCGGTGACGGACGCGGCCAAAGCCGGGAAGATCACCGACGCACTCACACGCGCGGATGAAGGTGCGACTTGGACGCAGACAGAGAAGGAAGGTGTCCGGTATTTTTCGAAGCAGTCGGCTGCGAGTCTCGTGGCGGTCACTCCAACGATCGCCTTGTCGAATCGGATTCTTATAGCTGGTCTTAACCCAGTCTCAGTTGAAGAGGCAATGAAACGCAGCGAGGCCGGCTCGGCTGGGCTTTCAGATTCCCAAACATATAAAGCTGCCGACCGGTTGCTACCCGCGCCGACGAATTTTTTTGCCTACATCGACACGGCGCTCCTATACTCCCGGCTCGACGCTTCGCTGCGTCCAATGTTGTTAATGGCTGCGGCTTTCATGCCCGCAGTGGCGGGTTCCATCGATGCTAGCAAACTCCCATCGCCGGAGATCATTACGAAGCACTTGAGCCCTATCGTCTCATCGCAAAGATACGATCATGACGGCTACGTGGCGGAATCAGTCGGGCCAATCACGCTCGACCAATCGGCAATCGGCGTTGCTATTCTTAGCAGCTTTGGCACGGCAGCGCGCCAGAAAGCCGGTACCGGCATGAGCGGCTGGAGCACTTCTCCGACGGGCACTCCGCAGGTGATGCCGAGCCCATCCCCGACGCCGTAGCTAGGGCGGCCCTTGAAGTGGCAGGCGTGCCGCCTGCGGGCCATTGGGAATGCAGCCGACACGGCTGCCGCTACAGAAAAAGGAGTCTGCTGTGCCATTTCGGCACTTTTTCTGCGTTTACACCCCGAACGCGAAGAAAACTGCTGCGGTTTGTGAAAAACGTGATATCTTTTTGGCCCTATGGCTATTCTAAAGAAAAATGCATTCTCCCGTCGTGTTCCCGACCTGGTAACTGAGGAGCTGGTTGCTGTCCTCTCCCGGCGCTCTTCTTTTGAGTTTAAGCAGCTTTTCGATATCGTGCACGAGAATCTTCGGGCCCGGAACGCTGCCAGCGGCGGCGAAGAAATGCTGCGACTGCGAGCTTACGAGAAATTGCAAAATCTCGTGGCGCGGGGCGCGGTCAAGAAGAATGGCAAGAAGTACAAGGGCTTGCCATCGGCTTTGGCCAATGCGATTGCCCAGCAGAATGGTCATCTCGCCGGCGTAAGATAAGCCGGCTTTTCACAGCGAGTTGGCTTCACGTCAGATTCCCGGATGCTGCGCGAATATTTGCCGGTTCTCCTGCAAATCATCGTGGCGATGCTGTTTGCCGTTTCCGCCCTGGTCGTCAGTGTATTGGTAGGCAAGAGCGGAAAACGCACCCAAGCTAAGGATATGGCCTATGAATGCGGGATGATCCCGCAGGGGGAACGGCTACCGCGCTTCAGCGTGAAGTTCTATCTCGTGGCGATGTTGTTTATCCTGTTCGACATCGAGATTGTGTTTATGTATCCGTGGGCTGTCGTGTATCGGGAAGCCATCAAGCACGGCAGCATCATCTTCTGGAGCATGCTCAGTTTCATCACGATCCTGATGGTTGGGTACGTTTACGCGCTTAAAAAGGGCGCGCTGGACTTCAAAAAGTAATCTGCTTCCTCTGAGCTCTGCCGCGGCTCCCCGGTTTCTGCCGCTCACTTTGCTGCTGAGCGGCCTTCTTTGGTTATTTACCACCACCGGCGGACGGCAGATTTTTGTTAAGGAGGTGCTCGGCGGCGCCTACGATTCGCAGGCGGAACATTTCCTGCGAGGCGATGTGGACGTCGATGTGGATGCGATCGGTCACGAAGCAATGATCGTGAACGGCAAAGTGCGAATGTACTTTGGAGCGTTCCCGGCGCTTCTCCGTATTCCGCTAAATTTCCTTTACCCAGCGGGGCATGGGAAATGGTCGCGGATTTCAGGTTTTTGCGCGGGAATGATCGCGTTGTTTGCCTTTGCCAGCCTGGTGCGCATAGCCTTGCGCTCGTCCCCGCTTTCGTCGCGCGCCCGTAACTGGCTGGGTAATGCGTGCGTAATCGGGTTCGCGCTCGGGTCGCCGTTGCTTTTGCTGCTTGGGAACCTTTCCATTTACGATGAGGCCATCATCTGGGGATTCGCCTTATCACTGGCCGCGATTTTTTTCGTTTTCCGTTCGCGACAATCCGAGGGTAGAGCCGCGACGCGTGCGCTGTTGGGATTCTCGATTTGTGCCGGTGGCGCTTTGCTCTCCCGAGTCACGTTCGGCGCGCCTTTTCTTCTGATCGGCCTATTTCTTGCTTTAGGAATTCGGCGAGGCAATCGAATGACCAATCTCGCGGCACTGATTCTTCCGCTTGGCGCCGCACTCATTTTTTACACTTGGCTAAGCTACGCGAGATTCGGCAGTCTCACTGGAGTAAATTTCGATTATTACATCAATCCGGTTCATAGCGAGTTCGCTCACAAATTTGGCGTGTTTAGTCCGCGCCGGATCCCTACAGCTTCTCGGACTATTTTAGCCTGCGCTTCCCGAGCCTTAAGCGCGAGCCGCCTTTCTTGGCGGCAGATCGCCATTCCTATAACTACCCCACTCTGTACTCCAACGACTTCAGCAAAGTCTATCTCCCTCTCCCGTGGTCTTCGGGCTGGCTTGTTTTCGGTGCGATCATGGGAATTTCATGTCTGCTTCGACGCAAAAGAGCGGACCTCTTTGAGCAGGGCGTCGCTGTGGCCCTTTTTGTCCAATTTCTCTGCATCCTATCATATTATTTGCTTGCCCAACGTTATGCCACTGATCTGTGTCCTTTCCTGATCTTCTGTTTCATTATTTTTCTCAGTTCGGGCGGAGCGGCCCTAGTCCGGTCGCGTCATGTGCTAATCGGACTGATCGTTCTCTCAACCGTCGTGAACTCGCTGGCGACTGTTTCCTGGTTAGTCGACGCTGACCAAAATGTGCCGCCTGAAACCAGAACTGCCTGGGAAAAACTGTTGAGTCGACATTCATTTGAAAAGTGAAAGTAAGAAACTATGACGGCGGACGAAGCAAAGAAAGGTGAATGGGAATTTCGGATCGTAGCCGGGCTCTCGGTATTTGCAGCGCTCGCCTTTTACTTCTCGACTAACGCGAAGCTGCACGATCTCAATTACACGGCCGAGATTGCTTCTGCTCTGCTGCGTGGCGATCTGGGCCTTCGGGAAAAGCCGCCTGATTGGCTAAATGAAATGATCCCACATCGCGACAGATATTATTCTGCCTTTCCGCTGGGAGCAGTGCTTAGCATGCTTCCCATTGCCCTTCTGCAAAAAGCGTCCGTCATTCACAATTTTCCCGGACGCATTCTAGCAGCGTTGATTGCGGCCTCTTGTGTTTATTTCTTTTTTCAACTCGCAAAGGCCTTCGGGCCTGACTATTCCAGCCTCAAAGTCGAAGCACTGGCTCGTCGGATTTTGCTGGCGCTGTATCCAATTTTTGGAACGTGGACTTGGTGCAACCTCGGATTCGGCGGCGCCTGGCAAATCGCTCTCGGTCTCGCTTTGCTTGGACAAACCATAGCGCTCTACTTCACTTTGGTACGGCCTTCTCCGTTCCGCGCCGGAGCATTCTTCGCCCTGGCTTTTGGCAATCGCACCGAGCTGCTGATTACGCTGCCTCTTTACATTTATTTCCTATGGCGTCAGCCAAACGGCACAACAATTGGTTGGAAAAAGTTGAATCTCGCATTTCGAGAAAACACGCCGATGCTCGCGCGGTTCCTCAGCCTGCCAGTAGCGCTCGGGCTACTGACGGCCGCCTATAACTTCGCGCGCTTTCATTCCATTTTCGATTTTGGGTACACTCATATTCCAGAAGTGCGCCAGGAGCCTTGGTACGAGCATGGGCTGTTTTCAGTTCATGCTATTCCATGGAACGTCTACACGATGCTGTTTCAGGGGTTCGATAGTATTTCCTACTTTCCTTACATCCAACCAAACGGATTCGGCTGCTCAATCTTGCTTGCAAGCCCCTTTCTCTGCCTCCTTTTCCGCCAAGGCGGAAGATACAAGGTGGTCGCATGGTTGGCGGTGGCCATGTTAACACTCGTCCTCTGGTGTCATGGAAACCCCGGTAGTTGGCAGTTTTCCTATCGGTATGCCATGATTCTCCTTCCCTGGATATTTCTTCTGCTGACCGGCAACGGCCCAGCGAGAATAACCGTTAGCGAGATCTCGCTTTTTGCTGTCTCGGTTGCGATCAATGCAATGGCCACGTGGCAATTTCTTTGGACCGACCAAATCCCGCCTTAGCATCGACGGATTGTCAGGCACGCAAAAACTTTGGCGACACGAGTGTTTCTAGATCGGGCTCGCTGATTCCGTAGCAGACATGTGTGGTCAGCTGCGGGTAAAAAAGTTAGACGAACGTTTGACGGGAAAAATCGCGCATTTAGGATTTGCGCCTGTGCTGGGTCGTAAATCAGCGAGGATTTGGGTATGCTGGCTCTGATTTATTTCGGATTGGCTATTTGCGTCGGTGATTTCCTTTGCCGGCGATTTTACCAGTTCGTATCGGTCGCACATCGGTGCGCAGCGGCCATCCTCGTAGGCCTACTGGTCAGCTCATGGTTCACGTATTTGATTGGGCTCGGATTCGCATGGGCGTCACGTCCGCTGTTATGGAGTAATCTCGTGTTCTTCGTGACAGCGGTCGCGGTGTTGTCGTGGCCTAGATGGAAAAGCAAGATTAAGTCCGCTGAGACTGGTGCTGATCTTCAACACAGGAGCGATTTATACCTGCCACGGTCCCCCGGCTCAAGCATAGCCGACTGGCTACTTATCGCCGGATACGTGGTTCTCGTGTCCTGGATGATGTTTGCCTCCTTCAATTCCGGCGGCAGCAAATTGAAGATCGCCAACCCTGAGTACAGCGATTTCGGACCAAATACTGCGATCATGCAGAGCTTTGCCGTAGGGCATAATTTTCCTACTGAGTATCCGCACTTCTCAGGCGACCGGATCCGCTACCATTTCTTGTTCTATTTTCAGGCGGGAAACCTTGAATTCCTCGGGCTCGATCCGGCATGGAGTCTTAATCTCCTCAGCAT
>Ga0137362_10002683_pt1 | contig 11678 bp, 11 predicted proteins | sample MadtaG_2_FD_104801 | JGI IMG/M metagenome (GOLD analysis project Ga0137362, IMG submission 104801) | Vadose zone soil microbial communities from Angelo Coast Range Reserve, California, USA - Mad1_100_16 metaG | ecosystem: Environmental > Terrestrial > Soil > Vadose zone | place: USA: California... | reverse complement strand
GGCAATTTCCCAGCCTTTTTTCGCATAAATACCACTTTTGCCTCTCCCCCCCTTCTATACTTCCCCACTCCCGTGTTCCCCTTTGCCTCGCGCGGTGCCTATGGCAGACTTACGCCTCCGTTCTCAGTCTTCATCCCCAAAACCTGTCACCGAAAAAGTAGCTAACGGCTGTTCTGTCGCGCCCATACCAGCACCTCGAACGCATTCATTGATACGCCTACTCTATGTTACGTCCGCAATCTTATCCATTTATTGTCTCGCCATCGTTGGCGACCGGAGACGCGCGCCTCTCCCAGATACATACGCTCTCTGCTCCCGCTCAGGCGCCAATATCTACACCGTCGACCCTAATTACCCCCGCGCACAGTGCATGGTTGTTCAGGGTTCCTATATTGTAGACACTGGTGCCATAGGTATGTATCCGTATGATGCCGCCCCCTTGGATACCATAAAGCCACTTTAGATCAAGTCCACCGTCGATGGGAATCATCTGTCCTTGCCATTGAAGCAGCAATTAAGCGCGCACATCCAAAACCCCGTCTGGTAACTAAATTTATCGAATCGGGATCAATTGTCGTTCCTGGTATAAGTGGTAGGCGCTCAATCTGAGCTGCTGCTAAGTAATTACCTCTAATATTATCCTTAAATATTTAGACTCACATGCACACATGCTCGAGTACGGCGCGAGCCGGCTCATTCCCCTGGAGAGCGCTCGGAGTGCAAAAGGTAATCCTGATCCCTCACAATCGGTCAAGTTTAGATCTGACCTACCCAAGCCGCCACCGCGCTAGTTCGCCAGTTCATTTTATCTGATGAAGATATCAAACAAGATCCTTTGAAATTTGTTGTGGGTTGGGGTTGGGATCACACCAAGTGGCCAGAGCAGGGATTCCCAACTGCAGTAAGGCATTCACCCTCTCTCTGTGGTCACATGACGCACTCCCTCATCTAGGCAGTCCTGGACTATGACCCCATAGTGCGACAACATCGGGTTGTACTGGAGGCCAAGGATGGTCATGCAATCTGGGTGAACTCGAAGGTTCTTGAAGACATTTCTCCTCTCCCAGAGAACGTTGAAGGCGGTGTCATAGTCCGTGACGCATCTGGCAAGCCCACGGGTGATGTGAATCCACCGTTGGATTTGATTTGTATAATAATTGCGTCTCAGGTGTCCTTCTCGACAATGCCCAGTTTCTTGTCACGGTTCCCCCACCTACCTATAAGGACCTCGAAAAGAGCTTCCAATTGGTTATAAACGACGCTATCTCGCATGGACTTACATCCATTCATGATGCCGGTTTCGACCCGAGATCCTTGGAATTTTTTAAATTGTGGGCGCGCTTCATTCAATAACCCGAGTAACTGCGACTTAGATCTATCAGGTTGGCCGAAAAAGAGAAGCTGCCTGTGCGCCCGCTTAGGTTTTCCACGGGGATTTACTAACGACAGTACAGATTCGAATTTACGGCATGACACATTTCGATGAGAAAACCGAGTACTGGGGCGATAAGATCAAACCAATTATCGGCGCTGCCAATGGTCGGTTTACAGCTCGAAGTGTCAAGATATTCGCAGATGGCAAGTCTTCTTCGCTACCTAAGCTGCCTGTGTTAAGATGTCACCCCAGGTGCTCTACGGTCCGGTGGGGCAGCTGTAAGTGCAGTTGAAATTTGGATGCATTTTTGGCCTAATGGCCGTTATTAGCTGCACGAGCCTTACACTGACAATCCCAGCACAACGGGTTTCATGAGAATCGATCAAGAGGTTTTGAAAACTACTGTCCAGAGATTCCTAAAAGACGGCTGGCAGACAGTAGGAAGAACCCGATCTCTTGCCTTCCCAAAAACTCATGAGCCCTTTCTAGAATGTCCATGCAGTTGGCGATAGAGCAAATACTCTTGTCATCGATGCATTCGAGTCTGCGCTCGAAGGTATCAACGTGACTGCGCTCCGACCTCGTCTTGAACATGCTCAGATCATCACACACGCTGATATGGCACGCCTTGCTAAGCTCGGTGGTATGTAATTGATTCCTTAGGTTTCCTCGACCGGCGTTTATTCGAGGTCATCCTCCAGTCATCGCCAGTGTCCAGCCAACTCATGCGTAAGTTGACTATTTCTATGTCGCGGATATCGCATATAACAGAGTGCGTTGAACAACGCTAGAATCAGCGATATGTATTTCGCCGAAGATCGTCTGGTGCGTCTATCACACTCAGAAAGTTTCCTACGCCGCTTACCCTCCGCAGGGTCCAGAACGTGTGAAGTCGCTCTACGCTTTCCGCGATATCATCAATTACGGTGCACGCTTCACCCTTGGCTCGGATGCGCCTGTTGAAACCATTAATCCGTTGTCTGGATTCTTCGCTGCCATAACACGACTTGCGCCTGATGGAACTTCACCTCATGGGCCAGGTGGATGGTGAATTACTTTCATCAAGGCCAGATGGCCACGCCTTTGAATAACACGCTGATTTTGTCGCAGGTTCCCAGAACAGCGTCTCACGCGCGAAGAGGCACTGAAAGGTGTGTCGTGATACCTATGGCCCTTATATGAGGACATCGGCAGCTGAAATGTGCTGCGCCGGTGTCAGGAATGACCTTAGACCCTGCATGGGCATCATTCACCGAGAATATTTTAGGATCTATCACCCCCGGGAAGCGCGCGGACTACGTTGTGCTATCAAAGGACATTATGACCATCCCAGAAAGTGAAATCCTCTACACTAAAGTTTTGGCTACGGCGATCGATGGTCGCCCCATCTATGGACACATCTAGCCGCAATAAGGTTGGACAATACAAATGAAGTTATTTGCTCATTTTCAATAGGTGGAGCCATTTTAGTTGGCGAAGTGGTCCGGTCCCCATTTCGGGTGATGCCTTAAGCTGGAAGGGTGGTACCACAATAGTGGCCTGTGCTCTGCAATTCGGACACAGATGAGCGCTTTAGGTCCTACGATCGTTTCTATAACTTCCCGAATTCCCACGATCTCTTAGTGCAGTGCAGATAACTTCTGAATAGACACCAAACTGGACGAATGATTGCTAGATCGTGCACGGGCACACATGCGGCACGTGCGAAAAGTACTCACACTAGGCTTATCTACCCAGTCTTATCAAGTGAATTTCTGAGCGCTCTGTCGGTGTTGCAACTCTCTTAGACAACAGTCAGGCGCTGCACAGGTGTTCCTTGCGCCATGGCTAGGACAAGTCACAAGTCATCTCAAGGGACGGGTAACCTTATCTCTCAATATCTGCAAGCGCCAGAGAGTTCATCGATCTTGTTTCTTGATCATATCAGCATAACTTACCCCACAGTGGGCGCTCAAATTTGCCACTCTATGGCAATTAGCGAGTGACATTATCGGATCCACAGTGCAGTAAGCAACCCCCTCGATGCCACCAGGACCGTTCACAGCGCCCTGTTGGTAAGCACGTCATAGTATGAGACATCACGAGGGAAGTCTGGAGGTTTGTTCAATAGGGCACAGGATTATCGTTTCAGCAGCATTGGCTTCGGGGTTCCGGTGTGATTGACAGTCTGACCATCGGATGGTTTCACAGCGGACTAAAACTCCCCGACCGGCAGATAGCGGTGAGAATTATTCGAAATAGGCGATATCCCGACTCGGAGTTCGGTAAATGCTACCGTACGTACGTGCTTGAAATGGCAATGACACATGCAACGGAGCCGAATGCAACTGCGCCATCGCGTTTAGTTTTTGAAAATGGATGGTCTTACAGTAAAGGGTTCAGTTAACCTTCGGTGAGTAATGCCCACAAAATGGAAGACGGAGGTTTGCATTTAGATAGGTATGACTCATGGTTACGTGATTGTGGGTTTCAATGGCTTGGTTTTGAAACAGAAAATTGGGGTTGCCAGAACTAGTGGGGATATTGTTCTGAATAGCAGGGCCGTTTGTACGAGTGCAGACGACAGACGGCTGGCAAGAAGGATTACAGTCACGGTACAGATTACGGAACGGTTACGGAACGGATTATCAATTGTGATAGCACATTAGATAATCATACCCCCACGTGAGCATCGCGTCGCGTCAGTCGCGACATGGACATCCGCCTCTGTTGCCCGAATCCTGATGCCATCCTTTCTGAACCCTCTTCCCCCAGATGGGCCCCGTGCTGAAAAGAGAAAATCTCATGAGCTGGAACAGTGTGAAATCTCTACCAACAAAAAACAAGCTACTGGTACCACACTTCCTGGCGCATCAAGCAGTGCTACCCGATATTGGATGGTTCAATGGTATGTATTTCCCGAAGCATGTCAGACTGTAGTAGGACGTGACGATGTCAAAGGAGGGCCCCTCAGTCGAAGAAACACAAGACATGGGAGGGGGATGGTGTCCTTGTCGTGACCAAGCCCAAGGGCGTTCTCATGGACCTGGAAGGCCGCATGTATGCGTCGAATTTCTCGACGTTCGGTACTCAGAAGCTGAGGTTAATGCTCTAGTCTTACGACTGGCAATGTTGGCTCCGGTGCACTGGAGGAAGGCTCCGAGTTAAGCCTGGGTAACAAGGAACTACAGATTGATCGTGCCATGCAAGCATCGGAATATCTTTCTGGGGCTTGCTTTGGCCGTGGTGGCTTTGGTGATACACAATTCCCCCCTTTAACAAATTCAGTCGCTCTTTCGAGGCAATTCACGCCGCTGAAGCCTGTAGCGCTGAACCCAGCTACTGTTCGCCCTCCAGCTCAGCCAGCGGCTTTTGTTTCCCGGAGAAAGGTTATCGAATTAGAACCCGTCAATTTGCTGTCGCAGCCAGTAAAGTCGTCATCAAAGGTACATTCAGAGGGCGACAATGATGTGCATTTATTCTGGACTGCTAATTGGTAGTCCTTCCCCTTCTCATATTCTTATTTTTCAATATTAACAATCTCGTTCACTAGGAGAAAACCACAAAATAAGAAGCATAAGACTTGGGACGGCGATGCGTATGTGACTGTGCAAGGGGGAACATTGATCCTTGTCTCTGAGTATGGTAGAATGTGAGCAGAAATACCTTCCTTTGCATGCTAGTGCCGACAAGCCTACTTTCCAGTCTTGGACGAAAACCTTTTGAGAACCTACGTCTTTCCTCCGGACTGAAGACCTTCGTGGGAGGCCTGGAAGTAGAGCTGGATTCTCGAATAACTCAGTCAGAATTCCCCAAAATAACCGGGAAGGCACTCGGTGCAGAGAACGAGAGCGAAAGCGAAATCCAGCTTTTGGAGGGAACTACTGATACGCGTCCTCATACAGAAAATGGCAACTCACCTATCAAGAACTCAGCGTCATCCGGGATGAGGTTTATCCCTCCGACAACATTTTACGCCAAGCCCACACCAAAGCCAAAAACAGCTAGTGCCCTGTAAGCGCCAACTTAAAAAGTGATGGGGATGTACTTCCTTATCTCAATGACCAAGGCATGATCCCAAAACGGAAGGTGCGGTTGTGATGAAGGCACCTACAGAAGAACACTCGAATCGCTTCAACAAGAAGTGAGTCACCTCTTCCTCCAAGCGCCGCTCTCCATTACAGTATTCTTACGGAAGTCTCCAGATCTCTACCCATTGTTCCTGTTGTCATAGATCCGATTCTTGCATGCCGCTTGAGACCGCACCAGGTTGAAGGTCAGCTCGCTTAATCACTGACGTTCAAGGCCAGTTCTCAATCGACCTCAGGTGTCAAGTTTATGTATGACTGTGTCATGGGACTCCGAAAGCACGAGGGCCAAGGGTGCATCCTTGCTGATGAAATGTTAGTCCTACTCTCATAACGCCCTACATATTCTGACGGCGTCTGGATTAAAGGGGATTGGGAAAAACCCTTCAGGTTAGCCTGACTAGCGCCTTTATATTATTAAAATATCCGATTGATGCCCATTCAGACAATTACCCTCATTTGGACGCTACTAAGCACGCTGGTTCCTCTCTGTTTGATTTAGTGCTGACTACTGAGAAGAGCAGAACCCGTATGCGGGTGTCGGCCCCGTTGTCGGGAAGGTGCTTATCGTCTGTCCTGTAACCCTGGTTGATGTAAGTAATAGTGTTGCGAACCCAGAAATACTTCGTCTATGCTAAAGCAATTGTCTTAGAACTGGAAAAGCGAGTTCCACAAGTGGTATAGTTTCTATTCATTATTTTCGATAACCAGCGCTGAATCATGAACAGGTTAGGACGTGGCCGTGTCGGTGTACTTACCGGGGATAAGGGAAAGACCGCCATCAGACAATTTACTAACTCGTTAGTTCTCACGATCCCCCTGCTGCGCTCTGTTTGAAATTATTGCCGTAGAAAAATTCATCAAGTACTACTGATAGGTTACGAGCGACTACGCACTGTCGTGTAAGTCATTGTAAGAACGTTGGTCTCTCAGATTTCGCTAAGCCGTGCACTCACAAGTGATGATTTGGTCTACTGCAAGTGAGCACAGCCATTCGTCTAATGCTCTTTCCCTAATATCTGTCTTTAGCCCACCCATTGGTCTCATCGTCGCTGATGAAGGCGAGTAGCTCATGAGCTAAGGCGTCCGAATGTGTGTTGAGTAAATAGTAGGCCACCGACTCAAGTCAGCTAACAACAAGACCTCGGCAATGTTTGGGGTCCTGAAGACTCCGAGGAGAATCATTCTTTCTGGAACGCCAATCCAGAACGATCTTGGCGAGTTTCATGCGATGGTAAAAAAATGAAGCCTCTAGGAACTCTTAATCCCCGTTGACCTCGATCGTTGACTAGGCGGACTTTTGTAACCCCGGGCTTCTCGGTCGGACCTTTCTTTTTTCTTCCAATTCCACCATCTTGACTGTCTAATAGACGATTACGCCACCTTCCGTCGCGTTTACGAGACACCGATTATTCGTAGTCGGGAACCGGGGTGTTCGCCCAAGGAAGCAGAACTGGGTGAAAGTCGCTCGGCACAAGTAATCCCGACCGCTCCATACGCTGATGAAAGTTGACTGTTCCTCTTCAGCTGCTCGCTATCTCTCGCAGCTTTGTCCTTCGACGTGATGCAAGCATCCTGAAAAACTTCTTACCACCGAAATGTAAGCTTTTCCGGGGCCGCCCAAGTGTTCTACTGACATAAATTCCAGACGAATATGTCGTTTTCGTCACCCCAACTACCTTACAGTTGTCAATATTCTCCAAGATCCTGAATCCGGACCGTTTAGATAACATCATCGAATACTCCACGGCTGAGACTCTTGCATTGATAAACATCCTCACGAAAATAAGCAACAGCCCGATTCTTCTCAAGGCCGTTGCCGACAAGGCAAAAGCAAAGGTCAGCCAGGGGAAGGACAACAGAGAGAGGACGACGATCGTCGAAGAGGCAGTGAAATTGCTGCCTGAGCGCGCTCAGGTGGAAGACTTATCATTAAGCGGTGAGATCTATCAGCTGACTTCTATTGGGCCTCATTAATTGTGAAATCAGGGAAATTGACGGCTCTTGCGAATCTCCTGAAAGCGATCAGAAAAGTCTGTCTTTATCTTTTATATTCGCTCTGTATTCACATTCAGTTCTACAGCATACTGATGAGAAATGCATCGTCGTCTCTCATTACACGTCTACGCTCAACATTATAGAAGCTTTTTGCAAAAAGAAGTCATATAGCTACCTTCGTTTGGATGGGTAATCTCCCAACTGGCACCTCCTGTCATCAGCCGCACGGCGTTAATAATCTGTTATGTCTACTATAGTTCGACGCCTGCCGCCAAAAGATCGGAGCACGTAAACACGTTCAACAAATCGTCACAAGAGCGTTGCTGTACGCCATCTAACACCATTTAGCTCTCATACTTATTGTCATTAGTTCTCTTTCTCCTCAGCTCCAAAGCGGGCGGTGTCGGACTCAATCTCATTGGCGCTTCAAGACTTTGCCTCGTTGATTCCGACTGGAATCCAAGGTATGACGTTCTACATCATAGATCATGGCGAAATCACTCACATCCTACATTCTAGCCATGACCTTCAGTCGATGGCACGTATACATCGGTTTGTTACCAACTCCCGCCGCCATAGTGGTTGATCCTAACCTTTGCTGGGTCCCTAGAGACGGGCAAAAACGGAGTGTTTACATCTATCGCTTTCTGACCGCAGGAACGATCGATGGTGAGTCCTTATAGCTTAACGAACAAAATGTCTGTCGTTAATATGCCAAACGCAGAGAAGATCTACCAGCGTCAAATCACAAAGCTGGGGTTGAGTAGCAGTACGTTTCCTCTTCTAGTAATGCGGCGTGAAGTTGACCTTTCTTGGTGCAGCGTTGATTGGAAATGTAAGGACCTTAGCAAGCAGCCCATTCCATTCTAATTCGCCCCTCATGGTAGGGAAAATCTGATTCCAAATCTGACTCATTCACTCCCAAAGAGGTAAGAAATTTGAGGTTGAAACCTTCCTAGTTGACAAGCGAGTGCAGCTGCGCGATATCTTCACCATACGTCCTGGAACTGCATGTCACAGTCATGACCTTCTAGATTGCCCTTGTGATATCGGGACGTCTGGAGATGACGATGTCCCATCAACAGCTGATGCCGCTGTAGAAGACAATAGTAGAGTAACCGCGGACACCACATCAAGCTTCGTTGTTGCTTCGCAGGTCAAGATCGTCAACTCTCCGAAGTTGGACAAAGTAGTAGGCACCTTATTTTGCTTCCAAAGTAGAGTTCTCACGCGTGATGTGTGTACCAGTACTTGAGGAAGAAAAAGGCAGAGTTGGCCTCGCTGGGTGAATGGACTCATATCAATTGTCTGCGACAAGATGCCAGTGAACGCGTGCATGATGACATCCTTCGTAGCTTAATATTCTGCCCGTCATCCCCACATGGGCAACAAGTAGACCCAGTAGAGGGCTCATCGAAGAGCCGCATATTATCGCTGCTCGATTCAGTCGACCTGGACAACATTTCACGACTAGAAGATCTATCTATACAGGACGTTCCCGGTGGTACTGTGTCATTTCTGTTCGAGAAAGGGACCTCGATATCAAAGGATGAGGACGGGGACGAGGATACACTCCCTCTTTGATGGGATTAGTTCACAGAACGTTGTACGCAGAATATGATATACTAGTGTGGCACATGTAACGACGCAGCTTGGACGTCCATAGAGAGTGGTCCTAGTCGTTGACATGTTCCTTCCCAGGTTATTGAGCCTTCTGGCTTTGTATACATGGGCTCCTGGGATTTTGTCGATCGCTTCGACTTGCCAAAGCGACGGTTCGAAGGTTCGAGGCATCTTGACGGTCAATTAGGTGTCATATACATTAGAGCGAGTTGGGAGACAACGTCACTTTGCCGGAGTGGTTAACGGGATCGCCTGCTATAAGCAGATTAAGCGGTTGGGCTTTGCCCGCGAGTGTTCGAATCGCTCAGGTGACGATATTTTTTCCCTTTTTTTTGTCGCGCGTCCAAGACTCGGAATTGATTAGTCGCGTCTGTCTTTGTCTGGTTCTGTGCCCTTCGAGGCCTCTCACGTAACCAGGACCATCAATGAGCGCGAACAAGTATTCAAACCTACCCGATATTGTGTGTATTTTTATTCCCCCGTCATTGCCTACGATAATAAACACCTTCAACACGCAGGATTCGTCTGGAAAAGATATATATGAGACTGAAGAAACCTTTCAATCCATTAAGGATGAGGTATGTATCTTTTGACCTCAGGTAGTAAATGAAGGTTAAACTGGATGCAGAATGAGGACTCAAGCGAGAACGAAGGGGCTTCGGTACGACCACGAAAGACGGTAGAGCCTGATGCTGCGGAAGGAATCGACGAGAGCAGCCTTGTTGACTCGGCTATAGCTAGTAAACGATTTCGGCGTGCAGAGCGAAAGCGTCTGTAGCTCCCTTCATCCCCGGCTTTACATTCGACTCACTGTGCGCCGCAGGAACACGCGATCGATCCTCGTATGCATATCCTCCTTCACGCACACCCTCCCCGACCCCGACACACCCGCTCTCTCTTACACTTCGCCTGAAGCTCTTACAATCTGAGCTTGCCTCTCTGGAAACGGAACTCGCTGACCCGACAAGTCCACTTCTTGCGCGGGATCGTGAGCAGAACCATGTTGACCTAGGCGAGCTCCTGAAGGGTCTCGTCGACGTTAAAACACGACTTGGAAAATTCTCTGTAGGCCATCAAGGCCGTGTACGGCTAGTTCAGGGTGTGCTACAGGATCCGCCACCGGTAGTCCATGATGCAGAGACAGACCCTAGGCAGATCGGTGATGTTAGCAAGGACACAAAAGAGTCCCACAAGTCTTTAGAGACCGCTAGGGGCGTCGCCGAATTGGATCGACGTATTGGGGAGCTCGAGAGACTTGTCGGCTCAGCGAGCACATCACTTGACGAGGTATGTAGTCCGTTATTCAGTCTTGGGCAAAGTGTTGAATGTCAACTACTTGATATAGAGCTCCGCGATGCCAACACCGCTACTACCGCTTCTCACTCGATTAAACACGCAACTCACCGTGCTTGCGCAGCCTCGACACCTAGATAACATTTCACGTCGTCTCAAATTGCTCCTGTCCGACCTCGATCGACTAGCAGCTGCAAACCAACAACAGCGTCGCAGCGCCACCGCCGCCACCGAAGGCGATAGTTCCACCACCGCACCTGCCACCCTGCCTGCGTCACTGCAAGAGCAACTCGCACCAGCCCTAGCCCGTCTTGTCCCCGCGCTTCCCCAGATACCCCACATTCTCGCGCGTCTGCGCACACTCGCCACCTTGCATGCATCCGCGGCACAGTTCGGGAACACACTATCCGCTTTGGAGGAGGAACAGCGCCAGTCGCACGAAGCGCTTGACGCGTTGGATCAAGCCATTGAAGGGGTTGAAGGGAGCCTTGCTGAGAATGCACGGGTCGTGAAGGGGAACGTGACAGGTTTGGAAGAACGGGTAGACGGGCTTACGAAACGATTGGACGCATTGGGTGGGTAGAATGCAGATGACTATGTGTCTTTTGGATCTGGGGCAGGTCCATTTGAGATCATTTCTGTAGGAGTTAGCAGAAAGTAAGCAACGTAAGTAAGAGACGTAGAGGAGGTCAAACATAGGACTTGACAGCGACTGCGTTACTAGTACACACTCTCCCGAACGCGCGGCCACACGTCTACTATGCAACTATGACTGTTCAACGTTCAACGTTCACCGTGGAAGCATGTTTTCAGGCGATGTCGGCTCCACACTGCAGTGTAGCCTATTTTTGCAACGCATCCCTCGATATTCTGGCTTACTATCGAGTGCATGCTAGGGTAGTATTGTGATTAACCACTGATTCAAGATATGCGCTCGATCCTCAATATGGCCTCAATAGTGTAGCCACTGGTACACTCCGGCGGGGGCTGCTCGTCGCACAAACCTCATTAAGAAATACCTAGAAATTTGAGTCAAAGAAACAAGTGACATGTCGAGTAAAAGTGAAATTCCTCAACCCAATCAGAGTTGATCAAAGCAGAGCAAGGACTGTCAGCCTAGCAAGCTGCAGTCAATTGGGGGCAATGAGATCACGTGAGGCTAACGCTGATTTTCCTTTCTTTCCTATCAGAGACTGAAAAACGTGTTCCGTTCACTTCTGATGCTGTACTCGGCGTTTATACAATGGCCATATAATCCGATGACCAGCTCACCCTCGTACTCGTGGTACCATGCAGGAACTCGTCGCTTATTTGGCTGCAGC
>Ga0137362_10002677_pt1 | contig 11684 bp, 13 predicted proteins | sample MadtaG_2_FD_104801 | JGI IMG/M metagenome (GOLD analysis project Ga0137362, IMG submission 104801) | Vadose zone soil microbial communities from Angelo Coast Range Reserve, California, USA - Mad1_100_16 metaG | ecosystem: Environmental > Terrestrial > Soil > Vadose zone | place: USA: California... | reverse complement strand
CGAATTGGTTCTCCGTAGCGAGTCCGGGGGTGAAGAGTTGCCCGCCACTGAGGTTCGGTGGCTGGGCACCAGGGGCGCCATAAGAAGGAGCGGCAACGGCGTCGGCGCCTCCGTAATAAGCTTGGGTTTGTCCAGGTGCATACTGACGGCGTTTGGTGGTGTGCGCCGACTGTGTCGGGGAAGGAGAACTCGTAGGAGCAGCTGGCTCGGGTACAGCACCTGTTCCCGGATGTTCCCACTGAGCGCGCCCGGTGGCAGTCTCTGCAACACCCATGTCATTCAGATACATAGTGACATTACGAGGGCCGAGACGCACCAACAAAAAGGTACCGCTGATTATCAGGTTCCCTAAACAGCAGTCAATAAAAAGAAGAGAGAAAGAAGACTTTGACCTGCCACTCGGCTGTCCAACCTGGGGGAAGTTGTTGATTGGGGTCTGCCATTGGATTTTGAGGAGAAAGACGGCAGAAGGAGAGAAATGATGACGGGATACGATACACGTCGCGTTCCCACGAGCCAGAAACCCTCATCTGGGGTTACACTCCGCCCGGTTTCGGTCTTGAAAAATGTTTCGATTCGGATCCATCCTCAGTTTTTCTGATCCAGGCTCATAAAAGTACGTGAGTCTAGTCATTAATATTGCACATCCGTGGCGTTAAAGACTCAAAATGTGACCGCATGCTCTTTATGAGCGCAGATTAGTAACAATCTTTATGTCAGAGTTGATTTTTTCCCGCGAAAATACCGAATTCGGGCCCCAGTGTATATATCGGGGCAAACGGTTACCTCCAATCTGCGAATCTACGATGTCTTCGGTCGATGCGCCAAACAGTTCTCTTGCCCCCAGCGCAGAACCGCATACATTTACACATTCTACCCTGTCAGTCCACAGGAATGTCCATGCAGAGCAAATCGAGCTTTCCGAGGTGAACACTCAGCTGCCGCAGAAGAGAAGCAATCTGGATGTACACGATGTACACATCTCGCAAACGAACAAATCTTCAAAATTCCGAGAAAGAATTCAATTCTTCGCCCTCTGCTGGACCATCTTCCTTGCCGGATGGGGTGACAGCTCTACGGGCCCTCTGCTCCCCAGAATTCAAAGTACCTATCATGTACTGTCTCTGCTTCGGGCTCCGTACATATAATGAACAAACGTCTCGTTAGGTTGGCTTTGCCGTTGTTTCATTGATTTTTATAGCAAATTGCATTGTACGCCAAAAAGGTGGCCTATAGTGCATCATGGGATTGACTGAGATTGTAGGGATTCGTCGCTGGCTCCGCTGCAAACATCGTATTGAATGATAAGTTGGGCTTCGGGAAAGTGCGTAATCATCCTAACGTCGAACCGCCATCGCTAGAGCCTCACTTATTTAGGTTATTACTCTTGGATCGGCTGTGCAAATCATCGCTTTCAGCATCCAAGCATCTGCACCACCCTTCCCTTCATTTGTGATAGCCTACACTATCAACGGATTCGGCGAATCACTCGAGGACGCACAGGCTAATGGCTTTGTCGCTAACTATAAAGATAACCCCGCGGCGAAGATGGGGATTTTACACGCAGCTTACGGTAAGGTATTCTTGTGGCATTCTGGTATTTCTGACTCTATCTATCTGGCTGACTGATTGTCTATCATAGGCCTCGGGGCTTTGGTATCTCCCCTCGTTGCGACACAGTTTGCCCAGCTTCATAGATGGTCTTTTCACTACCTTATTTCGCTCGCGGTCGCAACGCTCAACACAGCTCTTCTTATCTGTGTCTTCAAGTTTAAGACTCAAGACGGCGAGTTTACGTTTCCTTACTATCTAAGAACACGCCAAAGCTTATGTTCGGCCGTGATACAGAGTGTCTTGCACAGATTGGTCAGACCACCGAGGAGAAAGAGTTGGTTGGAGGAAGCAAATATAAAGAAATGTTCAAATTGAAGGCTCTTCACATTCTCGCATTATTCACTCTTGTTTACGTCGGGGTTGAGGTCACAATCGGAGGTAAGTCGATCTCGCTATTGTACTGTCTATGATGACGCGGTCCGGCCACTGGCATAGGTTGGATTGTGACCTACATGATTCGCGTCCGCCACGGCGGGCCATCATCTGGGTATGTATCAACCGGATTCTTTGGAGGTAAGCATGCTATCATAGACGTCAATTCAATCAAGTTCAAGCCGCACCCGAGGCTTGACTTTAGGTCGAATTGTTTTTTTATGGGTCAATACTAAGGTATCTCCAAAACCACGCCTCGACCTCTGACACTCAAAAACATGTCCCATAGATAGGCGAGCGGCTCGCGATATTCATTTACGTGTCCCTCGCTATCGGGTTCGCTTTCCTCTTGCCTCTCTTGGGACGCTTAACCGCCTGCTGATTCAATCATAACCAGTCTCGAGCTCGTTGTATGGCTCGTTCCGTCTCTTATTGGCGCTGCGGTGGCTGTTTCCCTCATTGGCGTTCTACTTGGGCCGATATATCCCATTGTGATGAATGAGTCTGGGCGTATTCTCCCACGATGGCTGCTCACTGGCTGCATTGGCTGGATCGCAGGACTTGGGCAGACCGGATCTGCGGCATTGCCCTTCCTGACTGGCGCGATCGCTGGTAAGACCGGAATCAAGAGTCTGCAACCTCTGTGAATATCTCGCTTCTATCACATCGGTGTAATGTGTGCTGATGTGAGCAGACTAGTTTCTATGATGGGACTTCTTATTGGGCTGTGGGCTTGGGTACCGAAGGGACATCAACGCCAGGATTGATGATCCTACCATCATGATTAGTAGATCGGGGGGAAATACAAAAGGGCGACAATATGAGACAAGGGACGATGAAAGGATCCAACTTGCGGTCGAGCATCGATGTACTGTATAATATATTATGTACTCATGAGATGGGGAAATCTATTTTTTTCTGTTTCGGTTACTGTTCTGGAGGCGAGGGTCTTTGTTTATGGAAAGCTTGTCTACGGCGATTGAGTAGAACACTAGCGCAGCGGATGAGTGCTTCTTCCTCTTCTTTCTTCGCATCCGCGCAGGCAGCCCACCTGATTTTCAGATTTTCATCCACGAGGTAAATATAACCGATGCGACTATTGGTCATTCCAAGTGGTTCCCGCACGTATTCCTAAATGGCCGTGTATAGTGTAAATATAATAGTTTGCCAAATTAGGCGTGAGTCGTGAAACACGGACCATGTTCTGTCGAGAGACCAGGTATCGCGTGTGTTGTTCTGGTGGAATCTTGGAGCGTAGCGACGAAAGAAAAACACTAACGAGGATAGACTTGAGTATGTTCTCTTGCAGGTTTATCTGGATGTATTGATAAATAGGGTGATTATGATATAGGTCATTGAGCGATTTTGTGTAAGAGGTCGCATGTATCTTGAGTCATACCACATGTCAATATCTCGAATAACGGTGGAGCGTAACGACGCACCTCAGATACTTTCGTTGATAACATGGCTATGACAGACACTTTACCAGCACACATGGGCGTAGTGTGTGCCTTGGATCCGTTATCCAGACGATTACCGACGATATTCGGAAAATATAGTGCTTTCTAGATAGACATGAACATTTGTAAATTTGTTGGCACGAGGTCAATCTCCGACGTACGTCTTCTCGAATGAGAACGTTTGGTGCCATCCAAGTCTTCCCTCCATGTACACGAGTCATGTGCAGGTCGTAGAAGTACCCAGTTGATGCCTCCTTTACTCTAGAGCCGCATGATCTCGTCAACCCTATTTCAAGTAGAAATGACGACGCACAGATGACGCCGCTTCTCGAGCTGTTTCTCCTGGTTCAAAAAGTCTGCACTCCTCTCTGAAAGCGTTTTAGTTTTTGTTGTCGGCACGTCCAGCACACCAAGCGGCCTTCGGAGCGGAGGTATTTCAGGTGTCTCATCTGACGTTTCTTCTTTTTCCGTGGGATTCGTCACCCCTCCGCTCGGTGCTTGAGTGTTATAACGCCTTCGCGATAAACGGGGTGCTGTTCGATTCGACTCGCAGAAGCGACGGACAAGGGTCAGCATATTGTAGCGCATCATCACACGCCGGGCCGGACCACGCGTCAATCAACACTCAATCACGTGAGGGTTGTTATATAAGTCAGAATGCGCCAATTCAGACGCGCACACTGCTCTTGCTCTACAACCCCTACCATCTCACTGCTGTGTACTTTTTGAAGGTGCATTTTGACGATAAAATATGGTACGCATCTTGATACAAAAAGATGTCATGTTTTTCTGACTGATGGCTCCCTTAGAGCGGAAAAGGTATATCTCAGGATGTTCGCCCTGAAAACATGTGTTGACCACGTATTGGTGCCACACAGGCAAAGCTGGAAAGTCATCCTCAGGTGGAAAAGCGAGTGGAGATGGCAAGTCACAGGCGCGTTCGCGTTCTGCCAAGGCCGGCCTTCAGTTCCCGGTTGGTCGTGTGCACCGTCTCCTGAAGCGTGGTAACTATGCACAGCGTGTTGGTGCTGGTGCTCCTGGTACGTGACGATGGTGTCAAGGGTTCATCATCATTCATGTCCATGATGTTCCACTAGTCTATCTGGCCGCTGTTCTGGAATATTTGGCCGCCGAAATTCTCGAGTTGGCTGGTAATGCTGCCCGGGATAACAAGAAGCAACGTATTGTACCAAGACACTTACAACTTGCCATTCGCAACGACGAGGAGTTAGTTCGCTCTCTACTACACATAGTGACGATTTACTGACATGCCATCTAGGCTGAATAAACTCTTGGGGGATGTAGTTATCAGCCAAGGAGGCGTTGTGCCTTTTATCAATCCTGAGTTACTACCCAGCAAAACGAAGTACGTTATGATTCTGTCTTTGTCGCTTTACCCTCTCTCATCTAGCATTCATTTCTTCAGGGTCGGCAAGAAGGAGGGAGCCAGTCAAGAAGTATAATCGCATAATTCCCCTATCTGCCTCTTCTACACTTGTACCGACTGTACCGACTACTACCAGCTGCCATTCACTGTATTCTACTTCACCTTTACGCTTCCAACGTAGCTCGTCTTAATCACTCCTGACAATATTAGTAAACAATGCCATATGAAGCAGCCTGCTGTCGCGTCATGTCAAGCGGGGTTATGCGGGCCGTAATGCAAAAGCCCGAGACTTGTCTGTCTTGCTCCACCATGACAGTGTTGTCTCCATGTCGTCTAATCGTCTGAGGCGTCATGAATAGAAGTCAATGATCACATTTTGTTTCTTCGGGACAATGAGCAGGTTATTTTCTTAATTCTGGTTGAGGCGTTCAAAGGTTGTATTCACAAAATCAAATGCCGTGTGAATCTGTGGGGACTCAGGGCGGCCGAACTGAAGATGATCGAATGGTCTCTCGCGCTGATAGAGACTATTCGGGAATGATGGAATCTTATGATCGGGAAAACCGAGAATGAGATGAGAGAACCGTCACCGGCGTTCCCTAAGTGACCGATACAATCGATTCTCGCCGACGCACTACCATGACTGGAACTCTTTGTCGTAGTATAGTACCCTCTGGCGTACCATAGTACAATAAGCCCCTCGGCTAACATTCCTTTTCATCTATGACCAAACTCGTCTGTTTAATTGATTGTGCCGACCAGCAGTAAACGGGCCTACTGTATATATGATCAGGACCCCGCGGTTATTCAGGCTCCCCGGATGCCGTTACTGCATGCGTCTGGGCACGAGGCCTTCAATTGCGAGGTTCGCAACTCGCAATTATCGGCAGATGGTATCACCAATGCTGGTACCCACGGCCATCCGGCATAACTCCACGGAGAAAAGCCCTGGCTAGGAGTGCGAACCATACTAATGTATACAATAAGATAAAAATGGAATAGCGCTAATTACCGATAATATCCTAAGCCATCACGCTTAAGTCTCGTATTTGGGCGGCGCCGTCATCGCATGACCAAACACAAGTCTTCCTCTCTTGTGCGAACAGACGTTGTCACACTGCCGTGCGGTGTAAGCCACGTGTTGTTGAAGGGTCCATCGAGATGTACGAATAAAAAATAAATTATAAGTTCCTCAACTAGAGTAGAGTTAATTTTTGTGTAGTGCATATCTAGATGCCAAAGACAGACTCGGGAGAAGTGTTGTTGGCAAAGGGTGTACAGCTGTGTCGGTGTAATGTGTCGCGTATAGATACAACTGCATCAGAGCGCTGTCAGAGCCTCCAAGGCTAAGCAACTTGGTGTCGTGGACAACATTGTGTGATTGTATGGGAACGTACCCTATATCTCCAAATCCTGCTTCATTTGAAGTTCCAGGGTCCGGATCTGTTGCTCCTCGTCTGTCAGTGGTGGAGAGTAGCGTTCGCCGCTCTCCTCGTCCAACCCCCTCCCTGTTAACGGCCGGTGGCCACCCAGACGAAGTTCCACGTCAAATTCGATCGTTTTGGTCACTGTAACCTGCATGTCTCGACCGCAGGACCGTGGCGCGGCCTGCATCCCCCGCGGCCGACGCCCACGACGCACAGCATACGAATTTTGGTCGCTAACACAGAGATCAATTATGTCGCCAGCTACGAAGAGTAGCAAAGATCCGACTTACCCCGTAATATATTGAAAGAGATCTCGATATGCCCGTGAGGACGTGATCACCCTGGACTAAGGTGAATGATCTCCCAGATGATGAGTAGGCCTACAAACGTACACAAGGGTGACTGTATACGAGAGAGGAAAGTGTGCAAGTTAGTTAGGCCAAAGGAGCAGTATCTTGGACGTACGATGCGGGTATTGAAACATCTATTTGAGAACGAATGCCCTGAGCATAAAAAACGGAAAATATTGGGTATTACTAACCATATTCCAGGCATCTGTAGATGGGATACCAAACCCAATTAACAAGATTTCGAGCATGCTCTGGATAGCCTCACCGTTGACATTCTTGAAAGTTAGTGCCTGGTAGACGAAGCACAGTGAGTTGATATGAAAGACATTCCGCAGAATTGCGACCAAAAGACATACCACTGACGGTAACTCTGTAAAGGTGGCCGCGAGAATCCAGAAAAGGCCTTGGAAATATAACATGTTCCATAGATGTGTGGCATTCCGCTTGTGAAGCACGCCGAAAAACATAACCGACAACAGAACAAAATCTTCGATGAAGTTAATCGTAATGCTCCACTTGAACTCATCTGTGCCGCTGATGGCACACGACCGCAGGACTGGAGACCATACAACATGACCCTGAACAGGTTGTCATATTAGCGCTTAAACAGGATCGAAATGAGCAATCCAACCCTTGTGAGAGCTATGAATAAAGGGATCAGAACTTCGACTACGGAACGACATGACGACAAAAAACAATTACCATAGAAAGCTCCTGCCAAGTTCGCCAGCCAAAACGACCCTGTGAGTATCACGATCCTAACGTCTCGCCCCCATATCGCTATGCTGATCAACGATGAGGGCATTGTTTTAAGAATGGCGAAGGGGATAACAACACCCTTACCCTCGAAGCACAAGGAGGAGTGAGGCAGAAGATGCCGAAAACCACGCTGTGAACTAGGAAGGGCATCCATTACCCACATAGTGCAAGACGAGGTAAATCAAACCATACGAGTACAGAGCGGAGCCAAGCCTGTTTAGAATTATGGGTAAGCACGCGCCCGATGTCACGGAACGACTTCGCAGATGTACATCACAATTGAATTGTTGGTCAAGGTTGAACCCCACCAGGCCGAGAATGATGCAAATGAGGGCGAACACCCTGGCAGTGACATACACGATAAACGACCATCTCCACGGCCGCCGTCCAGTGTATACCTCCCATTCAAAGTCAAGAGTAGTGACAAATTCCCATCTATACCTGGCGTTAACATGAACCGACTTCGTCAGAGTGGAGAAGACTTACATGTAAACTCCAGCACAAGCATGTGAAAGCTTGATAAAATGGGCTTTCCGGGGAATGTATCACTTAATTGATGCCCGTGGGAAGGTGGCTCAGCACAAACCAAATGTCCGCAGCGCGTACTCCTCGGACGGCATTATTGCGATGGACAGCCGCGGCAGAGTACAGTACTAGTTGCAGCTTGGAAAGTGAGGGGGATGTGAAGGGAACTGAATGGAGGTTCGGGGACTTGATGGCGGTGTGGAAAAAGAAGGCTTGGACTGATAAATGACATAGTGCTCGGAAGTTGTATGGACGCAGTCGCAGAAGGCCACATGCACCATGGTGGTGGCGTCACTTACGGCTTGATATCGTAACAGCTGCCATACTCGTGCCATGTTCTGGACGAAAAAATACGGTAGAAGCGTGATTCTGTGGCGTTGGCCGTAGCGCGGAAGTCCCCCCAAAAAGATCCATTCAAATATTGACAAGCGTCTGAAGTTTTGCCAGAATCAAAATTCACACGCCATGGAGCTGATAACAGACCCCAAATTCGGCAGTCAACAAGAAGTAGCGGCCATGCGGTAGTGTGTAAGAGGAGCAGTCTGAGCGGCCGTCAAGGGTCTTCATCGGGACGAATGGCCTAAACTCCTCTTCCGAGTCCTCTTGGAAACAACTTGGGCAGTACTTTCCGGTCCGAGTCCTCGGCGAAGGTCCTCGGCATGCGAAGTAGCCGGATCAACTAAACACTGGCAGCCTGAGAAGTCCGAGTATAAACTCAGCCCCTCCAAGTGCGGCAGCGTACGATTTTCTGAAAAATCGTTGAGGCGGGTTGAAAGACGTCGGTGTCGCTTTTGCCAAGGACTGCGTGAGAGAATGAAGAATGACATAAATGGAGCAAATTCGGCTATTGGCAACGGCAAATGGGCCCCGGGCCGGGTTGCCTGGGCCATTTCCACTCAGCTGGTACGGTACAGTAGCTTTTGTTTTTGACACGTTACGAGAAAACGGGCGTCTGATCACTAGTACGGCACTCTGGTCATACGCTCGGTGCCTTCAGACCAAAATAGTCCATTATAGTAGCACGACTTGCATACGTGAGAACTATCCTGACATGCATGTGATTCACCGGCTGTACAAGTGCAAAATGCATATAACGGATGACACTGTGATGCTTGGAACCAGTCACAACCATGTGCCACCCTCAATGATCAATAATTACAAACGACTGTGAACAAGACAGAATCAGCTCCCAAGTCGATATGATTGCTATTCCTATCATTTACCGTTCTCCCTGAGAACGCTATAGATTAGACCTGCCTGCTAGATCATGGAAACACTTCCCCCTCAGACTGAGTACTAGGTCACTCTGTATCATGACGTAACTTACCTCAAATCTGTAAGTCTTTCTTCATTTGGAATTCCGCCGTGATCATGTCCATCTCTTCTTGTGACCGCACGGTAACTATATGCTTGATGCTACCGCACTCTTCATCCTTATGCCGAACGTCGACATCAACCTCCACAGTCCTGTGGACGGCAACCTGTACATCTCGCTGTGACCAGACATTCGCGCGACGACGACGACCAAATACATCATGGTCACTTAAAAAACAACAGTTGAGAGGAAGTAACCTGAGATATCACGTCGGAGAGCGTACTTCGTGATGTATTGGAATAGGTCGCGGTAAAGTCGTGTTGACATAATGACCCTAGCGAAACAGTCGGCGGCACTTCCTCCAAGATTAATGGGCAGGAACTAACATGAGAACCACTATAGTTGAAGAAGAGAGGACATATGATCAAGAAAAGCTGAAATAAGCTCGGAAGATGTACGAACTATGTGGTACTTGGAACATCTGGCAAAGAAGTCTGTCAACTATCTCGCGGACAACTGGGCCTATCGTTACTTACCAAATTCCATGAATCTGATATTACGGACAAGGCCAAATAAACAAGCACATCAAGGCGAGCCGTAAGCTTTCACACACCGTTCATATTCATAAAGGGGAGGACCTTGAAAGAATCAGATTATGCATATGAACGCCAAAGAAAAAGGAATGGTGACGATGACTCACGACAGAGGGCACTTCAGTAGAGGTGGCAGTCAGAATCCAGAAGATACCCTGAAAATAGAGCATCCGCCAAAGATGCGTCGCATTTTTCTTCTGCAGCACGCCAACAAACATGATGGACAGGAGGGACAGGTCCACAACAATGTTAACAAGTAGACCCCAGCGAAAAGCATTTGTCCCCGTGATGACACATGTCTTTGCTTCGGGGTTCCATATAGCCTGAGCCTACATAGAGGATTCCCCACAAGATTTGACTTCAGCGTCTCTCGCCATGATCGCGATTTACGTAAAGTGCTTACCTTTGTAGTACCTGCATGAACGAGCATCGTTAGATCAAATCCAAAAAAAGAGAAGCAATCAAACGCACTACACAATGAACTGACAATGTTTGCGGACCAGATTGATACGGTAACCATTGTGATGTATTTAGATCGCCCCCAAATGGCAATTCTAGATTTCGGGTGAAAAGTCTGTCTAATATCTCCGCGGGAGAAAGCACGACCATGGATCACTTACCCACGAAGCACGAGGAGAAACGAGGCGATAGCCACAGAGAACCATGACGCAGCAAGGATACAACGGAACCAGGCCTGCGTAAGATTAGACTTGTCAGTACCAAACGAAGGTACTCCCGAGCGGCCACTGACATTGCAGTCAAACTTGGAAGAGAGGTTAAACCCTATAAAGTTGCACATAATTGCCATCAAAGCCAATAACCGTGAGGTGAGGTACACGGCAAATGACCACTTCCATGGCCGTCTGCCAGTGAACACCTCCCACTCAAAGTCGAGAGTCGTGAAGAACTCCCAGCTGTGGCAAGCGGCCATCAACATTATGATTCACATGCTATGCAGTAAGATCGAAGCGCACACGTAGACTCCGCTGAATAGATGGACGACCTTGACAAGGTGGTCTGAGCGAGAAAAGATGGTAGACGGTGAACAAGATCGGCGGGACGAACAACTGGTTATGACCTACTGAAAACATCGGCATCAGAAGGCATGGTTGACGGTGCGTCAGAGAGAAGTGAAAGGGGAGGAGCGAGAGTCTGCGGGAATTAAAGACCAAGAGTAAAGGAAGATGCTTGGACGTGGTCATTATGTATGGTTCCGTTCATGTATTCCAAGTCGTCCAAGTTTGTACAGCACCACAAAATCACGTCAGATTCAAGGGCACAACAAAGAGCGATGCGGGCACAGGCAGGGTAGCCTGAACTGGAACCCCTCGATGGCATCGAGGGTTTGTGGGCGCTTGAAGTTACACTCACTTCCGTCATCCGCCCGATGCTACGTCCTAAGCGGCAAACAGAGAAGTTCTCGAGTACAGTAAGTGGAAACCTCCTGATCAAACTGGAATGAATTGAAATTTGCCGAGTTGACCTAAGGTTTCCTTCCGCGGTCACTCGAGAAGCGGTAACAAGAACTAGAGCCGTAGTAAGTTATTCGGTATGAGGGTCCACTGGCAGGAGACCAGGGATGAACTTGAAAGCAACAAGAGCCCGGGACCGCAGCATGTCTGACGGTGCATCCTGGTAAGTCGCCGCGCACAGTACGTGAGATACAAGCTCTCTTGAGAAGTAGTATAAGGCCTCAGCAGCTTCGCTGGCACACCATACGGCGCCCAGCGATGTGTTTGACAGTCATGGTTCGGAACGGATTAGGAGAAAGCTGTCTGCGTGTGGCGTTCCGCTCCAAATCATGACTCACGAGTAACCTCGAAACCAGTGACACGCCGTAATAGATGGAGTAATCGGCGAATACTGATGTGGATTAAATGGG
>Ga0137362_10002673_pt1 | contig 11687 bp, 9 predicted proteins | sample MadtaG_2_FD_104801 | JGI IMG/M metagenome (GOLD analysis project Ga0137362, IMG submission 104801) | Vadose zone soil microbial communities from Angelo Coast Range Reserve, California, USA - Mad1_100_16 metaG | ecosystem: Environmental > Terrestrial > Soil > Vadose zone | place: USA: California... | reverse complement strand
GTTGCTTGGTTTCTGAGTAACTCGGTGGGCACATACCCAGACCGCGCGACAGAGTTGAAGCAGGCGTTTGCGGCGGGGCTGCAGGACCAAGATGCTACCGTGCGCCAGGCTTCGACGGCGGGTCTGGGAAACTTGGGTCCCAATGGGGCAGAGTTTCTGCCGCAGCTCATGAATCTTCTGAATGATCCAACACCCGAGATCCGCTTGGCGGCCGTCGATGCGATTGGCAAAATGAATTACGTGGACGGGCTGCGGCGAGCGCTCTCCAATCCTGACAGCCAGGTGCGCGCAGCCGCCACTGGAAGATTGAGGGCAATCGCACCGCGAGAAAAGTGAGCCGCTCTTCAGGCCTGGAAACTGCAGGTGGCCTCAGTGATACAATTTCATTTCGATGGTAAGTACTCCACTCATCTAGAGTCCGCAAACGGGATTCAGAGAAATAACTCCTGCCATGTCGCATAGGCTAGAGGTATCCAGAATCTTGCGTTCACTTGGCCGGATCACGGGCTGCTCGCAGAAGTGCCTTGGCCTGGCGGAGATTGGTGGGATACTCACCTAGCCGCTTTTGGCATCCTGCCATGTTTTCAGCAATATGCATGGAAACCGCATCAATACTGGCGAGTTCTACGATCTCTATTCTTTCAACTCTTTCAATCCCACCGCATGAATAGCACCAATTTCTTCCACAAACAGACACCAAAGACACCAAGGCCACCAGACTCTTTCTAATCACTTTTCGGGAGATAGGTGACAACAACTTCATAGTTCTTCACCATTGGGGAAGGATTGACCAATTCCTTTGCGAAGGCCCGCTCAGCATCCGACCCAGTCAGAGACTCCAGAAAAGATGTGGCTTCCCAGAGGGACAAAAGCAAGAATTCGGTACAATCCATGCGAGTTCTGGATAATAGTATCGCGCCCCGGTTACCTGGAGCCTCGCGATACGCTCGGAACAAGTCCTCCCGAATGTATATGAGATGTTTGCTGGTCTCTGATTCTGGTGCAACTCCATGCCACACACGCGCGATCATATTCTTGAAAATCCTGGGGAGAAAACCGCCTGCCAACTCATCGGTTCTTCGGCTCGCTGGCAACTTTCTTCATCCTTTGCTCCTGTAGCTTACGCAGCTCCCGCCAGCGCGCGTGCTGCCCGGCCTTGGCGGTTTGCGATCTTCGTAGTCTTGAAGCCATGAAACGGAACCAGTTCACAGAGTCGCCCTGGATGCAAGCGCGTCCCCAGGAAGCGCGCATCAAGTCACTGCTCAGTCTCTTTCTTTACGGTTTTCCCGCCGCTTGACTCCTCGTATGGATGGTCACGAGGTTGAGCATTTTCTGATCGCCTATCTGCAAGGCGATACCCTCTCCTTTGTCCTCGAACGGCTTCAGGAACTCCGGATCTTCCCAGGCCCCCATTTCGACTTCTTCCCAACTGAACACCTTGTATTCGCCGGGTGCGATCCCTCGCAAATCGAAACGCCCGTACTGATCCGTCGTCACCGTCTTGTACAGGCGGTGTTGTGTGCGATACTTCAGGTCAGGCACGAGCACTACCCACACCCCCGCGGCAGGCAAACCATCTACGTCAGATACCGCTCCCTGAACTCGCGCACCGTGTGAGCTGATTGTGATTTCTAGCGCGGCGGGCGCTCCCCTTACCACGGTGAAGCCGTCCTCTAGCGCGCTGGACGCGCCGTACTGAACATCTTTGATGTAGCAATCTTTAGACTCTCCGCTAACTTCTGCGTGATATGTCCCCTCGCCCATGTCCTTCAGCGTAAAGAAATTGCCCTGGGTTACTCGCGTACTGCCTTGAAAACCCAAATTCAAATCCACGGGCTTTGGCCTCACAATGAGTTCGTCTTTCTCCAGCGCAGGTTTCCCGTCCCAAAGGATTTGCCCGTTAATGCTCATTCCAGACGCGATCGTTACGACGACTCCGTCTACGTCGGCATTACCAACTTCGACAGGCATCCGCGTGGAGTAAATCTTTCCTTCGTCGAACCAGAAGGCGGTCAGCACATAGGAACCGGGGAGAACTTCGGGAATGTCGAACGAACCGTCCGGCTTTTCTACATTGGCGGGCTGTACAGAGTCCCACTCGCGGCGATTCGTTTTCGGCATTAACAATACGTTTGTTCCGGTCCCAGGTTTGTGTGTGATCTGGTTGTAGACGCGTCCTCGGATTCGGTACGCGAGGACTTTGCGAAGGAGGATTTCAATGGAAGAGACTTCCTCTCCTCCCTTTAGGTCAATGGAGATTGCTTTCCCGGCATCCGCGGTGCCCGGATAGTACATCTTTGCGTAACCTTGTTGGTCAGACTCCGAACCTCCTGAGTCCCCGTTACCACCGAGCCGGCTCCATCGCGGGTACACGGCACTCACAAAGTACCGACCGGGTGATAATCCGAAAAGCCGGTATTCACCTAAATCGTTGGTTTCGACCGTGACCCTCATGGCAAGGGCGCGCTTCCCGTCTGTATACACCTCCCGCGCAGCGGTGACGTTCACCGATGGAAGCGGCTCGCCATCTTCCTCGATTATCCGTCCAGCGATTACCCCGGAGGCAGTCAATCGGAAGAGAAGGTCTTTTAGCTCCTGTCCGGGTCGCAGAGATAGAACAGCCCCAGGATCATCCGTTTTTCTCTGCCCGTATTCTTGCGTGACGAAGCCAATGCGGCTGACCGTCAACCGGTAACGTCCGGGATCGATCCCCTTTAGTTCAAATCGACCTCCGGTATTCGTAACTGTCGAAACGGCGCGATGATCCTCCGTGCTTTGAAGATGAACCACGGCTTTTGTCAGCGCCTCGCTGCCCGCGAGCTTCACGACCATGCCCGCGATGCTGCACTCGTCTTTCTTTGGTGTCGGTATGGGTCCGGAGTTTTGTGCGGTCGCATGGCAGGCAAATGTAGAAACCAGGAATAGCAGAAACAAAAGCTTCGTCACCGGACTCGCCTCGCAGAGTATGCGTTAATCAAAGCACACAAATCGCGGTAGGGTTGCCGGAAGCTAGTCACAACATTAGCCAGACGGGTATACGTGCGCTGGACGATACGCGTAGATAGGGCCTTCGCGCACGCCTTACAGTCACATTTGGCTGCGGGATTGCACGCTGCAAAGTACTCTGGTCCACCCTTCTGTCCCCTTTTCTTGTGGTCCATCGCCTTTGAGAGGCCATGTAAAGCGAGTTTACTCTACGTTGTGAAGTACTTCGCCACGCAGAGCACCGAGCATCCGACGAGGATGCGAGTCCGAGGCACGCTTAGTTCACTTCCGCCGCTTTGCTCTTCTCCGCCTTCGGCAGCTCTCTCAGGCCTGGCAAACTCACGTGGAAGAAGGCTTCTATCTGAGATTTCTCGTCACCGACGTAGGCCCCGGCCCAGTCTTCCAAGACCTTGCCTTCCGGCGAAATGACAATAGTTTGCGGAGTGCTCCCTAGCTTGTAAGTCTTCAGCGTCTCCGGCGACAGCCCGGAATAGACCGGTAGCTGCAAGTCGTTTTTGGCCACGTATTCGGCCAACGTTTGTTCGGACAGAGAGAGACCAATGAAACGATATTGGCCCCTCTCTTTGTCCAGCAGTGTTTTGAGGTTGTCCATATTACGGGAGCACCACGTGCAGGGAGGCGTAAAGATATATAGAACCGTGGGTTCTTCCGCGCCCTGGTAGGAAATCACACCAGGTTGCCCGTCCAGGCGTTTCGCCGCGATAGGAGGCACAGCTGTGCCGACCTTGAGCAGGCGCTCAGCTGCTCTATTCGATTGCAGCTGCGTGAAAGACCGCACTCTGCGAGCCAAAACTACATTGAGCGACACCGAGGCCAGCAACAACAATATCCCGGTCATTACAGCGTAGCGCCTTGCCGAGCCTACCACTGTCTCGATCGCCAAATCATGCTCAACACTGTCTGTTCCACCAGATACGTCCATGTCGCGCGCCCCCTGTTCGTGCAAGATAATGTGACCGACTGACCGACAGTTCCGACACTGGTCGCAGTATTCCCTAGAGGTCCACCTTTCAATCGTGGACAGCGAACTTCCTCTGCCTCTCCCCACAAATCTTGCGTCTCTCGTGACTCAGGAGGGAGAGAGGTTGCTGCACTCACCTATGTAGATGTAGCCATCAACGCACTCAAGGAAGAAATCTCCAGGTTCGGGGACATCGGGGCAAGAGACTGTTAACACACCATGATGCGGGCCGCAGACTTGGTCACTGACATTAAACTGAATGTTAAAGCATTGACTGGCAGTACATCCTGCCTGAGCGCGAACCGGCTGAGTGCCCACTACAGTGGAGGCTATGAGGATAACTGCTACGAGGCAGAAGAACATCCACGGTCGGAAAGCATTCCTGGTCCAAAAGCTTGGCTTTCTATTGGTATTGCGTCTCATTTTCGCCCCTCTCCTAGAACGATTGGGCTCAGACCAAGAATCAAGGCTCTAGTTGCTAGGCTTTGATCATTTCACCAAGCACATGAGATTTAAATTGAACCCTGAAGCTCCGCGTCTGGCACCACAGTTGTAGAGAAGAAATACCCCTGAAGACAAGGACTAGGAATTGGCGTACGCGACAATCTGTTGGCTTATTCGCCGATGGTGTTAGTCACCTCTTGTACTGACGAGTGGCTTTCGCGCGAAATTCGCTGGGCGTTTGACCGCACAGCTTCTTGAAGTCACGAACAAAATGACTAACATCCCTTACTCCGATTGAGAACGCCACCTCTTTTACGCTTAGAAAGGTGTTTTGAAGTAGCTCTTGAGCTCGCTGCATACGTGCCTGCCTCACGTACTGCATGGGAGATCTGCCAGTTTCTTTGCTGAAGAGTTGCCGCAGCCTTGAGGGCGAAAGGTTCACACTCTTGGACAGCGAGTGAATTGAAAGCTGGCCGGCCGGGAACCGACGCATTATGTCAATCGCCGCTCTAACTCGCGCGTCCATGTCCGGCATTCCGTGGGTTTGAACCAATTAGGTCGGCATCTCGCACAACCAGGTAATGAAACCCGCAAGCGAGTGAACCAGCAAGGGGTGCGCTCGTCATAGCGATGCCCCAAAATACTAATGAATCGACGGCGGAGTTTCTTGCTCGGGTTGGGCCCCGTTCTGTTTTTGCAGCTCACCCATTGCCCGCCAGCGGCGGTACTGGTCGCGCTTTGCTGGGTCGGGATCTTCTTCGCCCTTCAGCCAGAACGTGAACCAGTCCACGAGGCCTTGCTCTTCGAGCATACGTTCAGAAACCATTCCACCCAGGTGTACGCCGTGAGGAATCAGGACGAAATCGACCGGCTTCTTCTGGAAGGTTAGTCCCACAAACCATTCCCATTGCGAAAAAACTGAAAAGTTCCCAAGTGCGACAAGACGCACGGGGGCCCGCACTATGTCCAAATTAAAGCCCGGAGCATTCTTCATCCAAGTCGCAAGGCCCTCGCCAGAGGGCGCAGCATTTCCGTTGTAGGCATTGAACTCCCCTGCCGCATCCGGAAATTCAATCGCTTCGAAGTACCCGCAGCTTATGCCATCGACCAAGCTCGCCGCTGCAAATCTGAATTGCGAATGGGTCAGAGCGTAGCCAACATAGCAAACGGTCGCGCTGAAACCGACAATTCCAACCCGGCTACGGTCGATGATTCCTTGCTTGTCCAACGTCTCAATTCCCTCTGCATAGACATGCGCAGTCCAGATCTTGAGTGATTCTTGCCGAGTGGCCCCTAACTTCAGTTTCACGACGTTGTCGTCGTCCTGCTGGGTCTTGAAGCCCGCAGCTTGCAGCACTACAATCCCTTTCGCCGCTAAGGGGCGGGCAGCATATCCGCTGCTGTACTCGTGAAAGCCATCCATCGAAAACTCGCTAGGGTCATAACCATGAGTCTGAATCACTAGCGGGTATCGTTTATTGGGCACATAGTCCGGTGGCAGATAGAGCCCGCCAATCACTTTAATACCGTCGACTTCCCACTCGATCGTCTTCACGCTTCCCAGCCTCAGCGCGCTGAATTGCGGGTTTAGATCGAGAAGCAACTCCTTCTGACCGCTCTTCGGATCCGTCACATACATTTTCGGTGGCGTATTTACGTCCTGCACCAACGATACATCGAGCGGAGTGCGTGCGGCTGGCGCTACAGGTGAATCTTGCTTGGGAAGTCTCCTATATGCTCCGCCAAGCAGGGTCACCTGAATTCTGTATTGGTTGTTTCTCCGAGCGTCCCGCTCCGCAACGTCTGAGACGTCCAGCGGAAGATAAGATGACAGGAAAACGGACGTACTATCCTTGGCCCACGATATTGGCGTGGGAAACAGTAGAGGTGCTCCGACCAGGCTGTGGACCGACACCGTCGTGGTGTCCGCCACCAGGTATTCTGAGATGGGCGGTAGCTTCATACTGAGACGCATACGGATAAGATCATATGTGTCTCGATAGTCTGCCCACTCGCGCGGCGCGGTTCGGCGGTACACGGGGAATATGATGTAATGCCCATTAGGCGAAAGGGACAGCGTACCCCAGGGAATGAAGTAATCCGGCCCAACAGGGATTTGCCGTTCAGCGTGTTCTTTCGATTTCCACCAAATGTATTGTCCCTCAACTGGAGAATAACTTCCTGTTAGCAGGCTGATAAGTTCTTGACCGTTGATCACGACCTGCTTGAGGGAGCTCTGTTGTGGAGAGCCATTGTTTATTGATTCCATGGAAGGTGATGCTGCCCTGAACACCACGCCCTGACCCTCATCATCAATGGCGTAGTCATAGACCGTGGTGTGGTGATCAGTCAGCCGCGCCAGCTTCTTGCTTCTGACATTGAATTTGTAGACTTGCGGCTTTTCGCCCGGTTCCTCTCCCAAGAAGGCCAAGGTTTCGTTGTCGGCTAGCCACTGAACCTTTGTGATGGCATCCCGCTCGGATGTTGACGACATGGTCATCAGAACGCCCGGTTTGGGAGAATGCAGGGCATCTGCCGTGCTGTAAAGCAAGAGCGAGAAATCGTTGGTCTTTCGCTCCAAGTTGCCTTTTCTCACCACCACCACGAATCGACTCCCGTCGGGCGAGAAGTGCGCGATCGATGAGTTTCCCGAAATGAACGAAGTGTCCTCAAGTCTCGTCATCGAGACGACATCGGGCACCGTGACCGGCTGCCCTCCCTGCTGCCCTGAGCCGTCCTGACTCGAAACTGTGCTTATCAAGCCAACGCATAGGGCTACAACTTGTAGTGCTGGTGATGAATAGCCATGATTCATAAGGCGCATCCCTTTACTGCTCTTGGTTGTCTTTGCTTGGAAGGTCCCCCTCGTCGTCGACGAGGGCGTAAGTCGATACCCACCCTAGTGGGTCCTTTCACGAACCACGGCTCCTGCATGACCCGTGAAGATCACGTCAATAAGAACAACACCAAAAAGCTATCGCGAAGAAAGGCGTTGACGTGGCTTCCCATGCTAGAAGACCAACTTAAGAGCGAACTGCATCGAGCGCGGTCCTCCCATTTGGTATAGAGCATTCAAGCCACCAAGTCCCTGCGCCAGCGTGGTCTTGGCTTGGCCGAATGTGCATCCGGGCGAGAAGCTGGGAGACGCAGGAATGTCCGGAGTACAGTAGCTGCCGAAGGCGAAGCTGCCCCCATTAATGGTTCCAAAATTCGGATGGTTGAACACGTTGAAAGCCTCAGCGCGAAATTGCAGCCTGAGCCTCTCGCGGATGGGAAAGTCCCGTCGCACAGCAAGGTCCATTTGCCAAACTGGAAAACCGCGAACGAAATTCCGTGGGGCGTTGCCGCCAGAGCAAGGGCCAGCGCTTGGGTCGCAGAATGCATCTGGGTTAATCGCCCAGCCGCCGGGACAACCAAGCAATTGCCCTGCCGAGTTTTTTTGGCCGTATACCGAAGCACAATTCGACCCGTAAATGTAGATTGGCTGGCCTGGAACAAGGTTCAGTCCGGCATGGAAAAGCTCGCCTGTCGCTGGGTTTACCATATCCGTTCCGTTTAAGGTAACGGGAAATCCCGTCCGAGCTGTGAAGCGGTCGTCGAGTCCCCAATTGTGCAGCAAGGCCCGCGCGAACCCATTGTGGAATGGGGTCGGCAAATCATACGAAACGCCACTCGAAAAACTATGCCGCACATCGAAATCAGAATTGCCTCGCAGATAGGGGAGTTCGCTATTCTGTGAGCCGTAATCAATCGAATGCGACCACGTATAAGACGCCAGCGCTTCCAACCCATGCGCAACCCTTCTCTGGAACTGAACCTGTAATGCGCTGTAGTCCGACGTAAGTCCATTGCTGGTTAGTATGAGTCCCTGGGGGAAGTTGGAATTGACAGACGATATGTCCGGCTCCTGTTGTTGCAATAGCCTTCTTCCATTGGCACCAACGAAAGAAACGGTCAAGGATTGTGACCTCCCCAGGGCCTGTTGAATGCTGCCGTTCCATTGCAGCGTGAACGGTAGTTGCAAATGAGGATAGAAAGCCAAGACTACCGGATAGGGAGCCGTCGGTGGATTTACTATGGGCGGATTGGCTTGCGCTGGGGGAGCAGGAAAGCTAGCTGGCGAGCCGACTAGCCCTCCGAATAATTTCAGCGCGCGGAATCCAGGCCCCAGATAACCGGTTGAACCCAATTGCTGGCCAGTATCAAAGAAAACTCCACCTCCCCCACGTATAACCGTCTCCCATCCTGCTTTGTTTCCTAGGACGTATGCTAGTCCGAGCCGCGGGGCGACATTGTACCAAGTAGTCTTCCAAAGGGGAGTGCCTTGAGGAGCGAGCGTCAGCGTGCTCAAAGTAGAACCCTGCACAGTGTAGGGAAGATTTCCGGTTGGCGCGCCAGGGGGAGGATTTACCTCCCACCGCACTCCCACCGAAAGATTCAGGCGCGGCGTTATCCTCCAGTCGTCCTGGCCGAAGCCTGAGAAGTTCGTGTAGATCGGATCAGCGGTGGCATTCGTCTGGGCAATTCCGAGGCCCACGCTGTTTGACTGAACTGAGCTTGCGCTGAAATACCTATAATTTAGCCCGGGACTAAGGGGGGCTATGTTCGGTGTCAACCTGCGATAATCACCGCCAAATTTGAGCTGATGTTCTCCTAACGAGAAACTAAGCGTATCCACTATGTTCCATTGTTTCTGCTTGCCGATAGTATTAAATTGGTTAATGCCAGTGAACTGGCCACCGATCAGGAAGAAAACGCCGACTGAAGCAGTGGGGTTTCCTGCAGAAAGACCCTGGAGGGCGAAAAGGTTGGCGGGAGTTGCTCCCCCGAAGTTGTCAAGTGTGCTGACCGAGGAGACTTCGCTCGAACTGTAGTTGAGCCTTAAATCATTGCTCAAGCGACTCGAGAGTGAACTTGTCGCTCCGAACGTGTATGTCCGTGAGTTCGAAGGTGTTGAAATCTGTTCGGAAGGCGCCCCTGTATTCCGAGCCTTGGCAAACGAAGACGTGTTGCTGAAACGGAAGAACAGCCTTAGCCTTTCCTTCACGGCCTGGTCCAAACGGATGCTTGTCGAATCTATGCTACTTGGATTAGACCAATTGTTCACAAACTGGGCGAGACCATTTCCGAGGTCTGTGCCATTTGGCACTGGAAAAGCATTCAACACTTGTTGGAGAGGGGCCGGTGTGTTTGTGCGCAGACTGACGCTTGGCACAAAAGCGACGCTCGCGGCCTGCGGCTGAAGCAAGCGTAGTCCCTCATACGAAAAGAAGAAAAATGTTTTGTCCTTTCCATTGTAGAGATGCGGAATCCGGATAGGTCCTCCCAACGTCCCGCCAAAATCGTTCTGGCGCAATGGAGCCGATGGTCGACCAAAGTAATCGTTGAACCAATCGTTCGCATCGAATGCGTCGTTACGTAGGTAGTCGAAGGCAGTGCCGTGCCACTGATTGGTCCCAGAACGCGTAACAAAGGAGAATTGGCCGCCAGGGTTGCGTCCGTATTCGGCGGAGTATGTCGATGTCTGCACGCGAAACTCCTGCAACGCATCCACTGACAGCAAATTCTGTGTTGTGCCGAGTGCAGTTGCTGCAGGCAGGGAACCGCTGGTCGCCGCCGTGGTGGCACTTCCCGGAACAATGCCGACATTTGCGCTGACGCCGTCGACTGTGTAGTAATTTGACTCCGTGCGCTGTCCGCTTACGCTGAACTCCCCCTTCCCACTCGTACCCGCCAAAGTTTGCGGATTATTGGTTACCACTCCTGGCGAGAGCAGGATCAAGTCCTGGAAGCTGCGCCCATTCAGCGGCATGTTCTTTATATATGTTTGGTCCACCACCGTGCTGACCGATGCATCCGAAGTGTTAATCACCAGTCCGCCCGACTCGACTGTCACCGTCTCGTTCACAGAACCGATCTGCAATTCAAAATTTATCGACGCCACGTCCTGGACGTGGAGTTCGACTCCGCTTTTCACGATGCTCTTGAAGCCATCCTTGTCGATAGTCATGCGGTAGATTCCCGGCTGAAGAGACGGGACGCGATAGATTCCTTGATCGTTTGTAGCCGTCCTAGATGTCACGTTGGTCGCAAGATTGGTGATCAGAATATTCACGCCCGGCACACTACGACCGTTAGGATCCGTAACTAGCCCTGTGACCGCCGCCAATTCATCGGCTCGGCAGATCGCCATGCCGGCCAGGCAGGCAAATACCAACACAAACGCTCGCATCGTGAATCGTTTCACAGGCGTTTCTCCTTCAAGGAACTCCACACTCTAATTAGCTATTCCCGTTTAGAATCGATTTGTGTCACCTCCCAACTGTGAAAGTCCCAGAAAAGCCCAAAAAACAGTTGCCAGTGCCAAGTGCCTGGTGGCGAGTGCCTACGAATGCTCCCCGGTACGTCCCCAAAAAATCCCAACCGCCAGCTTCGCTCACGGTTGGCTATCCCGATAGGCATTTTCCTCATGCCAACCCACAACCGCACGCGTGCATGCACGGCACCGACACTCCAATCGCATCCGCGCGGACCACCGCTTCCAATACCTGTCTAGCACACACCGCTTCCTCCGAACCTGCGCGAAGGAACGACCTCGCCTATCCAGTTGATAATGCTGCCTAAACGACGCCACGCGTGGCGGTTCTTGTCGCCTCCGCCACCGGCGAAACTCATCGCTTGCGCATGGCAAAAGTCATCGCTCGACGACAAGTGGCAGAAGCACGGCGCAGAGTGGCGGCAACACCAAGAGAAGTGGACACAGCAACAGTTCGAGCGCCTCATTATCTTCATGGCCCGTTATTTCGAGAACGTAAATCAGGGATGGTTCGGAGGGCCTATGAGGTTTGCGTAAAGGACCTTCTTGCCGCGTGGAGCGGTGCTCCCACCAGGGGGCTCGACGGTGACGAACACGGCGTCAATGTGAGACAGCACATCCGGGTGGTTCACCGTCAGAACCCACCGGCTCGTCGATTTGTCGTCAACGGTGAAGAGGCCTAGATCGAGGGGCTTCCCTAGATTAGCCTCGCGGTATCCCCACGCTTGGAAAGCACCCAGTTTGTGATTCTGCCGGTTCTGCAGATCGAACGCGTAGAATACAAGAAGCTTCTTCTCCACGTAGTAGACGCGTCCGTAGGTGCGCTTCGTTTTGCCGTCACCCGTCACGTCGTAAACGTCCACGATATGAAGATCTCGTGCGCCGAATAGATTTCGTGCCTCGCCTTCCGTGGGCGAAGTCCGCGCTGCTCCGGTCTCTGAGGGAGGCTGCTCGAAGGCT
>Ga0137362_10002670_pt1 | contig 11691 bp, 11 predicted proteins | sample MadtaG_2_FD_104801 | JGI IMG/M metagenome (GOLD analysis project Ga0137362, IMG submission 104801) | Vadose zone soil microbial communities from Angelo Coast Range Reserve, California, USA - Mad1_100_16 metaG | ecosystem: Environmental > Terrestrial > Soil > Vadose zone | place: USA: California... | reverse complement strand
GACTTCGCGGCTATAGCGGGAGAGACGGTGCTGAAAGGCGTGTCCACCGACAATCATTTTTTTGCCGTGCGGGCCGTGGGTAAGAATGGCGCGCGGTCGATTGCGGTACCGACGGAGATGGAACGGAGGCCGCCGCCGGGGACGAGCAGGTAGTGTTCGGCTGTCACTTTTCCGCTGTCAATGAAGAGAATCTGAACGGGCGGCGCAGTAGAGAGTGCGCGTCGTGCCAAGCTGGGGCGCAGCATGCTGCGCCCCTACAAGGGAGACCGAAGCAGCGGGAAGAAATGGTTAGTGCTTCGGCGCGGCGACGGGCTGGGCGAAGGTGATGAAGTGGCCGCCGGGATCCTGGACGCCGAATTCGCGCATGCCGTAGAAGGCGGTGCGGAGCGGCATGACGATTTTCACGTCCTTCATGGCGGCGAGGACGGCATCGAGGTTGTCGACCTCCATATACAAATAGGTGGGACCTTTGCGCGCGTCCGCGGACATGGATGCCGGGGCGTCTTTTTCCACGCTGGCGTAGGTCTGGTACATCACTTCGGTTGCGCCTTTCTGAAACGTGACAAAGCCGAGCTTGTTGCCATCGGGAACCTCAATGGTCTTGGTGAAGCCGAGGCGATCGATCCAGAAGGGAAGGATCGGCTCGATTTCCTTGACGAGCAGGACCGGGGTGATTCGCTTGACGTTCACGGTTTTTGTCTCCTGAGTTTGATGGGCGTGCGAGAAAGCGAAGCCGAAAGAGAGCGCGAGGGCGGCAACGGCAAGGGCGAGCAGGCGCATAGCTGGTTTTCTCCTTGACAGTTTGAAGTAGTCTAGATTAGACTAGTGGAGTGTAAGAGAGCAAAAACCTTGTGTCAAGGAGATTTTCATGGCAACGAAAACCAGGGCTCTTGGCGACCTGATCTCCATCGGGCCGGCGATGCTACGCGACTTTGAGCGGCTGGGAATCCGCAGCGTGGCACAACTGGCGCGGCAGAATCCGGAGCGGATGTATGCGCGGTTGAATCGCCTGACGGAACAGCGGCAGGATCCTTGCGCGTTGGATGTGTTTCACGCGGCGGTGGCGCAGGCGCGGAATCCTCGGCTGGCGGTGGAGAAATGTCAGTGGTGGTACTGGAGTGAGAAGAGGAAGAAAGAAGCAAGGAAATAAAGAGGTAAGGAACAGAACGGGAATGAGAAAAGACAACGCAGAGACGCGGAGGACGCTGAGATTCGCGGAGAGGCCGAGGACCGGTGTACGCAGGGGCAGGAAATTGGCGCTGACGACGCCGGACCTTGTGGTGCTGAGTTTGCTGGCGGAGCGCCCGATGCACGGTTATGCCGTGAATCTGGAACTCGAGCGGCGCGAGGTACGGGACTGGGCGGGGATTTCGCGGCCGCAGGTGTATTACTCGCTGGAGAAGCTTGCGCGCGCCAGGTTGGTCCGCGCCGCGGAAAGCGAAGAGCCAGCAGCGGGTCCGGAGCGATCAATGTATGAAACGACGGCGAAGGGGCGCGCGGCGCTGGCCGATGCTCTGGAACGCGAGGAATGGACGACGCAGCGGGATCGGCCGCCGTTTCTGACGTGGATTGCGCTTTCCTGGCAGGCGCGGCCGGGCGTCTTCGAGAAACAGATTCAGCGGCGCAAGAAATTCCTGGAGAAGGAACTGGTCCGCGAGAAGGAAGTCCTGCGTTCCATTCTGGAGGAAGTCGGGCATCCGTATCACGAAGCGGTGTGGATGGTGAGCTTTGTGATTGAGCAATTCCAACTGGAACTGCGCTGGCTGCGGAGGCTCAAGCGGGAATTGCCGCGCCGCGCGGCGGCGCGGAAACCGGATTATGCCAGTTGAGAAAATGTCACTTTATTGGGGGATCGCAGCTGACAAACAGGGTCTCGATGCCCTATTCTGAGCCTACCCTTCCATAGCCCTCAATTCTCACACGGAGGAAACATGATTAACCGTTTCTGGAGATCGTGCTTATTCGGCGTCCTCGCAGGCACACTGGCCGTGGCCCCGGCTTATTCGCAGGGCAACAGTCAGGGCAAAGGTAAAGGCAAAGGTCACGACAAGAAAGGCGGCGACGACGATTCAGATCAGGGCAGGCCGGGAAAATACGGGTTTGGGCCGCACGACCGGGAGGTTATTTCTTCGTATTACTCGAACCGCGGCTCGAATCTTCCGCCGGGGCTGGCCAAGCGAAACGGCAACTTGCCGCCCGGCCTCGAGAAGCAACTGGAAAGAAACGGGACGCTGCCACCGGGGCTGCAGAAGCGCGTGCAGCCGTGCCCGGTGGAACTGGAGCGCCAGTTGCCGCCACTGCCCGCAGATTTCCGGCGCGGGGTTATCGGCGCGCATATCGTGGTGTTCAACCGGCATACGAACCTGATCGTGGATGTATTCAAGGACGTAGCGCGGTAGGCAGCGCGAGACTGCGAGAAACCGCTAGCGCCGGTTCAACTTTGGGGCGAATCCTCTTGGAGCGACGCTTCTACGCTTTCGAGCGATGTCTCGATCCTTCGCGTGGCCTAAACAGCCGGATCGACACTAGCAAAGTTTGAGCGTGCCGGAATAGGCCACGCGGGGCTTGCCGGAATCGCCGCGCTCGACGCGGCCGATGCGGAAGAATTTTTCGCGGCGGCGCTTCAGGTCAGCTTCGACGGATTTCACGTGGGCCGGGGGAACGACGAGGATCATGCCGACGCCCATGTTGAAGGACTGAAGCAGTTCATCGGTATCGACTTTACCGACCCCGGCGAGATATTTGAAGATGGAGGGCACGGGCCACGAAGCAAGATCGATCTGGGCTTTGACGCCTGACGGGAGCACGCGGGGCAAGTTTCCGGGGATGCCACCGCCGGTAACATGCGCCAGGGCGGCGACCCAGCCGCGGGCGATGATGTTTTTGAGCGCCGGCGCGTAGCAAAGGTGCGGCTTCAGAAGCTCCGCGCCGATTTTGTTGCCCACTTCCGGGACGTAGGTCTCCGGCTTCAGCCTGGCAAGTTCAAAAACCAGCTTACGCGCCAGCGAATAGCCGTTGGTATGGAGTCCTGCCGAAGGCAGAGCCAGCAGAGCGTCGCCGGGCCTGACATTTTTGCCGGTGAGAATTTTTTTCCGCTCGACGGCTCCGACGATGAAGCCGGCCAAATCATATTCCCCGGGAGGATAAAAGCCGGGCATCTCGGCGGTCTCGCCGCCGATCAGAGCGCAGCCCGCCTTGCGGCAGGCGAAGCTCATGCCTTCGACGAGCTGCTCGATGACCGGCGGATCGAGTTTTCCCATGGCGAGATAGTCGAGAAAGAAGAGCGGCTCGGCGCCCTGAACGAGAATATCGTTGATGCTGTGATTGACGAGGTCGCCGCCGACCGTGGAGTGCACACCCATGGCAATGGCGACTTTGAGTTTTGTGCCCACGCCGTCGGCGCTGGAGACGAGGACAGGCGCTTTCCACTTTTTTCTGTCGAGCGCGAAGAGAGCGCCGAAGCCGCCGATTCCACCAAGCACGCCGGGCGTGAGGGTGCGGTGAGCGTGGTGACGGATGCGTTGCTTGACATCGTCGGCGACGGCGATGTTCACACCTGCGTCTGAATATTTCATGGTTGACGTGACCCGTGTCCCGTGTTCCGTGAAGGGCGCGACACGTCAGAGGAATGCGGCGTTAGCTGACGCGCGTCAGGAACAAAATTCCGGTGTGAAACCGGCGCCGCGAAATTGAAGCACAAGGATGCCGGGCTGGGACCGGGCACCGCACAGTGTACCTTCAAAAAGTCCGGAAGAGGCGCTTCCAGCGGACGATTCCCGGGTGGAGGATAGCGCTCGCATAGGCAAAAAACCTTTCGCGAAACTGTCCCGGCTCCCAGGCATCCTGAGGCACGTCGAGCGACATGTAAATCATGACCGGCGTGCCGATAATATCCTTGCGCGGGACGCAGCCCCAGAAACGGCTGTCGAAGGAGTTGCCGCGATTGTCGCCCATGGCGAAATAACAGTCATTGGGAACGCGGTAGGGCAACTTCACATCAGAGTAACCCGGCGGAGTTTGTCCCGCAGGGGCGGGCTCGGTTGGCCCGGTGGTGTAATTCTCGTTGAGCTTCCGACCGTTGACAAAAACCGCGCCATCGTGAATCTCGACGGTATCACCGGGAAGACCAATAACGCGCTTGACGTAGTCGGGGGTATCGGGGGCGAAGGGCGGCTTGAAGATGATGACCTGCTGACGTTTGGGATTGCGCCAGAGCGGCACGTGGAGATTGGTGAAGGGCACCCCGGCGTCGTAGCCGATGCGGCTCATGATGAGGTGGTCGCCGATGAGCAGCGTGTTCTCCATGGATCCGGAGGGGATAACGCGGGCCTGGCCGATGGTGCCGTTGATGAGCAGAAAAGCGAGGCCCACCCAAAACCAGGCAATGATTTCGCGCTGCAAGCGCTTGCCCATCGGCAGAGTTGGTTCTTTTTCGGCTTCTTTTTGTTTTTTTTCAGTCTTCATGTTGTACCGCCACAGGTCGCTCGGCTTGCCGGGCCTCGCTCAAATTGCCGGAAAGCGTGTCGCCTGTTTTCGCGTGACCTTCGCGGACTTCGAGTTGCACCAAGTCCGTCGGATAATTGCCCGTATAACAAGACGTGCAAAACTTCCCTTCGGTGTCATTCACGGCCTGCTTGAGGCCGGGAAGAGAGAGATAGCCGAGGGAATCAGCGCCGAGGAAACGGCGAATTTCTTCCGGCGAGTTGGAGGAAGCGATCAACTCTTCGCGGGTAGGCGTGTCCACGCCGTAGTAGCAGGGCGAAATGGTCGGAGGGCAACTGATGCGCACGTGGACTTCGATTGCGCCGGCTTCGCGAACCATGCGGACGATTTTGCGGCTGGTGGTGCCGCGAACGATGGAATCGTCGACGAGGACGATGCGTTTGCCGTCAATCAGGTTGCGGACGGGATTGAGCTTGAGCTTGACGCCGAAATTGCGAATGGCCTGAGAAGGCTCGATGAACGTGCGGCCGATGTAGTGGTTGCGGATCAGGCCCATGCGGAATGGAATTCTCGATTCCAGAGCGTAACCGACGGCGGCGGGGACGCCGGAATCTGGGACCGGGACGACGATATCCGCGTCGGCAGGATGCTCTTTGGCGAGGAGGCGGCCAAGCATTTCTCGGCTTTCGTTGACGGAGCGTCCGAAGATAATGCTATCGGGGCGCGAGAAGTAGACGTGCTCGAAAATGCATTGCTGGTGCGGCTTTTCCGGAGCGAAATGGATGGACTCGATGCCGGAGCGGGAGATGCGGACCATTTCGCCGGGCTCGATTTCGCGGACATATTGCGCGTTGAGAAGATCGAAAGCGCAAGTTTCCGAGGCGACAAGCCAGGCTTCGCCGCCAGCGGGCAAGGGGAGCTTGCCGAGCACCAGCGGGCGGAAACCGCGCGGGTCGCGAACGGCATAGAGCTCATCTTGCGTGAGGACGAGAAGCGAGTAGGCGCCTTCGACTTGATTGAGCGCATCGCCAAGGGCGCCGGAGAGATTGCGCGCCTGCGAGCGGGCGATGAGATGGACGATGACTTCGGTGTCGCTGTTGGTCTGGAAAATGGAACCGCGATGCTCGAGCTTGCGGCGCCACTCGGCGGCGTTGGTGAGATTGCCGTTGTGGCCAAGAGCGAGCTTGCCTTTGTTGCAATCGATCATGATGGGCTGGGCGTTAAGAAGAGCTTTGTCGCCAGCAGTGGAGTAGCGCGTGTGGCCGATGGCGAGGCTGCCGGGGAGTTCCGCCAGGACATGGGGCTGAAAGATTTCTTCGACTTCGCCCATGGCTCGGTGGAGATGGAGATCGGTGCCGTCGCTGGAGACGATGCCGGCGGATTCCTGGCCGCGGTGCTGAAGCGCATAGAGGCCGAGGTAAGCGAGGTTCGAGGCCTCAGGATGGCCGAAGACGCCGAAGACACCACACTCGTCGTGGAAGTGGTCGTCGAAAATGTCGCGCTTTTGCGTCATTGGCCCTTCAGTGTGCGTTCGAGCGAGTTGGCCCAGTCGTCGCGGAGACATTCGATGGAACTGTCGATCACCGCGCGCCCCTTATACTTGATGCGGAAAGAACTGTCGCGGGTGACTTTGCCGATCTCGCGCACCGCCACCCCATATTGTCTCGCAGTATTGAGAACGCGGGCAAGTGAAGCGGGGGTGACGGATACGACCGCGCGGGCGCCGCATTCGCCAAAGAGGGCGAATTCGGCGGGGGCGTCGTCAATGAGGTTTAGAGTTGCGCCGAGATGGGCGCAATCCGCCATGGCGGACGCCCCTGCAGAAGAGGTGAAGCAGGATTCGGCGAGGCTGACGGCGAGGCCGCCGTCGGAGATGTCGTGAGCGGATTGGAGGGAGCCGTCGGAGGCGAGGGCAACGAGGCAGTCGATGAGACGTTTCTCGGCGGCGAGGTCGATGGAGCAAGGTTGGCCGGCGACGATGGCGGCGATGGTTTTGGAGTATTCGGAGGAGGAGAATTCGCAACGCAACGAAGAAAAATCAAAGAGGGATTCCTCGCTTCGCTTGGAATGATGAGTCGAAGCCGGATCGGAAGAGACGGAGGCGAAGTTCGCGCCGTCGAGGAGGAGGATGACGTCGCCGGCGGAGCGGAAGGCGAGTTTGAGGACGCGTGAGGCCTCGTCGAGGATGCCAAGGATGCCGATGACAGGCGTCGGATAGATCGATTTGCCGAGGGTCTCGTTATAGAAGCTGACGTTGCCGCCGGTGATGGGCGTGCCGAGAGCGGTACAGGCTTCGGCGAGGCCGTCGATGACCTGAGAGAATTGCCACATCACTTCGGGCTTTTCCGGGCTGCCGAAGTTGAGGCAGTTGGTGGCGGCGATGGGACGCGCGCCGCTGGCGGCCACATTGCGCGCGGCTTCCGCGACGGCGTGCATTGCGCCGAGGCGGGGATTCAACTGGCACCAGCGGCCGTTGCCGTCGGTCGAGAGAGCCAGCGCGCGCATCGTTTCTCCTTGCGGGCCGTCGTGCTCGGATTCCTTGATGCGAATGACGGCGGCATCGCTCGCGCCGGGGCCGGCGAGAGTGTTGGTGCGGACGCTCGTGTCGTACTGTTCGGTGATCCAGCGCTTCGAGGCGATGGCGGGCGAGGCGAGCAGTTTCACCAAGTTCTGCGTGAGGTTTGTGCCTTCGGGTGCGAATGTGAACCAATCTTTTTTCGGGATCTCCTTATCTGCGACCACAGAGTGGTCTACGAGCGGCGCGGGCGCGGCAAGCGGGCGATTGTAGACCGGGCCTTCTTCGGCGAGCGGGTGTGCGGGAATTTCTGCGGCGAGCTTGCCGTGGTGCTTGACGCGAAGGAGACCGCCGTCAGTCACTTCACCGACGACGACGGCGTCGAGTCCCCACTTCTTGAAAACGTCGAGGACTTCGCGCTCGCGGCCTTTTTCAGCGACGAGGAGCATGCGCTCCTGCGATTCGCTGAGCATGATTTCGTACGGAGTCATGCCGGTTTCGCGCTGGGGAACTTTGGCGAGTTCGATTTCGATGCCGGTGCCGCCGCGCGAGGCCATTTCCGTGGTCGAGCAGGTAAGGCCGGCGGCGCCCATGTCCTGAATGGCAACGACCGCGCCGGTTTGCATGGCTTCGAGACAGGCCTCGAGGAGGAGCTTTTCCATGAAGGGGTCGCCAACTTGCACGTTGGGTCGTTTTTGCTGGGATTCCTCGGTGAACTCAGCAGAGGCGAGAAGCGACGCGCCGTGGATGCCGTCGCGCCCGGTTTTTGCGCCGACGTAAATGACAGGATTGCCAGTGCCGCGGGCTTTGGCGAAGAAGAGATCCTCTTTGCGCGCGATGCCGAGCGCGAGCGCGTTGACAAGAGGATTTTGGGAATAGCAAGGCTCGAAAGAGATTTCGCCGCCGACGGTGGGCACGCCGAAACAGTTGCCATAATTGGCAATGCCCCGAATCACGCCATCGAGGATGCGGCGGTTCTTGGCTGCTTCTTCTTCGCTTGTGGATTTGCCGGGAGCGATTTCGCCGAAGCGAAGAGAGTCGAGGACGGCGATGGGGCGCGCGCCCATGGTGAAAATGTCGCGGAGAATGCCGCCGACGCCGGTCGTCGCGCCCTGGAAGGGCTCGACGTAGCTGGGATGATTGTGCGATTCAATTTTGAAGGCGGCGACGAGGCCGTCGCCGATGTCGACTACGCCGGCGTTTTCGCCCGGGCCTTGCACGACGAGCTTGCCGCGCGTGGGCAGGCGCTTCAGGTGCACCTTGCTCGATTTGTAGGAGCAGTGCTCGCTCCACATCACGGAGAAAATTCCGAGCTCGGTGATGTTGGGCTCGCGGCCGAGAATCTGCTTGACGCGGGCGTACTCTTCGGCGCTCAGGCCGTGCTCCGCGGCGATTTCCGCAGTGACTGTGATTTCGGTGGTTGCCGTTGCCATTTTTCTCTCTAGGCTGGCAAGGGCGCAGCATGTTGCGCCCCTGCGAGAACGAAATTTGCCGCCAACGGGGCGACCCGACCGGTCATGCCGTGGCCTTTGCGGTGCTCACCAGCGCTTCGACCATAGAGCGGAAAATAACGAGGCCGTCGGCGGAATCGAGGGCGGACTCGACGGCGCGCTCGGGATGAGGCATCAAGCCGGCGACGTTGCGTTCGCGATTGCAGATGCCGGCGATATTGTGCATCGAGCCGTTAGGATTGCCGGCGTTGTCGTCTTTTCCGTCGGGCGTCGTGTAACGGAAGATGACTTGCCGGTTTTTCTCGAGGTCGGCGAGTGTGGATTCATCGCAGGTGTAATTGCCGTCGGAATGCGCAATGGGAACCTTCAGAATCTGGCCTTTCGTCGCGGCATTTGTAAAAGGCGTGTCGGTTTGCTCGACGCCGATGTGGACATGGCGGCAGATGAAACGCAGACCCGAGTTGCGCATCATGGCGCCGGGCAGGAGCCCGGCTTCGCACAGAATCTGAAAGCCGTTGCAAATGCCCAGGACCATGCCGCCGCTGCGCGCGAATTTTTCCACCGACTTCATCACGGGCGAAAAGCGCGCAATCGCACCCGTTCGCAGGTAATCGCCAAACGCGAAGCCGCCGGGGAGGATGACGGCGTCGCAATTCGCGAGGTCTTCCGACTGGTGCCAGATGAATTCAACCGGTTTGTGCAGGACGTTTCCGAGGGCGTAAAACGCGTCGTGGTCGCAGTTGGACCCGGGAAAGACGACAACTCCAAATTTCATGCGGTGGTGGCTCCCTGGGGCATTCTGGGAGATTCTATTTTAACACAGTGCCGTGTTTCGCTGCTTCCTGCGCAATTCCTCGGAACAAGGTCAATCTGAATCTGCTTCATTCACCGCGATACCAGCGGCGGCAGCGGCGAAGGAATGTGTCGCCAGCGTCCGGACTGGAGTGGGTCTCTCCTCCTTCGGGGTCACGGCGGTATCGCCATCGCTCGCGCACGACGAGAATGGAAAGAATGACGATGAGCGAAAGGCGGAAGGAGATTAGCGCCGCATCAGCGGCCCTGGAATAGGGAGTGGCCGCGAGACTTAGAAAGAGTAGAGCAAGAAGAAAGAGCGTCCACGCTACCAGTTTTCTTTTCATGGCTTCGCGTCCCAGGATATCAAATCGAGCGGCCGGCCGGCGCGGCAGCGGGCGGCGCCTGGCCATCGGCGGGCTTGGGCGCGGCCTGCATGATCCCGTCGAGGCCGAGAACATTCACGAGCCCCGCGTTAGCCGGCACGATGTACTTGGTGTTTTGCGCCAGCGTGTTGTTGAGGACTTCGAGGCGTCGCATCATTTCCGCGCGTTCTTTGAAGTACGTTTCCGCGGCGGTCGAGACAAGCTTGATTGCTTCGGCTTCGGCGTTGGCGCGGGTAATGCGTGCCTGGGCGTCGCCTTCCGCCTTGAGAATCTCCGACTGCTTCTTGCCCTCGGCCTGCAAAATCTGGCTCTGCTTGATGCCTTCCGCTTCCAGCACGGCTGCGCGCTTCTCGCGCTCCGCTTTCATTTGGCGTGACATGGCGTCGGTGATATCCCGCGGCGGTTCGATCTTCTGAACTTCGACGCGCGTCACTTTGACGCCCCAACCGTTGGTGGCTTCGTCCAGCACCTCGCGCAAATTCGTGTTGATCATGTCGCGCGCCACGAGCGTTTCGTCCAGGGTGCGATCGCCGATCAGGTTGCGCAAATTCGTTTGCGCCAGAGTCGTGCAGGCATATCCAAAATCCTGCACCTCATATTGCGACTTCACCGGATCGATCACCTTGTAATAGACAACCGCATCCACTTCGACGGTCACATTGTCCTTGGTGATGAGCTTTTGCGGCGGCACGGTGATGACCTGTTCGCGCATGTCTACGCGCACGATGTCGTCGATAAATGGAATGATGAATGTCAGCCCCGACGGCGCCATGGCGTGATACTTCCCCAGCCGCGTAATCAATCCTTTTTCATACTGTTTCACGGTGCGCGCGCCCTTGGCGAGCGCCACCAGGCCAAACAAAAGGAACGCAAAGATCGCTGCTACGACTAAGCCGCCGATAGGGTCCATATTCTCTTACCTCACTTTGAGTGTCACGCCTTCGACCGACTGCACCGTTACCTTCGTGCCCGCGTCCCGTGCGGCATCTTCCGCAACCGCCAATTCCGCGCGCCAAACTTCGGCGCCGACTTTGACCATGCCCGGCTCGCTCGGGGCAACTCGTTTTGTCACCACGCCAGTTTTTCCCACCACGGCATCCACGTTACTCGCCACGGTCTTCACTGTGAGCTTGGCCTTGAGCCAGCTTCGAAAAACCGCCAGATAGACCAGGGCCAGTACCCCCGCAGCCAGCAAGCCAATATTCGCGGAACCAGTTGCCAGGCCTATCGCGCCGCCGACCGCCAAAGACCCCCCGATGAGGGCGAGGTCAAAACCCGTCAGCGCGCCGAGCGCGAGTTCGATGATGACGCAGACGATGCCGCCGATGACCAGCAGCCAGTTCACCCAATTGCCCACGGGCAGGCTCCTTCCGCTTGACGTACCGCGGACGATAACATTCGCCCGAATTTCGTTCAATGGCTGCGCGAGTGAGGAAGCTTTGCGCGAAGCAGAAAAGAGGGCAAATCGGATGGATCTCGAAAGACGCGGAGGTTAGAGATTTCGTTAGCGGCGGCGCGACTTGCCGGCGCGGCGTGATTTTGCGCGAGCTTTTTTCTTCGTCCGGCGAGCGGGTCTCTTTGGCTTCTCGGTCGCGATTAAATCGCGGCGCCTCTTCGCGGCCCACCCGGCCTTGTTGACCTGGCGTCCGCGCGCGATTCCCAGAGCATCAGCGGGAACGTTTTGCGTGATTGTTGACCCCGCGGCCACATAAGCGCCGTCGCCTATGCGCACGGGGGCCACCAAAGCCGAATCGCTGCCGATGAAAACTTTATTGCCGATGAAGGTAGCGTACTTGTAGAAGCCGTCGTAATTGCAGGTGATCGTGCCGGCGCCGATGTTGGCTTTCGAACCGATCCTCGCGTCGCCGAGATACGTCAGGTGCATGGCCTTGGTGCCCTCGCCTAGCGTGCTCCTCTTCAACTCGACGAAGTTGCCGACGCGCGAGTCCGCTTTGAGGTGATTGTCCGGGCGCAGGCGGGCGAAGGGTCCCGCGATCACGCGATCATCGAGGCGGCTTCGGGCGATCACGCAATGCGGCTCGATGGTGACGTCATTGCCGAGAACCGCGTCGTTCAACACGCTGCCGGTGCGAATAGTGCAACG
>Ga0137362_10002666_pt1 | contig 11695 bp, 14 predicted proteins | sample MadtaG_2_FD_104801 | JGI IMG/M metagenome (GOLD analysis project Ga0137362, IMG submission 104801) | Vadose zone soil microbial communities from Angelo Coast Range Reserve, California, USA - Mad1_100_16 metaG | ecosystem: Environmental > Terrestrial > Soil > Vadose zone | place: USA: California... | reverse complement strand
TTGGAGATGGAAGGTTGCACGAGTCACAGGGCTGCAGGAAACGTATTGGCCTATATGCATTTCCTGCCTTGTGACTTGTGCATTCTACCATTGCACCTCCAACACAAATGCCATGACTGACAATCAACAACAATGTCACCAACACCAACACTTTTTTTCAACGCTACTGTGAGTGGGTAAATTTTCAGTCTTGCTTCGACTTTCAGCACAGAAGGTTTCCCTTGCACAGGTACGCTCCGTCGCTCAGTTCCATTTCTGTGGCGTCTTCCAAGTTGAACCGTACTAGTGTGAATACGCCTTGTCCATTTGGGGTGTACCCTTCGGTGCGAATTCAAACATTGACGGCCGCCGCTTTAGCGGGAACACCGTGACGGGATTCACCATGCTCATGTTACGAGCAGGATGATATGCCATACATTAGGTTGCAGCCTAATATGTCATATAGGATTGGGATGACCGTGTGTAGTAGAGCGACGTACAAACGGCCGACGATGCCATTTACATTATGCCTCTATGTCAAATCTCAGTATGAGATGGTGCTATGGCAGAGATTGAACATAAGAAGCGAGATATCGTAGTTCACTATCTATACCCCAAAGTCTCCATGCTTTAGCAGTTCCTCCCACTTGAATGCGTTCGGTCTCTCGTGAAAATCGCTTAAAAGCTTCTCCCTTTCCTTGCTCGAACCCCACAAGTAGAAACGCTGTAGTCCATGCGCAAGTAGCTGTGCATCATGTTGGTTCAATAGGTAGTCTCCTGTAGCTGATTCCTTGGCAGCAGATGGCGTTATTTCGCCACGCATAAGTACAAGGCCGTGCGACGAGGCCAGCTCGGAATAGAACGTTAATACCAGGTACGGCGTTGCGAAGGTCTGGCGGAGCTTGTACTCGAGCAGTGGAGTAAATATCGCCGTCGCCAAGCGCGGATTTGTTGTAGGCTTATCGCCCTCCGGTGATACTTGCGGTGAGAAGGGATCGGAAGAGGCAGGGGGTGTAGGCGGGGCGTGATAAAAATCCCACTGGAGTACGTAGAATTCATACGCCGCGTTCGCTTCAGGGCGGTTATCGTTCGCGGTCGTAGCAAGGGGCCGAGGAATAGGGAGGACAAACTTGGGGTAACGATGTGCGACGCTGAGTAGTGAGTTATAAGTCTCGCGCGGAAGAGATGCGCAGATAAACCCGCGGCCTGTCCCGCCCGACCGCGAGGCATGAAAGGCTGTCCACAGGGCAGAGACTTGTTCCGCGGTGTGGGGTTTCGATAATAGACGCTTCGTGTTGAGTATTCCGGACAAAGGCTATGTCAAGACGGACCCGAGCACAAATCAATCCTACGCTATGAAGACATCTAAAATCATGCACCTTGATGGGAGAACTGTCCTTACGGACCGACAAACCAGGAGGACTGTCTAACTGATGCGTGGGTGGTTCTCGTACACTATCCTTCACCGGTGTTCGTTCCACCGCGCGGTGCGCCTCTGCTTCAAAGGCCTTTTTTCGCTCTTTTTCACGCTGCTGTTCTTGTAAACGGGCATGCAACTCCTCCACGCTTATACCGCGTCTATTTGTCCCAAATATAGTGTAAGGGACACGTCTCAGCATTACTTGAAGCCGTTGTTGAAGAGAACTCACTGTTGGGCGACTTTTCCTAGCTGATCCGCGTACTTGGCCCTGTAATCAGCGACGTTTCTCTGCCATTGCCACTGGTGAAGATGCGGAAGTGGAGAAAAGAGGACTTGTGCAGAGTATGCTAGGTGTTTTGTCGAAGGCCGCAAAGATTGTAACATCGGAGAAGGAACGTTGGTTGAATGAGAGTGTGGGAAGTTCGTGATAAGATCAAGATCATCTCTTTGTGGCTTTCCCACATTTCAGCTCCGCTCAAGTTCGCCGGACAACTGGTGCATCACTTTCTGCGTCGAAATGACAGACTTAGTTGCTCTCCTAACATTTCCTTCTGTATCCGACGGTTTCAGTGATCTACACTCTGTCATTCATGACAGTCATGCTACATTGCCCAGCCTTCCACTGAGCAAAGTCGCCCGCTTAGACGCAGACTCGGATTCAGGATCGGCATCAAGGTCACGGGCTGGTGTACACCCGACTTCTCGAGCGGTGGTTGCGGGAGCTCCCGTTCGAATCAGTATATCTGGTAGCCTTCGTGAGTGTCTCCATCTCTGTGAACTATTCCAGGCGGCCAAATACGATCATCGTCCTAGAGCAACCGTATACAGAACATCAAATCGACGGGTCGCTTGCCCTTTTGCGGCGTTGTATGCGCATAATTCTCACACGAGATACCACCGACGCACTTCCTCTCACGTATGAACGCATCTATGCACTTTGCCGAGACGCTGTGGTGATTCACCGCAAAGGGGAGATACTCGGTGACATGCTGAGAAAAGAGCTCGACCAGTCTGTCGGTCGTCTCGAGCGCGGACTCACCGACGACATTTCTGAAGGCGTTGGCTTCGCACTGCCGTTTTCACATGCGTTGACATGGTTCGAGAAGCAGTTTGGGCTCTTACAGGACGTAATGGCCTACCTTGACCGCGGATATTTGGTACAAACAAAGGAAGGCGATGGCATACAGTTCGTACCATAACCTTTTGTAAACGAACCCTATATTTCGTTTTGCTGACGTGCTCGTAGACAACAGGCGAATGGTTTGCTATTATCGCGGATCTTTTATGACCCGCGGATCCACGAACGGGTGTGCGAAGTAGTCACCGAATGGTTAACGCTGGAATGGAAAGATGGGTCCGTCGAATGCCTGACTCATTTACGCCCCTCTAATTCAGATGCAGTGCCGAGCACGCCGCACGGCCGCATATTCGGACACTTATTCGCCACCTTCGAATTCACGCACAGTACAACGCTCATTTTGAGTCACCCTATGTAAACCTTCTCAGCGAGTACTACACTGAACAAGCTCAAAAAAGGTCTCGTCCATCGGATGACCCGTTGACTTTCCTCGATTATTGCTCTACCAAGACAGCTGAGGAAACCTCCCGTGCGCGTGCCGTTTTGCCTGACACAAGTTGGGACGCCGTACAAGCGACGACGGAAAGATCCCTTCTACTTGACCACTTAGACTGGCTAGCAGATGGTGGTGAGAATAGGTCTCCCTCTTTCCTGGGCGTTCTTTGAGGAATTGTTCTCTCCAAGTGATTGGGCCGCTTGTCGAAAGAAATGACGCCGAGAAACTGAGGACGCTCATTGCAGTCTTCGACCGCGTGGAGGGCGTTCGCAGGCTTGTCCAGGCCTTTAAATCATTTTTGACCGTAAGACCCCGCAATTATTGTTGCCCCCGTATTTTCCTCATTAAATGATAGAGAAAAGTCGCCAATATCGTATTCGACGCCGCTAAGGACGAAGAAATGGTCGAGCGGCTGCTCGAATTGAAGTCCAATGCCTCGCTAGCCCACTCATTATCATCTTCTGCCTGCAAAGATTTTCAATACGCGTTACATGACGCCTTTTCTGATGGCTTTAAACAGCGTCACAACAAACCGGCCGAGATGATTGCTCGGCACATTGACAAGCTTATGCGCAAAGGCCAGGGTTCTGCTGGCGACGAACTGTTCAACAAACAACTCGACGCTGCCCTTGCTTTGTATCGCTTCACACCGGACAAGGATGTCTTCCGCGCGTTCTACCATCGTGCCCTGGCAAGGCGCCTCCTACTTGGCCGCAGCGCAAGCGACGATGCGGAAAAGGCCATGCTCAAGAAACTAAAAGAAGGCGCGTAGCACTTCCTCACACCACGGAGCTACTAACGACTGGAATGGCTTTTCGGGAATGCAGAGTATGACCCCGAGTTTGGGATGGGCGACCATATGTTCCGAGATCTTGCGCTATCCCGCGATACGATGGTGGAATATCACGAACGTATCGGCCCTAAACATGCGGCAGAGCAGAAGCTCACTGCAATGGTCTTACAACAAAGCTTCTGGCCATTCTCTTCGCGAACAGCCCAGGACGCCGTTATCCCCGCCTCAGTGCGCTATCACCTTTTTTTTTCGTAGTTTCCTGGTCCTTATATCCTATGTCAATAGATGCAAAGCGAGCTCGATGGATTTGCCGCTTTCTATAATGGAAAGCACCAGGGCCACAAGATTGAGTGGAGTCATGCACTTGGTACTGTCAGCCTGCGAGCCCACTTTGCGGGGGGACAAAAGGAACTTTCAGTGTCGCTCTATCAGGCGATCGTCCTTTTACTTTTCAATGACATGGCCGAAATCCCATTTTCCGATGTGAAGTTGCATACAGGACTCGGTGTGTATACATTCTCAAACTACAGATCCGCGTCTTTTTATGTTTTTTTTTTCACTGCTCGTACTGATTCTTTCCACTTCTATGCCGTTCATTCAGAGGATGCGGCGCTGCGATGCACGCTCCAAAGCTTGGCGTGCGGGAAGAAAAAAGTGCTCAAAAAGCGCCCCGCTGGGAGAGACGTGGATAACGACGACGTCTTCGTATTCAACGACGCGTTCGAGGATCCGCGCGCAAAAGTGCACATCAATTCTATTCAAGTGAAGGAGACCGTAAGTACCCCACTGTGTCCTTCCAGATGCGCCTCTTTGAACATTCTCCCACCCACCCCGCTTTCTTCTGTAGCCCGAGGAATCGCAGCGCACACAGAGTGCGGTTGAGGGCGACCGGAAGCATTACCTCGATGCGGCGATTGTGCGAGTGATGAAAGCACGAAAACAACTTACGTACGAGCAAATAAAATTCGAAACAATTGAGGCCGTGCGACGGCACTTCATTCCCGAAGTAACGAGTATCAAGCAAAGAATCGACAGTCTGGTGGAACAGGAGTATCTTCGACGAGACAACGAAGACCGCAACCTTTTTTTCTACGTCGCGTAATCCAAAGAAGTTGTCTATCCACCCCACAGTATGGTTTTGCTTTTCTTTGGGGTTGCTCACTTGGAAAGTCGTGTGCGTGAGCATCCCTTTCCGATGGTCCCCCTTTACGATACCTTGTATTGTTGTAGAAACGAGACAACCAACTACTCCAAAATTTGTCTAATATGAGATAATGTAACAGTGCTGAGAATTTTTTTCGGTTTCATACAAAAGATGTCTTGTTCTATTAGTGAGACTACGGCCGCCGGCGCCGTGCTTGGTGAACTGCGGACTGCGATATGAGGGGAGGCCGTTATCCAGACCTCCCAGGCTTTACTGTATGTCCCTTACTCGAATCGAGAGTCCAAAAGAAAATCCAGAGTCTTGGGACCCGCCGCTTCGTAAATTGGGCGTAGGACAAGTAACAGCGCATGGCGCTTCACGCGGGCATCACTTGACCGTGATCTGACCGACGAAGCCGACAGGTCGTCCGTTCATCGCACTTTGTGGGACTGCGCTGTCATCAGCACTGACATCAGTTCCCTTTGTGGGCTCCTTTTCCTCTCACACTCATGGGTAAACCTGGTGCTGTAACTGTAACATTGAAAATATCATAACCGGCGGAAGTCGTATTCGCAACACATCATCACCATCACGTCATCCATTGTCGCCGCCGCCGCCTCTCGGATCTCGGAATTTAGCGGGGATCACACGTGCTGCATGCCGTAGGATCCCAACTCGGATTCCGGAGCAATATCGATCAAAACGATCGACATAGGGATTGATGATGATGCCAGCTTTGCTTGTCAACGGCCAACGGCTTCCATTTATTTGCCAGTCGGCGTGTCACGATGGCACGACAGGCAGAAAGCCTAAACTAATGTTCCGTGTCGACGAGATACGGCACAAGTTCAGTATGAACTCTTTACATGAATGGCAGTGTTGCGCCAGTCATCTGGGTTACTTCATTTTATGACCCGCTGGCAACCATCTCCTCTCTGCCCTTGGTATGGGAAACGACTACCAGCATAGGATTTTGCGCGCCGTTTTTCGACAGCCATGTTCCTCTCCAGTATAGTGTCATGAGACATTTTCAGATACTTGGCGTCCAATTTCAACCTCATTGAGCATTTGATGCGACCCAGAGGGGTCATTGGCACGGAAGGGACCGACATACTGTATATCACCGAGGTACAATTCTGTATGGTATTGTGTTTCCTGTAGAATGCCATACGACTACTAGATTACTGGAAGAACATGCGAGCCGCTGGGCAGCTTGTGCTCCATCCTAAATGCGGTCTTTACTCAGTTTGTTTTCCGACGTTGCGGTAATGGAACGTTCAAGCTCACAAACACGTTGGTCTATGAAGAGGCTGAGAAAAAGCGCGCCTTGGACCAGATACTAGCTCAATAGCAATGTGGATGATGGCCATTTGGGGGTGAAACCGGTTCTATGACATCACCGACCCACTCTGTGGAGAGAGGAGAATCGCAAGTTTGGTGCCATGCCCCTACAAGGCATCAAAGACATAGATCTGAATTCGAAGGCCACAGCTCACTTGAGATACCAAAGGGAGAGCCTGAAGAGAAGAGAACAACCGCTTAGTGGTCCAGATCCCAATCAGAAGAAGATCTCAGAGCTGAATGGAATAACAAAGTTCATCACGAAGAACTTTTTGTCTCTGCCCCTTCAAGATTGTGAGCATGTGGTAGCACGAGATGGAATCGCCTCTCAAATACACAGGAAGGATCTCTTGCACCACCTCCTCTACTTCTGGAATCACGGAATTCGAACAGAGAAAACGGGTAGCACCTTATACGTGAATACGTAAGAAAAGCACACCCCAAGCGAGGAGTGTTGGGGCCGCCCCGATGACGCTCGAACATCTTCCAAACTAAGACACTAGGAATTTGAGTTGCTGCGGGCTGGGAATGGAAGCGAGGCTGTACAACGACACTTATTAATGGGTTAACATCACTAGAAGTGTTCGGCTTTGGGTTCTCTAAGCTTGCGGTCTTGTCGGGGCGCTAGAGGACAATTTCTGAGACAAACTGCAGCCGTGCACTAGATGCTAAGGCGCTGAAGAGCCACATCGAGATGCAGTATAGCGCCCCACCTGTAGATTGACTCGACCCCGACGCCGCCACGTTGAATATTAGGAAAAGAAGTTCCGCTAGGGACCTGATTTGGCGAGTTATCCTGGCTTCTCTTCAGCCCGAAGAAAGTCCGCCCCCATACTCGATCAGAACAATGGATTTGATGCTACTGCGAAGCTTTGAGCGAAGGTAATGCGACGGACACGGACGAAAACATGCGCTGAGTAAGTGAACAAAACGATACTGAAAATGTGCGGCGGTGGCGAGTCCGTTGCCAGTAACATCTTGTTTGTGATGGTGGATGCTCTTTGTTTTTTCTTTTCTCGTGTCCTACAAGCATTGATCAGCGGAAGTCGGAGTTAGGCTTATGCTGCGGTCCCTGTAGGTGAGCATTCTTCCGGATTTACCATTATCCCGCTGCCCCTCAAGCGCTTATAGGATGAGACTGACACTACTGTAACTCAAACTGTCAACCAGTGGTTTGGCGGTCTGAAGTTGACAAGTACCGCACAAAAAAATCGGTTGACGCACGCGATTTTCTCCTGATGCCATGTGGCTGGTGTGTCAGTGACACTTAACTTCCGGGAAGAGAGGATACCCTGAGAAGGATTGGGCGCGATTGGGGGAGCCATCTCAGTCTCATACCATACAGACATGTCGGCGCCTGTGAACTGCAGCCGGGATCTCGTACCACCGTTTTCTGTTGCCACCGTGACCATTTCTTACATAACCAACTGTCCTCTCAATTTCAATCTCCAGCATCGGCGCCGATGCTGTACCACTTACAGCAGGCCTTCCCTCTCCACATGCTGACATACAAAAATGGGGACTGAAAAGGAGAGGCGCCACCTCCGAGATCCCGCCTGTGAAGTTGCGATAAAAGGGGAACACAATCCAGGTTCCAGTGGCAGATTTCGCGCGCCCAGGAAAAGGGCTTGGCGTAAAGTATTTGATACGCTCATCAGAAACCCTGCGCCATTTTGAACGATCTACTGGGGCTTGTCCAAATACAATGGCTCAAAAGAGAAAGCGATCACATCGCCCTTCCTAGGGAAAACAACCAATGGATGGCTGTCGTGTCGAGTGCCTGCGTCACAGTCGAGAGCCACATCAAGATTAATATACGACAGTATCAATGGAGATCTGCTCACAGGCGATTGTTGGTGAGACGACGGCGGGAATGTCCCAACGCCGCCTTGGAAACTCTCACTCATACCATGACTCTAGCCCTAAGTTCTTGGATCCCTGGTCTTTGGCTACCTGAATGGAATTTTGACACCTTGACGTTCGCGATCTCGCGCGCTCCGACAGACTTGTATTATGTATGGCAAATATACTTACATGCTAAAAACTCTATGTTGCCCATTCAGTACGACCAGCATAATCTCGTTCGGTCTGCGTCTTGAAGCCGGCCTCCGAAAACTTGTGTCCCTCCGCTGCGATCGCGGATTTTTTTGTCCGACGGGACTTGCATTACTTAAGCCCAAAAGGCATTGTCACCGAGTTGAACCCCCGCATGATGCAATTTAAAATGAGAAACGATGACGCAACAATATAACACGACACGTAAGAGTAAAATTATGTCGGCGTGAAACGGTACTTTTGAGCTGCCTTGCGGTCTATGTACGATGGCCAGATCCATGACAACAATTGAGCGAATCTGAAGAATGCCGGGATATAAACTATCTTCTCACGTGCATCGATTGCACGTATGCAACGCTCTGCAACAACCTCACGCTTCAGACCACTTTGATTTGGATCTCCTTCCCGTTCTGGTCCACCGTCCACTGCCGAGGCTCGAAAGCTGCCCTCTATGGTGGCAGGGAGCACGTACGAGAAATTTACGGAGGGATGTTCTATGGAAAGGGATTGGTATAAGAGATAGGAGGCGGCTTTGCTTGACCCGTAGATTGCTCGAGTCGGTGCGGGGATCGCGGCACCGAGGGACGATATTAGGAGAACGGAAGGGGAAATGCTCGTGCTCCGCATGAAAGGGATCTGTGACGTGAACAATCGTCGGAGAGGAGTGAAGTCAAAGGAGTAAGCGAAGACAGACCATCGTCACTACAGAGAGCAAAGGTCCGATATAATTTCCCTTGATTGCAGCCATAGCAACGTCTTCAACTCGCCGAATGCCATCTAAGCAGGGCTGTGATACAGACGGGCCTTCTACACCCGCAATCTCCAGGACTGGGCGCAAAGCGGAGACGCCAGCAGCGACGATTAGCGTGTCGAGACCGTGCCACTCTGTGAAGAAGAGGAGTTAGATACAGTATCGATGTTGATATCGAGGGCAGGACCAAGACTCGCTTTCGCCGATTACTTCCCGTATAGTAATCAAATCTTTCGCGCGTGTGATGTCTGCGCAGACGGTGAGGACGGGGTCAGACTCGGAACTTGAAACTGGCGCAGCCAGAGCCTGGCATTCCGATAGTACCACCTCCAACTCTGCACCTCTACGTGCGACTGCGCAGACTTTGGCACCTCGTTCCGCATATCTGTGGGCAAGCGTGCGACCGATGCCAGAGGAGGCCCCCAAAATTAAGACTCGCTCCGCTCCGGGAGGTAGGACCGCAGGCCGGAGATCGCGCCGCTTGGTAAAATTGTTGAGGATTGCCCAGAGTGGAACAAAGACACCCAGGGTGAAGGCAGCAGCGGCACCGATGAAATAGATTGCGGTCATTCAGTTGTCGATCATGAACTTGAACGCTGCGGCTCAGCGTTGCTGCCAGCATCGATGACTAATCAGCGAATTACAACAATTAAATATTTCTGATAAGGTAATTTGGAAGCTCGGGGGTACACAACCGTGACCGTGACGGCCGCGCCATCACGGCACTAGTAGATGGCTCATCATCAATTATCGTCGTTGATAGGCCAGTCTCTTTACAATGTCGACTCGTTTCAACTAGATTGTGGTGTCGTACTCCGAGACGTACCCCTCGCGTACAAGACTTGGGGATCGCTTAACGAATTTGCTGACAATGTTATGATCATTTGTCATGCATTTACTGGTAGTGCCGATGTCGAGGACTGGTAAACCCTGCCAATGTGTCTATCATTGCAGTTTTGACCAACGTCTGTTCAAGGTGGGGTCCACTCATGGGTAGAGGAAAGGCTTTTGACCCAAATCGTTTCTTCATTGTGTGTATCAATGTGATGGGTTCTCCCTATGGTACTGTTTCACCCGTCACGATAAACCCAAGCACCGGAAAGCCTTATGGGCCCGAGTTTCCAGCTACGACTATCCGAGATGATGTCCGGTGAGCTACTACTGGTTTATTGCCCTTGAATAGCCTTGTAATGACCGTGGTTGCTAGTTTGCATAAGCATATGCTGGATCGTCTTGGCGTCTCGTCAGTTGCCGTGGTGGTCGGCGGTTCAATGGGCGGAATGACCGTGCTAGAATGGCCGTTATGCACGCCAAAGGGGTACATTCGGCATATCATCCCAATCGCCACCTCTGCACGTCACTCTGCGTGGTGTATCAGTTGGGGAGAGACCCAGAGACAAAGCATCTACAGCGACCCCGAATACGCGGATGGGTATTACACAAAGCAACCTACTTCAGGGCTTGCGGCTGCACGCATGACCGCATTACTGACCTACCGCTCGAGAGACTCCTTCGAAAGCCGTTTCGGACGCACGTCCCAGTACACCCACCCACCCGAACCGGCAGAAGTCGTCACGCCGCCACATTCTCCGCATTCAGCTCCCACGGATGCTCTCGCCGCTCACAACGATGGCCTCCGGAATGTGCAAACACCGTCGACATCTCCCGCTCCTATTTTCACCGCACAATCATACCTCCGTTACCAAGGAAACAAGTTTGTAACTCGTTTCGATGCTAATTGCTACATCCACATCACCCGCAAGCTTGATACGCACGACATCGCACGAGGGCGTGGCTCGTCGGCGGCCGTACTTGCGCAGCTCCCTCCACGAGCACTTGTCATCGGCGTTGAGACGGATGGGCTCTTCATGCTTTCGGAGCAGCGCGAGATTGCGGCCGGCATCCCTGATGCCGAACTTGTCGTGATCCAGTCACAGGATGGGCACGACGGTTTTTTACTCGAATTCGAGCAGATTAACACGCATATTTTGCGCTTCCTGAAGAGGGAATTTTCGGGATATTATCGGGATGGATCGAACGATGCGCCAACGGAGAGCTTCGAAATACGAAAGGCTAGCGTGTTTGGTGAGGCGGAAGTCGATCTGACACGCTGGTAGGCAGGCAGACTCTTCTGTTTAGTAAATGTCGGTATTTTTAGAGTACTGCGGCCCTTGACAATTGTAGACAGTCCCAGGCAGTCATTTGATCTTCGCGTACAAGAACAAAGGAAGTGCGATAACGTGGGAGAGTCGAGTCATAAATAAATAACGTACAAGACAAATACATAATGAGATCCTAGGGTACTTTCCGTGCTGTGTGGCTACGGTGGGTAAATAAGTGCTGATGCAGATCACAATTATACATGTAATAAACTCATTGTCCGAGCTGTGTGACGCGTTTTCCATCGTCGATGTCGTCGAAAAATTGGCCGAGCTCACCCTTCTCAAACCCCATTGAGGTGCTCCACATGCTATCTTGGCCTGTATTTGGAACCTTGAATGCAGGGAGTCCAGAACTTTGTTCGAAATTTAGGACGGAGGCTGACTGGGGGCTCGGGCCAGAAGTGTGTCTCTGTAGCTCATGATGAGGGTGTAAATTATGTGGTTTTGGATGTGGCGTGGGAGACATGATGAATGAC
>Ga0137362_10002665_pt1 | contig 11697 bp, 7 predicted proteins | sample MadtaG_2_FD_104801 | JGI IMG/M metagenome (GOLD analysis project Ga0137362, IMG submission 104801) | Vadose zone soil microbial communities from Angelo Coast Range Reserve, California, USA - Mad1_100_16 metaG | ecosystem: Environmental > Terrestrial > Soil > Vadose zone | place: USA: California... | reverse complement strand
TGTGCAGAACCTGCAATACGGAAAGAATGGAGAGCATTCAGTCCTGAGGAGAAAGTTGAAAGGATTCGCGCCGTCAACGTGCGTATTGACACTCCTCCCACATTGGTGAAGTGATATTCGGGATCCAGTGTTTGTCAAAACTGCCTCATGAACTGGGCTCTGACCTCATCAGTGGATCCCTCAGTGTCGCTCATTCCTCCAGTCAATGTGTCGAGCTCATATTATGATGATATAATCTAGGCTATCGTCTTCGCCTTTTGCTATGTGAGGGTTCTAACTGCGTGTTGCACAGATATTGTGTGCCTCCACATGGACCAGAATACTCGGGTCGGTTGGAGGGAATCCTGTCGATGTCATCTGATCTGAACGTGCTCCTCTTCAGATACATTGGACGGCGCTATTCTTTCCCTGGCATCGTTGGTACATTCACGCATTTGAAGAATCATTGAAGAATAAGTGCGGATATAAGGGCGTGTCGCCATATTGGAATTGGACCATTGGTAATACATCTGTCTCTTCTTCGCGTCGGTGGTTCTGATGGCGGGATAGATGCACCTGACTTTTATGAATCTCCGTTCTGGAAAGACTCTGACCCTAAGAGTGGATTAGGCGGTTGGGGTGACCCTAGTGACGACTATAGTGTGCATGACGGCGGCTTCCGCAATTTCAAAATTTCCTATCCTGTACCACACCATGTTCGCTGCAACTTCACTCTCCTTGCATGGAAAGACATTGCATCTCTCCTCGTCGTAGACCCCCTGAAGATAGGAAACGCGTCATTTTCGGCCTCCGTAATTGAGGCGCTCCTCAAGACCCCGGCTGGGGACTACAAAGGGTTCCAGACAATGTTAGAGGCAATACAGGTGAGAACTTGCAAATAAGTAACCACGGGGCGGGGTTTTTTAAACCTGAGTAAACGTTAGGGCCCACACAGTGGGGTGCACGTGACAGTGAATGGATCAGCTGCTTCATCATCATTTACATTTCGGCACTGCTCACCCTTCGTGGGCTCTAGAGATCTTGTCGGAGCGTGCCCAGCTAGTTCCCCATCTGACTGTAGGCAAGCGCCCACATGGGCACAGAACGGTGCGTCTGCATACAGGCATAAACCTTTGCCCCTGCGTTGACGTTGATACGCTTCAACAGATCCACCTTTCTTTTTGCATCATGCTGTAAGCAACCACTGAAGGGTCAGTCGTTGGAGATGGCACTGAGGTGCTCGATGATAGATGCTTGACAAGATCTGGTACGACTGGCAGAATCGCGACCCATCAAATTTCAATAGCTTCAATGGTGGCTCGGAAAAATTAGAGTCACCAGGGACATGTGGTGCTGCAATGCGGATAAACACTATTACGACGACACAATAGAGTTACAAGTTACATGACATTTAAACGGACCTCAATTCTGAGGACAATTTCTCATCATGCCGGTGACTATTTGCCAAGCCTTACGACTCAGAGCAGCGTTGGATCGGTACCGACCCTCTTTACTCATATACATAGCACAAGTAACCACCTGTCGTATTCATCACATCTCCGATGGTGACTTCAGGGAACAGTCCGTCTGCCGGTATGATTGAACACAGCTAGGCCATCAAATCAACACGAACTCCTCAATCTGAATTGGCAAGTACTCACGCTGAGGAAAGGAGGACCGCCGTTGGGGTATTTGTTGTGATCTTCTAGGGTAGTGACGTGTTGTACCGAGCCGCCAAAGAAACTCCAAGCATTCACCAAGTCGCGATTCTGCCAGTCAGACCAAAGCTTATCGACCATCTGTCATCGAGCACAGCAAGCTCAGTGCCATCCCCATTAAGAGAGTTGGTGGTCACTTACGGCATGATGCATAAAGAAAAGTGGCTCTATACAGTGCATTGACGTTAACGGAAGGGAAAGGTTTTCAGTATACACAAACCTGAACGCACCATTCGGTGACCATGTGGGTCCTGACGTGCAACCTGGTGGGGCATTTTTCGGACAGTCTCCGCGCAAATCGCTAGAGGACACGAAAGTCAGAAGTACCGAAGAATACGTGGCGATAAAGCGGCTCACCCGCCCGTGGTCACGTGCACGCCACTATGTGGGCCCTGATATTACTTCAAGATAAGGAAACTCGTTACTTATGTGCATGATCTTACCTCGGGTGCTGCTAACACCACTTGGAAACCGTTGATGTCCCCAACTGAGGTCTCGAGGAGAGCATCAATTACAGACGCTGAAAATGAAGAGTTGCCAATCTTCAGGAGGTCCGTCATGAGGGGAGACTGTGTGTCGAATGGCTGGAGCGTGAAGTTGCGGCGAATGATGTGAGGGGAAGGATAGGAAACATGGAGATTACGGAAGCCTCCATCGGGCACACTGTAGTCGGCATTCGGGTCACCCCAACCGCCTAATCCGCTTTCAGGGTCAGAGTCCTTCCAGAATGAAGATTCATAAAAGTCGGGGGCATCTATGCGGACATCAGAATCATAAATACAAGAAAGAGAATGGATGGATGACCGATAGTCCAGTTCCAATATGGGGACACGCCGGTATAATTGCACTTTTTCTTCAGTGACTCTTCAAAGACGTGTATGTACCAGCGATGCCAGGGAAGGAATTGCCCGGTACCATGTATCTGAAGACGTGTATGTTAGGTATCAGATAGTATTGATAGGATTCACTCCAGCATACTCGGATGTTCAGGTCCATGTGGATGTATACCAAGTCTATGAAAAATGCCGTAAGAACCCCATACCTCCGAAAAAGCGAAACCAATGGACTAGACTATACCATCAAAATATGAGCCTGACGCGTTGACCGGGGGAATGAGGGAAAGTGAGGGATCCACGGATGGCGTCAGGGCCGGGTCATGGGGCAGTTTTGACAAGCACTGGATTGCGTATACTGTTTTCAGCAGTACGACCGACGCGAGGGGGCTCTCCATACGCACATTGACAGCGCGGATCCATTCCGCTTTCTCCTGGGTACTGAATGCTCTCCATTCTCTCCGTATCGATGGCTTTGTACAGAGGTACGGCTCGGGATCATAAGAACAAGACACGCCTACTACGGACCAAAGAATGGCCAGAGCGACAGAAAGCGTTTTACGGACGGACATTTTTTGGCGAGATGTTGTGAAAATGGGTGCAGACCCCGGGTCTATTTATTGGCTTGCCAAGCGGCACAGACAGGAAGTCTAGAAAAAGAGATTATCTGAACAAAGAAGCCCGAAGACCGTGGGTGTAAAGTATGAAGCATCTTATTGAGCTTCTGGAAAGCGTTGAAAACACGCCTCTGCCCAGAGAAGCAGCTGGTTTAGAGTATCATCGCTGGTTCGGGCTTGTTAAAAGCACCGGAGGATAATGAGCACCGTCCGACAGTCGGACCGCATTCACCTAGCACAAATATCCTCAAGAATAAAGAACTTACCGCCATTCGACATTGTGTATTTTAGGGCTGCTTACGCTACCGCAATAACCGTGACCTCATATATCAACCGTGACATTCCTACAGGGTCGTTGGTCTACTAAGGAAAGGCCTGCTCGGCCCTCCATTTCTGATACCTGGCCACTTGAATTATAAGGGGCTGAATTACAAGGGAAGGAAAGGAGAATAGTTCCGAGTCGCGAGTCGGACTGCGAACGTACTGCATCGGAAGATGGAGTCAAAGGGGTTTGTTCAAGTGGGATCCCAGGGGGGGAATTCGAAAAAAAATTGATATTATGTCATATCACAAGGGTCACCCCTGTCACAAAGTCACATCCGGAAAATGCCGGCGGCGTGGCATGGCCGTGGGCCGTGGCGATGGCGATGGCGAGCCTAAAAAATTCTGTACTGCGCACTGTAGGAAGTCCAGAAGCGAATCAAGCGATCTTCTGAATGAAGTCCGACCAAAATGGGCAAGACCACGAGGCATTTCTTGGGCGTTTGGAAAGCGGTGAAAAAGCACCTTTATCCAGAGAAGCCATTCAGAGTAACTTTTCTGGATTCAGGTGCCATTCATCGCTTAAACCATAGAACGTTCACTTCCTTTCTATCATTAAGCAAGGCTGCCTACAGTAATGACTGCAACGCTACCGCAAACGTTGAGATGCTAACCCGATGTCCCTGCATAATACTCGAGACAATCGTTGGACTATCCGGTGACGATAGCAGATGTTCAGCCCTCCGCGTCCTAGATCACCCGTTGATTTGATCGCAAGAAGGAGAGTACATTACCACCATAAAGATTACCAGGTGAAAACAATTTTGAGTCTGACTGTGAATGCACCGTATCAGAAGATGCCAGACGGTGACTGCCTGCGTGATAGCGTCTCTTTGGCCGCCAGCACCTTTCTGGCCTTCAAGCTTCAACGCCCACCCTAATTGTCAACTCATTACATTCTTTACAGAAACGATCACTAGGCTTATAAAGACAGGCTTCCTCTACATATATACTGATCCAGATTCTTCGCTTCCGTGTTCGTAAGAGGAGGAATAACGCTGTAAGGTGGGCACCGAGGCTGCGCTCGCATGGACTACTCTGGAGCCATAGTCTCAACCTCCTCAACGTGTTGCGCCGATTCTCCCTTACCTAAGAATGCCTGACAAGGCGTAGTCGGCCGAGTAGGTACGTATTTTCTTTATTTCCGAAATATCCGAGCCGTTCGTTTTACGCTGCAGCAGTTTATAACTTAATAATCCTTCCTTCTCTTTTATCGGACCACGTTGCATGTTCTCTATTCCTCCTGACCTCTTTAGTGTCTTCGATTGTCCTTCGTTCGGCGCCTAGCTTTCATTCCGGAGTCTCGACTTCTATTTTACAGCACTTGTAAGCGACACGATCACGTGGTAATGTAGGTATTGTCCGAGGATTTCTCTCGAGTAACGAGAGAAGTGTGTCCGGTCCCACATACCCGCTAACGACCCTACACGCAATTCCTCGGGCAAGCAAAAACGAAACGAAGAGTTCTCAATTCTCTAATCAAGCATTTCAGTATGATTGTTTTATGTCCTAAGGAATGCCGTGACTGAATAACCAAAAAAAATAGCCAATGAATGGAGTAATCACTCTACGTATTTACTAATCCAGGCTCTCCAGTTCGGCTGCAGAGATAAGAGGAGAAAGTAAAGGCATGTTAAATGTTGCAGGACCCTTATCACGTTTATGTTGTTGCCTTAAGATTAGGAAACCTAACATTTACTACGACTTGGAGTGGCGCTGAATTGGTACACAGTTGCACTTCACTCGTATACATAGCACAAGTAGCCCCCCGTTGTATTCATCACGTCTCCGATGATGACTTCCGGGAACAGCCCGTCCGCTGGCATGATGGAACTCAGCTAGGCAATCAAATTAACACGAATTCCTCAATCTGAATTGGCAAGTGCTCACGTTGAGGTAAGGAGGACCACCGGTGGGGTATTGGTTGTAGTCATCTAGGTTAGCAAGGTGTTCCACCGAGCCACCAGAAAAACTCTTCGCGTTCACTAGGTCGCGATTCTGCCAGTCGTACCATATCTTATCAACCATCTGACACGGTCATCGAGCACGCGGACCTCAGTGTCGAATCTATTGGACAGGGAGTGAGCAGTCACTTACGGCATGGTGCATAAAAAAAAGTGGATCTGCGTGGTGCGTCAACTTCAACGCAGGGGGAAATTTTTTGGTATGTACAGACGCACCATTCGGTGACCATGTAGCCCCTGGCGTACAATTTGATGGAGCATTACTCGGGCACCCTCCGAGAAGGTCACTAGAGGTCGCAAGGGGTGACAAGTTCTAATGAGTACGCGACGAAAATGCGACTTACCCGCCTACAATCGCGTGCACGCTACCATGTGGGCCCTAACGTTACGAGATCAGAAACCCCATTCCATGGTCAGTCACTTCTTATATTTATGTTCTTACCTCGGGCACCTCTAACATTGTTTGAAACCTTTTGTAGTCCCCGCTAGGGGTCTCAAGGATCGCCTCAATTACAGATGCCGAGAATGACGTGTTGCCTATCTTCTGGCGGTCCGTGACGACAGTAAACTGTATATCCCTGAATGACAGAAGGGTGAAGTTGCGGCGAACATGGTGAGGCGAAGGGTAGGAAAGCTGTAGGTCGCGGAAGCCGCCATTAGGCACACTATAATCGGCATTTGGGTCACCCCAACCGCCTAATCCGCTCAGAGGGTCAGAGTCCTTCCAAAAAGAAGATTCATAGAAGTCGGGTGCATCTATTCCGGCCTCAGAATCTTAAATGCGAGGAAAAAGAGAAGTGGAGGACCGATAGTCCAATTCCAATATGGCGAGACGCCCGTATATCCACACTTGTTCTTCAGTGACTCATCGAAGACGTGTAAGAGCCAGCGGTGCCAGGGAAAGAACAACCCGGTCCAATGTACCTGAAAGAAGAGCACATTCAATATCAGATAGTATTAATAGTATTCACTTCGACGCACCCGAGTATTCAGGTCCATATGGAGATACACGAAGTCTGTGCAGAAAGCAGTTAGGAAACCCACCTCTGGGAAAGGGATACAATAATCTAGATTGTACCATCGTAATATGAGCTTGACGTGTTAACGGGGGGAATCAGCGACACTAAGGGGTCCACTGATGGGGTCAGAGCCGAGTCATGAGGCAGTTTTGACAAGCACTCGATTTCGAACATTGCTTCAGCAAGATGACTAATGCGAGAGTAAGTGAATATACACACGTTGACAGCACGGACCCATTCCGCTTTCTCCTTGGTACTGAATGCTCTCCATTCTTTCCGTACCGCTGGCTTTGTACAGTGGTACGGCCGGGGATCATAAGAACAAGACACGCCTACTACAGACCAAAGAATGGCCAGAGCGACAGAAAGAGTTTTGCGGACGAACATTTGTTGTGAAAATGGGTGCACAGACCCCGGGTCTATTTATTGGCTTGCCAAGCGGCACAGACAGGAAGTCTAGAAGAGATTATCCGAACAAAGAGGTCCGAAGATCGTGGGTGTAAAGTATGGAGCATTTTATTGAGCTTCTGAAAGCGTTGAAAACGCGCTTCTATCCAGAGAAGCAGCTGGGTTAGAGAATCATCGCTGGTTCGGGCTTGTAAAAAGCGCCGGAGACGAAAGAGCGCCGTCTGATAGTCGGACGGCGCTCACATAGCACGAATATCCTCGAGAATAAAGAACATTCGTCCATGTAACATTATGTAGGGCTGCTTACTGTATTGATTGCGACGCTACCGCAATAGTCGTGACCCCATATATCAACCGCGACATTCCTTCAAGGTACTGAGGATGATCGTTGGGCGCAAGGGAAGGAAAGGAGATAGTTCCGAGTCAGACTGCGGACGCACCGCATCAGAAGATGGGGACAATGCATATTTTTCTGCATCTTTCCCATCCTTGGGACCTTGGAAGCGGGTTTGTTGGACCCGTGACGCATCCATTTATGACTACATCGAGTGATGAACTTGTCGAAGCGCAGGTGAGCGAATTCTAGGGTCAACTAGCGCAGAAACCCGGACCGCATGATACTGTGGACCTAAAAATAGTCAGAGCGACAGAAATGATTTGAATTTCGCACGAACATATCTGGGCAGTATGTTGTGAAGCGCTGTGGAGTTGCTCGAGTGAGTTCGTGAGAATAGAGATTAAGGATCTAGGGAGTGAGGGGTCGTTAGCACACGACGGCTCGTCGGCTCGATACACGTCGGTCTTAGAAGGCTGGCAGGGAAAGCGAAAAGGGAAATCGTCCTGAGACGACTGGCACGCAGAGAAAGTGAGACTGAAAAGAGGCCTATTTAATTGTGATCGATAGGGAGTCTGTATAAATGCATGTGGCTCGACTATTCTACTAGCCCTTTGGGTGACAGAACCAGTGGACGCGAGCGAGGGGGAACAGAAAAAAGCGAAAAAGGTCAAGGAACCGGGCCGTCGACGTGTCACATGGCACGTGATGCGAAAAAGTATGAGTGAAACGCTAAGTCGTGCGCACACAGCAATCGCGCGTACAGCAACAGCAGTCCTGTCGCTGTGATAACGTTAGGTATAGAAAACCGCCAAGGCAGTGTGCCAGAGGAAACCGAAAGCTGTCCAAGAACACTGAGAACTAAGAAACTACCCTACCCCGATCCGAGGATCAGTGTTAGCCGCCGGGGCGGGCTATAAGTAGCGATCAGCGGATCACAACGCACACATCCAACATACAGTAGTCTGTTACTAGGAAGTCCAGAAGCGATGGTCTGAATAAAGTCCAACCAAAGTGGGCAAGACCACGAGGCATTTCTTGGGCGTTTGGAAAGTGGTGGAAAAACGCAATTATCCAGAGAAGCTATTCGGAGTAACTTTTCTGGAAAAACGTGCTATTCCTCGCTTAAACAATACTCGCTAGAGGCTTAGGTTTGAAAAGAGGTTTGCAAAAAAATCAAAAGATACTGGCATGGTGAACGAAAGACTCAGAGTGCTCTTTGATACCTGTAGAGCATTCACCTACAGTGCAATAGAACAAACCGTCCTCTGTGGAGAATGAGGCTCACCTTTTTATCATTGTGCAGGACTGCCTACAGTAATAACTGCAACTCTACCGCAATCGTTGAGGCGCTACCCCGATATCCCTGCATATTACTCGAGACAATCGTTAGACTATCCGGTGACAATAGAAGATATTCAGACCCCCACGTTCTAGACCACCGGCTGGTTTGACCGCAAGGAGGAATGCCACAGTGGCACCATAAAGATTACCCGATTTGAATAGTTCCGAGTCTGACTGTGAATACACCGCATCAGAAGATGCCAGACGGTGACTGCGTGCGTGGTAGCCGCGTCGCTTTTAGCCGCCAGCACATTTCTGGCCTTATAATACCCACCCTATTTGCCCCAGAGTTCACCACGCTTCCACAATAGTCATAATTGGATGTCGTCACATCCTCGTGGGTACAGCAAAGGCTGCTCCTGGGAGGTAAAATTGGAGGGAAAAGATGGGCAAAAAGGCAGAAAGAAAGAAACGCAAGGATTTGTCAATTTCGAGCTCCGAATCATGTGACGAAACTTGCGGGTTCGGGTTCGAGATGAGATGGGCTATATAACCAATTCCAGTCAACTCATTACATTATTTTACAGAAATGACCACTAGGCTTATGAAGACAGGCTTCCTCTAATTCAGAGTCTCCGCCTCCGTGGTCTAATAGGAGTGATAAGGAGAAAAGGGAAACGGCAGTTAGAAAGCTGCTCCTCTCATCACCAGAAAAACTAGGAAACCTGACTTTACGAGTCACTCTGAATCAGTACACACTTTACTCATATACGTAGCACAAGTAGCCGCCCGTTGTATTCAGGACGTCTCCGATGGTGACTTCTGGGAACAGCCCGTCCGCCGGGATAATTGAATCAAGCTATGTAATCAAATAAAGATGAATCTCTTGATCTAAATTGGCCAGTACTTACGCTGAGATAAGGAGGACCACCGGTGGGGTACTCCGCGATATCACTTTGGTTTGCGAAGCGTTCCACCGAGCCGCCGAAGAAGCTCTTGGCACTAGCTGGATTGAGATTCTGCCAGTCGTACCATATCTTATCAATCGTCTGTCATCGAGCATAGTGCTCTCAGCGCAACCTCAACCAAGCGATGTATCAGGCGTCACTTACCGCATGATGCAAAAAGAATAGTGGATCTTGAAGTGTATCAACGTCAACGAAGGGGAATATATTAAGTGTAAATGCAGACACACCATTTGATGACCACTTGGGCCCTCCTTTGCAATTTAATGGGGCGTTTTTCGGGCAGAATCCGGACATATCACTAGAGGCCGCGAAGGGTGAAAAGGACCGAAGAATACTTGGCGATAAAAGCAGCTCACCCGCCTATGATTATGTGTACACTGCCGTGCGGGCCCTGATACGACTTCGAGGTGAGAAAATCCATGGTTCCATATGTCTATGTACTTACCCCAGGTTGTTCTATTACGGTTTGGAACCGTTTGTAGTCTCCGGGCGAGGTCTTAAGGATCGCGTCAATTACAGATGCAGTAAATGTTGCGTTGTTCGCCACCTGGGGGGCAGGAGGAGCTCCTGGGAAGGGTGGTAACGTGAGCGTGAAGTTGCGGCGAACAGTGTGGGGCGAAGGGTAGGAAAGTGGTAAAGTGTGGAAGCCGCCACCAGGCACCTGGTAGTCAGCATTCGGGTCACCCCAACCGCCTAATCCGCTCTTAGGGTCAGAGTCCTTCCAGAACGAAGATTCATAAAAGTCGGGTGCATCTAATTGGCCATCAGGATTATAAACGTTAGAAGGTGAAGAAGATGAATTACCGATAGTCCAATCCCAATATGGCGACGCGCCCGTATATCCGCACTTATCTTTCAGTGACTTTTCGAAGACGTGTCCATACCAGCGGTGCCAAGGAAGGAATAGCCCTGTAAAATGTATCTGGAGATGTATACGTTCAGTATCAGATAATACCCATTAGATTCACAACAACAGACCCTGATATTTAGGTCCATGTGGATGTACACCAGGTCTGTGCGTAAAGCAGTTAGAGCGCCCCACCTACGGAGAAGCGAAGCCAAAATAGACTCGATCACACCATCATAATAGGAGCTTGATGTGTTGACAGGGGGAATGAGAGACACAGTAGGATCTATCGATGGGGTCAGAGCAAAGTCATGAGGCTGCGTTGACAAGCACTGAATTACGAATGTCGCTTCAGCAAGACAATCGAGGTAAAAAGGCTGTCAATACCCACGTTGACAGCACGAATCCATTCCGCCTTCTCCTCGGTATTAAACGCTCTCCATTCTCTCCGTACCGCTGGTTTCGTACAGGGACACGGATCATGAGAACAGGACACGCGTAGTGCTGACCAAAGAACGACCAGAGCAACAGAAAGAGTTTTGTGGATCAACATTTCTGGGAGACTTTGTGTCGATAGGGCGCAGTATCCGGGTCCATATATTACCTTGAATTCTATGAGATATAGTAACCCTGCACAAGCCGGAGAGGAATGGCCGCCAGCGGTGACAAAAAGTCTATAAGCGATCATTCGAATAAGTCTAAAAAGTGTATGTGCGAAGCACAGCGCATTTGATGAGTGCTTGGAAAGCGGGGGGAAAGCGGTACCAGATAAGCGCCAGACTTTGAGAATCGTCTCTCGACTTCGGGCGGCCTCGGAGAACATGGGTTTACAAAAAGCACCGACACAATAAATGAATGGACGCTGTCCGATAGTTGGATGGCATTTACATAGCACGAACGTTTTTTTGTAAATAAGGAACGCTTGTCTCCTTACCAATGTGCAAGGCTGCTTAAAGTAAGAATTGATGCGACGCTAACAGAAGAGTCACGGCAGATGCTCAGCACTCCACGTCCTAGAGTACCAACCACTTGAGTCGCAAGGAGAGGAATGCTATAAAAGCGACCACCATGGTGAGGATGGCTCCAAGTCTAACTCACCGAACGCACCGCATCAGAAGATGGTGACGGTGACAGCGCGGCAGTGCGGCGGCAGCGGTTCCAAGTGTAAGTTAGTACTGTATCTGTATCCGAAGCTTTAAAGCCGCCTTGCTGGAACCTGTGCGACTGTCTGGCAAACACCGAAAAAATGTCAAAAAACTCGTATTATGTCATAATACCCCTGTCACATATGTTACGTCCGTCACGCCCGGAAAACTGCGACATATTCCAGCTCTTTCTCCATATGGCAAGTGGCACTTGCCGTATGGGTCTAAGGAGATACGCCGTCTGGTGCTTAAAACTCCCG
>Ga0137362_10002662_pt1 | contig 11699 bp, 9 predicted proteins | sample MadtaG_2_FD_104801 | JGI IMG/M metagenome (GOLD analysis project Ga0137362, IMG submission 104801) | Vadose zone soil microbial communities from Angelo Coast Range Reserve, California, USA - Mad1_100_16 metaG | ecosystem: Environmental > Terrestrial > Soil > Vadose zone | place: USA: California... | reverse complement strand
GTCGCGACTCAGCTGACGATGTCTACTAATATTGCGCCGCCCCGCCAATATATCGTAGAGCCATAGTCCGACGTTGAGAATCAGGCCCATGCCGATACCACCCGGCGTGGTAAATGGCATACCCACCGGGTGACGGTCCCCCTTATAAATCGGCAGGGCAAATGCGAGCGGATGCACCAGAAACGGGGCATTCTGCAGCAGGAGACCGCGCTCGACCAAAGCCTCGTGCACCAGGGCGAAATCGAAGCTAGAGAGGTAGCGAATGCCTCCGTGGACGAGTTTGGTTGCTTTGCTGCTTGTGCCACTGGCGAAATCGGTTTTTTCAACAAGCCCGACCTTATAGCCGCGCGCAACGGCGTCCAGGGCAACCCCTGCCCCTGTGACGCCGCCGCCGATCACCAGCACATCGAAACGTTCGCTCCCCAGAGCAGCCAGATTGTGCGTGCGCACCGTTGATGATAGTGATTGCATGATAGAATGACCACGAAGATACGAACCGTGGCAGGATGAAGACCCTCAGCCCGTTCGTATCTTCGCCCTTTCGTGTATTCGGGCTCGCGAGAACTATTCGGCAGCGGGCTCCCGTACAGCCTCACCCTTCGTTTCAGCAGCACCGGACTTCGCGAGCCCTCTGGCCGCCAGCACCTTGCCAACGGTGTAGTCGAAGATGAAGGCTCCCGCGATGCCTCCGAGAATCGGTGCAACGATCGGAATCCAGAAGTAGGGATAGCCAGTGGGGTTACCGGGGATAGCATAGGGACTACCCGTGGCCAGGAAGACCCAGAGGCGTGGCCCAAAGTCACGCGCGGGATTGATGGCGTAACCGGTGTTGAGCCCGAAGGAGGCACCAATCGCCACGATCAAGAAACCAATGATCAATGGGTTGAGGTTTGCCTGGACGGGCTGGTTACGAGCGTCAACGATAGCCAGGATCAGGCCGACAAGGAGGGCGGTTCCTACGAACTCGTCACAGAAGGCACCGAAGACACCTACGAACGCCTTAGGGCTCGTGTAAAAAACGCCACCAGCAGCTTTAGCAATATCCTGGCCAGCCGCTGCATGTACCAGTGCCCCTTGGTAGACGAACCAGAGGATAGCTGCAGCAACGAAGGCACCCAGCACCTGGGCCACTATGTAGGGCCCTACCTTATTCCAGGGGAACCTACGAGTTGCAGCCAGGGACAGAGTTACGGCCGGGTTGATGTGGGCACCGCTGACCGCTCCAGCAACATAGATACCGAGCATCACGGCGAAACCCCATCCAAAGAAGATGACCGGCCATTCATTTGCGAATGGAGTCGGTGTGCCAGTCGGCCCGTTCAGGTTGTTGAAGAGCGCAAAGCTTGCTACACACCCATCGCCGAAAAGGATCAGCACCATCGTGCCGAAGAACTCCGCGATCGCTTCGCCCAGCGTGCCGGCGAGTGCAGAAGGTCTCGCTACAGATTGACTAGCCATAAATGCTCACTCCTTTTTGAAAAAACCATAGCCAACACATGGTATTGACGCTACAGTATGACGCACTAAGAAGACGTACACCTACAAGAACTACCTCGTCTTACGCCTCCCCAGGGGCGGGGCAAGCCCCATAGGCGCGAACATAAGCTGCACCCCGTGCCACCCCAAGGGCGGGGGCAAGCCAAAGGGGGTATTACCTGTCCCCCAGACAGGGAACCCTGTCTGGGGGACAGGTAACCCGCGCCCCTAGCATACACGGGCGAGGACCGGGCCGATCCGTCGTATGGTAGGGGCGACCCTTGCGGTCGCCCCTGGAGACGGGATGAGGCTATGCCTGTTCCCAATGCTGAGAGCGCTCAACTGCTCGCTTCCAGCCAGCGTAAAGCTTATCGCGCTGATCGGCACTCATCTGGGGCTCGAATGTGCGGTCGATGGCCCAATGCTCGGCTAGTTCTTGTTGGTTACTCCAGAAGCCCGTCGCCAGTCCTGCAAGGTAAGCGGCTCCCAGGGCGGTGGTCTCAGCAACCTTTGGCCGCTGTACTGGTACGCCCAGAATATCAGCCTGGAACTGCATAAGCAGGTTATTAACGACCGCTCCTCCATCAACACGCAGGGTGCTCACATGGACACCGCTATCAGCAGTCATCGATTCGAGCACATCACGGGTCTGGTAGCACATAGACTCGAGCGTTGCACGCGCAATATGGGCAACGGTCGAACCGCGAGTCAGGCCAACAATCGTGCCACGAGCGTAGGAATCCCAGTAGGGTGCACCCAGACCGACGAAGGCAGGCACGAAATAAACACCGCCATTGTCAGGCACTGAAGCGGCCAATGGTTCGACGTCAGCGCTAGCCTTGATGGCACGGAGGCTATCACGTAGCCACTGCACGGCAGCTCCGGTGATGAAGATGCTCCCTTCCAACGCATAGATGACATCTTTTCCTATGCCCCAGCCGATGGTGGTGAGCAACCCGTGCTGCGATGGAACGCCTCTGTTCCCAGTGTTCATGAGCATGAAGTTGCCCGTACCATAGGTGTTCTTCGACATGCCCACCTCGAAACATGCCTGCCCGAAAGTGGCGGCCTGCTGGTCTCCTGCGTCGCCTGCCATGGGGATGGGACCACCAAAGAACTCAGCGTCGGCCTCACCGAAGACGCCACTGGACGGCATCACGGTGGGCAGCATGGCCCGAGGAACTCCTAATTCGTTGAGAATGACGTCATCCCAGTCGCCCTTGTAGATGTTGTACATCAGGGTTCGCGAGGCGTTGGAGGAATCCGTGACATGGATACGGCCTTTGGAGAGACGCCACATCAAAAATGTGTCTACGTTGCCGAAGAGCACCTCGCCACGTTGCGCCTTTTCACGCACTCCAGGGACGTTGTCGAGAATCCACTTCACCTTCGTGCCAGAGAAATAGGCATCAGTTACTAAGCCTGTGCGATTGCGGATCTCCTTATCAAATCCTTTCGCCTTCAAGGCATCGCAAATAGGCACGGTCAGGCGACTCTGCCACACAATCGCGTTAAAGACAGGTCTGCCCGTGGCTTTGTCCCAGACGATGGCCGTTTCGCGCTGGTTGGTAATACCAATCGCCACGACATCAGAGGCTGAGGCCCTTGCCTTCTTCATCGCCTCGTGGGCGACGTTGAGTTGGCTTGACCAGATCGCTTCTGGATCATGTTCAACCAGGCCCGGCGCTGGATAGATCTGGGGAAATTCCTGCTGCGCTACGCTAACGATCGCACCATCGTGATCGAAGACGATTGCTCGCGAACTCGTTGTGCCCTGGTCCAGGGCAAGTACATACTTTGCCATGTTAGCCCTCTTTCTTGTGTACATTGACCGAACAACAATTATGTTTACTTGGCACAGGCGTCATTGCCTGCGCCGGGACCGCGACGTCATAGAGACGCTACTGCGTCCTACCTTTTGTGCAAGCTGTCACCGCCAAGCTCGCCAAGGAGTTGGCGGGTGACGGTGACTCCCAACGCACCAGCTCGCAGCACCGCTTGCACCTGCTGGGGGGTGTAGATCAAACCGGACGCGATGAACGGGAGAGGTAACGGTGTCTCTAAATAGGGAATAACGTAAGGGATGACGAGCGCCGGAGCAATGTCCAGCAGATCAACATAGCGGGTATCCACCGACTCGATTGCCGCCTCTAAGCCGGTTGAATCTGCGGCGAAGATGCGTTGAATAGTCTCTAAGCCACATTGCTTGCCGACAGATAAGGTTCGTGGATTGGTGGAAATGATGCCAGCCACGTGAAAATGCTCAGCGAGGTAACGCAAACCGGCCGCGTCGGCATGCACACCCTCAATATGGTCGATATTCACATAGACCGACAACCCTCGTCGATGGGCACGCTCCAGCAAAACTGCAAACTCAAACAGGTTGCAGTGGCGCAGAATGACGGCTCTGACGTGTGGTGTATCGAAGGCATGAGCGAACTGCAGACGGTTTTCTATTACGGGTATCGTCTTGCCCTGTGCTGAGAGATCGAGTAGTGTCCTGCGAGACTGGGTGAGCATAATGCATCTCCATAGAGTAGCAGAAAAACAATAAAGTCCTAAGCCTCCTTATCGGATGGCTCAGGACTTTTCATTTCACTGTCCTTGGGCGCGTATGCGGTTGTCCAAGACAAACAGAGTATCCCCGCCCTGACTCACCAGCGTACAAATCCACCTATCCAACGAACATAGCTTTCAAGATGTGTTGTGGGGTCAGAACAGATACCGCTTTGTCTAACTATACAACAGTGCAGAGTTTGCTTATAATAATGGTACTCGGTACATTCTTATTTGTCAAGAGATGTTGCCTGAGATCCACTCATAAATCGCGGCCTGTAAAATTTGGGGCGAGATGAGCAGTGCTTTCGGCTCTGATTATCTTGGTCTTGTCGATGAGCCTGGGAGGTCATCAATCTGATTTATGAGGAGATGTCCGATGTTGCCTGCGCCGATGCGGGTTTCCAACAATACAAGTGTCAATGGTGAGGCAGTATGACCAAACAAGAGTTTTTGCGTTTGGCTCGTCTTTATCCCGTGGCGGCGGCCATAAAATCGAGCGAAGATATCCAGAAAGCTTTAGACTCCGATGTATTGCTGCTGTTCATACTCAAGGGCGACGCATTTCAGCTAGCCCCCTTTGTGGCTCAGGCTCACCAGCGGGGTAAGGGGTTTGTCGTGCATGTCGACCTCGTCAGTGGCATTGGCAAAGATCGCGGCGGTATTCAATATTTACGTCAGATTGGCGTCGATGCCATCATTACCAGCCGCTCTCAACTCGTCCTCGCGGGCCGAGCCGAAGGGTTGATCACTATCCAGCGTCTCCTCTTGCTGGACGACTCCGCCTTAGAAAGCGGCGTACGCACTATTGCTCGTGCTGCCCCTGATATCGTGGAAGTGCTTCCTGGCATCATTTTCCCTGAAGTTGCCTCAGCATTGCAACAGTTGCTTCCAGGCCCCTTCATCGCAGGGGGCTTCATTCGCACTGCCACGGATGTCGCCCGTATTCGGACTGCTGGTGGCATACTGAGTAGTAGTAGCACCTATCAATTGTGGCATCACACACCTAATGCGTCAAGAGAGTCATAGGAATGAAGAACAACCTGACTAATCTGCTCAGCTTGAGCCGACTCGTGGCAACCATTCTGGTCGTAACGCTCGTGCTTCTCAATCAACCCTGGTCCTTTCTGGTCGCAACAGCGCTGTTTCTGCTCGCCTCCATCACCGACTTTTTCGATGGCTATCTGGCACGCCGTTTTCACGTCACGTCTCCCCTGGGAGTCTTCCTGGACCTGACCGCCGATAAAATTTTCGTCGCCGCCATCTTGATTGGCCTCGTACAAATCGATCTTGTTCCTGCCTGGATCGTCATCATCATCGTAGCTCGCGAATTCCTGGTGACCGGCCTACGCTCGATGGCTGCTGCCATCGGCAAAGTTATTCCTGCTGGGATCTGGGGGAAGCAGAAGACGTTTATCACCCTGGTCGCAATGGGCGGCATATTGTTGGCAAAGGGCCTGGGTGCTCAATACCTATCTCTTTTCCCGCCCAGGCTCGTTTTTACGAGCCAGACACTCAATGTGGCCGAGATCATGCTGCTGGTCGCCGATGCCTTACTGCTGGTCGCCGTTTTTTGGACGATTATGTCTGGCATCGAGTACTTCATTGGAGCACTGCCACTCCTCCAATCCGAACGTGAAGCCAACACGACCAACTAAAGGTTCGCCGCTACTTCTCGTCAGGCTTTTACACGGCACTGTCAACAACTTCCTTTTGCCCTAACTTCCGTTCTTTTCCTGTCAACAAGCGACCGATATTGTCATAGTGGAAAATAATCACGAGCGCAGGGACAACGACCAGTAAGGCCATCTGCGCCAGACTGACCCGTCCAAAGAAAGCTGGATTGGCCTGACCAACGAAGAAGAAAATGATGCCACAAACGATCGAGGTCATTGCCCCTACGATCGAACCTAGCGACACATAGCGCGAGATCGTGATAGTGCTGATGGTCGTCACGCCCGCTATCAGGAAGATCAAAGGAGAGACAACAAGCATTGCACCTGCGCCGGTCAGCACGCCGCGACCACCTCGGAAGCCGATGAAGACCGGGAAGCAGTGTCCTAATAGGGCAGCTATACCGGCCACCGTCGGTCCCCAGCCTGAAAGGAAGAAGAAAGGGATCAGTGTAGCGATGAGTACCGGCCCCACTCCTTTTGAGAGATCAAAGACTAATACTACCGCAGCAGGCCCGTTGCCGAGCGTGCGTCGCACATTGGTAGCACCCGTTTTGTGACTGCCGTAGTTCCTTATATCAAAATCTTTGCCCCGGAGCAGTTTCCCCATCCAATAGCCAGAAGGAATCGATCCCCATAGGTAGCCGATAATGGCTATGAGCACGATTTTCATAAGAATGATGGGCATGGTGGCCTCCTCGTGCAGAAGTAGGGCTCCCCGCCAGGAATGTGAATCTGAGTGGGTTTGGCCCCTCTCTTAAATTATAGATACATTGCCGTGAAAAAACTAGTAACTCTATCGATCGCCAGCCACAGCAGCCTCCTCAAGTCTCAGTGAAAGCAGGCGTGAGACACTATCACCGCCCATAGAGACGCCGTAGATCACCTGTGCGGCTGTCATCGTCACCCGGTTATGGGTGATCACAATAAACTGCGTGCGTTGCGCCAGTTGCTTTAGAATATCACAGAAGCGCGTCACGTTTGACTCGTCGAGCGCTGCATCTACCTCGTCCAGCAGACAGAATGGCGGAGGATTGATTTCCAGCAGGGCAAAGAGCAAGGCCGCCGAGACAAGTGCTCGCTCTCCGCCCGAGAGCAACGACAGGTTCTGCACTTTCTTGCCTGGGGGCTGCACGATGACCTCCACACCGACAGGCATCGTCGATGCTATCAACGTCTCATCCTCACCACCATTGGGAGCCGTCAACTCAAGGCGAGCACTGCCACCATGAAACAGCGTGGTGAAGTGCTCACGGAAGCGGTCGTTAACTGCATGAAACGTGACCTCGAACTGTTTTGCCATCATTGTATCCAGTTGTTCAATAATCGAATGCAGATGCCGTGCAGCCTGCTCCATATCTGCAATTTGCGAGGAAAGAAACTCAAAGCGCGTGCGCGTCTCCTCGTACTGCTGCGGAGCATCGGGATCACAACCACCCAGAGCCTTGAGGCGACCACGCAAGCCCTCGACCTGTCGACGAAGTCGCCGCAGGTGTGTTTCTTCTGCCTCTGAGAGCATGCCTGCATTTCCAGACGCGGGGTCATGCCCATCTAAGGCCTCTATGCTGTGAACAAGCTCTTCTGGGTCGGTCATGCCCGTCTCCTCACGCAGTTGCTCGACCAACGTCTCAACAGCGTCACGCGCCTTCTGATTTTCCAGCAGACAACCGCGGTAGGACACCTCTAACTCGGCCAGGGTATGGCGTTGTTGTAGGGTCTGCTGTTCCAGATCCATCACCTGTCGGTCGATTACACCGGCCTCCTCCTCCACTGTACGCAACTCATCAGCCAGTTTGCGCATGCGCACGCGAGCCTGTTCAAGCTCCGCACGTTGGAGTGCAACAGCCTCCAGGAGCGCTTGCTGGTGCTGCTCGGCATCTTTCATACGCGCCACCTGTTGCTCAATCTGGGTCTTCAAGTCCTGGGCCAGTGCCTGCTGTGTCATCAGTTGCTGACGGAGCGACCGGGCCTCCTGTCGCTTCACAGCCAGTGCCGTGCGTGCCTGCCCCAGATCATCCTGTTGGCGACGATAGGCACTGGCACGTTCCTCTACTTCCGCTTGTAGCTGCTCGACCAGGCCCGCCATTTCGCGCTGAGATTTCTCATGGGCATGCACGCGCTCCTGCGCTGCCTGCACTTCTTGCTCCAGACCGGCAACCTCGGCTGTCAACTGTTGCTCGATAGACGCCGCCAGCTGTAGCTCCGTTTGCACGCGCTCTTGCTCTCGTTGAGTGGTATCCACCGCCTTGTTCAGCCCACTGATGCGGCTGGCTACTTTTTGCAATTCCTTGTCCAGCGCAGCTTGCTCTACTCGACGCAATTCCTGGCTGCGTTGTCCGGCACTCATCATGCCATGCAACTGATCTATCAACGCCACTTGCTCGTTCAACTGCTGTGGCAGTTCGCGCAGTTCACGCTCGTAGGCCAACAGCCCTTGCTGAGCGCCATCCTTCCCGGTCCCACCGCTGAGCCAACCCCCAGCGTGTAATACCTCACCGCTCAGCGTCACCAGCGTCTCGAAGCGCGCATCCGGATTGTGCAACGATGCGAGCACGGCTAGCAGAGCTTTTGCAGTCTCCAGGTCTTTGACCAGGACCACACCACGCAACATCTTACGGAAGAGGTGTAAGTAACGTTGCTCGCAGTCTACACGGCACCACGCAAGACCCAACACACGATCTCCGAGCGTCGCCGTTCCCTCCAGAAGGCGTTTGAGCGCGGTTTCTTCCGTTTGTGCATTGCTCTCGTCATGCCCGTTCTCGTCATCCAACCACAGCAGCATCGCTTTGCCAGCCTTCGCAGTCTTCAGATAATCGAGGCAGGCGCAAGCGTCAGTGAGCGTCTGCACCACTACTGCCTGTACATATGGACCAAGTGCTGCCTCCAGGGCCGTTTCCATCCCGGTGGGAGCTACGCCAAGCTGTGGAACAGGGCCAATCAGGCCGTTGAGCCTACCTGCCGGAGCGCGAAGCAATGCCCGCACGCCATCGCTATATCCGCTCAAGCTCTGACGCCAGTTTTTCAGCATGTTCAGTCGATCAGCGATCGTGCGGCGTTGACGCTCCGTCTCCGCTAAGGTGGATTTCAGGCGCTCAAGCTCTTGCTGTGCGTCCGCGAGAGTGCGTGCAAGTGCCTGCTTGTGTTGTGTCACCTGTTGCTCTTCACTGCGCGCAGTGCCGAGCGTTGCGCGTTCTTCGACAAGACGTGTCTCCAGCAGGCGTAGCGACTGCTGTGCCTGAGCCATCGTATCCCGCCGTACCGCCAGGGCACGGTTGCGCTCACCCAGGTGCTTTTGCTGTCTCCCCAGGTCCGTTTGGCTGGCCCCCAGGCGTGCCTGCAACTGCATAAGGTCACTTTGCGCCCCACGCAAGCGTCGTTCGTCTAACTCGTAGTCCTTTTGTGCCGCCGCCACTTGCGTCTCCAACGCCGCCAGGGCCGCTGAACCTGTATCCAACGCCTCGTCAGCAAGGTCACATTGCTCTTCAAGGTCAACGGCCTGCCGTCGAACAGCAAGCAGGCGTTCGCGTAAACGTTGCTCTTCCTGCTGCTGCTCGTCGCGTTGACGCTCCAGCCCGGTAATGCGTTCCTCATTCACCGCCAGATCACGTTCAACTTTCTGCGCAAGCTCACCAGCTTCAGCGCACGCTCTGCGGGCATCGACAATACGCGCCTGGATATTTTGTCGCTGGAGGCGTAGATGTTCCCGTTGCTCATCAGCAGAGTGGAGCACCAGTTCTAGCTGATGCACCTTCTGTGCCTGTTCCTGCTCGGCAGCCTCCGCACGTTCTTGAGCGGCACGCAGACGCCTCCACTGCAGGCCATACCAGGTGAAGAGCACGTGCTGCAACTCACTATGCAGTTGTCCAAACTCACGGGCGCGGTGGGCTTGCTCCGCCAGGTACCCCAAACGAGGTTCAATTTCACTGACGATATCGTGCAGACGATCAAGGTTTTGTTCCGTCTGGCGTAGACGCGTCTCGGCCTCCACCCGTTGGACCTGCAACGGGCGGATACCGGCGGCGTCCTCAAACAGCCCCCGTCGCTCTTCAGCGCGCAGACTGAGCGCTGCATCGATCAAACCCTGGCCTACGACGGTATAGGAGTCATGCCCAATACGTGCCTGTGCCAGCAGCAAGAGGACGTCTTTGAGGCGCACCTTCTGCCTGTTGATGAGATACTCGTTCTCGCCAGAGCGGAAGCTCCGCCGTGTGACAGTGATTTCACTATATGCTGAAGGCACCCATCCAGTACTGTTATCGATCGTGAGCGAGACCTCCGCCATGCCAAGTGCGGATTTGCCGTGCCCACCAGCAAAGATGATGTCATCGCTTTTCTTGCCGCGCAACTGCCGCATGCTTTGTTCGCCCAATACCCAACGTACAGCATCGGCGACGTTCGATTTCCCCGCACCGTTGGGACCTACGACAGCTGTAATGCCCGTGCTAAACTCGAGCAGGGTACGTGCAGCAAAGCTCTTGAAACCCAACATTTCCAGACGTTTGAGGTACACCGTTAGCCATTTCCTCCTACCACAAGTGTTTAGTGGCCCTAGAGATGATATCATATCATAGGTCTCGCAGCCATGGTTACGTTATGTAAGGAGAAATTTTTGTGATTCGTCTATTGCTTTTTCTCGTCACCGGTTTACTATCTGCTATCATCGGATTGTCTATCGGTCTCATGTCTCACCAGGCCACCTACCACACGGTCGGGAAGGAAATTGTTGCACATTTCCTTTCGGGCAATGGCTCTTCATCAAATCGCGTCGGCTATCTGCAAATGGTTAATGATAACAATCTCTATATCATCAATGAAAATAACTTCTCCCCTAATGTGAAAGATAATAGCTTTGGTGACGGTGATGCCCTCTCTTTTACCTATCGCATAACTGACACGGATAACATCAATGTGAGCGCGACAAATACCAGTACCCATCTGCTAGGTCCAGCCTATACAGTAGAGCAATTCAGTGTTTTTCCCAGCAGCGGCAGTAACGGTCAAGGGCCCAGGCTGTACACGAGCGCCGAGTACAGTAAAAACCCCCACGGCTTTTATGTAAATAGGTGGACGTCGGGTGCAGGACCACTCGCCCTCGGTCTGATTCTTATCGCTGTGGGATTCATCCTGCGCGGCAGAAACAAAAAACAGACGAGCCTGGCAGTTGTTCCACCAATCGGCATGGGAGCGCCAATAGGGCAACTTCAACCACCACAGATGAACATGCTTCAACCACCCTCGCAGAATCCTACGCCATACCCCAATCCTGTGTCATACCCTCCGTACCGGCCACAACTTGCACCGTCGCTCTATGGGAATAATATGGCGCCGGGGGCTAGACAAGATAACCAACCACCACCAATACAGCACCCTCCCTTTAACCAGCCGCAACTTGCACCGCCGTCCGCGGCATCGGTGGCTACGCAAGACAGCCAATCATCACCAATGCAACTTCCGAAGCCTCAATTTAAACCGCGCCCTGGTCAGTTCAAATCACCACCGCAATACAATCAGCCGCCACACCCTCATCAGAACTCTGTGTCATACCCGCCGATACCCTATCCACCGCAACCAGGCCAGTATCCAGCATCAGAGACTGTTCCACACAATCAGCCAGCACCATACCCACAGCAAACGTATGAGCCGACTCAGCGTACCGACCCATGAGGAGGTCAAGAAGGATCGAGGTCGTCAGTTATCCAGCGCGTGTAGCAGAATGGGATAAAGAGCGCCCTTTCTATCTCGAACTTGTTAGCGAGGCTCGTCCCCCAGCTCACTATTTCCGCAGATGGCTTGTAGGGGCAGACCTTGCGGGCATCCCGCTTTGAGCTGCCCCCAGGAACGCTGTTAAGCCCCGAGCGTCACATTGCCACAAGCAATCGGGTCGAAGCCCGTCTGGGTTGACAAAGCTGTGCTGTGGTGAACATTGACATATAAGCTGGTGGTGAAGACCGCGGTCACGTTAGCAACAGTGACATTTGTGGTCTCGCTTGCGTT
>Ga0137362_10002661_pt1 | contig 11700 bp, 12 predicted proteins | sample MadtaG_2_FD_104801 | JGI IMG/M metagenome (GOLD analysis project Ga0137362, IMG submission 104801) | Vadose zone soil microbial communities from Angelo Coast Range Reserve, California, USA - Mad1_100_16 metaG | ecosystem: Environmental > Terrestrial > Soil > Vadose zone | place: USA: California... | reverse complement strand
TGATGAGGACGAGGACGAGGATGATGGTGATGGTGATGGTGATGGTGACGACGAGGATGACGATGACGATGACGATGAAGATGACGATGAAGATGGGGACGGTGCGGATGCGGATGCTGAGGTCGAGGGTGAGGGTGAGGGTGAAGCCGAGGGAGAAGGTGAAGGCGAGTGAAAGATTTGGCTTTTTGAGAGCCTTTCACTTTGCCTTTTTCAGACTCACCCTTCCCCCCCCCCTCGCCTTTATCTCTTAGACCGCGTCGACAATCCACCGACTCAATGACGCTCCGGAATACCCTCAACGTAATTTCTTTTTTCCCCGACGATCGCCTTGTAAAACCATCACACCAAGGATCCTAAAATCTCACCACACACTCTCACAAACTCTCTCTCTCACACACACACACACGTGCTTTATTCGTTTAACACCTCATTTTCATTCAAGCTCTTCACGGGTCCATGCAAAAGATTCCGAGTTTGTACAATCCTACCTTTGTCTCTCTACGATGATTCCCATCCCTCCCCTCCCTCCCTTTCCCCAATGTTGTGCTGCTACTCACCGTCTTTTTGTCGTCAACACAGTTGTAGTGTTAGTTTTTCTTGGTTGCTTTCTGTATACTATTTGACACAGTGACATTGTCGCTTCTTCTGTCTTCGAGGCTCCTCTCGTCCACCTTTCTCAGGAAGAGAAATTTTGACAGAAAAAAACGGAGGCCAATAGAACTAGATGAGGGGCACCATGTTGCTGCGTGGGCACTAGAATATTGTGTATCGGTTTTTTGGTCTGGCAACTCCGCGTGTTTGGCTTGTCCACTAACTGGTAACCTAACGGTGCGCGGGACCAATTTAATCATCCGTTCAGGTGCGATGAACCACATACCTTTGACAGATATGACAATGAACGCACACAGTCAAGTTAGTTTCCTGCAGACATGATGTGGAAAAAAAGGCATGACAAGCACAGCGAGTGGCGGGTCCGACTCACGTCGCAGAATCGCGAACTTGCCCTGGGCTTCCTCATCCGAAAAGGAACCAAACCCCGAGCTGAACTTGAAGCAAGCCCTTGTCGTGACCCTTGTGGGTGAAGATCGTGGCCACCGCGCACGCACGCATCTAGGTTCTCGGCATATGACAGGCGACGGGACCTATCCACCTCGCATGGGAACGAACAAAAAATATGATGGCACGTACAGCAGAGTATGATACCGCGACACGACTCTCCCGCATCTTGATGCGTACAGTAACTCGGACATCAGCCGTCGCTCTTCCTGCTCTTTTTTTTCTTTTTTTTCACGGAACAATGTGCTTTGAGAGGGGGCGAACGAGATCCGGGTCGGACGCCAGGTGCGATAAGTTAAGCTTCGCCGAGCTAGCTACGGGTTAGTACGCGACAAGACCGCCACAAATCCGTTTTACTTCACCGAAAACTCTCAACGCACGAGGGCAGAAAAGAGTTCGGATCACCTTCAATAATAGTAGGCCCGTGAAGGCTGTTGTGTGGAGCGGGGGTTGTGGAGTGGGAGAAAGAGGGGGAATTAGCAATGAACCCAGTTAATGTGGTACCTGACAGTCAAATCGTGGGAAGTAAGCGAGGGTGTAGCACGGAAAATGTCAAAACTTGATTACAGTACCGTGTGGTCTGTGCCCTAGAAGCGCGAAGCTTGTGGGTCAGAGTACTGCAGCTGGCCAATACAGTAATGCCCGTGACTGACACGCAAACTCAGGGCAGTGCCTGCAAATGTAGTGACACAAGCACGTTCTTCGTCCAGGAAACAGGCGTCTCCCTCCGGAGATACATCGGCTTGCGCGGGTGCAGTTTTTGCTTCGGTGGTTGATGGTTCGGCATGTGCGAACTGTACCCACCAACTACTGTTGTATTTAGCTCGGAATTTCTACGGCCTTCCCTAGCTGGAACCTGTAAAGTTTCCAGATGGATTGACAGGTCGAGTCATGCGAATGACAGCGGTCTGTCAATCAACCTACGTCGCTGGTGCCTGCGGGGGCCGTGGCTCAGCATTTGATTAACTTGCCTATGGTGATAAGGAAACTCGATAGAAACACTATAAATCACATACGCTAAGAACAGTCTCTGGAAACTTGGGTCACAGGAGTGAAAGTCTAGTCTCACACTTACTGTACAGGGGAATCGGAACTTACACATTCTCTTCCTACGCATATGGATGAAACGACAATCAGAAACCCAGTAATGGCCAGTTGCCCTGAAGCATTTGTGACCCCCGTCCCTCTGGTGCATGGTGACTTGTGTCGACAAATTAGCGGCGGGAGGCACGTTCGGACTTATAGCCCCGATGGGTGAAGCTGTAAGATATTCAAGCACGGATGCCGACCTGCCGTTCCCAAACCAAGTAGTAGGTAATTATGACGAAGGCGCCACATTAATCGCGCAAAAACTCACACACACCTCCGCGTCAGCACACATTAAACCCCGTGTCGGTGCGATTCCCTGGAAACTGGAGTCCTGAGAATATGCATTAATTATACCTATGCGCCGAGAAGATCATGTTTACCCATGCTGATTATCCCTGTGAAAAAGAAAACCGTATGAGCAAATGATAATTAGGTATGATAATTAGGTATTCATGATTCGCAACATTATCTTATTTCATGAGCTCGGTTAAATTAGCCTACGTGTCCGCCAGGAAGTTTCGTGTGGGGCGTAGGTCAGTTGCGTTATTGTACCGTATCTCGCGAATACCCATTAGTTCGTCCTACCAGCCAGCCACAGGACACGACCGCTTTTGTGAGCCCCCTGGACTTGAAGATAAGTTTCACAAAACGGGACTACCGACATGCCGGTAGCTGAGTCATTAACAGAATTTCACAATGAGATAACAACTGAACTCCATGGCGATCAGAAGACCAGTCACCCGAAAAAAAAGAGGTCCCACCGAAAGTCCTGTGATCGGGTGTTGCTGCCAAAGGGAAGGCTATGCGAGTTCTGGTGTGAGGGTCCAGAATTCCATTGTCCGTATCGATGTATTTTGTTGCGCCCATTTGCCGAGCAAAGGTCAAGGCCGGATACAATAGAGAAGCGCTCCGTCCGTAGCTGAGGACCTCCATGAACATTTTTAGAGGCTTCAGGTCCCCGATGTGAGGTGTCGTCGTCAACAACTTGAAAATTCTTTGAGAACTTACGCGCCACATCATGGGCGAGTCTTCGGAACATGACAGTAATGATCAAAGGCCCTGTACACGCCCCCGGGAGGGTTTCTGCGCCTTCTATTTCCAGATTTTCGGAGATTCAGCGGTGTCAACTCGTAGTCCGCATGGCCGTAAGACCTGTTCGATGAAACGGTGCCATGGCCAGGGTTCCGACGAACGAGCGCTATAGCATGGGAGAAGGATTAGATGCGGGGAATGTTACAGCTTATTACTCATATGATGAGATCCGTCCGCCCTTGTTGCTCTACTTGCTGGAAGAGATAAGGGATCTGAGATCATTTTCCCAAGCTGGAAACTGCGTGCACGGCGTTCAGAACAAGCCATTCCGCGCGTGTTCTCCGTCCGAGGAAACGCTGCGTTTTCAGGGACCGGCGCGCCAAGACCTTTTATGGAATTCCTCCGTTCGTTCCATGCGGGGAAGTCCGCAGCAATTTGATGAAAGGCAAAGGTCCTTGACAGGACTATCACCCGGAAGGTACTTTCCATGGTCGCCTGGTATCACATGAAGAATGTCGGTGAATCTACGAAGCAATCTCACGAGACCTATCCCTGAAGAACTGTAAAAAAAGTAGCGGCGAAGATGTCGTTACTTTTTCATTATTGCATTTACGTTTCCCCCGAACGAATGTTTGCAATAGGAAGTGACAAACGGATGTCTTGTCCCCCTTGTCTCGGTGGTATGTGATCAGTATATATTCTGTGCACGGTCCCGGCCATGCAGGTGGCTGCCAATATGATAGGGCATACGGAATGGAAGTGGCGTGTGTTCCTACTGGTTTGGTTAGTATACGTCCTGGGCAATCCCATGCGCCGGCCGTGTCCTCGGCGATAAAGGCCCCGTCACTTTACCTTGGATGGTTCTATAGCACCCGCTAGTCAGGCCCGCGCAGGCAGCGGAACAACCTGAATATTTTCCAACTTGAGAGCTTCGAGCGAGTACAATCGCTGAAACAACGGAAATATGTGCGCCACACAGATTAATCATATCCCAATGGGAAAATAATCGGCTATGGCAGCCTTGACCACAATAAGGTCGTACAAAGAAGCGGAGAAGTGCACTCACCAATCCTATTTCGCATCATCGCATCACGCCCGAAATCTCCATCATACGGTGAGGGGATCCGCCACTAACTTGAAATAGGATATCGTTACCCGAAAGCAAGTATGTTGCTGCACTGCTTTGGTTTTTCTCATGTTCAGGTGTTGACGTCAATGGGTTCATGGTTACGAATTCGAAAAATTCCGCAGCGTTGATAAATAACGGGTGGGCACGAGACAGGAATAGAGGGAAAGCACGCGTCCGAGCGTCGGACGAGATTGCTGGTGTATGATTCGCGACGGAGGGTGGTGACTGCGCGCCAAAAAAGTAGTCGGGGTTGAACTAGAAGCAAGTAACAGAAAGCGTGTGAGATTGTTGCACATGTACTCATCCCAAGAGAGCCCTATTGTAGACACGGGAGCTCTCTCCGCGATGAGCATCCGAGCGGAAGCAAACCCAATATGTCTCATGCCCTAGGACTGTAGCTGTAGTAAAGATGGGGTGGTACAGGTACGGGCGACATGGGCTCTCTGGTAGATCCCAGTGTGTTCTCCGTAAGTCAGTATGACTGTTCCCCGCTAATCAGGCACCGACCGTCTTGTGGATTGCTTCGAGAAAATATCCTTGACAACAGCGCCCACTTTCTTCGATACTGATAAGCGCCACATTCGCGTGTTTCAGAAAAAGGGAGAGTGGAAGGGAAGACGGGTGAGGAGGAAACATAGTCGCGCGATGGGAGGGAAAGGAAATACCGACTCGGAGAATTACGTAGACGACCTCGAAAAGAATGTATTGTTAGATTATCTGGGGAGAAGGCTTCTCCATTCATTCGCCAAATGAATACTGAGGTTTGCCGTCGAGAGCCGATGAATATGAAAATCCCCCGGAAGGAAATGCCATCTGCCGTGCAGGGTCAAAGTATTAGCGTTCCATGCATCGCTTGACCTTTTGAATGGGCGGATATATCGATCTTCTGAGCCCATGAGCGGTTTGGATGAAGAAACCAAGCCTCAGTAGAAATGATGGTCCTGTCGAGAACCACGTGACTTGAACAGATCCATGTGCTTCACCTAGGCGGATCCACGTGGAACGCGGTCCGATTCACGCCTTGGTATCTCTATACAGTAACCTAAACAGACAATAGATCTGACCTATGATTATGGTGAGCCTCACATACAATGCAAGAAAATACAAGCAAAGAGCAGTATACAAGCAAAACATGGCGGACATTACATGGGCCCCCAACCAAAGTCGCGCCCAGCGCGCACCGAGGGGGGTGTCATCGAATGCTAAACTTATCAAACACGCTATCCTTCTTTCCTGACTCTTCCTGCCGTCCCCAAACCTTCCACATTTTCATCGCCTCTTCACGATAGCAAATCGTAAAGACCATAGTTCCATCGGGACCAAGACAGCTCTGACTGACGGTGCCCGTGTGTGCTGCGACGCTGACGAGGCGTCGGCCTGTGGGGAACGCGTGCACGCTGATGGAATTGGTGTATGGTGAGGCGGCAGGCTCGGGTATGTCCGGCAAACGCTCGCGGGCGTGCCATGCAAGACCATGCGTGCTGAGCAGCTCTCTCGAGTGAGGCGACCACAGCAAGGAATACACGCTACTGTGCGTCTGGATCGTCTCGACTGGCAGCGGCGATGTTGTGTTGGCAAGTAAGGAAGTACTCCAGATGTGGATACGCCCGTCAGGGTACGTCCCCCCCGTAGCCAGTAAATCGGGTTTCCACGGGCACCATGCTACAGCCTGTTCATGGTGGCAAGGCAGGGGTGGGTAGTTTGTTAGCCGTAGATCGTAGGGTAACGCACCTTCACTGGGCTATCATGCTTCATCTTGCCCACACGGGCCGACACGTTCCGTGCGTCCCACAGGTGGACGGTGCCGTGAGCATCCGCACTTACCAAGAAGCGCTCGTCATGGCTCCATTGCATGCCGTAAATCTCCCCTCTATGCCCACGAATCTTGTGAGCCTCATCTGGCGCACGTAAATCCAGCAGCGCGAGCCGTCCATCGGCCCTGCCGACAGAAAACAGGCGTGAGCACGATCGCCATGCGAGCGCGCTGACGCTCATCCAGTCGGTATTCGGCCATGATCGAACTCGAAGACTTGAGGCAGAATCCCAAACCTGTACGGATCCGGTTGTAGTTCCGAGGGCAGCGTAAAGCCCACGCGGCGTAAACATCAGCGCACGGATGCGGCCGAGACTTGGACGCGGCAGATTGCAGAGGTGCGCGATCTGCCGCGTGTCCAAGTCTTGGTAATATACGTCGTGTCCGCAGGCGACGGCAATGACGTTGGTTGATGACCAGGAGAGTGGATAGGCCCAGGGATCTTGAGGTATTCCGGGACCATCAAGGGCAAGGATGAACTGTCTTCGTTTTCCAAGGTGGGCGACTACGGAGGTTTGATGGACAACTGGAGGGGTAGAGAATAGCTGAGATGCGCTCCGGCGCAACGAGGTAAGCATCTTGTTATCGGGAGTCGTGTTTGTCGTGTCGGTAAATTGTAAGAGCCGGTCATCTGTGAGGCCAAAAATTTTTGCCATCCGATTAGTGCGTGGTGTAGTGTTCATAGGAAAGAGGGTCTCCGGACGTGTGGCAATGAAGCGGTCTGCCTATAGCCCGAAACAAGGACCATCGATGTTGTTGCGTGCATGACATAACGCGGCATTGGTTCACGGTCAGACAAGAAGGAACGGGTAACAACGGGATATTGATAGGAAAGAGGTGTTGTGTAGTAATCGAGCAAGGACAGTCGCAGTCCACAGTGACAAGACGATTCCTCAATCAGACTCTGAAACCAGAAAAGCAGAAACGTACCCTGGGTTCAGCGTTAATATCACCATACTCCTGCCTCTGTTCCACATCCGTAGATACATCAATCGAGCCAATGGCCTCAGAAACTCGTTGCCTCTTTGCGGAGAACTCGTTTGTGATCGATACTCTTGAACGGCGCTTGCGCAGCGGGGTTTCAAGCTTGCAATCTCGAAAAGAACCGAGTATACGACTAGAGTAAAGATAAGCTATGAGCAAGGTGGGTCGGGCAAGCACATGAGCGCATACTCTGCCATATGAAATACCGCACGGTGTAAGTGAGTGTAGCGGCAAGGCGAACCAGTAACCAATAAAGGAAATAGATCACGTGCTTGGCATCTCACTATACTATGCTTTCAGATTTTGCATTTGCCACTTTGAAATCATGAAGGTTTCATTGTTACGACGGCCATGTGCTCCCTCTAGGCAATACAACACAGTATGAATTTCCTAATCATGCTTCTACACTTTCATTTTCCAAATAACAACCGCCTGCTTTCTCAGATTACTCACAGCTCTGAAGGATGCGGTCAGACTCGTGCTCAACACAACAGCGCCAGAGCTTACTCTGCATGGCAGCTACATCAGAGCTCTGAACATAATCCTCAAATTCAGCAATCTTCTCCTGGAGGTCATCAAGTGACACGAGTTCGTCCTCTGCGTGTTTTATATGAGATCAACTCCTAAAGCACGCTGAAAGCAAGCGACCAACCAACGACAAGCGTGATCTGGAGTTTGCGAATACCATACCCGATGGGAACAAGCTTGCTGGCACCCCATACAAGGCCCTGCAATTCGATGGAGCGTACAGAGTCTTCCAATGCTTTCATATCTGTCTCGTCATCCCACGGCTTGACCTCAAGGGTGACGACAGACTGTGAGCATGCGTAAAATTAATTAAATGACAAACGACAAGACAGGGACACGACCTTGGCGATCGTCTTGGGCTTATTTGCCTTCTTTGCGGCATACTCCGCGACACGCTCAGCTTTGATCCGTTCGGCCTCCGCGTCCTCTTCTTCATCCGAGCCGAATAAATCGACTTCATCCTCATCTTCCGCTGAGGCCGCTGGCGCCGGGGCGGAGGCGGTCAGCGCCTCGCCGGCCTTGGAGGAGCCAGGCAGAGATCCGAATTCGCTTTCATAAGAACGAATGTGCCTATACCAGCGCGCAACATGAGGTGCTGCTGCTGCGTCTGGAGGTCCCGAAAGCGTCTTGAAGACGTGCACATCAGCTTGCGAGGGGGTGTACCTGATGTATTGTGAGCCTCGTCGCAAGGACTTAGACACAAGGTAGACAGTGACAACAATGGGGCACGATCATGATCTCAGAGAGCTACAGAAGTTGGTTTTCGGCACACTTGTACAGCGGTGTCTAGTCGCTTCTTGGAAACACGGACCATAGCGTTGAACTCATCACAGGGGAAAAAACTTCCACGCGACACCCACTCTGACAATGAAAAAGGACCGCTCACCCTTCAACATAAGAACGCGTAGAGAGATGCGCCTCGAGTTTGGCAAGATCGGCCGGCATGTTGAGTCCTGGGTTATGCGTGTAGGGGAAGTTGAGGTCGTGGAGAGAAGGAAGAGCAATCGATGCGATGTTGATGATGTTTGGTGAAAAAAATCAGATAGCGCCCAGTCATGTGACCACGTTATTGGTTATAATTACATAATATTTACTCGTTGCCTCGCATCGCATCGCATGACGTTCAAAGCGCTCTTTTCATCCTTACAGTAATCGTCCTCATGATTTCCACGACAGTCCGGTAAGGCTCGAACGTGACACCTCGGTATCACCGCCGCGGCCAGCGGAGCGCCAGCCTCAGCCTTACAATCACAGCGCCTACCTTTCATCCCCGAACTGTATCCGGACCCAGGAGGGAAAATCCTCGGCCGCAGAGTACGTACAGTATATGCTTAACATCAATACCAAAAGCGGTCTAGCTGGAGAGTTGCCGTGCCAGCCTTGCCAATTGCAAGGGTAAAACGTCAGTCCCCCAATCTCATCTCCCGAACACGAGGAATCCGCGATTGCGAATACAGTACAGTATGAAACCGTCACTGGTCACCATGGATCGCACATGGGCGCACCTCCGAGCTCCATAGACGCCCATTGTCAGGACGTCAGCCGCGAAAAGATTTTCTGTTATCGGTTAGCAGCGGGACCTGTAACACCCCTCTCATTCCTTCGTTGTTCTTGCGACCATTTACAGCATTTTTTCTTTGATCAGATGCGGCGCTGAAGACGGATACTTCGGCGTAGCGGCATTTGCTGTAATTATTACAGGTATGAACGACGGAGCGCGCTGGCGCAAGTTGTATGCGAGAGGGGACCTGGGCGTTCCAAGCCCAATAACGACAGCTCTTCTTCCGCCAGAGGATATCGTCTGGCATTCACCGATATTGTCATCAGGCACCGGCGAGGTTGTTACGTCCACCTTGCAAAGCGCCTTATGTTCTAGCTGTTCAACATGTGTGCGGTGTTATCATTGGCGCGAGATAGACTTCGTTTACTGTACTTCCTCAAAACAGATCAGATGAGCAGAGGAAACGCTAGCGCTTTCTTTTCTGACCGCTTTTTTGGACCTACTCATACCTAAATTGGCACCTGCTGACCACCCCAACCACCGGGTTTCACGATCCCCCCCTGCGATCTCCACCCAGGCTACACATCCCAGCGTTCTCAGGTCCGTTGTAACGGGTGTAATACAACCCTCGGCTTCTCAACCGTGAATGACACAGGGCTTTGAATAAGAGCCAGCCGCTGCAGAAAGATGCGACGATATCACGTGCCTCAGATCGCATGAATGTCTGGTACGGGATTTCGAATCCATCCATCCATCTCAAGAAATTCTAGGCGTTCGTACAGTACTTGCAAGCTACAAGACGATGGTTGGCCTTTCTGACTCTATCTTCGTTAACTACCATTGCCTTGACACAGCCTCACCATGACGCCTTCGATAATCATTTGTCAGATTTCCTGTCACCACAGGCGCCGATCATGATGTTGCGACCTCCGTGCCAAGTTTAACGTCACTTTTACAGGGGAGCAGGGATGATGAAACAGGATCCTGAACCCAATTTCATAACTTCATTTGAGTGGCTAGATAACAATCGCTCGCCGGTTTTAAAATCTTATTTTGAACTCTCAGCCGTGCCAGACAGCAACAATGATGTTATATTAGCCCAAGCAAGGGCTAACCGATGAGAGCAAGGGGGATTGCCTCAAGAGTGCGGGACTTTCCCCAACACCCAGGTAAGGAAAGAAAGGGGACGAGACAGGGACGAGCCACTGTTAGCAAGATGGCAGCGTGTGTGTATGTGCGTGGTAGGTGTGTATGCTCATTTCCGCTCCTTACCCTCATTTCCGCCCTCTCTCGCCAGATCTCTTTCCCCCCAATTTTGCTCCACTCTCGCCATCCTTCTTTTTTTCCCACCCTGAGATCCGTAGTCTTAATCTCCCGTTGATCAGTTCTGTTCCGAGGAAAGGAAAGAACCAGCGAGACGGAGGAGGGGAGGGATCTATCGCTTTCGGTGTCCGATTCCAACCGAGGCCCAGCCACTAGGACCATCCAGCATACACAAACGGTGTGATAGGGTACACGCAAAAGCACATTCATCACGTCACCATCGCGCCGAGCTCCACGCCACGACTGCAGCGCGTGGCCAAATAGGGGGGAAGCGTCCTCGGGCTCGTGCGGAAGCAAAACTACGAAAGCATGGCATGGGGGCCATAAAAGGCATCTTCTTTCTGGATCACCAACAGGGCAAGGCAAGGCAAGGCATGTGGGCGCAGGGAAGTACCCAACTGTACTGCTATTTCAGCTCCTGTGCTTCCATCCCTCCGTCTATCAAAGGTGGCGCGTGCTGTATTAACGTTCGGGTGAGTGATCTCTGCTGATCTGTATGCCATGAAGCCGCATGGCCGGGTGGAAAATGAAGGTGTCTAGGAGGCCTGATTTGCATTTTGTGATTCTGGCGTAGACAATCTTTTGAATGACTAAATGACCGACGGGGCGGATCATCTTTGATGCCCGGGACTTCTTTGCAACCCTGCACTACAGACCATATCGGGCTGCCGAGGGCAATGCAGTTTGCGTGTGTGTGTGTGTATGTGTTGGGAGGGGTGGGTGTGGGTGTGGGAACATGTACGGTCTAGATGCTTGCTCGCCATGTTTTCGAGGATTTGTTAACTGGTCAGGTTATAGCAACCAGGTACGTCAAGCATAGATTACGTGCTTTTTTAAAAAAACAATGGGAAAAGCTGTGAACAAACGGGGGTTGTGCTAAACCCAACTCAGATCCGGCAAAACCGATCGTTTTCTCGGCTTCTCCAGTTACGGTTGCGGCGTTGTGAACGACAAACTATTAGGTACGCGTACGGGTATGCGTCGCTTTGGCGCCGCACAGCCTCACCATTTCAAAGGGCAGGACGATTCTCAAAAGAAAGTCTAGAATTGCATTGATGTTGCGTGGCGTCCGATTCCAGCTCCACACATCGAAGCCGAAACTCAGCCCCCCCTGCCGGTTCGATCATCGAATATAAAATATAAACTGTGTGGGCGAGATGAGGGACCGTGGGTTGATCCTGACATTCAGAAGATCGCCCTGCGCGCACAACAACTGCATGACCGGTGGTAGCCATGTCTAGTTCC
>Ga0137362_10002659_pt1 | contig 11703 bp, 10 predicted proteins | sample MadtaG_2_FD_104801 | JGI IMG/M metagenome (GOLD analysis project Ga0137362, IMG submission 104801) | Vadose zone soil microbial communities from Angelo Coast Range Reserve, California, USA - Mad1_100_16 metaG | ecosystem: Environmental > Terrestrial > Soil > Vadose zone | place: USA: California... | reverse complement strand
GGAGGATAAGCACCGGATCGAGGGGCTGACCTCAGCCGCCAGCGTTTGGTTGACGGCAGCCATCGGCACGGCCGCGGGCGCCGGCTGGATTTGGGTGGCCATCGTGGGAATGATCTGGGGCTGGATCATACTCTTTATCATCCACCGATTCGAGCAAAAGGAGCTAGGAAAGAAAAACGGAAAGGACGGATCCTAAGAAAGAAGGGGAGACACGGAGACCGGGAGACACGGAGACACGGAGAAGGATACAAGCCAGAAGACAGGAGATGGCGAAGAGCAAAGTAGAACCTTAGTGTCTCCTTGTCTCCCGGTCTCCTGGTCTCCGGTCTCCTGGTCTTGTTTCCTTCATCCTTCCTCTTTCCGGAAAACTCAATAAAATTGCCCGGTCGAAGAGAATGTTTTGAACGCGTGCTATTGAAGGATGATTTTTCCATGGTTGAACGTCGCATTGAATTGAAACGCCGTTATCATCGGAAGCATAAGATGCGCAAGCTCAAGACGAAGCTCGCGACGGCCAAGGAGGGCCGGGAAAAGGACAATATCCTCCGTAAGATTCATCTCCTCAGCCCGTTTTGGAAGCAGCCCAAGCCGGAAAAGGCCTAGCGACGTCGCCGAGTGAGACGAACCCATCTTTTGTTCATCCTGTCCTATTGACACGGACTTAGTCGACGCCCGACATCGGCGCCGAGCGCTCGCCAAAAATCTCGCGCCCTTCGCTATAATCGACCAAGGTCCCGAGATCATTAGCTGGCAAAGCAAGGATTCTTTATGGTGCGATTGCGCCGAACCCATACCTGTGGCGAGCTGCGGGAAGAGCACGTCGGCCAAACGGTGGTGCTCAACGGATGGGTCAATTCGACTCGCGCTTACAACGACCAGGTCTTTATCGACCTGCGTGACCGCTATGGCATTACCCAGGTGGTGGTTGAGCCGGAGAAGACCGAAGCGTTCGCGGCGGCTCATGAAGCCCGCGCCGAATGGGTCTTGGCGGTGCGGGGAAAAGTCCGTCCACGGCTTCCCGATAAACATAATCCGAAGCTGGGAACCGGCGACATTGAAGTGCTGGTCGAGGATTTTCAGGTTCTGAGCCGCTGCCCGACGCCGCCTTTTGAAGTGATGTCGATCCCGCTGCCGCGAGAGATGGCTTTCCCTTCGGAAGAATATGTCTTGGGAGACCCCGAGACGGCGGGCGAAGAGCTTCGGCTGCAACACCGGTATCTTGACCTCCGCCGGCCGTCGTTGCAGCGCGCTTTGCGGGTGCGCCATCGGCTTTGCAAGGTGATGCGCGACTACCTGGACGGCCAAGGTTTCCTGGAGATCGAAACGCCGCTTTTGGGCCGGAGCACGCCGGAAGGCGCCCGCGATTATTTGGTGCCCAGCCGGGTTTGGCCCGGGCAATGGTACGCGCTGCCGCAGTCGCCGCAACTCTACAAACAGCTTCTCATGGTCGCCGGCTATGATAAATATTTTCAGATCGCTCGCTGTCTCCGCGACGAAGACCAGCGCGCCGACCGCCAGCCGGAGTTTACCCAGCTCGATGTGGAAATGTCGTTTGTCGACTTGGACAACGTGCTGGGTGTCATCGAGCAGTTGATGGCGGAAGTTTTTCGGAAGTCCATCGCTGTGGACATTCCGCTGCCGCTGCCCAGAATGAAGTACGCGGATGTAATGCGGCGTTTTGGTACAGACAAGCCGGATTTGCGGTATGGGATGGAGATCCAACACATTTCGGACCTAGCCCAGCAAACTGAATTCTTGGATTTCGGCGACGCGATTGCTTTGGGAGGGGAGGTCCTTGCCCTGAATGCGAAAGGGGGCGCTGATCCGGCCAGAAAGTTTTCTCGTAAATACCTGGATGATCTAGTTCAGACGTTTCAGAAAAGATTCAATGGACTGTTCCATTACGCAAAATTTGACGGAAATGTCTTTACAACCGGCGTTTCCAAGTACCTGACGCCGATACAGGAAGAGCTAAAAGGGCGACTCGAGCTGGAGGCAAACGACCTTTTATTATTCGCCAGCGGGAAAAACGTCCTTGACGGCATGGGAATGGTGCGCACATACATCGCCGATGAAGTTCTCCATTTAGTCGACCCGGCGAAGAAAGAATTCCGGCTCGCTTGGGTCATCGATTTTCCTCTGTTCGGCTGGGATAAAGAAGAAAAGCGTTGGGTATCGAATCACCACCCCTTCACAGCCGCGCAGGAGGAGGACCTTGGCAAGCTTGAGAGTGACACGGCTCAAGTCAAGGCGAAGGCCTATGACCTGGTCATCAACGGCTATGAGGCGGGCGGCGGCAGCATTCGTATTCACAACCCCGAGGTTCAAGCCCAGGTCTTCCGCGTGTTGGGCATGTCGCCCGAGCAGGCCCAACAGCGGTTCGGCTTCCTCTTGGACGCGCTCAAGTTCGGAGCGCCGCCGCACGGAGGGATTGCTCTGGGCATCGATCGCCTGGCGATGCTCTTAACCGGCACGACCAATATCCGCGACGTGATTGCGTTTCCCAAGAACCAGAAAGCCCGCGACCTCATGACGGGCGCCCCGGCCGAGGTGGACAAGAAGCAGCTAAAGGAGTTGGGATTGTAAGAAACTGTGAAACGAAAAATTGTCGGTTATAATGGAGCATGTAAAGCTTCTTTCCAAAGGATGAGGGAAGACAATTATGAGCACCGTTGCAGCTCAGGCCCGATATACTCCGGAAGATCTCCTGAAGATGCCCGACGGGGACCACTACGACCTTGTTGATGGGCAATTAGTGGAGAATGCGATGAGCGTTTGGGCAGGTTACGTTGCCGTTAAGATTTCAACGCGGCTTCAGGATTATTGTCATGTCAACTACCCAGGCTGGATTCTTTCGGAAACCGCGGGCTACCAGTGTTTCTCTGATGCTCCGAACAAAGTCCGTCGTCCAGATATTTCTTTTATCCGCCTGGGGCGATTGCCGGTCGAGCAGTCTATGGAGGAAGGCCACATTCTCATTCCCCCTGATCTTGCCGTGGAGGTTGTTTCCCCCAACGACCTCGACTACGAAGTCCAAAGGAAGGTTGAGGAGTATTTGAAAGCCGGCGTTCGGCTAGTGTGGGTTGTGAATCCCCAGACCCACAAAGTGCAGGTACACCGCGCGACGGGTCCCGGGACAATCCTGAGAGAATCGGATGATCTGGAGGGTGAGGATGTCATTCCCGGCTTTCGCTGCCCCATTCACGATCTCTTCTTACCACCTATTGAAGCGACCGAAGGCACCGCGTAGCGCAATTTCTCATGAGCCAAAAAACCTGGGGCGGTCGATTTCAGGGCGACACCGACAAGCGCGTCGTCGCGTTTACCGAATCGATCAGCTTCGACCGTCGTCTTTATCGCCAGGACATCCAGGCGAGCCAAGCCCACGCTCGCATGTTGGCGGAAGTTGGCTTGCTATCCCAAAACGAAGCTCAAGAAATTGTCAACACCCTCGAAGCCATCCGGGGCCAAATCGAGCGAGGCGAGTTCAAGTTCTCCACCGACCTGGAAGACATCCACACGCACATCGAAGGTGCTTTGATCGAACTGCTGGGCGACGTGGGCCGTAAACTCCACACTGGCCGCAGCCGCAACGACCAAATCGTGACCGATGCCAAGCTGTGGGTTCGCGAAGCGATTGACGTAATCGATGCACGACTCCGCGATGTGCAAGCAGCCTTCTTGTCTTTAGCGATCCGCGAACGCGACTTGATCCTGCCGGGTTACACCCATCTGCAACGTGCTCAGCCGATTCTCGCCGCCCACTATTGTCTTGCCTATATCGAGAAATTCGAACGCGATCGGGAGCGTCTAGCTGACTGCCGAAAGCGGGTCAACGTCTTGCCGCTGGGCGCGGCCGCGCTCGCCGGCACATCACTGCCCATCGACCGCGAAAGCGTCCGCCGACAACTCGGCTTTGACTCGATAGCCGCCAATAGTCTTGATGTTTCGAGCGACAGGGACTTCCTGATTGAATACGTCTTCGATTTGACGCTCATTGCATTGCACCTGAGCGGCTGGGCGGAAGAGTGGATTCTGTGGGCGACGACCGAATTTGGATTCCTGGATCTGCCCGATGCGTTTTGCACCGGCTCGAGCATCATGCCGCACAAAAAGAACCCCGATGTCTTGGAGCTTATTCGCGGGAAGGCTGGACAAACGGCGGGAAGTCTGCAGCATTTGCTCATGCTCGTGAAAGGATTGCCCCTGGCTTACAATCGTGATTTACAAGAAGATAAGAAAGCGCTCTTCGATTCCCATGATACCGTCGCCGCCGAGCTGGAGTTAGCCGAGCCTATCATTCGACAAGTCCGTTTTCGCCGCGAGGCCATCGCCCGGAGAATGGAAGAAGGTTTTCTGGATGCGACGACTTTAATGGAGTTCATGGTGGGGCAAGGCGTTCCAATGCGCTCGGCTCACGAGGCGGTTGGCAAATTGGTTCGGCTGTGTGAGGAGCGCCGCTGCCGGCTCGCCGATCTCCCCGCCGAGGAATACGAAACGATTCGCCCCGGTCTCGGATCGGGGGTATACAAGGTATTAGGGGTCGCGAACGCCCTGGCCGCGTTCCGCAGTGTCGGATCGACGGCGCCCGCCGAGGTGGAGAAACAGTTGGAAGCATGGACGAAGAAATTGGCTGATAAGCCTGGAAAGGCGTAGTGGATAGATCGATTGTATTGTTCGCAAATCCACGCGCGGGGTAAAGCCCCGCGGCTAAATGAGTTGACGGAACGATGGATTATTTTCATTTCCGAAACCGAGTTTTATTCTGCGAAGAAGTGCCCGTGCCACAGTTGGCCGGCGCCTATGACACCCCGCTCTTCGTCTATAGCAAACGGACTCTGCTCCACCATCTCGATCAACTGAAGCGCGCTTTCGCGGCGGTTGACCCGCTCATTTGCTATAGCCTCAAAACCAATCCGAATTTGAGCATTTGCCGGTTGATGGCGGAAAACGGCGCTGGGTTCGATGTCACGAGCGGCGGGGAGTTTTTCCGCGCCTTGAAGGCGGGCGGCACCGGAGACAAGATTGTCTTTGCCGGCGTCGGCAAGACGGACCGCGAGCTTCGCGACGGCCTGGAAAACAATGTCCGCATGTTCAACGTAGAAAGTGAAGCGGAGCTTCTGGCCCTGGCGGATGGGGCTCGTCAAGTCAATCGCCACGCGGAAGTCGCCCTGCGCGTCAACCCGGCCCTGCCTCCCAAGACCCATGTCAAGACCGACACCAGCGTCAAAGGCACCAAATTCGGCCTGGATATCGACAGCGTATTGGAATTCGCCCAGAAGGTAGTCGATCACGGCCACATCCACATTGTCGGCCTGCACATGCACTTGGGCTCGCCCATTCTCGATACCAAACCGTATCGCGAGGGCTTGGAAAAGGCCGTGCTGCTCGTGAAGCGATTGCGTGAACAGGGCCATCCCATTGACACGATGAACATGGGGGGCGGGTTCGGCATTCATTATCGAAAGCAAGAAGCGCTGCCGGCCGACGCGTTTGCCGAGGTGATCGTACCGGCGGTGAAAGCGATGGGTTGCAAGTTAGTCTTGGAGCCGGGCCGATTCATTGTCGGCAACGCCGGAATCTTGTTGAGCCGGGTCATCTACACGAAGGAATCCGGCGGCAAGAATTTCGTGATTCAAGATGCCGCCATGAATGACCTCATTCGGCCGACGCTCTACGAATCGTTTCATCGGATTTGGCCGGTAGAGCCGGCGGCTGGATTCCCCTCCCCGCCGGAGGACTTTGAAGCGGACATTCCCGGCACTGTGAAAAACGACGTGGTCGGACCGATTTGCGAGTCGGGTGATTTTCTGGCGAAGGATCGGCGGCTGCCGCCGGTCAAGCGCGGCGACTTGATCGCAATCTTCAGTGCCGGCGCTTACGGCATGGCTATGAGCTCGAACTACAACAGCCGGCCGCGAGCCGCCGAGGTCATGGTCGACGGCGCGAATCACCGCCTGATTCGCCGACGCGAAACTTTTGAAGATTTGATCCGAACGGAAATAGAGATTTGAGTTTGTAGTTGTAGGGTGGGTGGAGTCTTCGGAACCCACCTATCCACGGTCCATGGCGTAGGGGTGGGTTCGGAAGACTTCACCCACCCTACGGAACATTTTGGAGGCACCTCTCGTGTTGCAGCATATCGGCCGATGGTTTTTGGGCGTGGCGTTGCTGAGTCTGATCCTCTCTCAATCCGTGGGCCAAGAAAAACCGGGCGCTCCCAAAAAGGGCGACGCCAAAAAGGAGGAGCTGAAAAAAGCGGAAGACGAATACCGCACCTTCTTCAAGCGGCCGGAAAACGCCATGGAATTCTGGGCCGCCCTGAATTTCGAAATCGGCGTCGGCAAGTTCGACCTGGCTTTGGAATATCTCAAAGGCTTCATGGGCAAGGACCCGAAGACCCGCAGCCCCGCGGTCACCGATCAGGAGCTGGTGGACATCGAAGCTGCCGAAGGCATGTCCGCTTTCCTCAGGCTCTTGCAGATTCCTCAGCTTCGCGAAGAGGCCAAGCCCCTCCTGGAGCGCGTCAACGCCGCGGTCAAGAAGAGCGTCGGCGATCCCGGACGCATCGCCAAATACATCAAGAATCTAAGCGCCACGCCGGAGGAACGCGCCTACGCTATTAATGAGCTGCGCCGCTCGGGCGCTGCGGCCGTGCCTCAGCTGGTCGAGGCTTTGCAAGCCACCGAAGGCGCCCCCGAGCACGCCAAGATTCTGACCGTCTTTGCGTACCTTGGCAAGAACATCGTCCCGCCTCTCTTGGCGGCGCTGGACATTGACAACACCGGACTCAAGCTGGAGCTGCTGGAAATTCTGCGTCAGCGAGCGGACACCGATGCCGTCCCCTATCTTTGGTTTCTCTCGGCCTCGCCCGATCAGCCGGACTTGGTTCGAAAACGATCGGCCGAGCTGTTGGCGTTCTTACTTTCCACTCGCCCGGACAAGTTGCCCCCTGCCAACGCGGCTTTGACTCAAGAAGCCGAGAAGTACTATCGGCATCAAGTCAGATTCTCGCCTCCCAATGAAACGACCGTATGGTTCTGGGACAAAGACAAAAAGCAGCTTTTATCCCGAACGGTCACGGCCAGTGAAGGGGAGGAGTTTTATGGCCTGCGTTTCGCCGGTCAGGCGCTGCAGCTCGATCCTGGATATCCTCCGGCGCAGGTTCTTTTCGTGAGTTTGGGTCTGGAAAAAGGGTTCGAGCGCGCCGGCCTGGATCAGCCCTTGGAGAAAGGCGCGCCGGCAGTCAAGGAAGTTCTCAAGATTGTCAGCCCGGACCTACTCGAGGCCGTGCTCGATCGGGCTTTGGCGGACGGGCGCGTTCCGGTAATGATCGGGGCCGCGCGGGCCTTGGGTGATTTGCACCATGTCGCGGCCGCGAGGTCCAAGGAGCAAAGGCCGCCCGCTTTGGTTCGCGCTTTGTATTATCCCGATCGGCGTGTGCAATTCGCGGCCGCGGACGCGTTGCTCAAGATTCCCGGCCAGCCCAACCCGCTGGCGATTACTCGCACGGTCGAAGTGCTTCGCCGGGCGGCGGCGACGGAGGCCGCTTCCCAGGTCGTCGTGGGCGATGCCAACGTCGTTCGCGGCGGCCAGGTCGCCCGCGGCGTCAAGGAAGCAGGCTTCGAGCCGGTCATCGTTCATACGGGCCGAGACGCCTTGCGCGTGTTGAACGAAACTGCCGGCGTCGACGCCCTCGTGCTCGATTCGCAACTCCCCGATCCCGGCTTGCCCTATACGCTGGCCCAGCTTCGCGCGGACATCAACGGCGCGTTGTTGCCGGTCTTGATCACCGTGCCGCCCGCTCAGCTCACCCTTCCCAAGCAAGAAGAGCTGCGCAAGCTGACGGATACCTACAAGAATGTGGCCGTGGCGCCGACCTCGACGACGGCCGGAGTTCTCAAGAATCAATTGGGGACACTGATCGCCGGCTCAATCGGCCAGCCGCTCACCGACGCCGAGCGCAAAGCCGATGCCGCCATTGCCATGCTTTGGCTTAAACGCATGGCCCTGGGCGAGGCGAGAGGCTATGACGTCGAGCCTGCTCGCGATGTGATTTTGAAGAATCTCAGCTCTAACGACTTAGCAAGCTTCGCGATCGAGGCCGCGGGCCGGTTGTCCGGCCCCGCGCCGCAAATCAAGCTGGCCGATATCGTCCTCGACAACAACCGCCCGGCCGATATTCGCTCTCAAGCGGCTGAAGAATTGGTCCGCCACATTCAGACTTACGGCCTGAGCATCCCGGCCAATCACGTCAAGTCGCTGCAAGCGCTATTTGAGAAATCGCCCGACGCCAAGCTCAAGGCGAATGTAGCCGCGGTCCTGGGTGCCATGCGCCCCGACGCCCGCCTCACCGGCGGCCGGCTCTTGAAGTTCGGCCCGCCGCCTCTGCCGCCCGCAAAGACGCCGGAGGCCAAAGAGAAGGGACAGGAGGTGAAGGAGAAGGAAGAGAAGGAGAAGTAAGGTTCCTGCCTTGGGACCTTGGGCCATACCAGCGAAATGGCCCGAAGGCAAATTAGTGCTGACGTCAAGCGTTTTTTAATGCAGATACCCCCTCTGGGCCAATTCGAGAAATGGCCCAGAGTGGTGAAATCGTGGAATACTTCTATTTCTGGCGGTTTGAGCCGAGTTGCAGCCCGAAAGGGGCATGGCACCAGAGACCAGTCACGGTATCCATCATGGTCGATCGTATTTCTCTATGATCCGAGCGATTCTTTGTTCAGCGGCTTGCCAATCATATTCCGCTTCTTGGTGAAGATACCAATTCCCGCCAATCGCCCGAATCAACTCTTCCCCTATCTGTACCAACTTAAATTCGTCATAACCGTGCGAGGATTGAATTACTGAGCGTGCCAGAACCTGCCCGGGAAGTGTCCTGCAAGGAGGGTCATGGAGGAACCATGTGTCTCGCCAAAAGTCTTCTCGGTCCGAAATAAATTCCGCAATTGAGATTGGGTCCCAATCAAAAAGCCTGCTCAGCACCGCGGACCAAGTGTCTTTGAATGCTTGAATTTCTTCCCCGACAGGTTCTTGCACAACCGGAAAAGTGGCATACTCAACCGGCAGTCCTGTCAGTGTTTGCCCTTTCAAGAGTCGAGTTGTGACCCAAATGCAAATCGTACTCTCGGCATCAAACAACTGGCTTGGCCCTACGCATAGAACGCCCTCTAATGTCTCATATTTGGGCCTAAATCGTTCCGCAGCCTCTTGTGCTAGCTCTGTCCATGCAGTTTCCGCTTGCTCCTGTTTTTCCCCTGCTGGAGTAATGTTTTTCCAATGCTTCAGACGGTCGCGGCGAGTGTCTCGTGGAAGCGCAATCCAGTCGTCCAGCGTCACTTAACTGTCCTCTTTGTTCTCTAACGACTCGTCGAACCGAATCCGGTTTCCGAAAGGATCGATCACGCTCATTTGCTTCGAGTTATGAAAAGTGCGTTCGACGCCGGGCCTTAAGTAGCCGTAGCCTTTGGTGCTGATCCTACGGTGATATTCTTCCAGGCCCGAGACCCGGAGGAAGACCGTGGAGCCGGGGCAGCAGTCGCCGTAATGCTCGGACAAATGCAGCACGCAGCCGTCGCGCGAAATCTGCATGTAGAGCGGGGCCTTCTCATCGAAGCGATGTTCCCAATCGATCTTGAACCCAAGGAAATCGATGTAGAACTCTTTTGCCTTTTCGACGCTGAAGATGCGGAGAATCGGAATGGTTTGGAGGACTTGCATGGTAGATCGCCAAAGTTGGCTGGGCGAGCCGGGAGCGTAAGCGACTGGAGTCCTTCGGTCGCCGATGCTCCCGGCTCGCCACGCATCGACGCGTCGCCATTCCTCTCTTACTTCTCCTTTTTCTCCTCGCCTTCCTCCTTGACCGTCTTGCCATCCAGAGAAACGACCACTTCCTTTTTCTTACCGTCCGTCTCGATGGTGACTTCATAGTGGATTGGCTTCTCTTCCTTACCCGTAACCTTGTTTACTTCCATGATTCCCTTGATCGTGCCCGTTGGGAATTTCTTCTTCACCGCCTTGGTGATGGCCTCGGGCACATCCTTGGAGGCGATTTCTTTTTCAATCTCAACGATGGTGCCGTCCTCCTTGATGTCCATCTCGTATTTGCGGCCCTCGTGCTTCAGCTCGATGTCATACATGATTTGGCCGTTTTCGTTCTCCTTCTCCGCGCCGGTCACTTCCGCTCCCGGGAAGCGTTCCTTGATGGAGTCCTTGATTTTCTGAGGGAGCTTATCCGGGGCGATTTTCCCGGCTTTTTCGTCGGCCTGGGAGGCCGTCGCCACCATGACCAATGCGATCCCCGCGATCACACTGACCCCGCCCATGATTCCGCGCATGCCACAACTCCTAATTCTAAGGGTTTCAGGCTCGCAGCAGTTCCCCTATCTGGGACCGCAACAACTGCCACAGGATCGAGATATCATAATCATCGAGCTTAAAGAAACGATGAAGTCAAGATAAGAATCAGCTTATCTTGGGACAACCTCCGGGGCATCGCGTCAAAACGCATCCGCGGCGATCACTTCTCCGCCCGCATAAGTAGACAGGGCGCGATAGACGCGCGACTCGATATCGCCCGTGATAAAATGAACGCTGCCGTCGCAAAAAAGAAAGTTGCAGCCGTTCACGTGCAGGCTGCGAAAGCCGCTGATATAGTCGTTGCCGCTCAGGTTGTAGCCGCTGGCATCGCCGCTGGCGACGGTCGGCGTGGCCGGGCGGCGATTCATCGGCTCGTCGGCTGGGTTCGGGCTCATGCCGAATTGAGCCGTGACGGCGAAAATCGACCCGTACCAGGGGTGGGACGTGTCGCTCACGCTGGCCGCGCTCCACGACTGATCGAGCATCGCGGCTTGACCGGTGAAGGGATTGATGGCGGGAATTGCAGGATTGGCCAGATCACGAGCAAGGTACAAGTGCGAGCCACCCGTGGCATCCCCCATGGCGAAGGTGTTGCTCGTGCCGTCGGAGATGTCGTCGATCCGGACGCCGCTGCTGCTGCCTCGGCCGGCGTTGCGGATGTTAAAGACGCCGCGGAGCTGACCCGGGATCTTGGTCCAATCGCGGCTCAGGCCCGCATTCGCGCCCCTGCAGAAGGCGTAATCGCATGCGGCGGCAAAGGGCGGCAGCGTGATGCTCCATTGGGTCGCGATCGGTCCTAAGTCGATGCTGCCGCTTGCACGGTTGCTCGGGCAATAGAAAATCTTGATCTCCATGGCGACCGCGTCAAAGTTGTTCTTCAAACTCCAGGCATCATCAAAATGATAGGCTCGGTAGATGTTGTCTTGTTCGATGTAGGGCAGCAGGAACGTGAACCCGGTGGCCGAGGCATCGGCGACATCGATCGACGATGAAACCATGCCGGGAGGAAAACAATTGTAGTCGCCGTGATAGTTGTGCAGGGCCAGACCCAGCTGCTTCAAGTTATTCTGGCATTTAAGCCGATTGGCGGCTTCGCGAACCTTCTGCACCGCCGGCAGCAGCAGACCAATCAAGACGCCAATCACGGCGATCACCACCAATAATTCTACGAGCGTGAAACCGAGACGAGAATGATAACGCATGAGATGATACCTCCGTGATGAACATGAAAAATGAGGTTTGGGGATATTATAGTCGCAGAAGGCAAATTAGCCGGAAGTCGAACGCAAACGGTAAGCCGACTTGCGCGGACGACGAAAAGATGAAGCTATAAGGAAAGCAGGAAGG
>Ga0137362_10002658_pt1 | contig 11704 bp, 7 predicted proteins | sample MadtaG_2_FD_104801 | JGI IMG/M metagenome (GOLD analysis project Ga0137362, IMG submission 104801) | Vadose zone soil microbial communities from Angelo Coast Range Reserve, California, USA - Mad1_100_16 metaG | ecosystem: Environmental > Terrestrial > Soil > Vadose zone | place: USA: California... | reverse complement strand
TTACAGAGGCTGAACGTTCGAGGCCTGCAGGCCCTTGGGGCCGCGGACGACTTCGAATTCGACCGCTTGGCCGTCATTCAGCGACTTGTAGCCATCCGCCTGGATCGCGGAAAAATGTACGAATACATCTTCCCCGGTCTGACGCTGGATGAAGCCAAAGCCTTTGCTGGCGTTGAACCACTTTACTGTTCCTTGTTCTTTGCTCACTTCGTTATACTCTTTTCGTTGAAAAAGCTATCTGGTGCCCCGCTAACCGAAACCGTGGTTTCCACCGCTTTGCGGTGAATCCCTGAGAGCTCCGGCCGTCTTCAGCTGCTTTTCTGTGTTACCGCTGCTGAGCGGGCACAAAAAAAGGCCGCGAGTTTGACCCGCGACCGCTTTACAACCGCAAAGGCGATACAAGAGCAACAAACGCAGAAGAATACTAACACTTAAAAGGAGCAAAAAGCAAGAAGATTCTCAGGTGATTTGTAAGCAGAGCGTAGTCAACCTGTTCTGCTTCGCCAGTCACTGAAAGCGGATACTGCGGGACCTCCTTCCAATTTTTCTGGTAGGTGCTCATTCTAAGGGAGTTACAGGAGAGGGATTTCGTAGGTACTTGGTTCTAGAGAATGAGATGAGAAGGCCGGTCACCAGAGGAATTTCCGGTACGCGCCGTGGCTTAAGAAACGGATCGGCGATGACGACGATCACGGTGTAGGCGACAAAGATTAGCCCGTCTTAGCTTAGACTCTCCGGCGGCCGAGGTCGTCGAAGAGAAGAATAAGAATCGAGCCGGAGCAAGGTCGCGAAAAAGAAACGCCGGATAAACTCATGGGTTCGTCCGGCGTTTTCGGTTTGAATCTTGAATGATTAGAAGGTGAGGCGCAGCGTCATTTGGATTTGGCGGGCGCTGCCGATGGTTTTGTTTACGTTGCCGAGGCCTTGCGGACAGTTATACAGGCCGGTGTTGCTCTGGTAATCGGGATTTTTCGCAGTGCAGTCGATGCTGGGCGTAGGTGAGGTGCCCTGGACCGGGAAGCCGTTGTAAAACTGGTTTTGCGTGACGTCATCGATGGGCACGTCGAAGCTGGGCGTGTTGAAGACGTTGAACACATCGAACGAGTATTTAAGGACAAAGCGCTCATTCAGCCTAGTCAGTTTCACGAAGGAAACGTCCATGCGGCGCTGCCAGGACTGGCGGAAAATATTGCGTTGGCCGGTGGTGAAATTGGTTTCGTAAGGATCGTTGCTGGGGACGGCGCCGTTCAAAGCGCCCGGTGCGAGTAGCGGAATCGTGAAGCAGGATGGGTTGAGCGCGGGGAAATTCGGGTTCGCGCCACTGTGGCCAGTTACCGCCGAACTTGGCGTGCAGCCATTGCCGAGTGGCACGATCGGATTGGTGATGCCGTCCGAAACACCGAAGAACACGCTGCCCACGGCGCCGCTGTAATCGATGACGCTAAACGGCTGGCCGCTCTGGAAAATGGCCAAGCCTTCAATGGCCCAGCCGTTGGTGAATTTTCCTTCAATGGAGGAATTCGCAGCGAATTTCGGCAACTGGTAGACGTAATTGAAATTAAAAACGTGGGTGCGGTCGAAGTCAGATGATCCGAATCCGTTGCGCAAATTGTTGGGATTGTTTCCGTTGTAAAAAAGGCCCAGCGCGCTCTGCTCATCAACGGCGTGCGAATAGGTGTAGGAGAAACCGACCTGCAAGCCGTGGCTCATGCGTTTTTCAATGTGGGTCTGCAGTGCGTTGTACGCCGAAATGCCCGCTGCCTTGTAACTTTCTGACTCCGCTGAATAGCCGATATAAGGAACTCGCAAATCGATGTTTCCGCCTTCGTAGTTATTCAAATAATTTCCTGCTGGCGCATTGGTGAGCGGATTGTTGGGCAGCGCAATGGGACTAAAGGTGTTCGGATCGAGGATCTGATAACCGTAGGAATAGATCTGAGCGAACGGACTGTTGGGATGAGTGGGGTTCGACGGGCTGGCAATTTGCGCCTGATTGAAGGGTACGGGAATTACCAGATGGCGGCCGAGATTGCCGACGTAACCGATCTGGATGGAGAGATCGTTGCGCGGCTGCCACTGGATATCCAGTGTGTTGTTGATGGTGTAAGGGAGTTTGTTATTGCGGTTGTAAACGGCGAAGGAGAAAAGCTGCGCGCCGTTTACGATGGCGGATTCGCTGGGAAGATAGTTGATGATATCGACAGACTTGCCGCTGGGAGGCGCTTGCGGTGATGGCCCCCACGGAGAAGAAAGCGAACCACCTGCGCCGCCGGGAGTGCTGGCGGTAGCCGGATTACACGTCGGAATATAGTCCTGATAATACGCGCTGATGTCGGTGCACACCTGGGAATTTACGTAAGGCGGCGCCTGGTTGAATCCGAAAGGACCACCGGTGATGACGCCAGCGGCGAATCCGGGCGACAAATAAGTGAAGAGCTCGCCGCGATCGTAATAAATACCGGTGCCGGCGCGAACCACAATTTTGTTGTGAAACATGCCCGGGCTCCACGCCACACCGATGCGCGGCGCAAAACCCCACTGGCGTCCGCTTAATGTTGTGTTGCTTGCGCCGTTCTGCCCGGCGACGATGAAACCACTGGAAGTGACGTTGCCGGTGGAATCGTCAAACGCATATTTCGAAGGATCAAAGTTGTAAATGCGCCCGTATTTTTCCTGGAAGCCGCCGTTCCAATCGTAGCGAAGGCCGAGCGTGACGCTGAGGTTCGAACGCAACTGATATTTGTCCTGGAGATAGGCTCCCGTTTGTCCTGCGCGCAAATAACGGTTGGCGTCGCCTTGCAGATACGATGAGGTTACGAAGCCGTTGACACTGTAAGGGGTGACTAATCCCTGTAGAAATTGCGAGAAGTCCGCGCTGCCGATAATTCCCTGATTGGTCCTTTGGTCGCGCGTGTTGAGTTGCGTGTAGGCGTAACTGGCGCCGAAGGTCAAAGTGTGTTTGCCGTGCGTCCAGATGGCGTTGACCGACGGCATGAAGCGGTTTTGAAATACGCCCGTGAATGCGCCTTGGGCTGCCGCGCCTTCACCCATGGTCAAGGCGGGGTTGGAAACGGCATTCGGATTGTAGGCGGCGTTGTTGCCGAAATCGTCCACGATGGTGATGCCGGGAAAAACATTGGAACCGAAAGTGTTGATGCCGAAATCAGCCGGCGAAAATGGTTGAGAGATGGTGCTGTAAACCTTCTGGCGAATAAATCCGAACGTTTCCGTAACGCTGAGGTTGGGCTTCAGCGTCTGCGAATTGCTGATCGAAAGCACCTGGCTGCCGGCATCCAGGTGCTGGGCGAAGCCCGCGACGCCAGAGTACGCGTAGGGCGCGACGGTTGGGTCATGCTGGTAGTAATACTTGAACGCGAGTGTGTCCTTGGCGGTGGCGTTCCAATCCAGGTCCGCGACGGCCTGATGTGCCGTGAAAAGCGAAGTGCCCGGGACCACGGCATTTTCCGGAAAGTTTACGGTGGGTGTAAGGCCATCGGCGGAGGGAATCAGGTATTGGCCGTTGGCAAATTTGTAATTGAGGAGCGCGAAGGCGACGGGATTGATGTCACCCGGATTCGTGCCAACATTGGGATTGGTGATCGCGGCATCCGGAAAGTTACAAGGCGCGGCGCCGCAATTGCTTCCGTCCAAATTGTTGTTGGCCACTGCCGCGAGACCTGCCGCGCTGCGGTCATTCGTAAGTCCGGCCGGCACCGTGATGCGCGAGAGTCCGATTTCCTGGTCAGAGCTATGGATGTGCTGGTAGCTGATAAAGCCGAACAACTTGTCCTTGAGGAGTGCGCCGCCCAGCGTTCCACCGATTTCGTTGCGATGCAATTGCGGATTTTTTTCGTTGGCAGCGATGTTCGGATCGGCGTTGAAGAAAAACGGGTCGGCGTTGAGGGCGTTAGTGCCGCGATGAACGTAAGCGCCGCCATGAAAATTGTTGGAGCCCGAGGCGGTGCTCATATCAATGTGCGCGCCGCTGGTTGAACCTTGCTGCGCGTCATACATGCTGGTGTTCACTCTCAATTCCTGAATGGACTCGGGAGCGGGTGTTGGCAGCGCCTGGCCGATGGCCAGATACGGCGCGGCGGTGCTCTGAATCACCGCCGCGCTGGTGCTGGCTGCGCCGCTGACGCCGGTGTTGTTGACGACGCGCGCGGAAGCGACCGAACTGGTGCTCTTGCCATTGAAAAGATTGCTGGCGTCAACGCCGTTCAGCAGGAAGGAGTTGCTGGTGTCGCGCTGACCGTTGGCCCACACCGGCTGATTGCCCAGGCCAGCGTTCGAACCGGTGCCGCCGGGAAGCTCGGCGTTCACGCCGGGCGAAAGAATCGCCAATCCGGTGAAACTTCCTGTCGGCAATGGAACGGACTGGATTTGATCCTTTTCCAGGATGTAACCGTTGGTGGTATCAACAGCGTTGAGAAGCGGGTCGGCTTCGACGGTGACGGTGTTGCTGACCTGCCCGACTTTAAGAGTGACGTTGAGAGTTGCGGTGCGATCGGCTTGCACGGTAATCGAGGGAATTTTTTGTGATTCGAAGCCATCGTGGGCGAACGTCAGCGTGTAAGTGCCGATGGGAAGATTTACAAAATCGTAGATGCCGCTGGCATTGGCGGTTTGTGTGCGCGTGAGCTGGGTCTGTTCGTTGACCAGCGTCACTTGTGTTCCGCTAAGCGCGCCACCGGAGGCGTCCGACACTGTGCCGGTAATGCCGCCGAGAGTTTGTTGTGCAAGGGAGGAAGGCGCCAGGAGAAGTATGCAGAGAATCGAAAACAAAATGGAAAAAAGTAAAAAGCTCTTCTTGCTGATCATTTGCAATGTTGCTCCTGAAAGACAAAGAGATAGGGATTAAAAAAACCGAGCACCGCGGCCGGAGCAGCTCCACTTAAAAAAACAGAAACAGGGCCTTTTGCGGGTGATGCTCGCACAGCCGAAAAAACGTTGTGAGAAAAATAGGCCAGCCAAGCGCTAAACCGAAACGCATACTTTTGCTGGAACGAATCAGGAATTCCCATCCTGTGGAAAAGCCAACCGTTCCTGCGCATTTTGCACAGGAGTGCTCGAATCAACTTTCGGAAAGGGCAACGCGGCGATTCTTGGCGCCGGCAAAAAACCAGATCATGCCCAGAGCGAGATACGCCAGGTAAATCAGCGGGAGTTTGCCGTACGGGCCTTCGGGGATCGGATAGAGATTGCCGGCAAGGGCCAAAAGCATGGCGAGGAGGGCCAGCGCTGGAATAATCTGTGAGCCTGTGTGCAACAAGCCGAGCTCGCGCAAATAGCGCGGCAGAGAGATGCTGACCAGCGCGTAGGTCACGATGAATCCGTAAGTAGCGAGCGCGCCGAGCCAGCCGTAAACATCCAGGCCGCTCGCGCCGCGCAAGGCAAGCACCACCACGGGAACGACAGCAGCGATGCCGGTAACGAGAATGGCGCGACTCGGGGTGGCGTTGCGTACGTGCGTGGTGCGCAGAGAGCCGTGAGCCAGGCCGTTGTGCGCCATCAGTAGGAGGACGCGAGCAGCCGCAGTGATGCAAGCCAGCGTTCCGGCGAACAAGCTGACCAGCGCGCCGACATCGATGAGCACGCCGAGCACAGGAACTCCACCGACAGAAGCGAGAACGTGCATGGGCGCAGGACTGGAGCTGAGGTCCTGGCCAACGCTGCGGAAGCCGAGAACTTCCGCGTATGCGCAAACCACGAAAATCAAGCCGGAAAAAACCGCGCTTTGCAGCACGGCACGCGGGATGGTGCGCAAGGGATCGCGGGCTTCGGTGCCAAGCGTGGTGGCGCTTTCGAATCCCACGTAGCTAAACAGCGCCAGAACCAAGCCGAGACGCAAGCCAGAGCCGGCCAAGCCGTGAAGGCGAAGCTGTTCGAGATCGAGATGCGCGCCATGACGAAACAAAACGAGGATCACAACAATAAATATTGCCATCAGAGAGGCCACTTCGATCCACAGCATGAGTCGCGCGGAAATTTTTACATCGCGCCAGGCGATGGCCATGGAGATTGCGGTTACGAAAATTGCCAGGAAAGTGGTTGAAACCGATCGCCGCGAGGCATCATGCAACAAGATATTTGCGTAGTGGTAGAAGCCGCCGATGACGCTCGAACCGGTGGCGATGTAGGCGAGCAGCAGGCTCCAGGCTGCGGCCGCACTGAGCGGCGGCGGTAAAGCTTTGCAGGCGTAAGTATAGAGCGAACCCGGAGAAGCGGTATACTTCGCAAAGCGGCTGACGCACCACGCCACCAAAAAAACGGCGCCGGTCGCGAGTACATAGGCGAGCCAGGTGCCGTTTCCAGCGAGCGCGCAGACCAGCGGAATCGTCGCCACAGGTGTGGTCGAAGGAGCCATGGTGGAGACCGACTGAGCCAGGGTCTCCAACGGGGAGAGAATTTCGTGGCGCAGGCCGAATCGGGAAACTTGCGTATGCGCTTCGGCGTCTGCCATTCGCGAAACTCCTTTTGCAGCGGGAAGTGATGGGAGTGAAGCGGGTACAGTATAGGCATGGCTGCGAGACGCAGCGAAACAAATCGCCATGAGAAAAAATGATGGAGCGAATTCGCGCTGCGCTCAGGCGAGTTGCGGTTAGAGTGCCGCTTCGAAGGCGTGGAAGCGCTTCTCAAGTTCCCACTGTTGTTGGGCTTTTTCGCTCGACTTCAGAAAAGTCGTGCAGGACGCGGATGGTTTTTCCGCGCCGAGTTGATCGTGCGAGCAGGCCGCGACGGTTGCAGTAAATTTGTCGCGCGCCGCCCACAGGCTGTCGCCAGGCAGGAAAGCGTGTTCCAGGCCCGTGCGGACGATCTGTTTCAGTTCCATGTAATGCAAATCATAGGTCTGCACCGCGCGCATATATTCATGAGTAAGATCGATGCGCGATACGCCCTCGTCGTCCGAGGAAAGCGCGACGGGCACACCAAACTGCCGGTACAGCGGAAACGGATGATCTTTTCCAGCGACGCCGAGAATCAAATCGTTGCTGCTCAGGTTGATTTCGACCATGACGTGCTTCGCCCCCATTTCTTTCAGTAGTTGGTGCGGGCGCTCTTCGTACATGATGTCCACGCCGTGGCCGATACGTTCCGCCGCCCCCTGTTCGACCGCCAGGCGAATGTGGCAGCACAGCCCTTCGTATGGGACGAGTCCAGGCGCGATTTCTCCGGCATGCAGGCTGATGTGAACTTTGGGATAGAGCGGGTGCAGAAATTTGACCATTTGCATCTGCACCGCGTAATCGTTCATCGAGATGTAGCCGTCTTCCGGCATGACAAAATTGATGCCGACAAAGCGCGGATCGACCATGGCCAGTTCGAAGCAAAAAATGCTTTGCGCGAGGACCTGCTGCTTGGGAAAGCCGCGCAATACCTGGCAGAGATAGCGCAATTGCACGCGGCAGCCGGGCGATTGGCCGGGCTGGCCGCAGCGCTCACGCTTTGCGCGTAACGCCTCAGCCTCATCCATCGCGCCTTTTGCCATGGAAATGTCCGGACCGAGGCCCTTCGCCAGCAGCGCATCGCGGAAGCGCGCGAAGTCATCCTGCCAGCCGATTTCGTAGCCGGCGTTCGCGGCGAGGTCGAATTCGGGAGTGTGCATCAGCTCGACGTATTGCTCGTTCTGGCGGCCGGCGCGCGTTGCCACTTCATCAAGCCACTCACCCAGGTGATGGCGAGAGATGCCGCTGAATCTGGCAAAGGTGCGAAAGAACTGGTCGTGGCCAGTCACGCTTGCAGATGCAACGAATCCACGCATCGAGAATGCGTCAATTAAATCGTCGTAGAGATCCTGGTCCTTATAAATGTCCGCTGTGGGAATTTTTCCACCGCTGCAGGCTGGCGACTCCTGGCTCCCGGGCTTAGTGAAAACGGATTTTGTGCCTTGCAGCGCCGATCGATCGAGACAGAGATGATCCTCGGCAGCGGCGCGAATCCAGGATTCCGCGTAGACCGCTCCGTCCAGATGATTGTGAAGGTCGGCCCCCTTGGGCATTTTGAAAAGCAAATTGCGCAACTGCAGCGGATTGGACCGCGCCTTGTCCAGGTTCAGCGAAACACGCTGTTCGAGCGGCGTCATGCCGGTTGCGGACGGCTTGGCTTTTGTTTGCGAGTGCGAAGGCGCGGCCAACGCGAGCAGAGCGGTAAACCAGACCAACAGCGTTTTGGTGCGGAACATTCGAAGAGGACTCCTTCCTTTCTTCATCAAAGCAATTCTTTGATTGCCCGGCCGTCGCAACTTTTCTTTGCCGCGAGAGATTCTTGCGTACACTAGGTGCCTTCCACCTGGCCAGCGCCAGCACTTTCAGGACAAGAGAGCATAGCAGGGGGCCGAAGCATCAGGCAGGAAAGAAACGTGAAGATGTATGCGCGCCACCGACACGAACAGATTTGCAGCCGCGTTTGACAGCGGAGTGTCACGGACCTATATTGGCGCACCGTTTTTGAATTCGAAGGAGACGCGACTTGCTGGAGCGCATTTTCCACCTGCAGGAAAATCAGACCACCGTGCGCCGCGAGTTGTTCGCGGGACTGACCACGTTCATGGCCATGGCGTACGTGGTAGTGGTGAATCCGAGAATTCTTTCGGAAGCGCATATGCCGGCCGACGGCGTGCTGTTCGCCACTTGTCTGTCGGCCGCGCTGGCCACGCTCTTGATGGGATTGTGGGCCAACTATCCGATCGCGCTGGCGCCGGGAATGTCGCTGAACGCGTATTTCACATATTCCGTCGTGATTCAGCGCGGAGTGCCCTGGCAGACAGCGCTCGGCGTGGTATTTCTTTCCGGCATTTTATTTCTGCTGCTGACGCTGACCAAAGTTCGCGAACGCATCGTAAACGACATTCCCGATTGCCTGAAGCACGGAACCGCGGCGGGGATCGGGCTGTTTATCGCATTTATCGGTCTGCGCAATGCCAAGCTGATCGTCGCCAATCCGGCGACGCTGGTTGCTTTTGGAAAAATTTCCGAACGCGAAGTCTTGCTCGCGGTTGCAGGATTATTGTTGACGGCAATTTTGATGGCGCGGCGGGTCAGCGGCGCGATTCTGATCGGCATGGTGCTCATTGCGCTTGCTGGAATTCCACTGGGACTCAGCCACTGGCCGGCTCAACTGTTCTCTCTTCCCCATCCTTCGGGAACATTCTTAAAACTCGATCTTGCGGGCGCCGCAAAGATCGGTCTGGGCGAATTGATCTTCGTCTTTTTCTTTGTCGATCTGTTCGACAACGTCGGCACATTGGTAGGCGTCTGCGAACAAGGGAAATTTCTGCGCGATGGACGATTGCCGCGTGCCAGCCGCGCATTGCTCGCTGACGCCTTCGGCACAATCGCCGGCGCGCTTACCGGCACCTCCACCGTGACCAGCTATATAGAAAGCGCAGCAGGCGTAGCGGCGGGCGGAAGAACAGGTCTGGGCAATGTGTTAATTGCCGCGCTCTTCGTGGCGGCAATGTTTTGCGCGCCGCTGGTAGCATCCGTGCCCGGCTACGCCACCGCGCCGGCGTTAATCTTGGTGGGCGCGCTGATGTGCGGTGCAATCGCGCGCGTGAAATGGGATGACTTCACCGAAGCCTTTCCCGCCTTCATGACGGTGATCGCCACGCCGCTCACGTTCAGCATCGCTACCGGACTGAGCCTCGGACTCCTGTCCTTCACCTTCCTGAAAATCGGCTCGGGACGATACAAAGAAATCAGTCCGCTGATCTGGATTCTCTCCGTCCTTTTCCTGTGCCGCTACGCGTTCCTGAGTGGCGAATAGCTCACGGTATTTTGATGCAGCGTTCGCTGAATTCCGTCGAGCAATGCATTTTGAAAATATGACGCCCAATGAGGTATCCGATAAAACCACCTACAGCCACATCGGAGACGAAGTGCTCCCGCCCGGTGTAACGCGCAACGGAAACGGAGGCCGCGGTAGCGTAGGCCAGAATCTTCACCCAGGTACGCGGGTACTCATGCGCGATCACCGCGGCCATGGTCCACGTGAACATGGAGTGGCCCGAAGGAAACGAAGTGTTCGTGGCATGATCGTGGAAAAATCTTCCGTGCCCGGCGCCCTGGTCGGGGCGTTCGCGTCCGGCGATCAACTGCATTCCGATATATACCGGGTATGCGTTCAAAAGCGCTTCGGCCGTAATGAGTCCGGTTTCCCTGGCGTGGGCATTGTCCGTGAGCAGCCCGGTAAAAAATATTGCACCCGCCGCTGCTTCGCTTCCGTACAGACCGACATTGGAAATATCACGGCTGATGTTTTCGTTGTCGCGGGAAACGATGCCAATCGTGTGGCGATCCGTGACCACCAGCGCTGTGGTGCCCAGGATGAACGCTGCATCCCACTTGGTATTTGCCCTCTGGAACGGTGCGATGTAAATGCTGCCCTGATCGCGAGCCAAGCGCTTCAGGATCCGGTGAACGGTCCACGGTTCGGATGGAGTGGACGTGGGTGCATTAGGCGAGCCATTCGCCTGGGACTGCGGCAACCCTTCGCATAGCTCGGCCGAAAGAAGCACGCAGTGATCGATTGCATCGGAACTGGCAAGAAAATGTGCGGGCTGCAGCAAAGTTGGTGCCGAAAGAACCTGTGCACATAAGGAAGATGCGAACCACGGCAGGGCGACGAGAATGCCAGCTCGAGCTGCAAAACCGCCTACGCGGCATGGCCAATACATGACCGCACTCTGCTTCCCAGACCGGGCCGCAGGCTATACTTGAAAAAATGTATATGAGCTCGGAATCTTATTGAAATGACGCGACGGCGACTTGCTGGTCTTCAAAAACTTCGAACAGGCTCAACACCCTGACCAGCTTAAGAGTTTGTAATGCAAATTTTGACGGATTCAAAAGCTTCAGCGAACCGCCATGCTGTTTGGCCGCTGTCAGGTAGCGGACCAGCAGCCCGATTCCACTGGAATCGATCATCGGAACTTCCTCCAGATCCAGCAAGAATCGCGATTCTCCGGCATTCACCAGATCCTTCAAAGTTTCATTGGTGCGGTCCAGCGACGCTCCCAAGTTGAGTTTTCCCCGCAACTTGACGATTTTCACCTGGTCCTGTGTGCGCACATCAATCTCCACTGGCCGCTCCTTTGAACCAAGCCCTTGACTCGTAACGGGATACTTGCGTGGGCGATTTCCGTCTGTTACAGTGCGCGCTCAAAATAGAAGAATGGTGGCAATTTTGCAAGTCGGTTGAAATCGGCCACCGCGTCCCCGCAGGCCGAAAACCTCTTGCGGAGATAATGTTGGCGCGATCACCGCACCGGTACCCTTTTGACACTTGACCTGACCGCGTTTTCTTGTGAACTGCTTGCCGCGCAGGAATTGATTCCGCGTGCGCGAATCATCGCGCGTGCAGTGGCCGAATCCATTCCCGGCAGTTCGGTGAACATCTACACTGCCGGCTCTCTTGCCGGAAAAGAGGTCTGGATTCCGCGTGCCTGGTCCGGCGAGCAAACTGTCCGCGGATCATCGGTGCCAATCGGAATAGGAACGCTGGCCGAATTAGCCGCTCGGCGAGAGCCACTGGTCTTTTCAGGCGGCGATCTTTCGCGCGAAGACTACGCGCATCTGGATATACGGCGCACACTGCGCTCGTTGGCGTACTGGCCGCTCTTGAGCGGCGCGGATCTCGGTGGCGTGGTGGAGATTCTCTGTTTTGAAAACGAATTGGCCGCCGCGGAACTGGCAGAGCTGCAGGA